>JAEEGL016402339.1_pt1 | contig 18463 bp, 10 predicted proteins | sample 9134231 | NCBI WGS metagenome assembly JAEEGL01 (sample SAMN16246548, study PRJNA631951) | gut metagenome | biome: gut microbiome; feature: rumen; material: fiber-attached | host: Bos | place: Iran: Karaj | collected 2018-10 | reverse complement strand
TTATTATTAACATTATTCTTTAGATATATCAGACCATTAATAGAAAATGGAAATGTGTATTTAGCACAACCACCTTTATATAAAATATCTAAAAAAGGTATGGAAGACTACTATTGTTACACAGATGAAGATATGGAAAATAAATTAAAAGAAATAGGAAGAGAAAATGTTGGAATTCAAAGATATAAAGGTTTAGGAGAAATGAATCCTGAACAACTATGGGAAACAACAATGAATCCCGAAACAAGAATATTAGTACAAGTTAAATTAGAAGATGCAATAAAAGCAGATGAAATATTTACAATATTAATGGGCGATGATGTAGGACCAAGAAGAGAATTTATAGAACAAAATGCTAAGTATGTTAAAAATCTAGACATATAAAAATAAAAAGAAAATATTAAATTAAAAAAATCAATAACTTATGTTATTGATTTTTTTGTCTATTTTTGTCGATGAAAAATAATTGAAATTAATAATAAAACATGCTAAAATAAATAAAAAATATTTATTTCAATTTAATTTTATTCAAATAAATTTATTTCTTAAGAAATTCCAGAAAATTATTATAAAAAAATAATAAATAATAAATATAATTGAAATTTTTTTATATTTATTATTTAAGAAAAAAGGAGGAAAAAATAATAAATAATAAAAATATAATAAAAAATAAAAGAAAAAATAAAAAAGATTTAAATTGGATAGGCATAAATAAAATATTAAATAATGGAATTATTGAATTATATTCCGGAGAATATATAAAAATATTAAAAATTTCTCCAATAAATTTTTATTCTAAAACAAAATTAGAACAACAAAGTATTTTACAAAACTATAAAACATTTTTAAAAACTTGTAATTTTAATATTCAAATTTTAATTCAAAATAAAAAAGAAAATATCTCAAAAAATATCCAAATAATAAATGAAAAAATAAGTGAAGAAAAAAATGAAAAAATTAATTTAATTAGAAAAAAATATATAGAAATAATTAATAAAAATAATTTAAATTCGGAAACAACATCAAAAAATTATTTTTTAATTATAAAAAAAGAAAATGTAGAAATAAAAGATGAAGAAATAATAACAGAAGAATTAAATGATAAATATTTAAAAATAAAAGAAGTATTAAATAGATGTGGAAATGAAGTAAGAGAAATTGATTATGATGAAATGAAAGAAATAATTTTTTCATTTTTTAATACAAGAAAATTTTTAAATCAAGGAGAAAATAATGCAAGAAAATGAAAAAGTAAAAGAAGGAATCTTTAACAATTTTGATTACATAAAACCTTCATACGTAAACTTAAAGAACCCAAAATATATAGAAATTGATGGCATGTATTATGGGGGAATTATGCTTGTGGACTATAATAGAGAGTATAATGATCTGATTTTAAAAAATATAATAGAAAGTAAATATAGTATTAATATTTCTATTTTTTATGAGAAGCAAGATTCTAATAGAATTATAAGAGAACTTTCATATAATATTGGAAATGTAGGTGCAGATATTAAAGATAACAATATAAATAATCAAGAAATAGATATAGCTGCACGTACATATAATGATGCAAAATATATTAGAAAAGAAATTCAGATTAATAATGAAGATTTATATTTTTTATATATTTATATTATAGTGTATGATGAGAATATTAATAATCTAGATAAAAGTATGAATTTAGTAGAAGGAATTTTAAATAGTAATGGGATTCAGACAAAAAGAAGTTTTTGCAGACAAGAACAACTTTTTAAAGCAACATTACCGTTTGCAAATAATAATAAAGATGTAAAAAAAGTGACAAAAAGAAATATACTAACAAGTGGTTTATTATGCACATATCCATTTATTACATCATCAACATTCGATGAAAATGGAATATTTTTCGGAAAAAATATTAATAATAATTCTCTAATTTTTATTGATAAATATGATGAAAATAAATATAAAAATTCTAATATGTGTATATTTGGAACAAGTGGTGCACGGTAAATCATTTTTTTCAAAAACAATTATTTTAAGAAACAGATTAATTAATAATGAACAATATGTTATAGATCCAGAACGAGAATATAATAATTTATGTATGGAATTAGATGGATTACTTATAAAAATAGGACCGACATCGAATACTTTTATTAATATTTTTGATATTAGAGAAAATAGCATAGAAGAAAAAGAGGAAGGTTTTTTATTAACAAAATTAAATAAATTACTTGGATTTTTTTATTTGATTTTTGGAGATAAAAATGAAGAAGAAAAAACAATTATAGAGGAATGTATAATTAAATGTTATCAAAATAAAGGAATTACTTTTAACGATAAATCATTATATAAAAATAAAAATTTTAAAGGCTATAAAGATATGCCTATAATGGAAGATTTATATAATATTTTTATGGAAAAGAAAAATACGGAAAAATATGCAAAAAAAATAATGCCATTTGTAAAAGGGAGTTTAAAATTTTTTAATAATTATACTAATGTTGAATTAAATAATAAATTAATTATTGCTGATATATATGATTTAGGAGAAGAAAATTTAAAATATGGAATGTATCTTTTTACGGATTTATTTTGGGATAAAATAAAAAATAACAGAAAAATTAAAAAGACGATTTATTTAGATGAAATATGGAGGTTAATAGGAGTAACATCAAATAAAGAAGTGGCAAGTTTTATCTATAAAATATTTAAAACAATTAGAAAATATGGCGGAAGTGCGGTTGCTATAACTCAGGATATTTCAGATTTATTTAGTCTAGAAAATGGTAAATATGGAAAATGTATTTTAAATAATTCGAGTATAAAAGCTATTTTTTCACTGGAAGAAGAAAATATAAATATATTATCAAATAATTCAAATATTTCTGATATAGAAAAAATAGAAATAAAAAATTTAAAAAGAGGAGAATGTCTTTTGTTTATAGAAGATTCACATATTTTATTAAAAAATACAGTAGATGAATATGAAAAAGAGTTAATAGAAAATAAAATATAAATAAAAATAAAGGAGAAAAAATGAAAATACTAACAGCAATAGGGTTGGAAAAAATAATATATAAAATTAAAAATGAAATTAATTGTGAAATAATATGCAATGATATTTTATATGAAGATGGAATTTTTGAATTTTTAGAAAAAGATTCAGATGTTGATTATATAATAATAAATTTAGAAAAAATAATAATAAAAAATATTGAAGAAAATACAAATAAAATAAAAAAGATAAATAATAAAATTAAAATAATTTATTTAATAAAAAATAAAGAAAAAATATTAGAATTAAATTTAGAAGAAAAAATAAAAGAAAAAAATAGTTTAAAATTTATATTAATAAATAATTATTTATTTAGAAATATAAAAAAAGAAATAGAAATTAATAATAACAATATATTTAATAATTATTTTGATGAAAAAATTAGTGAGAAAATAAATGAGGAAAATTCTGAAAAAATATATTACGAAAATAATTCTAAAAATATTAAGAATAAAAAAATCAATAAAATGATAAATATTATTTTTAAAAATAAAAAAAATAATGATAATTTAAAAAAAGAAAATAAAAACAAAATAATTAGTATATGTGGAGTAAGTGGAGTAGGAAAAAGTGTTTTTACTGCAAGTTTTGCAAAAATAATAAATAAAAAAATTTTGATTATAGATTTGGATTTTTTTAATCAATCAATACATACTTTATTTGGAAAAAAACAAGAAAAAAATATTAAAAAAATAAATAATAAAATTGATATAATTTCAAACAACGAAATTATGAGAGAAAATAATTATAAAATAAATATAGAAAAAATGATAAAAAAAATACAAGAAATAAAAAATAATTATGATTATATTTTTATAGATACATCAAGTGAAGTGTTTTTTGATTTTACAAAGAAAATATTAGAAATAAGTGATGAAATAATATTTATAATAGAATTAAATTTAATGGAATTAAATAAATCAAATAATTTATTAAAAATATATAGAGAAAATTGGAAAATAAATAATTCAAAAATAAAAATAATTTTAAATAAAATAAATAAAAATTCAATTGATGAAAAAATAATAAAAAATATTTTTTATGAAAATAAAATTATAGGAAAAATAAAATATACAAAAAAATATAATTATTTAATAAATAAAAATATGAAAATAATTAATAATTATTATTTAAAAAATATTTATAAAAAAATATTAATAAATATATAATAAAAAAATAAAATCATAAATTATTAATTTGAAAAATAAAGTATAACAGAAAAATGTGAAACAATAATTATTATAAATGAAAACAGTATTAATAAAATTGTCTATAAGTGTTATATAAAATAAAATATTAAAAGGCAATAAATAAGAAATGTAAAAGTTAAGGAAAATAAAAAATATTTAAAAAAATTAATTAATTTTTTCTGATTGAAGGTATTGAAAATACAATGAAAAATGAAAAAATAAAAATGATTATGGCAATGTAATTTATAAAAAATATAAATCAGTGAAAGAATAAACAATAAAAAACAAATGTCCGAATAATGAAAAATAAAAATGGAATGATATTATTAAAATTTTTTGATTAAAAAGAGCAAAAAAATCAAAGTATAATAAAAACAAAAAAAGAAAAATAGTAAAAAACAAAAATAAAAAAATAATAAAAAATTAAATTAAAAAAATAAAAATAAAAAATAATAAAAAATTAAATTTAAAAATAAAAATAAAAAATAATAAATAATTAAATAAAAAAAAATAAAATTAAAATGAAAAAAATAAAAAAAATAATAATGAAAAATTAATTAAAAAAATTAAAATAAAAAATAATAAAAAATTAAATTAAAAAAATAAAAATAAAAAATAATAAATAATTAAATAAAAAAAATAAAAAAAATAATAATGAAAAATTAATTAAAAAAATTAAAAAAATAAATGAATAAAAAAAGAAAATAAAAAATTTAAAATATCATTAAAAAGAAATTTAATTTATAAAACATAAAAATTACATAAAGACAATAAATGAAAAATGATATAAATAAAATAAAAAGAAGATAAGAATAGAAAAAGTAAGAAAAAATAACATAAAAAAAGAATAATAAAAATATAGTGCTAATTATTGAAAATGCAATAAAAAAACAAAAAAAAACAGAATTACTCATTTAACAGATAATAATAATTTGATTTTGATTGATCAATAATAAGAAAAAACAAAATTTCGAAAAGGAGATAATATGGAAATTGAAATCGAAAATAATAATTTGGAAGAGTCAGTTAGTAAAAATATTAAAAATAATCAAAAAGATTTTTTAGAAACAACATTAGGAAAAAATATAAATACTGCATTGGATATTGGTTTGAAATTAGTTTTGCCAGATTCAATTGAAAAAGATATCATTGATGTGAAAAACAAACTATTAAAAAATGGAATTAAAGATGGTGTTAAAGAAGTAGTTAATTCTTTAGTAGAAAATTTAAAAAAAATTAAAGGTATAATTACTGGCAATTTCAAAGATGTTTCACAGGTTAAGGAATGTGTTGAAAAAGATGGAACAATTGATAAAATTTCAGATATATTAAAGGATGCAATTAATATTTCTGTAGATAAAAAAATAATAGATAAAAAAACAGGGAAAAAAATAAAAGATGGTGAAAAAACAATACTTGATACAATTTCAGAAAATCTAGAAAAAGAATTTGAGAGAGAAATAAAAATACAAAATAATATAGAAAAAAATATAGAAAAATGGAAAAAATATTATGAGGAAGAAAATTTTAATAAAATGGAAGGAATAATGAAGAAAATAAATAATGAAAAAAGTAAAATATTTAAAATGGAAAAGTTAGAAAAAGAAATAGAAAAAATTCAAAATATTCATGAATTAATAAAAAATAAAAATGGTACATTTGATTTATCAGAATTAGATAAAAAAATAATTGAAAAAATTAATTAAAAAAATTAATTAAAAAAATAATTAAAAAAATAATCAAAAATATATTTAATAAAATATAAAATAATAAATTTTTTTAATGTTTTGTCTTGCATATTTCCGTAAGTTAAAATATAATGAGGAATGGAAATACAAGGAAAAGGAGACAAAAATTTATGGAAGAAAAACAAGAGGAAAAAATTATTGTAAGAAATATAGAACAAGAAATGAAAACCTCATACATAGATTATGCAATGAGCGTTATTGTTGCAAGAGCTCTTCCAGATGTTAGAGATGGTTTGAAACCTGTGCATAGAAGAATTTTATATGCTATGCATGAAGACGGTATTACATCTGATAAGCCATACAGAAAATGTGCTAATACAGTTGGGTCCGTTTTAGGAAGATACCATCCACATGGTGATTCATCTGTATATGATGCAATGGTTAGAATGGCTCAAGAGTTCTCAATGAGATATCCATTAATTGATGGTCACGGAAACTTCGGATCAGTCGATGGAGATGCACCTGCCGCAATGAGGTACACAGAAGCAAGAATGGCTAAAATATCAAATTACATGCTTGCTGATATAGAAAAAAATACTGTAGATTTTATGCCAAACTATGACGACAGACTTCAAGAACCAACGGTTTTACCTGCTAAAATACCAGCACTATTAATAAATGGTTCTTCTGGTATAGCAGTTGGTATGGCAACAAATATACCACCACATAATTTAACAGAGGTAATAAATGGAATTATAAAAATAATTGACGAAGATGAAGTAACAGACGAAGATTTAATGAAAATTATTAAAGGTCCAGACTTCCCAACAGAAGGGTTAATTCTTGGAAGAGAAGGAATTAAGGAAGCTTATACAACAGGTAGAGGAAAGATTACTGTTAGAGCAGAAGCAGAAATAGAGGAAATGGCTGGAAACAGACAAAGAATAATAGTTTCATCATTACCATATCAAGTAAATAAAGCAAAATTAATTCAAGATATAGATGTACTTTGCAAAGAAAAAAGAATTGATGGTATTTCTACTGTTAGAGATGAATCAGATAGAAAAGCAAAGGTAAGAGTAGTAATTGAATTAAAAAGAGATGCAAATCCACAAGTTATTTTAAATCAATTATATAAATTTACTCAAATGCAAACATCATTTGGTATTATAATGCTTGCTTTAGTTAATGGAGAACCTAAAATACTAACACTTAGACAGTGTTTAGAGTATTATCTAGAACATAGAAAAGAAGTTGTTATAAGAAGAACTCAATTTGAACTTGAAAAAGCAGAAGCGAGAGCTCATATATTAGAAGGATTAAAAATAGCATTAGACAATATTGATGAAGTAATTAATATAATTAGATCAGCATATGATGATGCTAAAGAAAGATTAATGGAACGTTTTGGATTAACTGAAATTCAAGCTCAAGCTATTCTAGATATGAGATTAAAAACATTATCAGGTTTGCAAAGAGAAAAAATAGAAGAAGAATACAATGAATTAATGGCATTAATTGCAAGATTAAAAGCAATATTAGGCAGTGAAAAATTAGTATTTGAAATTATAAAAGAAGAACTTCTAGAAATTAAAGAAAAACACGGAGATGAAAGAAGAACAAAAATAGTTGCAGCAGAAGGAGAATTCGATGTTGAAGACTTAATTAAAGAAGAGCAAACAGTTATAGCTCTAACGCATTTTGGTTATATTAAGAGAATGCCAGTAGATACATACAAGAGCCAAAGAAGAGGTGGAAAAGGAATAACTGGTATTGCAACAAGAGAAGAAGATTTTGTTAAACAAATATTCACAGCTTCAACTCATGATACAATTCTATTCTTTAGCAATAAAGGTAAAGTATATAGATTAAGAGGTTATGAAGTTCCAGAAGCAGGAAGAATTGCAAAAGGAACAGCAATTGTAAATCTTCTAGCTTTAGAAAGTGGAGAAAAAATAACAGCAGTAATTCCAATTCAAAACTTTGCTGAAGGAAAATATCTTTTAATGGCAACAAAGAATGGAACAATTAAGAAAACAGCATTAAAAGAATATGACACAACAAGAAAAAATGGTCTACAAGCTATTAATTTAAAAGATAATGATGAATTAATTGCTACAAGATTAACAGATGGAGAAGATAATGTTGTATTAGTAACAAGAAATGGTATGTGTATAACATTTGATGAAAAAGACGTAAGACCACTTGGTAGAGTATCACAAGGTGTTATAGGAATTCGTTTAGATGATGATGATTATGTTATTGGAATGGAATCAATAATTGGTGGAACAAAAGCAACACTTCTAGCAATTACAGAAAATGGTTTTGGTAAGAGAACAGAACTTGATGAATACAGAGTACAGGCAAGAGGTGGAAAAGGAGTTATTACTTATAAAATAACACCAAAAACAGGAAAAATAGTGGGAATCAGAATAACAACAGAAGATGAAGATGTTATGATGATTACAGATACAGGTACAATTATTAGAATTAATGTAAAAGACATTAGTGTTTTAGGAAGATCAACTCAAGGTGTTACATTAATGAGAACTAATGACGGAAAAGTTGTTAGTATAGAAATAATTGAACCAGAAGAAGAATAATTTATGTAAATAAAAATAAAAAAAATGCAGGAATTTTTCCGGCATTTTTTTTGTCGAAATATAGTTAAAACACTTGAAAATACAATGAAAACTGGCGGAAAAATTTAAGACTATAAAACTAGATTTTTTTAAATCATTATATTTAATTTGTAAAATATTTCATTTAAATTTTCTTTTTAATCTGTATATAAAGGATAAACGATAAAAATATGTAATTCCCTAAGAAAAACATATAAAATGACAAAATGATGAAATGAAAAAATATATAAAATATAATAATTGAGACAACTTGGTATTTGCGTAGATGTTCATAGAAATTTAATAAAAATAGTTACTTTAATATTATTAAATAAATATATAGAATTATAAATAAAGAAGATTGAAGATTAAAGGAGATGTTCTTATGACAACAAAAAAATACTTATATTTTATTATTCTATTTGTTATATTCCTGAGTGTACCTATAATGTCGATGTCTTATAACTCATTTAAGATTAAATTTGAGGAAGGTCATAGTTTAAATGCTGGAGAAGAAATAGAAATTCCAATTATACTATCAGAAATAAATATAAATTTAAAGCAAAAAGGCGTTATAGCTTTTAAAAGTAATATTGAGTTTGATGAAAACATATTCGAATTAGTAAAACAGGAAGATAGATATATTATTGAAAACGAGGCAATAGAAGATTATATAAACATTCGCTACAATGAAAATAATAAGACAATTACTTTTAATATTTCAACTAATTTTTTTGTTAAAGTTGCTGATTCATTAACACAACAAGTTGAGATTGGAAAAATAAAACTAAGAGTAAAAGATGATGTTGAAACAGGAGATTATTCAATTACATTTAATAATATAATCGCAGAAAATGATGAAATTAAGATGGCGGGTACAAGATATGAAACAATGATACATGTTGTTGGTGATGAAGAAAAAGAAGAAGAAAAAGAGATTAGCAAAGTTACATCCACAGGTGGTGGAAGTAGGATGCAAATAAATAAAAATGGAAAAGAACTAATATTGAAAATAAAACAAAATGAGGATGGAACTATAGTCACTATAATTCCAGATGAGATAAACGGAGAAAAAATAGGAAAAATAATAGTTGATGACAAAGAATTAGAAAGACAAAATAATGAATATATTTTAAAAACTGAATATGGAAAAACATATACTTTATATGCATATGATGAAGATGGAAATTTCTTAGGTAATGAAAATATATATGCATTTGGAGAAAAAAAGATAAAAATTGATAATGCAAATGATCAAAAGACAGAAGAAAATAAAACAAATAATAATGAAAAGTATGAACCAGGAAATGATAGTGGGAAAAAATCAAATGAAAAGAATATCTCAACGGAAAATAAAACAACAGAAAATCAAACAAAAGAAAACATAATAAGTGGGATAAAAACAGGAGATTTATTTTATATAGCTATCATGATAATTTTACTAGCATTATTTGTATTATTTATAGTTCATACAATAAAAAATATAAAAAAATAAAATTATTATAATATTTTGGAGGAAATATGGAGAACAAAAGATTTTTTATAAAAGGCATAGCAATATTAAACATTTTGACAATATTGTTAACAAGTTTATTACCAGTTTTTATCTTATTAAAACCAGTTTTATCGGAAGCGGAGAATAATAAAAACATACAAAATATTAAAGAGACTCTTGTAAATGTATGTAATGATTCTAATTTAGAAAACTATGATGTTTATGTAGACAATGAAATAATATCGAAAAATGAAATAGAAAGAATAGGACTAAATGCATATAAAGTTGATGAAGGAATAGAGTTTTATTTAATACCCAAAGTGAAAAATGTAAAAGAATATAAAGTAAGTTATTATTGTGAAAATGGAACAAAAAAAGAGTTTTATAATGATATAGATAATTTAGAGCCAGTAATTATAAAATTATCAGGAGCAAGTACAACAACACTTTATATAGAAGAAAAGAAAAATGACAATGAATATCAAATAATAGAAACAAAGGAATTTGAAATTCGAAAAAATAAAATTGTAGTAAATAATAATATTCAAAATGCATCTATAATAGACGGAGTTTTATATGTAAGACCAAATGAAACAATTAATTTAATAACAGAATGGGAAGAAAATGGAAAAAGTAATTTAGTAGCAGAAGAAATATTTACAGTTATAAATAAAAGTAAAAATGATAGTTGGAAAATTGAAAATAATAAATTAAAAAGCCCAGAGGATACAAACAATACTGGACTATTAGAATGGAAAAACAAAAATGGTGCAACTACAGAAATAAAAGTTAAAACATCAAATTTTACAGGCAATGGATATGAAATAATATCAAAAAAAGTTGAAAAATATAGCAGATTTTATACTTTTGATGAAAAAGACTATTTAGCTGAAATTGATATTGGGGCAGAAATAAACGAAAATACACCTATTCAAATGAAGCTTAATAGTTATTCAAATACAAATAACATAAAACTTGATAAAGATGATATTAAATTAGAGGATTGCAATAATTGTTTAAATAGTTATAGTTTAAATGCTGAAAATAGTAGTTATTTAATTACAATAAATGCAAAAAAAGAAGGTATTATTAAAATAATTTATACTGATTGGGATGGAAATGAAACATATAAATATTGGCATATATATATTTATGATAATAAAATGTATACAAACATAACTAGTAAAACCAATTTAACAAACCGGAAAGCCATATTCAAAGATTAGTGAAATAAAAGACAACAATCAAAGTAAATCACAGACAAAAATAAAAGGGAAGAATAATAATATTGTAATTAATAATACGGAATGGAAATACAATGATACTAAAACAGCTACACAATTTAAATTTAGTGTAAAAAATTGTACAGAAACAAAATATGGTATAACAGAAACACCAGAAGAAATAATAAAAAATGGATATGAAAGATTTAATGGAGACATAGAGAAAGAAAAAGAATTTTCTGTTTCAATTAACATATTACAGCTAGATAAGTTACGCACCCCATATACATTGATAGTGTGGGGATATAATGAAAAAACAAAAGAAGATAATTATCAACTATATGAATTTATGCTAAATGATGTTATGACACCAGAAATAAGTATGAGAGCGAAAGTAAATGATAAAGATAACAGTATAAAAAGTATATCAATAAATGTGAAACAACAGTTATCAGAAGCTAAAATAAAAAGTGCATATTACTATTTAGAGAAGAAAAATGAGAAATCTTCTTATAAAGAACCAAGCCAAGAAGAATTGGAAAATAAAAAAGTTGAGTTTGTTGATACTCCAAAAATTAATTGCTTTCATAATGTTGAGATAAATCCTGAAATTACAGGAGAAGGATATTATGATTTAACAGTTTATGCTATAAATGAAAACAATTCTTATACAGTTAATTATTTGTCAAACATTGAAGTATTTAAAGGACCAGAAATTAGCTATAAAATAGAAGGAGAAAAAGAAGGAGAAACATCATCAATAGCAATAAATGATTATAAAGAAGTATACTTAAATGTAAAAGGCAGAGATAAAGATGACGAAGTAACTGTTAAATACTTCTACTCAAATGTAGATTATACAGAAAATGGGACAAAATTATTGGATAAATCATTGTTTGAAAACAATAAAGATGTAGAAAGTTTTACAATATATGGAGAAAACTCAGAAGATAAAGAAATAACTATTTTAACATTTAAAGATGAAAATGTATATTTATATGTTCAGGCAACTGATTCATATGGAAACAGTAGATTCTTAAGAACAGGATCTTTAAGACAGTTTAGAATTAGACGATTAGAGAGTATATATATTGACAATGAGCAAATAAATGAAGAAGAAAGAGACTTTACGAAGAATAAACCAGAATTTTATGGAACTGTAGAAGCAACTATTAGAGTAGGTGATGAATTTGATATTAAAAATTCATATTATAGAATTTTAGCAAAAGATTTTGAAGATGGAAATTTAACAAAAAATATTGTTGTAATTAATAATAATGTAGATACTAGTAAACCAGGAACGTACTATGTAGATTATGTCGTAAATGATAGTGATGAAAATTTTGCTACAATCCATGTTCCTATTCATGTTGTTGATGACCCAAATGCTAATATTAAGATCAAAAGAAAATTATATGATTTTTGTGATTATCAAGATATTATAAATAGTATGGCAACAACAGGGTTTAACAGAGGAAATAAACAAGACTCACAAAACTTAGGAATTTATTTAAAAAATGGTGCTTCTATGAAAATAAACATTGAAAGTTCTTTAAATGAAATACTTTATTTTAATGTTCTAAACAATGATACAAATACAGAAGCTAAAATGATTAGTCTAAATCAAAATGAATATAATGTAGAAATGCAAAACGGGAAAGTAATTATTAAAAATAATGGCGTTATAGTAAATCGACAGGAACAAGAAACAGAAGAAGAGGAAGAAAATGAAATTGATGAAGGAAATTTTGAACAAGATATAACAACTGAAAAAGGTAAAGACCAAGTAATTTTAGATGGAGTTCCTTTTATAAATACTCCTAAGAAAACTAAGGATGTCGTTGTAGAAATTGAAATGATAAATGGAGTTGAACCATTAGATTATTATACATATGGAGATTTAGAAATAAATGAAGAAGGAAAAGAAGTAAATCCTGATTTTAAAAATCTAAATAATAAACTGTTATTATTAGATGGAACTAGAGTTTCTATATTAGTACCAGAATGTGACTTTGAAGATTTAGGAAAAGCGTATAGTAATATAAATTCTGAAAAATATCCAAATGATACATTTAATACTTTTGAAGAATTATTGCAATTCTATGATAATCTTATAGAAACATATGATGATTGGATTGGATTGTCATACAATGACGAAGAAGTTGAAAATGCTAATTTAAAAACCAAATATTTATTAAAAGCAAATAAAAGTGGAACTGGATATGCATATTATGGAAGTAATGAAGTAGGTTTTAATAGTGGAACTTTAGGACCATTAATTCATCCTCATTCAACAGCATGGACAATATTACACGAAATAGGACATGGTTATCAAGGAAAATTCGCAAGAAAAGATCTATATCTTGGCGAAGTAAGTAATAACTTTTTAGCATATTATTTTTTGAAAGAGAATTTAGTAGGAAATGGCATCGACGGTAAAGGATATTTAGAACAAGCAACGCAAGCGTTAGAAAATAATCAGTTTAATTTACAAACAATGAAAAGTGGAAATGCTTTGATGTGGCAATTATGTGTATATTTGAATTTATTCAATAAAACAGATCATGTAAAGGCAATACAAGACATGTATAAGTATTATAGAAAACTTGAAACAGATAAAAATGTAGACACAAATAGTATAAGTACATTAGACATAATAGCAAAAAGCGTTAGTGATTCTTCAAAATATAATGTTATTCCATATTTTCAAAGATGGAAAGCAGAGCCATCACTGGACATAATCAGGGAAATAAATGAAAAAGATTATCCAATTGTTTATCCTATAAGAGATTTAGTTTCAACGGATGAGCAAGCAGAAACAATAAAAAATGATTTAGGACAGGAAGGTATATATTCTTTAGCTACTAATGATGAATTGAAAAAATATAATTTAAAAGGAAATGTGACAATTAATATTGATAATAATATATTTGATAAGATAAAAAACAATGATATAGTTATTAAATCAGGAACTGAAACAGTTAAATCAATTAATATAAAAGAAAAAAAATATTCTTTTGAATTGCCAATTGGAGTATATGAAATAGAATGTAAAAATGGTATAGAAATAACTTGTGAGTATTTAGTAGTAAAACAAAATGAGAACAATGAAATAAATATAGAGGAAAACATAGTAAATAGCATAAAATTATTTAAAGCTCCAAATAAAGCATTATATATGTCTTATATTGTGGGAGAAAAATTAGATTTATCAGGAGGAGTCTTATTAGTTAATACAACAAAAGGAAATTATACCATAGATTTAATAGACCCGGAGATTCAAATTGAAACAAACTTCGATAGTTCAAAAGTAGGAATGTATAATATGACTATAAAATATAGAGAAAAAACAATAGAAATAAAACAAATATTTGTTGCAAAATATGGCACTTATTATGAGGATAATAAAAAAGATAAAGGCATTTATATTCAGAAAGAACCAAGTAAAACTCAATATAAAGTTGGCGAAGATTTAGATATTAGTGATGGTTCAATTTTATATGTAAATGAAGAAAGGAACCAATCAGGGAAAATGAATATAAGTGGTTTTGTAGTCGGATTAGATGATCCAGATATTCAAATAACAGGTTATGATAAAAATACTATAGGAAATCAGAATATAAAAATTACTTATTACAACTATGAAACATATTTAAATATAAATGTAGTACCTGAAGATAAAGCATCTGAAACAAATAAAATAAAATATGAAATAGGTGATGAAATAAAAATTACAGCACAGTTCACACAAAATATAAGATCAAAAGATAATTTTCATGATTTATATATTAAAATCGGAGATGGAGAAGAAATAAAACAAGATAGCTATGAAATTATCGGCAATAAAGTTATATATCATTATATAGTTACTGCTGAATTTGGTTGTGGAGATATTCATGTTACAAGATTTGGAGAAAACAAAAATGCAAACAATGATGGAGATAGATATATAGGGATATATACAGAGAGTATTCAAGAGAATTTAATGAACCAGATTATAAAAGATGAGATTGAAGGTAAATATTATGTTGAAGCAGAAGAAAAGAAAATGGAGACATTGGAAATTGCAATTACAACAAATAAGGAGACAAAAATATATGAAGATAATGATTGCAAATATATAAAAGATTTTTCAAGGGTACAAATCATTGGAGAATATAATACAAAAATTGATGCAGATGTTTCATTAATAATTTCAAAAGGAAATACTGAGAATATTAAAATTGATAATTTTAATGCTAATAGAATTATAAAGAATGAAAAATCATTTGATATTATAGATGTTACCAGGTATTTGAATGATCATTGGGAGGGAGAATTAGTTGTAAAACCTATAATAAAATATAGAAAAAATAAAGAAGATAATATAGATTTAAGTAACTATAATATTGTCTATACAATCGATGGAGTAGTCATTGATACAGATGATGCAAAAGTATTATTCGATAATGCAGTTTATTGCCCAGAAATGTATGTTAAAAAAGATAAATTTGAAGAAAGAGTAGAAGAAAATGGATCATTCCCAGCAGGAACAGTATTTACTGCTTTTGCAGAATTTGATAGAATAGAGAATTATGCAGATTATACAGGAATAAAAACAATAAAATTAAAAGTATATAATATGACTCCAACTGGAAACTTAGTAATAACTAATAGAAACGGTGAACTAATAACTGCAAATCATTCAAATGAATATAGTATAGAAGAACTACCTTTGCAAATCAAAGCCGACAATATTGGAAAATATAAGATATCAATGGAAAAAGAAGATAATATAGGTAATAAAGAAACAAAAATTTTTGAAATTACGATATCTAACAATATTAAAATAAATAGAAATAAAAGCGGAGTTAATCATCTAACAAATGATATTTGCAGAATAGAAGAATCTGATGAAAAATACATATTATCTTTTGAATTAGAAAACATAACTCCAGATGATATTACAGTTTATGTTGATAAAAATAAAACCATAGCAGAATATTTAGGAAAAGAAACTGATCAAACAGACAATATACAGTATGAGAAATATGCTTTTGATTTAACAAGAGGTGGAAAACATACAATAAATATAGAAAATAAGAATGGAGAAAGATTATTTTATGATATAATAAATGTAAATACAGTATATTTTATATCAGATATTAATGCAGACGGTTATGTAGATGGTGTAGATTTAGTATGTTTGCTAAAATATTTGGCGAACCTTGAAACTTATGAAGAGTATAATATAGATTATACTGGAGATTTAGATGGAGACAATCAAGTAAATATAATGGATGCAGTATTGTTAGCAAGAATAATTACAGAAGACACACAAATAATTCGTACGTCAGATGGACATTTTACTGTAAGAAAAAGTGAGAGTTAATAAACTCTCACTTTTTTATAAATCTTATATCATCGCCAAAAAATTTACATATATTATAATTCCCAATTAATCTTGAAAAAATTCTTCCATCATAATTTTCGTGAATATCTTTTAAAGATAAATTAGTTGAAATTAATGTTTTAGTTATATGATTATTTCGATTTAATAATCTTGAATTTATTATATTAAATAATTCGGTAAATTTCATGCTATTCATACATTCAGTACCTAAATCATCAATAATTAATAAATCAACATTTAAAATATTATTATAAATATCTTGAGAAGAATTTGGTTTGTCAAATCTATAATCAATTATTGCATCAAGCATATTTGACGATGTTTGATATAATACAGTTTTTCCTTTTTTTAATATTTCATCCGCAATACAATTTGATAAAAATGTCTTGCCAAGTCCTGTATTTCCAGTGAAAAGTAAATTCTTTTCTGAAGGATCATCAAAATTATTAATAAAATTATCAACAAATTCTTTTATTTTTAATATATTTTTTCTTGGTGAAATATTTTCATGATATTTTTCTAGATTTGTTTCATCGGAATAAACATTAATATCAAATGTAGAAAAGTTCTCGTTTTGTAAATTAGAAATATTTGATTTATTAAATTCGATATCAAATATTTTTTGTTTTATACAATTACATAGAACAGATTTATTTCCTTCATAAATATATCCAGTATCATTACATTTTTTACATTCATAATTAGGTAAAAAATAATCGGTAGAAATATTATTTTTTATTAATATTTTTTCTTTTTCTTTTTTTAATTCATTTATTTTTTTATCTAAATTTATTTTATCATTTTCCGAATTATTTTTTAAAATTAATTTCATTGTTTGAAGAGCATAAGAATTAATTTTATCATCTACTTTTTGCAAATCTGGGATTTTAGAATAAATAATTTTTTTTCTATTTTCTAAATCTAATTCAGCTCTTAATTTTTTTTGCTCATATTCTTTTAAAAGGTTTTTTAAAGTAATATTTGCCATGTGTTTTCATCACTTCCTTAATTTGAAGAATTAGCATATAAAGAATCAAAATCGTCATATTTTCTTGATTCGTAATTTGTGTAATTTGTTTTTTTCTTTAATTCTTGTACATTTTTCTTGCGTTGTTTATTGTCTGCTAAATATTTTTCAATTTCTTGAGGAGTCTTTAAATTATGTGTATGCCAATCGGAAATTGTAGTATCTATATATTTAAATGTTGGGTTTGCTTTTGAAGTAGTTTGCTTCAAAGCAAGTGTAATTATATCCATAGAATAATTAAAATCAAATATCCATTTCTCTACATAAGCTTCTTCAAATTGAGTAAGAGGACGAGAAATTCTTAATTTCGATGTAATTGATTTTTTTATTGCAGTTAATTTTTCCTGTTTTTCATAATATGCTTCTAGATCTAAATATGATTTTACGCCATTTTTTGACCAAGCATCTGCAACAGCTTGTACATAATTTCTATGAAGAGCAGAGCGTTCATAGCAGTATTTAAATAGCATATACATAACTTGTTCATCAAAAGAATATTTTTTAAACCATAAATCAATATCATTATACCAAGATGGAGTCATTATTCCTTGGAAAAATGTTGAATTGATTGTTTCTATTGCCTTAGCACGATATTGATTTTTAGCATTTTTTTCAATGTCTGCTTTTGAAAGAGCAATTTTTGGAGAATATAATTTATTTAATTCAATTTCTTGCAAATTATTAACGATATAACCATTTGATTTTTTAGTGATTAATTCCAAGCTTTCCCAGTGTTTTAAAGCTTCTTGGATAACAGGTATTGGTAAAGCTAAAGTTTTTGATA
>JAEEGL012525028.1_pt1 | contig 18463 bp, 5 predicted proteins | sample 9134231 | NCBI WGS metagenome assembly JAEEGL01 (sample SAMN16246548, study PRJNA631951) | gut metagenome | biome: gut microbiome; feature: rumen; material: fiber-attached | host: Bos | place: Iran: Karaj | collected 2018-10 | reverse complement strand
TAAAACCAACACCTGTTAGTGTAGTGAGTGGTGCCGGTGACGGATTGACATTGACAAAGGATGTAGACTATACCGTTAATTATAATTATGTTGGGGACGATTACACGAAAGTAGGTAGGCATACTATCAATATTACAGGCAAAGGAAACTATACAGGTACCAGTACAACAGCAACATACGATATCAGTTGGATAGCTATTAATCCAGGTAGTGTTCAATATATGACCCTTTACTGTCCATTTAACCTACAAAAACTTGACCTTGGATCTGGAACTGATACATATGTTATCACTAATATAGATTGGGCAGCAAATCCCGTAGAAATCACACTACAGTCAGTAGGTTATGTTAAAGCCAACACTCCTGTCCTGATTTGGTGGTCAAGTGTTTATAAAGGCACTATTTACAATTGGCGTCTTCATGAGGAAACAGATGCGACTAAACTAGGAGCTACTTACCCCGTCCCATACGCAGGCTTTAAGGGAGTAACTGCCCTCACAGAATATGAAACACTCAAGGGCTCTACTTATGAAGATATTTACGCTCTGAGAAATGATAAGTTTGTTCGTGTCCGTGCCACAGGAGATCTTGCAAAAGATAAATTACCAGCATACCGCTGTTATATCGGTAGACCTTTAGGTCTTTCAGGGGCACCTGCCTATATTTCCATTGGTGGAAATAGTGACGATACGACAGGCATTACAATGGAAGAGGGAAATGGTAAGATAGAAAATCTTTTCTCGCCAGACTGGTACACAATGGATGGCGTGAAGTTGAATGGAATGCCAACAAAGAAGGGTATTTACCTGAACAACGGCAGAAAGGTAATCATTAAATAAGGGGAGGACTGAGATATGAAGATACAGCGTATTTTGTTAACACTCGCCATACTCTTGGTGATGATTCCAATAAATGTAAGCGGCTATACCTATACTCTTACAATTAATTCTACAGAAGGGGGAACTGTGACAGCATCAAAGACAAGTGATATTGCTTATAATACAGTGATTACCCTAACAGTGGCAGTGACAGATGGCTATTATTTGCAATCATTGGAATATGAGGAAGTGATGGATCTCGGATGGGCTGAGGCTCCCATGCGCCGAGTTCCCAACATACCATCCGTTGTCGACATTCTGGCACTCTCGCAAAATCAAACGACCTACAATTCCACTGCTGGCGCACATCACGCAGGTGCCTACACCTTCAATATGCCTAATAACAACGTGATAGTAAGGGCTGTATTCGGTTCGCTGAAGAATTTTGCTAATTCTGGACAAACTAACATTTCCTTTTCATTAGGTGGAGGAACATCTAGTGAGATGTACAACGGATATGCTCATACGCTTGTTGTCAAAGATGCGGAGACCCAGTTGACGGAAGGGTTGGACTATCAGATTACAGGAATGACTTATGATCCAACTTCTATAGCGACGGGATATACCATTAGGAATGCAGGAGCATACACTGTGACTATTACGGGTAGAGGTAAATATCAAGGAAGTAAAACTAGTGAAACGCTGACTATCACCAAGGCTCCACTGACGATTACCGCTCAAGCAAAATCCAAGAAGTATGGTGAGGTTGACCCTGCATTAACATATACTTCCAGCGGTACAGTATCTGGAGATGGATATGCCATAACGGGGGCGCTCACTCGCGAAGCAGGAGAGAATGCTGGAACCTATGAGATTCTACAAGGTACAGTGGATGCAGTAAACTACACAATTACCTACCATAGTGCGAATCTGGTCATCAGTCCATTGGCTGCTGGTGATGAGTCTACAGAGACAAAGGCTATTGTGACCCTGAGTAGCGAAGCGCTAAATTGGACTGCAACGAATTATAGTTTTACATATACAGGCGCTGCTTTAATTCCAAGTGTCTTAGTAGAATATAACGACGTTACATTGATAAACAATACTGATTACACGCTGACGACGACTGGGCATTATACCGATGCTTCAGATAAGTCAAAGCCTGATATCTATACTGTCACAGTTAACTTTACCGGTAATTATAGTGGTTCGACAGCGAAAGAATACCAAATCCGAAAAGATGTGAGTCCATTGAACTTTCCTTATCGTTGGTGTACGTGGTTAGAGACGGAGGTCAACATGAAAGTGCCTGATGGCTTTGAGGCTTATACGTTGAATAATGTGAGTTCTACGCAAGTGCAATTAGACCAGCGCCAGTATATCAAGAAGGGTGTTCCAATGTTGTTGTATCGTACTGGAAATGCTACAAGCGGCTTTTTCCCAGAAGTGGTAAAAAGCACTGATGCAAACTTGACCGGTATTAGCAGTAATAGCGTGTTCCAATGGAAAACGACCAATTATGACGTTTTAACACTGCTTTCGGAGAATTCTGGAAAAGATGTATGGATATTGATAGACGATGAGTTTGTACGTACCAAGTCGGGAACGATTCCTGCCTATAAGTGCTACTTGGTGTTGAATGCGAACTATATCACGACTCCGCATCTCGCACCCAAACGGGGAACGACAGGTGTTGAGGCTATAAAGCATTCACAGGCGGAAGACCTGGAATCTGCTGTGATATACGACCTTCAAGGACGTCGAATGAATAATGATGCCTTAGGAAAAGGACTCTATATCGTGAATGGAAAGAAGATGATTATTAAGTAATACTTTAAGATACGACTATGACGGCAATCAACAAAATACAGCGTATACTACTCTTATTTGCTACTATTGTAGCTGTAGTGTCGGTACAGGCAGAAACGATGAAGGTATTGTCTACCAGCAATGGTTCTGTAACAGCCAAGGTGAATGATGTTGTAGTTTCTAATTCTGCGACAAGTGATGACGCTTCTGTCAGTGGCGGTACTACCATTGTGCTTGAAATAGCACCAAACGCCGATTACTACCTCTATTCGTTAAGGGTGGAACCTTATGGTGAAGGAGGGGGAGCCACTGCTCCACGAAGGGCTACTGGTGGACCGACAATGCTTAGTACAATTCCACTGACCAAGATTACAGATACCAAATATAGCTTTATTATGCCTTCGGGCAAGAATGTAGAGGTTAGTAGCGAATTCAGACAAGCCGGAGACATTACAGGTGCTACGGTTACCCTCGCTTCTAGTGGTCATACGTTCGATTTCTTGGAACATACACCTGTAGTCAGTTCTGTGGTATTTGATAATAACACCCTTGTAGAGGGAACGGATTATACAGTAAGTGGTAATGATCCCATCAGGAATGTTCAAGCAGGGGGATATACCATTACAGTGACAGGTAAGGGTAAATACACTGGTTCGGCAACAACTACGTATACAGTTAGCCCCAGAACGATTGCGGATGCAAGTATTACACTTTTTGGAACAGGTCTCTCTGGAACCAGCTATGTGTATCTGAAAAACACCACACAAAAAGCTCAGGTTAGTGGTGTATATGTCAATGGCCAAAGTCTTGTTTCAGGCACTGATTACCAGGATGTTGAGTATTATGTAGGAGACTATAGTTCAACAGAACCTACAGGAACCGGTTCCACTTATGCGGATTTTGACTCGCAAAATGCTGGAACATACACAATCGTGATAAAGGGTAAAGGGAATTTCGATGGAACGACAGTTGCAAAGAAGACCTATACCATCAATAAGAAAGACATCTCAACCTGTACCGTTACGACAACTCCTTCGAATGCTAAGTTCACATATGATGGTTCGGCAAAAACGCTTGTAGTCAAAGTGACAGACAGCAATGGTACCGATTTAACTTCAGGAACAGGTAACGATTATACGGTTTCCGGCAATGTACAAACTGCCGTTGGTGGCTATACAGCAACTGTCTCGGCCAATAATATCAACTATACGGGTTCTGTCAATGTGCCATTCACCATCAATGTGAGTAACGATGGTTACTATATAGTATTTGAAAACTCAAATACGACATACGGTTCTTCATTTAGTACAACACATAGCGAGACGTATACGGGTGGACAAATAGAACTGACTCCAGGAACAAACATTTTTGTGAAGAAACAGTCTGGAACAGCCCCAGCTTCCACCGATGAAGTATTAAATTCCAACTATTACCGTCTTGTATATAACAACAATATTAATGTCGGAACGGCAACAGTTACAGCGGTAGGTAAAGGCGGTTATGACTTTACGGCTGTTCAGACATTTGAGATTACTGCGAAAAATATTACTGACAACTCGAATATTACAGTAACATTAGGAACAGAGACGCTTACTTATAATGGCAACAAACAACGGCCTACGGTTACCGTTCATGATGCTGACAGAAATGTGGATTTGAGAGAAAATATTGACTATACACTTAGTGAGGGTGCAGTTAATGCTGGAACCACACATACTGTCACTGTGACAGGTATAGGCAACTACACAGGAGCAAAGACTTCTGGTTGTTATACTATTGGAAAACTCACTATGACAGATGAAAATACGACCATCATCTTGTCATATAATAGCACCATTTATAATAGAGGAGAGCAGAAACCTGTCGTAGAAAAGGTGACAGTGGATGGTCTTCAATTAACGGTCACTACGGACTATACGCTTTCATATCAAACTGCTGATTACACTAGTCAAGGCAGTAAAACTATTACTATTTCAGGAGTTGGCAACTATGATGGTTCGAAAAATGCGACATACACTATCAATCCGAAGCCAATCACCAGTGATATGGTGACACTGAGTAGTAGCGACCAAACAAACGACCCCTTTGTCAATAACAGCTTTACCTATAATGGTTCTTCGCACGTTCCGGTCGTTACGGTGAAAGATGGAACAGCACCGCTAACGCAAAGTACTGCGACAGCGTACAATGATTACAAGTTGACGAATGCCGGTGGAACAGCAGTAGGTGTCTATTATGCGACGGTTGAAGGCAAGGGCAACTATACAGGTAAGGTAGAGGCTCCATACAGCATCGTTTCGAACAATTCAGATACTGGTGTTACAGTTACTTATACCGAAAATGACGATGATATCATATATACGGGTAGTGCTATTACGTTACATCTGACAGTAGTGAAGGATGACCACACATTAACCGAAGGAAGTGCAAATGATTATGAGGTAGTCTATAACAACAACATCAATGCCGGCGAAGCTACCATTTCAGTAATAGGCAGGAACAACTATAATTTTGTGAAGCATATCCAGTTTATTATTAAACCGAGGCCTTTGACGGCAGACATGGTAACATTGTCGGCAAACAATTTTATTTATAATGGTAGCGTCCAAAAGCCTGCTATCACGACTACTTATAATGGTGTGAGGACCGAAGGTTCAGATTATAAGCTAACCAATGAAGGTCGCACCGATGTTGGTACGGGATATTATGAAGTAACAGGTATCGGCAACTTTACAGGTACTCTGGAATCCAGTAGTGATGATATGGAAGAAAAGAGATATACCATCTCTACGCTTGATATTTCTTCCACCTCAACTGTTGTCAGCAGCGTGCAAATCGTTCTTTATCCATTGGCTGATCCCGTATATAACGGCACAGCAAAAGAACCTGGCGTTCAAAAGGTTGTCGTAACAAAGTTTGATGCATCGCAATTAGTATTCACATCAGGATTTAATGTGGGTTACAGCAATAATAAAGATGTGGCAACAAGTGCAACTGCTCCTACAGTTACCATTTCCGGAACTAATTTCGGATCATCGACTGCATCCACCACGTTTACTATACAGCCTAAACCTTTGGCAGACGATATGGTGGTGTTGAATACTACGATCTATACTTACGACGGTACTCCGAAGGAACCGACGGCAACGGTGACAGATGAGGCACTGCCGAGTACGTTTGCGAGCAAGGTGCTGACATTGGGCACAGACTATACACTTTCTTATACTACCGACCATACGACACCAGGCGATAAAGCTGCGACTATTACAGGTAAGGGCAACTATACCGGTACTATCTCGAAGCCCTATACCATTGTAGGTGCGTCGGGGGTGACCATCGACTGGGCAGATGCAGAGGCAGTAGCGGCCTATGTCTATGACGGTACTGCGAAAGAGCCTGCCGTAACGGTGACGAAGGGAGAAACTACCACCTTGACTCTCAACACAGACTATACGGTAAGTTGGAGTAACAATGTGAATGCCGGCACAAATACGGCTTATATCACCGTGACGGGTAAGGGCAACTACGACTTCACACAGACGAAGACGTTCTCGATTGCGAAGAAGGCTATGACTGACGATATGGTAACGCTGGGTGGTGGTCCGTTTACCTATAACGGCAATATCCAGAAACCGACGGTAACAGTGAGCGACGGAACTCCTTCCATCATTACTGCCAACGACTATACCATCAGCAACGACGGAAACATCAATGCGAATACTTATACCGTAACGGTGACGGCTACAACAACAGGTAACTATCAAGGCTCAGGCAGTAAGACGTATACCATCAATCCACTATCCATTGCAAGCGGTGAGATCAACTTATCCTATAACAGCATCGTCTTCAATGACAGTGAGCAGAAGCCAACCGTACAAACAGTATATGCAAACGGACATCAGCTGACGGCAACGACAGACTATACCATCAGTTGGCCAGGTTCTGATTATACCAATCAAGGTAGCAAGACAGTAAGGGTGACAGGTACGGGTAACTACACGGATTCCAAGAATGCGACCTACACCATCGACCAGAAAGATGTCACCAGCAACATGATCAAGATTGCCAACGAGAACCTGACCTATACAGGCGCTGCCCAGGCACCGACGGTAACGATAGAGGATTACATTGGTACAACCAATATCATCACGGCTAACGACTATACCCTGACAAATCCGACTCATACGGATGTAGGAAACTACGAAGTTCAAATCGTTGGTAAAGGCAATTATAAGGGCTCTGCCTCGAAGCAGTACAGTATTGTAACGGCAGGAACCACAGGTTTCACCGTTGATGCTATATCGGCACAAGACTATACGGGATTGCCCCTGACACCGACAGTCGTGGTGAAGAAGGCCGGTACGACGGACGTGCTGACAGAGAATACGGACTACACGCTGGCATGGACAAACAACATCAATGCCGGAGCGAATACCGCCTCGGTGACGGTAACCGGTAAGGGTAATTACAGCGGTACGCAGACGGTGTACTTTACGATTACTCCCAAGTCGCTGAATGCCACAGGCATTACTGTTACGTTATCACCGACGAGTTTCGACTATACTGGAAGTACTCAGAAACCGACGGTGACGGTGAAGGACGGCACGGCGAAGACGCTGGTGCTGAATACGGACTATACACTGGTGAACGACGGTGGTACGGCACAAGGTACCTATAATGTCACGATAACAGGTATAGGCAACTATAAGGACGTGCTGACACCGACTTATACCATCGGCAAGCAGAGCCTGACGGGTGCTGTGGTGGTGCTGAACCAGCTTGATAGCTATGTTTACGACGGAAACCCGAAGACGCCTGGCGTCAGTGAGGTGAAGGTGGGTTCGACGGTGATTCCTGCCAGCAACTATGACGTAAGCTATAGCGACAATATAAATGCCGGTACTGCCAAGGTGACGGTGACCGGAAAGGGTAACTGTGACGGTTCGGTGACGGCGACGTTCACGATTACTCGTAAGACGGTGAATAGCGACATGATTACCATCAGTCCGACAACGTTCAACTACGACGGTGCACTGCACAAACCCACCACGGTGACGGTGAAAGACGGTACGAAGGTGATGGTTGAAGGTACGACGACAACGCCTAAGGACTATCTGTTGACGAATGAGGGTGGTACATCCATAGGTACTTATAGTGTGGACATCACGGGACAAGGAAATTACACGGGCACGGCGTCGAAGTCGTATAGCATCGTGGCTAATGATGCGTCGACATTTACGATAGATGCCATTGACGACCAGACCTACGACGGAACGGCCAAGGAACCGGCGCCAGTGGTGAAGGACGGTACGACGACGCTGGCCAGCAATTACTACACATGTGCATATCTGAATAATGTCAATGCCGGTACGGCGGTGGTGACGGTGACGGGTAAGAATGGCTATACGTTTGTGAAGAGCCAGACGTTTACCATCAAGCCGAAGACGCTGACGGCGGCTATGGTGGCACTGTCGGCAGCGAGCTTTACGTATAACGGTAACGTGCAGAAGCCCACCATCACCGTGACGGATAACAACGCGTCGGGTGTGTCGCTTATTACGAGCAACGACTACATAATCACTAACGAGGGTGGGGTAAATGTTGACACCTACCATGTGGTGGTCAATGGCCAGAATAACTATACGGGAAGCGTTGACAAGACATTCGACATCAACCAGCTGAGTCTGTCGACGGCGACGATTACGCTGGCGACGCTGTCGAGTTATGTGTACGACGGAATGGCGAAGACGCCTGCCGTGCAGCTGGTGAAGGTGGGCGAGCTGGTGGTGCCGGCAACAGCGTATGACGTGGCGTATGCCAGCAACGTGAATGCCGGAACGGCCACGGTGACGGTGACGGCCAAGGCGAGCTCGAACTTCAAGGACGGAAACAGCACGACCTTCAACATTGAGCGGAAGGACGTGACGAGCGACATGATATACCTGAGCAGTGAGAACCTGGAATTCACCGGCGTCAACATCAAGCCGACGGTGACGGTGAAGGACGGCACGACGACGCTGACCGAGGGTACGGCAACGGCGCCCCAGGACTATTTGTTGTCGAACCCAGGCGGTACGGCGGTGGGAACCTATGAGGTGGCCATTACCGGACAGGGCAACTACAAGGGTACGGCGAAGAAGCAGTATAGCATCGTGGCCAAGGGCGCAACGGGATTCACGGTGGATGAGATCACGGGAACCTTCGTCTACAAGGGTGCTCCGTGGACTCCCGCAGTGACGGTGAAGAAGGCCGAAACGACGGATGTGCTGACGGAAGGTACGGACTACACGGTGGCCTACACGGACAACACGAATGTGGGAACGGCCACGGTGACGGTGACCGGTAAGGGTAACTATAGCGGTACGCGGACGGTGACCTTTGCCATTACGGCGAAGACGCTGGCGGACGGCATGGTGGCCCTGTCGAGCACGGCATTCACCTATAGCGGTTCGGAGCAGAAACCGGTGGTGACGGTGACGGATACGGACACGAACACGCCGCTGACACTGAATACGGACTATCAAGTGATTTACCCGGCGGACGCCATCAGCCAGGGCACAAAGACGGTGACGGTGAAGGGCGTCGGCAACTACACGGGCGAGGTGGCCAAGACGTACACCATCGGATTGCTGAGCCTGAACGACGCCTCGGTGACGCTGAACGAGCTGACGAGCTACGTGTACGACGGAACGGAGAAGAAACCCACCGTGCGCGAGGTGACGGTAGGTACGATGGTGGTACCGACGACGGGCTATACGGTGACATATCCGGACGACGTGGTGAACCAGGGCGTGAAGACCATGACCATCACGGGAACGGGTAACTATACGGGAAAGACGACGAAGCAGTATACGGTGACGCCGAAGATGATAACCAGCGACATGATGATATTCGACAACGTGAACCTGGTGCACACGGGCGGACTGCTGAAACCCGTGGTGACGGTGAAGGACGGCGGCACGGTGCTGAAGGAAAATACGGACTACGTGCTGACGAACGACGGTGCGACGGAAGTGGGAACGTACTACGTGTACATCACGGGTAAGGGCAACTATACGGGCAACGCCTCGAGGTCGTATAACATCATTACGCAGGGTGCCTCGGTATTCGTGGTGAGCACTGTCAGTTCGGTGGTGTATAACGGTAAGATGCAGGAACCGGAGGTGACGGTGGTGGACAATAGCGTGGTGCCGGAGGTGACGCTGACGAAGGGCGTGAACTATACGGTGAGCTACACCAACAACAAGAATGCCGGTACGGCGACGGTGGCCGTGACGGGTATTGGCAGCTATGCCGGTACGGTGACGAAGAACTTCACCATCAAGCCCAAGGCGCTGACAAGCAGCATGGTGACGCTGGCACCCGTGACCGACGCAGCGACGGGAACGGTACACTTCACCTACAACGGTATGGCCCAGATGCCGACAGTGACGGTGACCGACGTGCCGGAAGGCGAGACGGAGTCGATACTGCTGTTTAACGACTATGCCGTGAACAATCCGGGAGCCATCAACGTGGGCAAGCACCCCGTGACGGTGACGGGATGCGGCAACTACGAGGGTACGGTGACGATGAACTACGAGATCGACGCCCTGTCGATAGCCGATGCCAGCATCACGCTGTACCAGCAGGCCAGCAACGTGTATACGGGACAAGAACAGAAGCCCGGCGTGCGCGAGGTGGTGGTAGGCACGGGAGCCAACACGCTGGCCGTGCCCACCTCGGGATACAATATTACGGGATATGCGAACAACGTAAACGTAGGAACGGCAACGGTGACCATTACCGGACAGGGCAACTTCACGGGAACGGCGTCGACGACCTTCGACATTGCGAAGAAACCGCTGACGGCGGACATGGTGACGCTGGATGCAGAGACGTTTACCTATACGGGCGGTACGCTGAAACCCGTCGTCACGGTGAGTGACGGCGAGGGCGACGCCAACATCATCAAGACTACGGACTATACCGTCAAGAACGACGGCGGTACGGAAGTGGGTGAATATGCGGTGACGGTGACTGCCACCACGGCGGGTAACTACAGCGGAACGGTGACCAGAAAGTTCAGCATCGTGACCAAGGGTACGGCGACGTTTGACATTGCCCTGGGGACAACCAGCGTGGTGTACGACGGCAAGGCCAAGACACCGGGTGTGACGGTGACCGACGGTGGCGTGCTGCTGACGGAGAACGACTACGCGGTGGCCTATGCGGACAACGTGAACGTGGGTACGGCGACGGTGACGGTGACCGGTAAGGGTAACTATGCCGGCACGAAGACCGCAACCTTCGAGATTACCCCCAAGCCGCTGACGGCAGAGATGGTGACGCTGTCGGCAACGAGTTTCGTATACAACGCAGAAATACAAAAGCCCGACGTGACCGTGAAGGACGGCACGACACTGACAGCCAGCGACTATGTGGTGACGAACAACGGCGGTACGCATGTGGGAACGTTCCACGTGGTGGTCGACGGTAAGGGTAACTACGCGGGTCAGGTGGACAAGACGTTCACCATTACGCAGTTGAGCATCGCCGATGCTGTGGTGACACTGAACGAGCTGCAGAGCTATACGTACGACGGCAAGGCCAAGAAGCCCAGCGTGCGCGAGGTGATTGCCGGTGGCGTCATGGTGCCCACGACGGGCTATACGGTGAACTACGGCGAGAACGTGAACGTCGGTACGGCCACGGTGACCGTAACCGGACAGGGCGACTTCAAGGATGCGAAGACGGTGACGTTCGACATCGTGCAGAAAGCCGTGGAGGAGCAGATGGTGACGCTGAGCAACTATGAGTATACCTATACCGGTACGCTGTTGAAGCCCGAGGTGACCGTCAGGGACGGCGAGACGACGCTGACGCAGGATAAGGACTATACGGTGAAGAACGACGGCGGTACGGCAGTAGGTACGTACGAAGTAACCGTCACCGGTCAGGGTAACTACAAGGGTACGGCCAGCAAGAAGTTCGTCATCAGGACGAAGGAGGCCGGTGTGTTTGATGTGACACTGAGTGACGAGAGTATGACCTTTACGGGTAGCGAACTGCAACCCACGGTGACGGTGAAGGACGGCGAGACCACGCTGACGGCAGGTACACACTATACGGTGGCCTACCAGAACAATGTGAACGTGGGTACGGCGACGGTCGTCGTGACTGGTCAGGGACAGTATGAGGGTCAGAAGAGCAAGACCTTCCTGATTACTCCGAAGACGCTGACCGACGAGATGGTGGCACTGAATGAGGTGTGGTTTGTCTATAATGCACTGGTGCAGCGGCCGGAGGTGACGGTGACCGACGGTACGGCGCTGACCGTGAACGACTATATGGTTTCGAACGAGGGCGGACAGAACGTCGGAACATACAAGGTGACGGTAACCGGACGGAATAACTATACCGGAACGGTGACGAAGACCTTTGACATAGCCGAGCTGACCTTCGAGGAGGCCAAGGTGGTGCTCTACCAATTGCAGAGCTACATCTACGACGGACAGGAGAAGACACCTGGTGTGCGCGAGGTGCTGGTAGGCAATATCGTCGTGCCGTCGAACGGCTATACCGTGATGTACTCGCCCAATATCAATGTGGGTACGGTGACGGTGACCGTGACGGGTCAGGGCAACTACTTCGGTGAGGCCCAGACGACCTTTGAGATCAAGGCGAAGCCCGTGACGACGGCGATGATGACGCTGACGCCCGAGGTGTTCTACTATAACGGCATGAACCAGCGGCCTGCCGTAGAGGTGCAGGACGGTGAACTGGAGATGGTGGCCGACACCGACTACACGCTGACGAACGAGGGTGGAGTAGAGGCTGGCCTCTATGACGTCATCCTGCAGGGTATGGGCAACTACACCGGCGAGGCCGTGAAGAAGTTTACCATCCTGAGCAGTGGCGTGAACACGTTTACCGTTATCCTGGCGGAGAACAGTGTGGTGTATAACGGCGAGGAACAGCGTCCGGCCGTCACGGTGATGAAGGACGACCAGACGTTGGCAGAGGGTACGGACTACACTGTGGAATATGCCAACAACAAGAATGTCGGTACGGCGACGGTGGTGGTGACGGGTCTGGGCGACTATGAGGGTTCGCAGGTGAAGACCTTTGTTATTACCCCCAAGGCACTGACTGACGATATGGTGATGCTGGATAAGGAGTCGTTTACCTATACCGGCGAGAAACTGATGCCCGTAGTGACCGTGAGCGATGGTGACATCATGACGGTGAACGACTACGTGGTGACGAATAATGGCGGTACGGAAGAAGGCACCTACGAGGTAAAGGTCGAGGGTAAGAACAACTATACCGGTACGGTGACGAAGACCTATACCATCGTGAAGTCGGACATCAACGTCGACGTGCCGACAACGGGTGGCGAAGGCGGCGACGATCCGGAAGTGAAGGATGTGACGCTGACGCTGACCGGTACGGGCGACGGTGAAGGCGATAATGGTGCCGTGGTGACTGGCGTCATCGTTCCTGAGGCGGACCAGTCGAAGAACCTGGGTATCACGATTCCTGCGACGGTGACGGTGAACGGTCAGACGTACCAGGTGACGGGACTGGGCAGCGGATGTTTCGCCGGGGTGGACAACCTGAGTGATGTCTATCTGCCCGACACGGAAGAGCCGCTGACGATTGGCGAGAATGCCATACCGGCGAATACCAAGGTGCATACCCCGCTGGCCCTGTTGGACGACTATGCGCTGATGCCGACGATGGCTGAGCACTTCAAGGCAGGCAAGGTGATGACGACCGTGACGGCGAAGAACAGATACTGGACGTTCTCGTGTGGTGTGGACGTCTGTGTACCGGATGGTGTGACGGTTTATGCCGTGCATGAGCGCAGTAATACCTCGGTCGCCCTGGTGCAGCTGACGGAATACGAACTGATGCTGGGTGGCCAGCCGGTGATTAAAGCCAACAACGGTGTGCTGATTGCCGGTAGCGGCGGTACGGACTATACGCTGGTGGCCAGTGCGAAACGTATGACCAGCGGCACGCAGATTGGTACGTACGACAGTAAGGACTACGGACCGCAGAACCTGTTGGTACCCGTCATTGTGCCGACGCACTTTGAGTCAGGAAACTACTATGTGATGAAGGACAACCAGTTCCGTAGCATCAAGCAGGATGCAGAAGACGTGAAGGTGCCGGCATGTAAGGCGGTGCTCTATCTGGAGTCGTCGTCACCCCAGCAGGCTCCACAGCTGACGCTCGACATCTTTATCGGCGAGGAAGGTGTGGCAGGCGCTGACGAGAACGACTGGTATGACGTGGAGGGCCGTAAACTGGAAGGTCGTCCGACGGCGAAAGGTGTATATATCCATAACAAGCAAAAAATCGTAATCAAATGATACAGAAGAGTAAGACATGCGTGATGTTCCTGCTGTCGGCCGTTGTCCTTATGACGGCGGCATGCAGCAGTGGTGAAGACTATTCCGGTGACATCAACAAGGAGAAGGAACGCCTGGACTCGATAGAGAAAAGCATGAATACCATCGTGCGGCAATTGCAGTCGTTGGTATATGTGCCCGAGACGAGTACGAGTATCCGTGTGGACGGTACGAATGCCCTGACACTGCGCTATCGTGTGGAACCCAAGAAGCTGGCCTCGGCGTTGGCTGAACACTGGCAACAGCTGAGCTTCGAGAGCAAGACGCTTGCGTCGAAGCCCTCGCTGACCATCACTCAGGCAACGGGTGACAACAACACGGGTGTGCTGTCGCTGGCGGTGTCGCCCAGTGAGGGTTTCGAGAGCGGTGGTGACTATGCCTTTGCCCTTCTGTATACGGAGAACGGTAGTAGTTTCGTGAGTGCCTATACGCCGGTATTCGTCGTGACACACCCTATTGCTTTGACGCTGTCTTGTCTAGGCATAGGTGACACGTCGGATCCAGTGACGGTGGGTACGACCATCCGTGTCGTGGTGAACTACGAGCCTGCGAACACCACGGAGACCGGTGTCACCTGGTCGTCGAGTGATACGTCGGTGGCAACGGTTGACGAGAATGGTATGGTGACTTTGGTCGACAATGGTACGGTGACCATTACGGCTACGTCGACAGACCGTCCTGATGTCAGCGGTAGTGTGAAACTGATTATCACTGGCGGTAACATCATAATTGACCCGAATAATGAAACGGGTCAGGACGAGGCGGAATAGTCACGCTTGGGCGGTGAGGCTTTACCGCTGGAGGCCCTTCATGGAAAGTGAGATGCGGTGTCGGCGCAGGTCGACGGCGATGACGCGGACGAGGACGTGCTGGTGGAGGTGGACGACACGGGTGGGATCGGAAACGTATTTGTCGGCCAACTGGGAGACGTGGACGAGTCCGTCCTGATGTACGCCGATGTCGACGAAGGCTCCGAAGTTGGTGATATTTGTCACAATCCCAGGTAGTTGCATACCTTCATGCAAGTCTTCGATAGTCTGCACGCGGGGGTCGAACTCGAAGGCTTCGATTTGCTCGCGAGGGTCGCGTCCGGGCTTCTCCAACTCACGCAGGATGTCGGTGAGGGTGGGCAGTCCGACGTCGGCGGTGACGTAGCGGCGGATGTCGATACGGTCGCGCGTACCTTTATTATTAATGAGGTCGGCGACGGAGCAGTTCTGGTCTTTGGCCATCTGTTCGACGACGTGGTAGCTCTCGGGATGGACGGCGGAGTTGTCGAGTGGATTCTTGGCGTCGGGGATGCGCAGGAAACCGGCACACTGCTGGTAGGCGGCAGGGCCGAGGCGGGGCACCTTCTTGAGTTGGGCGCGGCTGGTGAAGGCGCCGTTCTGGCGCCGGTAGTCGACGATGTTCTGGGCCAGCACGGGACCGAGTCCGCTGACGTAGGTGAGCAGGTGTTGCGAGGCAGTGTTGAGGTTGACGCCGACGAGGTTGACGCAGCTCTCGACGGTCTGGTCGAGGGAGTGCTTGAGCAAGGTCTGGTCGACGTCGTGCTGATACTGTCCGACACCGATGCTCTTCGGGTCAATCTTAACGAGTTCGGCCAGGGGGTCCATGAGTCGGCGCCCGATGCTGACGGCTCCGCGGACGGTGACATCCTCGTCGGGAAACTCGTCGCGGGCCACCTTGGAGGCGCTATAGACCGAGGCGCCGTCCTCGCTGACGACGAAGACGGAGGGGGTGGGGGAACCCGTGGCGGCGGAACCGCCACGCACCGAACCGGCTGCGCCGTCGGTGGGGGTGGAGAGGCAGTCGGTGATGAAGTCCTTGGTTTCGCGGCTGGCGGTGCCGTTGCCAATGGCGATGGCCTCGATGTGGTAGTCGCTGATCATCTGCAGGACGTGCATGGTGGCCTGCATGCGGTGGTTGACGGGGGGATGAGGAAAGATGGCCTCGTGGTGGAGCAGGTTGCCCTGAGCGTCGAGACACACCACTTTACAACCCGTACGAAAACCGGGATCGATGCCCATGACGCGCTTCTGACCGAGCGGTGCCGAGAGCAGCAGCTGACGTAGGTTCTGGGCGAACACATTGATGGCCTCCTCGTCGGCGCGCTGCTTGCTGAGATTCATGAATTCGGTCTCGATGGAGGGCAGGAGGAGACGCTTATAACCGTCCTCGACGGCTTCGGTGACGAGGCGCTGGCAGGCTTTGCTCGTGGCGGTAAAATCGCCACGCACAGGACCTGCAGATTGCAACGCCACACTTTGACCATTGTTCAAAGAACCGCCACGCACCGAAGAGGCTGGGTTCAGCCAGTTGCGCTGGAGGCGGCGGACGGCCTCGTCGTCGTCGATGGTGAGGCTGACGCGCAGGATGCCCTCGCCCTCGCCACGGCGCATGGCCAGCAGACGGTGGGAGGAACAGCGGCGGAGGGGCTCTTCCCAGTCGAAGTAGTCGCTGTATTTCTGGGCTTCGTCGGTGTCTTTCTTGGCCTTGACGACGCGTGAGGCGATGAAGGCCTCGCGGCGGAAGGCGGCGCGGACCAGGTTGCGTGAGCGCTCGTCCTCGCTGACCAGTTCAGCGATGATGTCCTGGGCGCCGCGGAGGCAATCCGCGACGGCAAAACCGTCGCGAACAAAACGGGCAGCGGCCCGTTCGGGGTCGGGCTCGCGCTGGAGGAGCAGGAGCCGGGCGAGGGGCTCGAGACCCTGTTCGCGGGCCACCTGGGCACGTGTGCGGCGCTTGGGCTTGAAGGGCAGGTAGATGTCCTCGAGGGTGGTGAGTTCCCAGCAGTCGTCGATGCGTTTCTGCAGTTCGGGTGTCATCTTCTCCTGTTCGGTGATGGTCTTGACGATGGTGTCCTTGCGGCGGGCAATCTCCTGCAGTCGCTCGGCACGGTCGCTGATGGCAGTGATCTGCACCTCGTCGAGTCCGCCCGTGCGTTCCTTACGATAGCGCGAGATGAAGGGTATGGTACAACCCTCGGCGAGGAGCTTGAGGGTGTTCTCGACGCCGTGCTCAGGCAGATGGAGCTCAGAGGAGATGAGCTGGGTGAATATCTTGAGGTGTTCCATTGTTTGATTTTTGGTTTATTTGCCTGCAAAATTAAGCATTTTTTTCGGAACGAACAAATAAACACGGGACGGAGTTTGGTCAAGACGTTTTTTATTTGTAATTTTGCATCAGAAAACGAAAAGCAAGAAAGGCATGAAGAAAAGTGACTTGAGAATAGTGTTTATGGGTACGCCGGAGTTTGCCGTCGAGACGCTGCGGGCGCTGGTGGAGAACGACTACCGGGTGGTGGCTGTGGTGACGCAGCCCGACAAGCCCGTGGGCAGGCACGGCAGCGTGCTGCAACCCTCGCAGGTGAAAAAGTATGCGCTGGAGCATGGTTTACCCGTGTTGCAGCCGGAGAAGATGAAGGACCCGGAGTTTGTGGAGCAGCTGCGGTCGTACGGCGCCAACCTGCAGGTGGTGGTGGCCTTCAGGATGTTGCCCGAGGTGGTGTGGGCCATGCCGGAGTACGGCACGTTCAACGTGCATGCGGCGCTGTTGCCCCAGTATCGCGGAGCTGCCCCCATCAACTGGGCTGTCATCAACGGCGAGACGGAGACGGGTGTGACGACGTTCTTCCTGGACCACGACATCGACACGGGGCGCATCATCAGGAAGAAGACGTTCCCGATTCCCGACGATGCCGATGTGGAATACGTGTATGACGGACTGATGCGGCTGGGCGCTGAGTTGTGTCTGGAGACGCTTGAGGCGATTGTCGAGGCGGACGGGCACCCGGAGACAGTGGCGCAGGAGGATGATACCGCCACACACAACGGCCCCGTGGTTCTGAAGGCGGCGCCGAAGATTTTCAAGGAGACGTGCGAGATAGACTGGACGCAGCCGGCGAAGCGGGTATATGACTTCGTGCGCGGACTGAGTCCCGTGCCGGGAGCGTGGACCACGCTGGTGGCACCTGATGGTAAAGAAACGGTGCTGAAGATCTACAAGGCACGGAAGATGGATGGTGAAGGGTTCATGGTGAATGGTGAAGGGGCGCTGATGGTGAAGGACAAGCGGCTGATGGCGGCTTGTGGCGACGCGTGGCTGGAGCTGGTAGAGTTGCAGTTGGCCGGCAAGAAACGCATGTCGGCACGCGACTTCCTGAACGGCATGAAGGCCCTTGAGACGTACCGAGTGAAATAATTGCGAAAATTTTTGTGGTTTCAAATAATAAATGAGCAACTGCTGCGTTATATTAATGAATAACAACTTAAAAATGATTTGCCTATGCAGCATTTTACTCAAGAAGATTTACAGCCACACCCCGCCACCATTCTGTTTCTGAAGCAGTTTGCGCGTATGTGTAATTCTAAAAAACAAGAGAATAATGGCTACAATGGTTTCTCCGTCGTTGCTTGCAGCTGACTTTCTGCATCT
>JAEEGL012427288.1_pt1 | contig 18463 bp, 17 predicted proteins | sample 9134231 | NCBI WGS metagenome assembly JAEEGL01 (sample SAMN16246548, study PRJNA631951) | gut metagenome | biome: gut microbiome; feature: rumen; material: fiber-attached | host: Bos | place: Iran: Karaj | collected 2018-10 | reverse complement strand
TTTTTGGAATCATTCACAAATTTCAAGGACATTCTACCACGTTTTGTCTCACCGCGCATTCCAAACATATAAAAACATACGGTTTTTCAGTGGCATGTTGAAATTAGTTTTACATACAGAATTTACTTTTTCAATTCAGGCGTATATCTCTTCAATTTTCAACATAATGTTGTTCTTTTTGCTCTTGTCCTTTTAGGACGTTCAATACCCCGTCTTCACCTTTCAGCCACGATCTGAGCAATTCAAACGAAATAGAAAAGGCTATGGTATCTGCCTTTCTTTTTTCGTCCAAAGTTCCATAAGCCCTTAACAAACCATCAATAAGGTCCAACTGCGCCAGAATTGCCATCCTGCATGCCTCTTTTGGGCGGCTCATTCTGTATTCTTCCGCGATTACGTTGGCATCATATCGCAGTTTCCCCTTCCCTATGACCTCCAGCCCAGGCATCACGTCCTCGCCGCATACGGAAGGGAGTGGCACTGATCCCCGTCTCCCGCGCCAGATTTCTGACGGTAATTCCCTTCCGATCGATCAATTCTTTTAATCGCTTTCCGTCTCCCATTCGTTTTCATGCTCCTTTCCAACTTCTGGACATAATGTCCAGAAGTCCATAAAACAAAAAGGCGCAGCCTCAAGATTTCCCTAAAACTGTGCCAAATGCCTCTTATTTCATGAATGTCAATTTCTTGTCAACTTTTTCTTCATGTCCTTCTGACCTTCAAGATATCCCCACTTGAAGTAGTCGTAATGCTATCGACCAAATCCATGCTTATCCATGATTTGATTATAAGTATCGAATTCGTCCGCCAACATCTCACGGTTCTTTTCTGCCTGAAGTTCAAGCCTAAATTTTGTGATCTGATATTCCATCTCCAGATGAACCCAGTAAATCGTAATCCCACAGCAGACAATGGCCAAAACGGACAGCGCCAATGCCAGCTGACACATAAATCTTCTCTTCATAATCTCTCCGTTCTCTACGATCTTTTACATTTACCAAGAATCCTGCGCTCCATGAATTCAAGTTCCTTATAAATATTCTTCTCACTTGGAGCCATGAAGGCTTCGATGATCGAGCATCCTTCCAAGATTTCGTCTTGATATTGCTTGTCAAACAGGCTGGCGATGTCTTCATAGGACGCATCCATTATCTCTTTGCAGAAATACATGATCACCTGTCTAGGCAATACATATTCAGGACTCCTTTTAGCCGAAAGCACGTCCTCCTTATCTAGCTCGAAGTAGTCGGAAACAACGCTAGCGATGATGTCTGTCGTAACATCGTCAGTGGCTTTATCAAGCATCTTTACCCATGCCAACCTTGCGTACATCATCATGTACTCAACGGCATGTGCCCTGGGGAAAACATACCTAAAGTGACTCGCCGTGCATTCCAGGTCCGTCGGGAGCAGAAGTTCCGTGCGCTCCTCAATCCTCTTCGGATTTGAAAACCAGCCCTTTCGAAAGGCTTCCATTGCGTCATATGCTCGCTCGCATTCTTCACCATCGGGATCCATCAGGTAATCAAACACATCCTCTCTGGCATACAAAGGGCACCTTTTGAATTCATCGGAACGCATCAGTTCCATGCATGCGTCAGGAATCTCAACCTCATCTGTCTCTCCATCCGCCAAGGTCGCATGTGACAAAGCTTCCAGATTCACCATTTCGCGAAAACTCTGCGGTTTGCATTCCATGAAGAGTCGCTCAGCTGCTTCCGACAGATCCACATAGTCATAAATATCCCGCCAACCAACTTTCTTAAACATCTGCACGCCAAGCAAATCCAGATCAACTTTATGCTTCCAGCCTAGCTTATAAAGCTGATCTAAGCCCTCATGATCAATCAGCGAAATGGAGACCATCCCCTTTCTCTCCATTCTGTTCGGATTACCAAGCAAACAAGGCTCACCGTTTTCAAGGCCATGCAGATACTCCATAACGCTTTCGTCCTTAACCGTCATACCCTGCGGCAGAATGATAAATCCGACTGGTACGATATGCTCTTCCTCGTCATCCCCGCGATAAGTGAAGCCGCCCTTTACCACAATTTCCCTGTCTGGATATGCTTCGCGCAAGGCCTTCTCCGCAATCGGTCGAAAGTCCTTAGCAATGTTGAACTCAAAAGCGATCGTCTTCTTTCCGTCTATGCCCCCGACGCTTTCCTTGGGAATGTCATATCCATCCGCCCAAATCTTCCTCCCGCATTCAGGACAGGTCTTTTCTGGCAGATCCACGCCATATCCGTGACCTTGGACAAACTCATAATGACCGCAGTGCGGGCAGTAATAATGCGCCGGCATCGGATTGAATCGTCCGTGACCAAGAAGGAAATACAAAAGCGATCCCATCAATGTTCCGCGGCCGTATAGAGGAAATCCCTTCGCCTCAGCAACACTTGCCAAAAGTTGATAAACTGCAAAGTGCTCAATGTAATTCGATTCCGCCAAGGCGCTGATTTCCTTCTCAAAGCGATTCTTAACTTCTGCAGGGACACCAGCTGGATATGCCTCGTCCAGTCTCTTTTCACAAGCCATACGGATCTCAAGAATCTTATCCTGATTTATGTCTTTCATACGCACACTCTCCTCTCGAATTATTACTTCTAACTCCTGTTTCTAATAGCATCTTAGCAAATCGCCCTGACAGAATATGTCCATCTCAAAAAAGAGCAAAAAAGATGCCGCCTATTTGCCGGCACCTTTTACTCCCTAATCAAGCCATTTTCCGTACCTTCCAATCTTGCCACCTTTCCCCATGGCGGATTAACGTCATTCGTCGTCAAAATCCATAGTACTGGTTTGTCATCAGCGGCTTTCTCGTCCGGAAATGGCGCGTATCCGTCCGTCAGTATGATAATGAGTACCGGCGGATCATCGGTCATCTTATCCCTTACATAGTCAAAGATAATGTCGAAGCTCGTTCCCCCGCCTCCCTGCGGTCGTATGACTGCGAATTCTTCTTCGTTTTTGAATTCCTCAGGCGGATAAACCACGCCGTCGAAGAATCCAAGCCAACCCTGAAGCTTTCCGTTAAACTGGTCAATTGCTCCCTTAACTTCCGAATACACTTCCGCGACGTCGTCATCACTCATGGAACCCGACGCGTCTATCATAAACAGCAGCTTCTTCACGCTGTAATCCGTATCATTGTAATCCGGCAAGTAAAACGGACTGTCCGAGAATCTTCTGTCAGGAGGGGTGAAGCTGTAATCATTAATCTCCTCCTGCACAAATTCATTCAGGATGACTCGCCAGTCAAGCTTGGGTTCGGTAACGTTGTTTACATATCTCTCAACAAAGCCTGGCACCGTTCCCCTTCCCTTAACGCCGTATTTCTTCGTTACCTCTGCAGCGTTAAGGATCCATGATTGCCATAAGGCATCCATAAACACGGCATCATAGTTTGGCTGTCCATCCGATCCATCCTCGCCGTTATTACCGGCGTCATGAACGTCCCAGCTTGCGTAACCGTCCTTCTTTAGCTTGTTACGTAAGTTTTTCACAAACTGTTTGTACTTTTTTTCAAGGATCGAATAGATCTCTTCCGCGGTGCATTCGCTTCCTTCCCTGCCATCCGGTGCCACGTGCATCTGAGGACCGCCGAATTTCTCCATGCTGATAGCCGAAGGATTTCCACCATGTGCCTTCATGATAGTGGAATTCACCACAATGTCCGCCGCAACGTTATAGAGTTCCCGATTAAAATCACCGGCTTCCCCTCGCTCCACATGCTTAAGCACAATGTGCATGATCTCGTGCTCCAGAACATAGACCAGCTCCTTGTCGCTGATTTCTTCCAAAAACCGCGGATTGAAGTATATGTAACTTTGGTTGTCCGTCCATGCCGTATCAAAAAGTTCGCTGATCCCCATTTTAACATGCATGAGAAGCAGCCCATAAAAGGACTGATCCAGCAGAATCTTCATCCTGGCAAGAAGAATGCGTTTGACAAACGCCTTTTGTTTTCCATCAGACAATTCCATTTAACAGCTTTCCTTTCTTTTCCATCCACTTGGCAAACTCCGGAATTCGAAGGAGTTTTAACTTGTAATTCTTTTCGATTCCAAGGTACCCTCGAAGCAATGCAACTGAAAAATCCGGCGGCATCATGAATCCGTAGATAATGGAATTCCTAATTTTGTCCATGTCGTCCTTGTGTTCCTGCGCGTAGGCAGTCATTGCTGACACCGTGGCGTACATGGCATCGGAAGTGACGGGCAGTGAATGGCACTTACCCGCAAATATCTCCTCCATGTCAGGCATCTGGCAATTGAGATCCAGCCACTTTTTCAGCTCCGTTGCCATGTTTACGCCTACCAGGCCGCAGATCAACTGAAATGCCTTGTCTATGTCAGGCTCTGCGTACTTCAGCACGTTGCTCACCATTTCCCACGTTCTTGGGGATGCATACGCCAAATTCTCGGACGAAACGTCTTCAGTCAAAAGCGCATCCCTTCTTTGCTTTAAGAACCGAACAACATCGGGATGGATTCCCGCGCTTTCCGCCCACTTCGTCCAGCTTTTTACCGAAGTCTTAATCTCCAGATGCATCAGTCTGTTGGCAAGGGCCTTGGGCATCTTGTTAACTACCGACTTATCGCTTACCCTGTTTCCCGCCGCCATCACTATGCAATTCTCCGGAAGCCTGTGCTCACCTATCACCCTGTCCAGCGTGATCTGATAAGCCGCCGCCTGCACGGACTGCGGCGCGGCAGAAATCTCGTCAAGGAACAGTATGTTCACGACGTCATCGCTCTCGTCCATCTGAAAAATCTGCGGTTTCAGCCACACCGCAAGCGTTTTGTCAGCATTCGCCGTAGGAATTCCTCGTAAGTCTATGGGATTGAACAAAAGAAGTCTTACGTCTGTCACGTGACATTTCTTTCCAGTCTTCTTTTCCAGGTTTCCGGCTATCTGCCTGACTGCCTGCGACTTACCTACGCCGGGAGGCCCCCAAAGCATGACGGACGGCATGGTCTTAAGCGGGACTCCGCCTTCGATCAGTCTTATGTATGCCTGCGTAAGCAAACTAACCGCGCCACCGACGTCCATGGACGGCACGTCGGATATCTTAATCTCCTTATTCATTTTCGCATTCCTCCACTTTTTTGCCTGTTCAAGCCATTTTACACATGCAGTCTCTTATCGATCTCGCCAAGCTTCTCCCTGCACTCCTCTATCTGGTTGACATAATCTTCATCAGCCTTTCCTAGCTCCGAGCGCATGAACTCAATCTTTTTCAAGGCACTTTCCAATTGTTTCTTGTTCGCAAGCAGCCTTTCGCAAAGTTCTCCCAATATGTAATCGATTGACTGCATGACGCCCATCACGCTCAGTGACACGTTGCACTGATAGTTGCCAGTTCTGGAAATGCGAACAACCCTAAAAAACTTTGATGCCTTTTCAGGTACGATGATATTAAATCCCTGATAACGGGTTATGAACGCTGCATCCTGCCTTGGTTCGTCGACGTTTAGGGCCTCAAGTATCTTCTCGCCGATCAATTTGCGCTTCTCTGGTTCATACTTTTTCTTATGCCGTTCGTAAAACTCAGCGTCTGACGCAATCTCAACCATCAGCTCCCTGCGCCTCTTCACGTCCTCTTCCAGAATCGGAACATCCTTCCTGTAGCCTTCCATTTTCTGCATCTTGTTCTGCTGCAGTACGGTAAGTCTCGTCAGTTCATTCGCCACGTTAACGCGCTCCCTGATCAGCGGATTTCCAACAGCCAGTGCCTTTATTTCCGCATAGGACAGAACCACGTCGTCCACGTCACTCCCGCTTCGGTCCTCTATCGATCCAGAAAGAATTGCAGTAATGAATCGTTGTTTCGTTTCCAAAAGTTGCCAGGAATAGGCGTCAAACGACCCCTCCGTCACATACCTGAAAACGCGTACCTTTGCGTTCAAGTTCCCCTGTCGCAGGATGCGGCCCTCCCTTTGCACCATATCCGCAGGTCTCCACGGCATGTCGAGATGATGGAGCGCGATCAGCCGATCCTGCACGTTAACGCCCATGCCAAGCTTAAAAGTCGAGCCGATGAGCACCCTTACGATGCCGTTTCTTACGTTCTCAAACAGCTCTTCTCGCTTCTTCTCCGTCGTGGCATCATGCACGTAAGCAATCTCCTGATCCCTCACGCCCATCTTGACGAGGAGCCTTCGCATCTCGTCGTACATGTTAAATCCATTTCTTGGAACGGATGAATCGCAGAGCACCAACTGCGTGCTCTTGTCAGCGGCCGTCTCTTTATATATGCCGGCCACGCTCTCCGCGCACTGAAACACTTTTGATGAAGTGGTAAACTTTGCGTCAGGATTCACAAGCCGCATGTCCAAAGCGCCCTTTCGTCCGTCAGTCGTGATCATCAGCATGTTGTCTTCCTTTCGTGAGACGATACCGGCACGCACATCATCCGCCCTTTCCGATATTTCTTTCAGGAAATTCGAAAAGTCCTTCGTTTTCCGAATCCGAACGTCCTCGTATCCATCAAGAACGGGAACGTCCGCCGTGGCATCCATTTGGTGAAAGTCCGCGACCGTTGCAAGTATGTTTGTAAGCTCTGGAATGTTATGAAATTTGGAAAATCGCGTTGCCAGCCTGTATTTACTCGTGTCAACGTCAATCTCAAAGTCCATGCTCTTCTGGGCAAACATTGCTACCCAGTTGTCAAAATGGCCGATGTCCAAAAGCTCCAGCTGCTCACTCTGCAAATATTGCTGTATCACGAACACATCAGTAATTGAATTTGTTATGGGCGTTCCCGTTGCAAGGATCACGCCGCCTCCGTCCTGCCTCTGCACGATGCGTATCTTGTCCAGCATGTCGCTGCACTTTGCAGAACCATTCTTGTTGATTCCCAGTACGTACTCAATATCCGTTTCTATCGGGATGTTTTTGAAATTATGGATCTCATCAACAAACAGTCTCGTAACGCCAAGTTCATCGAAGCAGATTTCCCCGGAAGGCATTTCCAAAAGAACCTTATCCAGTTTTCCCTTAAGGTTTTTCACCATCTTTTGGGTTTTGTCGTCATCAAACTGCTCAAGCCTGTCAATGCGGTGTTGCAGGTCCGATTCGCGTTCCTGCTTGGAAATCTCCATTCTGGTAAAGCATCCGTACGCTACCACAATGGCATCATAATTCCCGTCCCTCATCCGTTTCAGCGACTCGTGAATTCTCTTGGGCGTGAATTTATCAGCGTCTGCGTAGAACACGTTCGCCTGCGGGTAAAGAAGTTCAAACATGTCACGCCACTGCCCCAACAGATTGCCTGGCACAACATACATGTTCTTTTTCGAGAGTTTCAGACGTTTCAGTTCCATTCCCGCAACGATCATGATGTAGGTCTTTCCTGAACCGACTTCGTGTGCCAGAAGCGTATTTTGCGTAAATAATATCCTGGCAATTGCGTTCTTTTGGTACTGATACAGCAGCACCCCTGGATTCAGTCCCGGCAATTCCAAAAAGCTCCCGTCAAAGTGCCTTACCTTGTTACTTAGGTATTTCTGGGCATAGAGCGTCTCCAGACTCCTTCTCCGTTCAGGGTCCGCCCATATCCATTCCTTAAACTTATTGATCAGCTTTTCCTGTTTTTCCCTTGCAACGATTGTTTCACTCTGATTGACGGTACGATTTGCGGCGTTACCATATCCTTTGTTGGAATCATAGATGACGATGGACTGCATGTTTAAGGTCTTCAGCATAACCCTGACGGGCGACATTCGTCCAATGCCGTATTCTTCCATAACCTGGTAATTATTGTCGATGGTCGGTTCATTCGAATTCTTATATGATTTCGTGAGTTCCCAGGTACCCGTATTCTCATTCATCACGAACCGTTGATATCTGCTGCGATTTCTCGTAATGAAGTCGGCAAATTCGTTGACATATTTTTCAGGCACCCACGGCGAACCAAGCGTGACGTAGATCTTATCTGAGGACAGCCCGCGCGGCAATACTTCTTTCAATGCGACAACATTGTCCTCAAAATAACCGTGATAAATCTCATTCTTTTCAACCGCCACCTTCAGTTTTTCCATTATGTTTCCTGACAGGTACTCTTCCGCAGTCTCCCAGCCCTTGTAAAAGCATTCCTTCCAGGTATCCGGATTTTGGTAGATGCTTCCCTTCAAGGTTTCGATTACGGTCTTGCAGTCTGCCCCGGTAATGGCGGAAACATACTCTATGTCCACTCGTGCGAACCTGTTAAGGCACTTAATAAGCCCGTCTGCGATGCTGTCTACGTGAACCTGTTTAGTTTCCTCGTCATTACAGAATGCATTATCCCAGTCAAGCGGAAGCTCCATGGAAGTAACCTGACGCACGTGCTCTGCCTGACGCTCTTTCTTTTCCAATTCCAGACGCCACTTGCGCTCTTTTTCCTCCTGTTTCTGATGTCTCCTTCGTTCTCTTTCCTCTCGTTCTTGCTTCTCTTTTTCTTCCTCTGCCTGCCGTTTCTTCTGAAGCAGTGAAATAACGTCAGAAAGCTCCTTTGCCGACAATTCTTCGCCAAGTCTTATCGTCAAAAGCGCATCCGCTATGGTCTTATCGTCTTGATCCTTTTCAGAAAAACATGAAAATTTTCTAATCATATGATCCCTGCTCCTTAAGATGAGTTTTCCCTTGTCTAATGGCATCTTAGCAAATCACCCTGACAGATTGTGTCCATCTCAAAAAAGAGCATACAAAAAGATGCCGTCATTTTGACGACATCTTATCGCGATCCGTTATTTGCAAACGCCACTGTTTCGTACGTACTCCTCGCAGGCCATCTGAAATCCCTGCAGACTCGAGCCCTCATCTCCCCGCACCAATAATGAGGCTTCCATCAATACACCGTAATCAATATCTCCCTCTCGCGGCGCATGACAGTCCAGATACAAAGGATTGACATGTTCGTGATAAAACTTTCCGTCATCGCCCAGCCACTCAACCCGAAACTGAACGTCACTGTAATCCAGCTTCCCTACGCGATTTTGAAGTTCCTTCTCCGGGATGATCATCCCGCCTTGCATGAGAATGCCATGCCGAGTGTCATCCCTCGCCATCTTTACAACGTCACCCTTAACAAACGGCGTCATGAAATTCACGAAGCGAGAATCAAAGAGCTTCTCTGAAAGCGATTCAAGCTTCTTCTTCGATTTACTGCTCTTGGCAAGTTGAATCCACTCATCAAGAGAATCTTTTAATTCATTATCTCTTGTTTGATTTGCAATATGAGATATCATGTCAGTTTTCTTGTTTAATGGTGCTTTCGAATTTCCAATAATTGTCACAAGATCAGCATCACATAAGGCCTGCCCGTGATCCATAAATGCCGCGCGCATCGCAGAGGATTCTATCAAAACGACATCTGACAATATACAATTACTAATAAGGTCATTCAGCATCCTCTTCATTCCTCACTTTGGGTCACTTTGGTTTACAAGTTTCCAAAAAACAACTCTCTCCTCTGCCTAATACTACTGCTCATTATTGTTTCCATGTACTAGTGTATATTTCGAGCCGTTATCTTTCTTACTCTTTCCTGACATATAGTATCGTATTCTTTCCTTTATCTGCGGAATTACAACTTCTTCTATATTCTTTATTTTATCCTCCTGAATCATTCTCCATACATCCTCAATAGAGCTCAATAGCGTATACCCGAAAAATGTGATGACTCTCGCCGCTTGATGAGAATACGAAAAGTCTCTTTCCTTGAGTTCAAGCCCGGAAGATCCGTTTTTCCTGATCTCATCCATAAGAGCCGCAAGCTTTTGCTGATTCTTTGTGAAAATTGAAGGAACTATACACCAACTAACTAATCTTTTCGAATAGATTGTTGACAATTCAAACATAATGTCTTCACACGCATCATCCGACAATATCTGATTGTAAATCGCAAAAATCTCTTTTACCATCTTTTGGAATTTTTTATCAACGGTAGCTATATTGATTAGCGGTACTTTATCCCAAAATCCGTTCTCAGCCATTTCCTCATATTTAATTATAATTTTCTCACATTCTTCTCGCTTTAGAACGGCTTTAATCTGTTGTCCAGCAATAAAACTTCCCTTTATAAAACTCGGAAGCATTTCAAGCGTTTTGTCAACCAGCGTGTCAAGTCCAAATGCCGGTATGCTTCCACCTCCACGAAACTTTTTTTCTTGTGCCAAAACCTCAATAACTGGAATATCCATAATTCCATTTTCGCGGTTTAGCTTGATTATTTCTTGGGCGAATTCATCATCTTCCTCAATACATTGTGTAACAATTATGATAAACGGAACTCCTATAGAATGAAGATCCTTCACAAACTCAGCCTCAGTTTGTTGATATCTGCTGCCACCCTGATTTATGCAGTACCATATTGCATGAATATGGTCTGCGTCACTCTTCGACACTTGCTCTTCGATGGTTTTTTTAATTTTCGTGATGGCAATCTTTGTCTTGGAAACACCATCATTATCATTTCCGATTTCAAAACCTATAGAATCCCATATTCTTACTGGAATATCTGGATCTCTGTATTCACTTATTTCCTGAGTTACAGGATGCCCCTTTCCGGTAGCAGCAAAATTCTGACCGAAGACTGCGTTTAATAACGTACTTTTACCCGCTCCAGTTACACCTGCAACAATTATGTTCGCAGTGTTAAATATTTCACTTGATTGTGTTTTTTCATTTTCACTAGTTCCCATTATCATGCGCCTCCTTTTCTTTGTTCCACTTGCTGTTTTATGCGTTCCATAATCAATTTTTGATCGTTTAGTTCACTATACTTTGATTTCCTTAACACATCGGAAAGCGTATTAGCATATGTTTCGCCTACTGCCTCAACATAGTCTCTCGCAGCCGTACCGCTGAGTACTGGCACTGCCATAAGCGGAACTGCAATAAGACCCGTTATCCAAAATGCAATTTTATTAATAACCATGTCCGTATTTGAAGGTAACCCATACATTTTGTGTAGCTCAGCAATCAATTCTATGGATATCGAATGTACAAACGGAATGCATAATGCGGGTATCTTTCCGATCTTTTGGGCCTTATCCGTATACTTTTTTATACATGTATCCGCTTTTTCCCGATAGCTCTTTATGTACCACTCACTAACATCACACTTCTTTTTAATATCGTTTAATTTCGTTTCAAGGACTTTCACTTTCATTTCATTATTCTTATGAAGTGATACTCTTAGCAAATCGTCTATGCCATATGCAGGTATTACCGTCCCTCCTCTTAGATGATAATCCTTAGCTAGTATTCTTGTTGTCATAACTTCTGGCAACTCTGATCGTATGCTTCTTTCCAATTCACCAATTTGGTTATCTAGGCATTGTGTCATAACTATTATAAATGGAATTTCATATTCATACGATAGCTTCTTGATTAAATCAATCTCAAAATCTTGAAAACGTTTGTTTAGATTATTTATGCAAAACCAAACGACATTAACATCAGATATGGCGGCTTCCTTCTGTGATGTTCTTATATGCTCCTCGATATTGGCCAAGGTTTCACTTGTAACTTTTTCTGACAGTTCGATTCCTACGGTATCAAATAGATTAAGGGTATACTCCACATCATCCAGAACATAATTTGCAAGATAAACCTCGTTTTTTGTAGTTACCCTCTGTCCTTTTCCAGTAGGTGCAATATCCCTGCCCATAATGGAGTTTACAATTGTACTTTTACCATTTCCGGTTTGTCCCATGATCACGATATTAGCTTTCAAAAAACCACCGTCCTTTATGACATAATATTCATTGTTTCATCTATTAATTCCTCAAGGCCATAAGCTGAAATAGTTAAGTCCTTGCTGTTATAATCCGCGGCCAAGACACTAATAACCGGAATGTTGCCCAATCCTCGTTTCTTATTTGAATCTTTGATGGCATTTTCCAATTGATCATCGTCCTCAATCGAATGAGTGATAACAATGAGCATAGGTCTGTTAAGCGCCGCCAGTTTGTCTGTCACTTCATCTTCGTATCTGCCCGAAAGAGCATTAACACAATACCAAATCACACACGACATATTGCTATTAATAACAGAATTTATATCTTCCATTATCTTATTGTTTATGTCTGATTGTAATTGAAAACCTGGTGTCTCATATATCACAACATCATTCTGTTCATCACTATATCTGTTTGTGTTTTGAGTAATTGCCCTTCCACAGCCAGTTGCCGCAACATTCCATCCAAAAACCGAATTAATTAATGTACTTTTACCGCTACCCGTTATGCCTGTAGCAATTACACATAACGGTTCATTTGTTTTTGTACGATAATAACCTACTGGAGGTAATGGCTCATTAACAGCTTCAATAACATTAGCGTAATTGAATTGTTCATGCATTGCCTCTTTCAGATCACTAAACATCTCGCCCAAAACGCAAGTTGTATCCTTTGTTAGCTTAGAGCATGAAAGCGCCGTATCAATTGCCTCTCCATTTTCTCTAATGATTCGTTTTTCTGAATCCCAACGATAGAAATAACCCTCCATTAGCATACAAGTATAGGAAAGTATCCTACTTCTGTGGGAAAAGCTTTGGCAAAATAAAAGTATTCTTCCTACTTTATCCTCATCCAGTTTCAATACTTCTTCCGCATATGCTCCCATGCTTATTTTCTTGGAAAAATCAAATCCCTTCTCTTCCATTGTTTCTTTTAACTGAGTAATTCTTTTTGAGTCCTTAGCCGTCCTGGCATCAACTAAAGAAAGAATATCAATCAAACTTATTAAGGGTGTTTGAGCATCAAATTTTCCATTTCGAATCTCGTTAATCAAATAAACATATTCGTTAATACTATTAATTTTTTCGTCAAATTTATGCGCAATACGTGAAACTTCATCTACAAAAACATCCAAATCGCGGCGCACAACTGCTAACGCTCTGTAAATGTCAAAAATACATTTCTCATGGGCATTATTCATATCGCACAACTTTACGAGTATCCGTACGGTGTACCTTTCAAGTTGTTCCCTATTGGCACGCATTTCCTTTATCGTAGCTTTATTTTTTTGAGTCAGCCCATACCAAATTCGTTCGAACCATTTCTGGTTCTTCATATTCTCATATGCTGATTCATTTCCTTGTATTAACGCAACCATTCCTGCGACGATCTTGCTAATGTCCTCATCCGATGCGTCAGAATAGTGTTTTACAAATTCATCGGCACTTTGTTCGAGTTGTTTATTTAATTTATCCATAGAATTATATTCCCTCCGTATAATCATGCAAGACAGCAATTTTCCTGGAGAATTCGCTTTCACTTTGTTGAATGTACGGGCGAATTATGCCTGAAATCTGCTTCTCCATGTATTCCCACTGACTACACGCTTGATCAAAGGCAACAACTAGCGCTTTATACTCATCAGCGAACTGCTTTTCACTGTGTGCCTGCTTAACCAAAACATAAAAACCTCCTCCAAATATATGCTTCTTTATCAAATCCAATACTGTAGTTGCAACGATTGATCCTACAATTGATCCCAAAACCGGAACAGGAACAAGAACTTGTCCAACCATCGCTCCAACTGCACTGACTGCAGCTTCCGTGGCTACATCAAGTATGTTATACATGAAATCATCCAATGTGATTTCATTCTTGTATAATCGTATTGCTTGAGTCGCAACGCCCAAAACAGCAGATACAAGTGCGGCCGCCGTAGGTGCAGACATCTCAGCCACATTTGTTAATGTATAAATGGCTCCGCCGGTAATGCCCCCCTTGACCGCTCCTATACCCGTTTCCTTAAAAATCTGCGCCCAGTCTTCCTTGGTAAGCTCGGACAGTTTTTTCTTCTTTGTCTTTAAGATCCCAATCAATGTAGTCGAGAAAGACAAAACAGCTGATATGGCAGCAGCTATTCCTGCCGCTTTCAGCCCTTCCTCAACTGAAGCCCTTGACATTTTCCAATACTCTTCCCTCTTTGCGTCATCTATATTAATTATTTCCTGCTCTTTACCATCTATGGTTCCATTTGCTCTATTTAACATCACTTGGTCGTAATTAACCTGTGATGGTTCAACAAGTTCGGAAAAGCTCTTTCCTGTTTTACTCTCGAGCTCACGCACCCTTTCTACCACGTTTCTGGCTAACCTTCCTCCATCAGCAGCCGGTAAATTGATCAATTCCTTTGGCGAAAGCTTTAGCCATGATTCAATTTGTTCATAGAAGTCCTTTGGTATACAATATGTACCACCATTCTGAACAAAATCGGGATAATCGCTTAAGTGTTTGAGTACAGCATCCATTGAAAGATTACTTTGGACAAACTTGGATTGCACTGGCAAATTATTCTTAAGATAATCCTCAGCCGCCGTACGCCCCACGCCATCAAATGTGAAATTCGGGTCCTCTCCTCTAATAAGTCTGTCCGCGTTACCGAAGCGAACGTCAAATACTTCTGCCACCTCTCCATGTTTGGTTGCAATCGACCCCAAAATATGCTCTGGAGATCCCAAAAACTCTCGTGCTTTATTAAGCTCATTAATTGCATTTTCAAAGTTTATGTTTTGTATGCTTATATTTTCAATATATCTGTCAATCCGAATCTGATTAATAGTCCCTACCATACCGCCAATCCCTTGAACTGTCACATTGCTTTTTCCATGAGTCATATCACTTCCTCCTCGATTAACTGCAAATCATTCAATAATCGTGCGTAATTATAATAGTTCCACTATGTCTCCTTGACTTCTAATCCACATGTCTATTCCGTCTCCATAGACCTCCGCCTTTATCGTATAGACACCATCTTCTTCCGCGATCACCTTCGCCGTAGGAATCCGATCCAGTACTGCATCTACAGAATACCCAGAATACTTAAATGTAACTTTTCTGAGCTTTCCCCCATACATGAACTGAATTCTTTTTCTGAATTCGCCTTCTTCGAACCTGTCTTTATATGGAATCATAAATCTTTCTCCCAAAACCTCCAACCGTTTGATTCGATCAATGCGATAAATCGTAGGGTTTGCATCATCTAGCACCTTAAAGTTTTCTTTGGTTCGCTTATCATCAATAAAAGCCGCCAGGTAGAAATAATACTCAGAAAACATAATGGCCACAGGCTTAAGTTTTCTTGTCTTAACCGATGTTCCTTGTATTCCCTGATAGTCTATCTCTATGTACCTGTTCTCTCGAATTGCCTGGCCAATGCTCCATAGCGGATTCAAAATGCTCGTCTTGTTTCTTAATTCCACATAATGGAATTCCTCGTTTCGGATCAAGTCCCTTACCGTCTCGCGATTACTTTCCGGCACGCAACAGGTTATGAGTTTATTTATCATCGTGGACATTTCTGCTTTGGAAAATGCCCTGCTGTCGAGAAGTATCTTGCAGATTGCCAGCACTTCACTGTTCTTCAGTCGCATTTTATAGATAGTCTCAAGGCGATATCCCTTCTCAATGCGATCGTATATGACGGAGTTCACGATTCCGGTGCGTTCCGTATCCGCATCCAAAAAGCTCCTAATATCTTCTATATCCCTTTGAATGCTTCGCTCGTTAACACCATACTTAAGAGCTTCCTCCGCCTTGTTAATCACATAACCTTCCGTCAGCTTGCTGTATAATTGCAACACTCTGGTTATCTTTTCTCCTTTTTCATCAGCCACGAATATACCACCCCATTTTTCGTATTTTTCACTATCACTATAGCAAACTACATAGACAGAAATTGTCTAAGTCGCTAAACATTACTCAATATTGGAATTGGATTCTTTCGATTTCTTTCTCCAATTCTTATATGCCCCCGTCGTCACTCTTCCGTCCTTTGGTCTTTCCGCATTTACTGGAATAACCCATACGGTTCCGAACTTGGTCACGCCTTCGATTTCTCCGTCCGCGCACATTTTTTGAACTCGTCTTTTCGTAAGATTCCACTTTTCAGCAGTCTCGCCAATGGTCATGTATCCTTCCATCTTACCTCCTGATTTCAAACAAAAAAGCATCCGAAAATGGTCCCGTTACGGTCATTTCCGATGCTTGATCCTCGTTGCAACTGGCTACCATTTAACAGGTCCTTCAGCTTTGCGTCGCAGCCTTTCGACTGTTTTGCCATAAATATTTTACTGATATTAACATTATACTTCCCGAGCGCGAAATCTGTCAATAATTATTTGAATATTTGTTCTGTTTTCGAAATATTTTTTGACAATTTTCTACTGGTCGTCATTAGACCTCTCGTACATGATCGACTTGCGTGCTTTAAAATGTTAGAACCTGGCGAGATTCCCGCCAGGCCCTAACACGAAAGGAGCGTTCAAAACTACAACCACAAGAACGATGTTAACCCTTATCAAAACACCAACGCATACAGTATCCCTTTAACAATCTCGATCCCCTCTTCACCGATCTTATTAATCGCCTCCGGGATTGCCTTGAATGCCACGCCACCTAGGAACATCTCCCAGAACAAGTGGCCTTCAAGAATTCCCATCACGCGGCATAGAAGGCTTCCAGCAATCAGGACGATTCCCACTACGCTGCCAATTAGTTTGCCTATGCCATCGAAGACCGAGAAAACGACAGAACAAACCGTCAATCCGAACTGGAGGACCATTACGATCGGCACGTGAATCAGACGAGCTGAGAACTTAAAAACCTTTTGTAACGCTCATTTGATGTTCCCCCTCTCCTTCTCGATCATCACCTTATAGGCGATCAACCTGAGAACATACTCGGGTACCTGAGAAGTGGCCAGCTCCCAATCCTGCATCGTACGATAGGGGATGCCAAGCCAGTCGGCAAACTCCTTGCGGTTCATGCCGGTCTGCTCTCTGATGGAGACAAACATGGCAGCGAGCAGTCGCTTCTTCCCTCCGTCTTCATTCGCGGCCACCTCAATGGGCATGTTATTTGCAATGTAATCAATATCAAACATGTTATCTTTGTTCATGACTCTCCTCCTTCGTATACGGATTCCGTGTATTTCTGTTTTTATTATATACGGATTCCGTATATGTCAACATAAATTTGTCAGGAGAGTCAAAAATCTTAATCGTCTTCCTATTCATCCTCCCAGGAAGAGATCATGTGCAGATCCCCGGAATCCATGTCCATTGCCATGTTGTCACCCATACGCATCAACATGTGGCCGTCTGAATCCATGGCCATGTTATCCGACATGGTAAAGCAAAGATCTCCGTCCTCTAAATCCATAAAACTTCTGCTCATAGATCATACCTCCCCTTCGTATTTGTACTCGTGGATCATGTCGTAAGAATCGTTAAGCTCACCAATCAGTTTCGCGACGCTCGGATCCTTCGAGGTTCCATTTACTCGAATAACGTTTGAGAACACCCCCTGATACGCTCCCTTCTCATCACGCACCCAATATGCAACAGTGTCATTGTCATCATAGTAATTGTAATCATGCATTATCCAGTCATATATGGCATTTTGGGGCATGTACTTGGCCTTATCACCGAATGACTTCGCTGACAACTCCGCAATCTGCTTAATCCTTTTAAGCAAATCTTGGTTGTGTTTCAGGGCTTTTTTCAGCATCAATGTCGCTGCTTTGCCATTTTTCTTGACCATCATTTCTATAAGTTTTCCTAAATACGGAAACATGAACCTGCTTTTTGCCTTGAAGTTCGTGTTTATTTCAAATTCCTCAGAAAAGTACTTCAACACCTCGTCGGAAGATTTCAATATGGCATCCATCAACTTGGGATTGTAATATTTCTCAAAATCTATGCTTTTCCTGTAGAAATACGAGCCCTCGTACAAAGAAGGAATCTCCCTGGCCTTCATCTTGTCCAGCATGTCGTAGTCGCCACGCTCAAGTGCCAGAGCGATCATGCTCGTTCGCAGGTCATCCCTCTCCTTCATTCTTACGTCAAGATCATCATAGCTTCCCGGGTGCCTTCTTTCGATCCGCGTTCCGGCTCCAAAGGATCCCCAATACTTTTGCTGATCATCGTCAACAAAGTATATGTAACCGTTATCCGTAAGGAACTTTAGCAAGTCGTAATTCTTGAATTCCAATGCGTAGTCAATGATGTTCTTCCCGTATTCGTCCCCGTTCAGGATGAGCTTGTCTGGTCGTTCAACATACTCTTTCCAAGTACCCGCATCACTTGAACAAGCCACGGAATAGTTTGTCATTCTCGTTGAAACAGGCTTAACAACTGTGCCAGCGCTTAAGATGGCATCAATAGACACCCCCAATAAATCCGAAAATATCGGCAGGTCCGTAATCTGAATTCCCTTATTACCCAGCTTAATCTGACTAATCTTATTCGCAACGCGCTGTATCTCGCCCGAATCAGGTTTCTCTTTGCTTCCGTCTCTCAGTTTGATGTATGCTATGGCAAATTGCCTGTCTGAAGCATATTTCCCGGCGATGATTAATCCGCCAATGTATTTTCCAATCTCGATATTATCCACCTTGTACATAGATGATTCCTCCTTAGATCACTCGTTACCTTAAGCATACGCTCCGCTTCACTTCT
>JAEEGL010971482.1_pt1 | contig 18463 bp, 11 predicted proteins | sample 9134231 | NCBI WGS metagenome assembly JAEEGL01 (sample SAMN16246548, study PRJNA631951) | gut metagenome | biome: gut microbiome; feature: rumen; material: fiber-attached | host: Bos | place: Iran: Karaj | collected 2018-10 | reverse complement strand
CCGCTGGCGCTGGGCACCGCGGACCGGGAGGAGGTCCGGCGGGCGATTGCGTCCCTGGCCTGCGAAAAGGGCGCGGCGGACCTGGACCGCGCGGTTTCCCTGGCGGAGGCCGTCCGCCGGGAGGCGGAAGCCGGCGCGCGGATCGTCGTTTTTTCCGACGCGTTCGTTCCGGCTTCGGCGGTCACCGCGGTGAACTGCGGTTCCGGCGCGGAGAACCGGGCTGTCGCCGCCCTGGCGGCGGAGGAGGGCCGGGTGTACGCCCGCGTCGCCAATTACGGCGGGGAATGCACGGTGACGCTGACCTGCCGCGCGGACGGCAAACTGGCGGAGGCGAAGGAGCTGCGGATCCCCGCGGGGGAGACCGCCGGCGTCACCTTTGCGATTCCGGAGGGCGCGAAGGCCGCGGAGGTCGCGATCCGGGAGGCGGACGCCCTGCCGGCGGACAACCGGGCGGAGGCGCCGGTGATCCGCCCGGTGCGGCGCACGGCGGCCCTGACGGACGACAGCCTGTTCCTGGAGAGCGCCCTGAAGGTCCGGCAGGACCTGACGGTGGTCCGCACCTCCGGGGAGGATCCGGCGGGAACGCCGGCGGACCTGTACGTGATCGGGAGCAATCCGGTGATCTTCACCCTGCATCCCGGGGAGACCGTTTTCACCTGGGGCGGGGAAAAGGAAGCCCAGGGCCTGCTGGCCGCGGAAGACGGCCCGCTTGCCGCCGGGCTGACGCTGAAAAACGTGGCGCTGCGCGCCTTCCGGCCGGTCTCCGGCGGAAAGCCGCTGCTCCGCTGCGGCACGGAAACCGCCGCGGCGTATACCGATACGGAAGTGATCGTCGGGTTCGACCTGCACGATACAAACCTGCCCCTGAAATATGATTTTCCCGTCCTGGTCCAGAATATCCTGGACATGCTGGCGCCCCGGCGCGCCGCGGAGGCGCCGGCGGCGGAGCCCCTGATGCCCGCCGCGGAGAGCGACGTCCGGTATGTGGCGCCGGACGCGGAAGGCCCCGGCAGCGGCGCGCTGCCGCGGAAGGGGCGGGACCTGTCGGCCTGGTGCATGGCGGCGTTCCTGCTGCTGCTCCTGGTCGAGTTCCTGCTGGCGCGGGAGGTATGGATCCGGCCCGGAAAGGCCGCGAAAGGGGGAAAACGCCGTGTTTGAGTTCGCGCATCCCGAGCGCCTGTGGCTGATTCCCGCCTGCGCGGCGGCGGTCTTCCTGATCGCCCGGCTGCAGCCGAGCCGCAGCCGGAAGGAACGGGTATCCCATATCCTGCGGTACGTCCTGGTGGTCCTGACGGTGCTGGCGATCGCCGGCATGAGCCTGATGACCGCCAGCCCGGACCGGGCGGCCTGGCTGGTGGTGGACGTGTCCGCCTCCATGAACGAAGAGGAGGCGCTGGCCCTGGCCCGGCAGGCGCTGCAGGCCTCCGGCGACCGGAAAACCGGCGTGATCGTCTTCGGGCAGAACGCGGCGGTGGAGCGCTCCCTGAACGCCGGGAGCGGCCTCGGGGAAATCCACAGCGTGATCCGCCGGGACGGAAGCGACCTGGCCGGGGCGCTGGAGCTGGCGGCGGCCCTGCTGCCGGAGAATATGAACGGCGGCATCGCGGTCATCAGCGACGGCCGGATCACCGGCGCGGAGCCGGATCTCACGACAACCCGGAACATTCCGGTCAATACGCTGCGCACGGAGAAGGCCGCCGGCGCGGACGCGCAGGTCACGGGCGTTTCCGTGCCCGCGGGCCTCTATACCGGCCAGAAATACAACACGGTCGTGACCGTGAATTCGAACACGGCCGGGGAGGCTTCCCTGCTGCTGTCGGAGGGCGGCGGGGAGCCCCGGGTGCGGCAGGTGACGCTGCGGAAGGGTGAAAACGTGTTCTCCTTCGAGTCCGAGGCCCGGACCGGCGGCGTGATCACCTGCGAGGCCCGGATCGTCCTGCCCGGGGACACCGCCGGCGCCAACGACGCCGGCGGCGCCTTCACCACCGTGTCCGGGGAGATCAGCGTGCTGCTGGCGGAAGGGAAACCCGGGGACGGAAGCGAACTGCGGAAAATGCTGGAAAGCGCGGGCATGCGGGTCACCTCCCGGGATCCCGCCGCCCTGGACGAAAACGCCGCGGATTACTGGGCGTACCACGCGGTGGTCCTGGTGAACGTGGACGCGGACGAGCTGACGGATGCGCAGGTTGCCGCGCTGGACAGCGCGGTCCGGGAGCTGGGCTGCGGCCTGGCCGTGTTCGGCGGGGACAGCAGCTATGCCCTGGGCAATTACCGGGGAAGCGCCCTGGAGAAGATGCTGCCGGTGAACATCGACGTGCGGAACCGGCTGGACCTGCCATCCACCGCGCTGGTGGTGGCCATCGACAAATCCGGCTCCATGGCGGATTCCTCCTGGGGCGTCAGCCGGATCCGGGTTGCCCGGGAGGCGGCGGCCGGCGCGCTGGACGTGCTGACCGAGCGGGACCAGGCGGGCGTCATCGCCTTTGAGGACAGCGCCAAATGGGTGGTGCCCCTGAGTCCTGTGACGGACGCGGAGGCCATGCGGAACCGGATCCTGGCGATCACCGCGGGCGGCGGAACCGCCTTCTATTCGCCGATCCAGATGGCTTACAACGCCCTGAAGGCCGCCGACGCGCAGTACAAGCACCTGATTTTCCTCAGCGACGGCGAGGCGGCGGACGCCGGGTATATGGAGCTGGTGAAACGGATGGCGGAGGAAGGCGTCACCGTGACCACGGTGGCGGTGGGCGACGACGCGGACCGGCGGACCCTGCGGGCGATCGCGGAGGCCGGCGGCGGACGGATGTACCAGGCCGGAGCCTTCGACAACCTGCCGCGGATTTTCACGAAGGAAACGATGATGATATCCGGCGCCTACGTCCAGAACCGGACGTTCACGCCGGTGGTGACGGATCCCTCCATGACGGATTTCGAGGGATTCCCCGTGCTGGACGGATACCTGGCCTCGACGAAAAAACCGCTGGCCACGGTGTCCCTGTGCAGCGACCGGCAGGATCCGGTGCTGGCCTGGTGGCAGTACGGCGCGGGCCGGGCGGCCGCCTGGACCAGCGACGTGCGGGGCGGTTGGAGCGCCTCGTTCCTGGCCTGGGAGAAGGCGGCGGAGTTCTTCGGCGGAATCGTGTCCTGGATCCTTCCGGTGCACGAGGTTTCCGGGGAGGCGGTCCTGGCGGACGGGAAGCTGCGCTTTACCGCGAAGGCGGACGCGGAAATCCTGGAAAAAACCGCCCGGGCCGAGGCGGAGATCATCCGGCCGGACGGCACCCGCGAAACGGCGGTCCTGGAACAGGCCGGCGCCGATACCTTCGAGGGTCCGGCCGATACGGACCTGGCCGGCGCCTACGTGCTGAAAATCACCCTGAAGGACCGGGAGGGCGGAACGCTCCTGGCGGCGGAAAGCGGCGCGGCGGTCTCCTGGACCCGGGAGTTCGACCTGCGGAACGCGGACGGCGGCCTGCTGGAGAAGCTGAGCGCCGCCACCGGCGGGCACGCGGCGGAAGCCCCGGAGCAGCTGATGGATTTCCCGGACACCGCGGCCCGGAAGCGCCGGGACCTGGCTCCCTGGCTGACGCTCCTGGCCGGGCTGGTCTTCCTGTTCGACGTGGCCCAGCGGCGGCTGGACTGGATCCGGGAGCCGGCGAAAAAAGAAGCGCGGGAAAAAATCCCCGCGCCGGAAAAAGCCCCCCGGAAGGAAAAGAAACCGGAAAAGCCGGAGCCGGAAGCGCCCCAGGCCGCCGACGTCCTCTGGGAGAACCTGCAGAAAAAGAAACGCCTGTAGCGGAACTTCCGCCTGCCCCCCTGCGTCTGAATAAGTGAAACCGATCAATCCGACGACCCTGAAGGAGGTACCGGACATGAAGACGATGAGACGGATTTCAGCGCTGATCCTGGCCGCCGCCCTGCTGGCGGGTTCCGCCGCCCTGGCGGACAGCCGGGAAACGCCGGAAATCATCCTGTTCACCTGTTACACGAACCTGCTGCCGGACGGGCTCCGGCTGCAGGCGGGCTGCATCGACGACGAGGGCGGCCTCTGGACCCTGGACCTGGAGGACGCCGACCTGACCGGGTGTTCGTCGGTCGGGGAGTACCTGACCGTGATGCGCCGGGCCGGAAAGCTGGCGCCTGCCGGCAGGTATGAAGGCGATATGTTCGACCTGCGGGGCCTGGTCCTCTGCACGGAGGACCGGGGCAGCGAAACGGAGGCGGTCTCCGAGGGAGCCGGCGGCGAGTGCAGCTATGCCGTGCAGTATGACGCGGACGGCGCCGCGGCGGAGATCCTCCTGGGCGCCAGCGGGGACAGCCGGTTCGAGAATACCGATCCCAACGCCCAGGCGCTGTACCTGCTGCTGCGGAAAACCTTCCCCGGCGTGGAAAATTACGCCTGGTCCGATGCGGGTCCGCGGGGATTTCAGCCGGTTCCCCTGGCCGAGTTCTGCAAATGGCAGGATATTGACTTCTCCGGAGTGACGGTGGTCTGTTATCTGGAGGACTGCGAGGCGGGCCCCATTCCGGCGGAGCTTTCGGTGCAGGAACAGGAGGAGATCGTCGGGATCGCTACCACCCGGAGCGTGACCGGAAAGGCTAACGCCACCGTCATGACCGGCGGGCCGGTCACCTATTCCTTCCTGGACGGGGACGGGAACTGGCTCGGCTCCCTGTCGCTGTACCGGGGCCTGCTGGTGACGGGCGACGGGATGTACTATATCGGCGAGTGACCGTCAGCGCAGCAGCCGCTCCTTTTCCGCGCGGGACATGCGCTTGATGTGCCATTCGCGGCTGAGGGCTTCGTGCCGGTCTTCATATTCTTCTGTATATACGAGCGCCACCGGACGCCGGGAACGGGTATACTTCGCCCCCTTCCCGGCGTTGTGCGCTTCCAGCCGGGCTTCCATGTCCGTGGTCCATCCGCAGTACAGCGTGCCGTCCGCGCAGCGGAGCAGGTAAACAGTATTCATACCCGGTGTATTCGCTGCTTTTCCCGGGTTCTCCTGCAGCGCCGGAGGGTTTCCTGCTCCTGCTTTATCGTATGCTGATCCGGTTGAGGAAACAGGCCGGTTGTGGTATGCTTAACCAGGCGCCGGCATCGGAAAAGCGGGCGGAAAGCGGGAGGAAAGGCATGAAATACCTGTCAGCTGAAAAAGTGAATACCGGCCGGCAGCCGGAAATCGATATGACAAAAGCCGTCAGCATCATTGGCATGGTGCTGGTCCATTGCTTCCAGGGCTTCATGCCGGACGGCGGCGGATTCCTGGCGGCGGCCGTCTATCATATCGGCGGTTTCGTGAGCGCGGCCACGTTCATGATCTGCATGGGGATCGGAATGCGCTATTCAAGGCGCGGGGATCCGAAGGGCACCGCGCTCCGGGGAATCGCCCTGCTGACGGTCAGCCAGCTCCTCAATCTCCTTCGTGCCGGTTTCCCCGGCCTGGCTGCTTTCCGGGCAACCGGAGACCAGCGGTTTATCGGGTTTATGCTTGAAACGGTCCAGTCTGACATCATGACCTTTGCGGGCCTGGCTTTCCTCTTCATGGCGCTCCTGAAAAAGCTGAAGCTGCGGGACGGATGGATCCTGGCCGTCGGGCTGGCGATGAATTTCCTGACGCTGCTGCTTTTCTCCGCCGTCCGGGCGCCGGAAGAATTCTGGCCGCGCAGGATCCTGAATCTGTTCATCAAAACCGACGACAGCCTTTTCCCGCTGGGGAGCCACTTCCTTTTTGTGGCTGTCGGATATACGGTCGGCGGGATATACCCGCGGATTGCGGACAAGCGCAGGCTGGCCAACCGGGTTTTGGCGATCTGCGTCCCGGTCGTGGCGGTCTATATGTTCCTGCGTACGGCCGTTCCTTTCCCGCTGATGCCGGAATACGACCTGCCGTCCGAGCCGGACCTGGGAACGGACGCCGTCGCCGCGTGCCTGAACGCGTTTATTGTCATCGCGTTCCTTTATCATATCTGCCGCCTGACGGGCGGAAAGGTCCCCGCTTTTATGGCCCATATCTCCGGCAACATCAACCGTTACTACTGCGTCAGCGACACGCTGCTCGGCGCCGCCGCGGTGACCCTCCTGGCCTGCGGCAAAGTGTTTCAGAACCAGTGGGCGGTACTCCTGACCGGCGTCCTGCTGATTCCCGCGTGCTACGCTGTGATCGAGCTGAATGCCCGGTATATCCGCTTCACCCTGAACGGGCTGAAAGGGACAAAGAGGATCGTCGTTTATACCGCCATCTGGATCGTTTCCCTGGCGATGGCGTTTTATGCGCTGTCCCTTGTGGAAGACCCCGGTGCGATCTCCAGCTTCTATGCCGGCTGAACGCTCCGGCCGTCCGTTCCCGGCGCGGGCCGCGCTTATCCCTGCAGGCTGTCGTCCCGCCGGAGGATCATTCCTTCCAGGAATTTGCTGAAGAGCGCTTTGGCGCTTTCGATCCGGTCCCTGTCGAACATTCCTTCCGCATAATCGACCTCCAGGTCAAAGCCGCCGTCGCCGTATTCGTTTTCGACGAGTTCAAACTCCAGCCGCGCCGGAGCCGCGTTGAACGCGTTGTTCAGTTCGATCTTTTCGTTCTCCAGCTCGTCCAGCTCGTCCGCGTTGATCCCGAGCTGCAGGTTGACCTCCATCCAGTCGTTGATATAGGGCCGGAGGTTCTCGCTCATGAGGTCCCATCCGCAATGGGCGATATCCTCCGCCACCTGGTCCTTCACCTGCTGCAGCAGTTCCCTCATGGAACCGATTTCCTCCATGCGGACCGCGGCCGGCATGTTCCGGATCAGCATGCCGACGACGTTCTCCGTTTCCGGAGCGAGCCGGTTGTTGAAGATCCAGTTGATCATGACATGCTTCTTCCCCGTCAGGCGGGACAGCGTCAGCAGGCCTGAGGCGATCGCCATGACGGAATGGGAAACGCCCCAGTATTCCTCCGCCGCGCGGACCTGGTCCGCGTCGAAGGCGAGGCGCCGGACGGTACCGGCCTCGTTGATATTCGGGCTGTCCGGAGCGTCCGGCGGCGGCATGGTACACCAGTCTTCGTCCCCGTAGGTCTCCGCGAAATATTCCCGGTCCTTCTGCACGAGCCCCTGCTTCGCGCGCTCCTCCTGCTCTCCCAGCATGGCGAAGAAGTAGTCCTTTTTCATTTCCCGGCCGAAATAGGCGTTCATGACGTCCCCCAGCAGTACGCCCAGGGAGCCGCCGTCCATCACCACATGGTGCACGTCCAGGAACAGGTAACAGCCCTTCCGGCCGCGGAAGACGTTCACCTTGCACAGGCAGGTATTCAGGAGCTGGTAGAAGGGCAGCAGCAGGATGTCAGCCAGCGCGTCCTCCGTTTCCGGCAGGATGTCGCGCACCTTCACCTCGGGCAGGGACTCGGGGCGGTATTGCATTTTCAGCCTGAAATCCTCGTCAAAGAAGAAAACCGTCGCCAGCGCCGGATGGTTCCGCAGCGCCTTGTTCACCGCGCCGCAAAGCCGGTCCGCGTCCGCGTCCTTAAACCGGACCAGGATATGCATCGTACTCCACATGGTGCTTTCCGGCCGGAACAGCTGGTAATCGATCATCTGGACCTGGAGGGGGGACGGATCGTGGGGCACCAGGCGGGACTGCGCGTCGCGCTCGTCCAGGCTGGACTGCCCTTCCCGTTTCTTCAGCTCCCGGGCGATCGCCCCGGGCGTACGCAGCCGGAACACGTCCGCCGCGGTCAGCCCCTCCAGATGCGCCTCGCTCATGGCCACCATCGCCTTCAGGGAGTCGCCGCCCAGGTCGAAGAAGTCGTCCATCAGGCCGACTGTTTTTTCTTCCCGTTTCAGGGTTTTCGCAAAGGCGGCGCAGAGGATCTTTTCCGTTTCCGTTTCCGGGGGAATGTATTCCGCCTTCAGTTCCGTGATATCCGGTTCCGGCAGGGCTTTCCGGTTCACCTTGCCGTTGGCGGTCACCGGCATTTCATCCAGCCGCACGAGCACATTCGGCACCATGTATTCCGGCAGCTTCCCCTGGAGGAACGCCTTCATCCCGTCCGCGGAAACGCCGCCCTTCGCGGTGAAATATCCGGCCAGGTATTCGGTGCCGCCGGCCTTCCGCACCGCGGCCGCGCTGCTGGAGACCCCGGGATATTCCGTCATGACTTTTTCGATCTCGTCCAGTTCGATCCGGAAGCCCCTCAGCTTGATCTGGTTGTCCAGCCGGCCGAAGATCCGGATCTCCCCGTCCTCCGTCCAGGCGGCCAGGTCGCCGCTGCGGTACGCCCGCATCCCTTCGTGGGTAAAGAACGCCGCCGCGCTCTTCTCCGGCAGGTTCACATACCCCCGTCCCACCTGGTCGCCGCAGATGATCAGCTCGCCTTTCATGCGGACCGGCAGTTCCCTGCCGAAAGGATCCGCCACATAGAAAACCGTATTGGCGATGGGCGGGCCTACGGTCACCTGCTCCCCGCCGTCCATCACCGCGGCCGAGCAGCCCATGGTGCATTCCGTGGGGCCGTATACGTTCAGGATCACGCTGTCGTCCCGCAGCTCCCGCAGCCGGTCGTACAGCTGCCTCGGGAAGGCTTCCGCGCCGATGTCGAAGAAGGTGAGCTGCCGGATGGCTTCCCGGCTTTCCGGGATTTCCAGCAGGCTCAGCAGGTAGGTCGGCGTGCAGGTGATCCCGTTCGCCCCGGTTTCCTTCACCAGCTTCGCGAACAGCGCCGGGTCGTGGATCTCCGCTTCCGTGGCGACGACCACCGTGTTCCCGTTGCACAGGGGTACAAACTCCTCCACTACCGATACGTCGAAGGAGAAGGAGGCCAGCGCCAGGTTCACCCGGCCCGGCGCCGCGTAATGCATGATCTCCACGGATTTTTCGTTCCGGTGGACGTAGTTGGCGATGTTCCGGTGCTCGATCATCACGCCCTTGGGCCGGCCCGTGGAACCGGAGGTATAGATGCAGTAGGCCAGGTCCTCCGGCCGGACGTCAGCCGCCGGCGCTTCAGCGCTTTCATCCGGACGGACCGCGTCCGGGCCGGACGCCCCGAAGGCTTCCTCCAGCGTCAGGATCCGATACCCGCTTTCCGCCAGGGAGCGGCCGTTTTTCTGTTCCGCAGTGGTCAGCAGCAGCGGACAGCCTGCGTCCTCCATGCAGAAATCGATCCGGTCGTCCGGATATTCCGGAATAAACGGCAGGAAGGCCGCGCCTGCCTTCAGCACCGCGATCTCCGCCACATAGGCCCAGACTTCCCGGCCGAACAGCACGCCGATCATCCGGTCCCTTCCGGCGCCCTTCTCCGCCAGCACTTTCGCCAGCCGGCTGCTCAGCAGGTCCAGCTCCCGGAAACTCAGCTGCTTCCCGGCGGCGATCACCGCGGGCTTGTCCGGATCGCTGAGGGCATGGCGGCGGATCTGCTCCTGCACGGGAACGAACGCCATGGGCACCTTTGTGTCGTTGAAGGACGCCAGCTGCTTCCGGTCCTCCGCCGTCAGCAGGGAAACGTCGCTGATCCTTTCGGCGCCGAGCAGTCCCTCCGCCACGGTGAACAGGTCCTGCGCGAAGCGGAGCACCCACGCTTCCGTGAACTTCTCGTTCCGGTATTCGATCGTCATGCTGTACACGCCGCCCGCGGAAAAGAACTGGATCGACATGCAGCCGGTCACCATGCCGGTATGGTAGTGCTCCATGAACCATTTATCGCCTTCAAGCAGGTCCAGGCCGGCTGATTTGCCCATGCTGTCGGTAAACAGGTCGCCCTGGTAGATGAATTCCACGTCCTCGTTCACCGGGCAGCACTTCAGCACCTCGTCAAAGGAGAAGATGTCGTTGGCCATTGTGGAAAAGATCTGCCTGCCGATCCCCCGCAGGAATTCCTCCGCGCCCATATCCCTGCTCAGGTCGCCGCAGACGGGAATCCGCTTGATCAGCGTGCCGATCGTCCGGCTCATCTCCGCCAGGGGCCGGCCGTTATACACCGTGGAAAAGGAGACGTATTTGCTGTTCAGGTATTTCCCCAGCAGCAGGGCCATCGCGCCCATGAAGAAGGTGCTCTCCGAGACGTGCGCCTTTTCGCAGAAGGCTTTCACCCGCTCCGCGGTCAGCGTTCCCGGCTCCCAGCGGACGTTCCTGCTGACGCCGGGGGTCAGCGGCCCGTTCAGGTCTCCGGCCAGGGCCGGCACGTCCTCCATGTTCCGGAACAGGTTCAGGTAGTATTCCTTCGCCCTCTCGTGGGTACCGTCGTTCAGCAGCCGCTCCTCATACAGGGCCGCCTGCTGGATCGTGCAGTCCTCCCCGGCCGGCGCCTGTCCGGCCAGGACCCGGTTCATCTCCGCGATGAACAGGCTGATGGCGGAGGCGTCAAAGAAGATCAGGTGGGTCTTGATGGCCAGGTAGCAGCGTTCCGGCGTCCGGTAGACCGCCGTATGGATCAGGAGCCGGTCCATCATGGGAACCACCGGCATGAATTCCTTCATGAAGTCGTACCGGCGTTCCTCAGTCCCGTCGAAGACGGGGGTTTCCGTTTCCGCCTCCGGCACGGGCACCATCCCGGGGATGCCGCTTGCGTCCGCCCGGATCACATATTTCATGCCGGGATGCGCGTCCAGCACCGTTTTCACCGCCCGGACCAGGTCTTCGGCGCTGACGCCTTCCGCGGCCCGGGCCATGTACGGCAGGGTGTATGTCGCTTTGCTTCCGCCGGTCAGGCTTTCCAGGTAAATTCCCATCTGGGTTTTCGTCAGCGGATAGATTTCCCGGTCCGCCGCCGGAATGCGCTGGTCCTGCTCTCCGTCCAGGAAAGCCGCCAGGCTCCGGGGCGTGGGATGGGCGGAGACGTCCTGGAAGGACAGGGCATACCCGTCCAGGCAGCTGATCAGGACCGCCGCGCTCAGGCTGGTGCCGCCGCAGCTGAAGAAGTCCGCCGTCACGCTGACCCGGGGCATATCCAGCGCTTCCGCGAAGGCCAGGCATACTTTTCTTTCCGTTTCCGTCTTCGGCGGTTCGTATTCCGCTTCTTCCGTCCGGATCTCCATCCGCTTCAGCGCCTGGAAATCCACCTTGTTCCGTTCGTTCCGGGGCATGCTGTCCAGATGGATAAAATATTCCGGCACCATATATTCCGGCAGGAAGCTTCCGGCATATTTTTTCAGGTCCTCCGGGGACTGCCCGGTCCCGGTGTAATAGCAGGCGATCACGTCCCCGCCGTGGACGCGGACGCTCATGGCCGCCGCCTCGGTGATCCCATCCCGCCGCTGCATCACCTGGTCGATCTCGCTCAGTTCCACCCGGTAGCCCCGGACTTTGACCATCCGGTCCTTCCGGCCGTGAAAGACCAGGCTGCCGTCCTCCGCCCAGGCCATCCGGTCGCCGCTGTGGTACATCCGCGTACCGGGGCGGAAAGGATTTTCCGTGAACCGCTGCGCGGATTCCTCCGGCAGGTTGTTGTATCCCAGGGCCAGCCAGGGGCTCGTGACGCACAGTTCCCCGACGGCGCCGGGCTCCGTGATCCGGTTCCCTTCGCTGTCCAGGATGTAGACTTCCGTTTCGCTGCAGGGTTTTCCCAGGCAGGCCGGCCTGCCTTCCCCGGCCGGGTGGAGCAGCACGGGCGGGCAGGATTCGCTGGCGCCGTATGCTTCCCAGACGCCGGGATCCGCCTCGCCCTCCGCCGTGTATTTTTCCCCCGCCAGCAGGACCCAGTCCAGGGGGAGGGGGCCGTGCAGCTTTCTCATCACGTTGTACATCTGCGGCGGACAAAACATCCCCGTGATTCCGCGCCGGACCATGATATCCCGGAGCATGTCGACGTTTTTGCGCTCCGTTTCGCTGGCGACGTAAACGCTGCCGCCGGCGGTCAGGAGCGGGACGATATCCATCAGGCCCGCGATAAAGCTGAAACCGGCGATGTTCAGGGAACGGGCGTTTCCCGGATCCCGGATGACCCCGTGCAGTGTTTCCGCGGAACAGTTCAGCATTTCCTGCCGGTGGACGACGCCCTTGGGTTTTCCGGTGGAGCCGGAGGTATAGAGGATATACCCCTCCGCGTCCGGATCGGAAAGATCCAGGGCCTTGTCTCCCGCCGGGCCGGCCATTTCCGCCTGGAAATAATCCTCCGGCAGCAGCACCGGAACGCCGGCGGCCTTTTCCGCGAAAGCGCCCGTGGTCACGCACAGGGCGCAGTTCACGTCTTCCAGGATCGTCCGAACCCGTTCCGCGGGATATTCCGCGTCCACCGGAACCACGGCGCAGCCCGCCCGAAGCACCGCGAACTGGGCGACGATAAAGGCCTTGGTCCGCGGCAGGAGCAGGGCGATCCGCCCGCGGCGGTCTTTTCCGCCGAGGCGCTCCAGGATTTTTTCCGCCAGGAACGCTGAAGCGCCGTTCATCCGGTCGTAGGTGACGGCTCCTTGGATATCCAGGACGGCAATGTTCTCCGGATGCCGTTCCGCCTGTTTCAGGAATTCGCTGATGACCGTTTTTTTCATCGGTGATTCTCCTTTATACACGGCCGGGCCGGCTGCGGCGGCGCCTTCCGTTTGTCAAAAATTGCAATGCAAAAACCGCCGCAGGCTGCGCTGCTGCAAAAAGGCGGCTCCCCTCTGGCGGGCTTTCTGTTCAACCGGATTTTATTATATCCGAAAAGCGGCTGCTTTACAAGGCTGCGGGACGATATGCACAGCCCCCTCTCCGGCCTGCGGCGCCGGCGGGTTCCCGAAATTGAAAAACGCGCCGGACTGTGGTAAAATAACAGACAGTTTTGGAAACGTGACAGCGCCGGAAGGGAGGCGGGAACGGCGTGGGAAGCAGAAGGAGATACAACGCGTGGGCCCCGGCCGCGTATACCAGCGAGGCGGAGCAGATCGCCCGGGAGTACTGGGAGCTGAGCCGGAGCCGGCTGTGGACGATCCGGATCATCAGCCTGCTGCTGGCCGCGGCGGTCGCGGTAGCGGGGCTGTACGTATTCGGCGTGCTCCCGCCGGACGGAACGGGAAAGAGGTCCGGCGTGACGGAGTTTGAGCTGAAGGATATCGGGGAGCTGGCCACGGTGGCCGCCACCCTGTCCGTCAACAAGACGGCGGAAATCACCCGGAAGGTCGGGCCCCTCGACCTCTCCGGGACGAAGAGCACCTATGTGCTGACCTACGCGCTGGTCATCAAGGCGGGGCTGGATTTCGACCGGATCGTCATGCGGACCGACGACAGGGAGCACGTGATCCGGATCACCATGCCGGAAATCCGGATTCTCAGCAAGGAAGCGTACCTGGACTCCTGGGAGGGCGGCGTGAACCCCATGTCCCAGATGACGCTGGACGAGATGAAAACCGTTCAGGAGGCCGTGGTCCGGGAAGCGGAGAAAACCGCCCGGGAGCGCGGCACGCTGGAGGAAGCGGCGAAGAACGCGGAACGGCTGATCAGCGGCCTGCTGGCGGAAAGCTACGATATGTCGGTATACACGGTGGAATACCGGTGGCCGTAAGCGGGAGGTGACGCGGAAATGAGGAAAGACGGATACCGGGGCAGGCATTCCGCCCCGCAGGACCCATACGCCAGGGCGCCGTGGCAGACCCATCCGAAGAAGCGGGGAACACCGCGGCTGCTCCGGAAGGTGATTACCCTGGCCGTCATTCTGGCGCTGGTGGCGCTGGGAGTCTATATCTACCTGCTGCTGAACCCCATGGTGGGCCGGCATATGGAAATCCGGTAATACATAAGGAACAGGGAGGCGTTTGCCGATGTACAGTTGTCCCGGATGCGGGTCGCAGATGGTGTTCGACATTCCGACCCAGGGACTGAAATGCGGCCGGTGCGACCGGACCATGACGGTTCGGGAGGCCGACGAGAAGGAAGCCAGGACGGCCGGAAGCTCTTTTTCCATGGACCTGATGACCTGCCCCACCTGCGGCGCGGAAATCCGCGCGCTGAATACCGCCGCGGCCGCGTTCTGCAGCTATTGCGGCAGCTCCGTGATGATGGAGCAGCGGAAAGAGGAAATCAGCATGCAGTCGTCGCTGATTCCGTTCCGCATCACGCGGGAACAGTGCTTTGGAAAGTATCAGGAGATGCTGAAAAAGAGCTTTTGCGCGGACCATAAGCTGAAGCGGAACATCTCGCCGGACAGCTTCCGCGGCATTTACGTGCCGTACCACATCTACAAGGCGTCCGCGGTGGGGAACATTACCCTCGAGGGCCAGGAGACCAAGGGAAACAACACGTATTATTACAATACGAGCGTGGCGCTGAACCATTGCTATACGGGGATCCTGCACGACGCGTCGAAGGAGATGCCGGACACCATTTCCGAGCATATCACCCTGTCCGAGGACTGCACGGACAAGTTCGTGCCCTTTTCCCCGGCCTACCTGAGCGGGTTTTACGCGGACGTGCCGGATACCGCGCCGGGCAAGTACCTGGACTACGCCCGGGCCGAGGCGATCCGCAAGGCACTGGAGGATACGATGCCCGCGCTGGAGGACGATTCGCTCTCGTACTCTGTGGGAACCACGGAGAAGAAGCTGACGGAGATCACCCGGGCGGAGCATACCGGGGATACGCTGCTGCCCGTATGGTTTATGTCCATGAAGAGCGGCAGCCGGATGCTGTACGCCGTGCAGAACGCCGTGACCGGGGAGATGTGGGCGGACATCCCGATGGATATCGGCCGCTTCGGAATGGTGGCGGCCGGCCTGGCCGCGGTGCTGTTCCTGCTGTTCAACGCCGCGCTGTTCCTGCCGGCCGGGCTGGTGATGAGCGCGGCCATGCTGCTGGCGCTGTTTGCCCAGTTCGCGGTCAACAGCCAGCGGACGAAGATCCGGGACCGGGAGCTCGCCCGGACGACCGCGGACGGCGGAAAGATCGGGATCAGGGACCGGATAGCGCAGCTGCGCCGGCTGGAAAAGCGGGTGAGGCGCCAGGAGAACGGCGGCATATTCCGGTACCTGGGAGTGCTGCTGGCCGGCGGCGGAACGTTCCTGGCGATGAAGCTCCTGTCGGACATGCAGGACCTGCGGATTTTCCGCTACAGCGCGGCGGTGCTGACCGTCGGCATGATCCTGCTGGTGCTGCCGATCGGGGCGAAAAAGGCGAAACTGCCCCCGGGCAGCTTTGTGACGCTGGGCGCGATGGTCGCCGGCGCCCTGATCATGCTCCTGGATCCTTTCCACAGCGACGACATGCCGGTGTTTATCGTGAGCTTTGTTATCCTGGCCGCGGTCATCTGGGAATGCGTGGACCTGCTGCGGCTGTACAACCGCGCGTGCTCCAACCCGGTACCGCAGTTTGAAAGCCATACGGGAGGTGAGGACCGTGCGTAAACGCATCATGACCTTGCTGCTGGCGCTCGGCCTGCTCCTGCTGCCGGCCGCCGTATCCGCGGAAGGGAATGCGGAATCTCCGGACAGCCGGGCGGACCGGATCCTGATCGACGACGCGGCCGGGCTGCTGACGGACGCGGAGAAAGCCGAAGTCCGGACGGAGATGGAAAAGATCACCGAATTCTGCCACGTGGGGTTTTACTCGTATGACGGCACGTCCCGGGCGGCGGTCCAGGACAAGGCGCAGGCCTGGTATGACCGGAACTATCCCGGCGGCGAAGACTGCGTGATGTTCGTCATCGACATGGCGACCCGGCAGATCTCCGTGTCCTCCACCGAAAACATCCGGAAAACCGTCACGGTGGCCAAGTCCAACATGATTACCGACAACGTATACAAACTGGCGACAAAAGGCCGGTATGCCGAATGCGCGGAGGAGGCGTTCCGCCAGATTTACAACACCCTGAACGGCGGGAAGGTATCCACGCCCATGAAGTATATCGGCAGCGCCCTGATGGCCGTGGCGGGCGCGATCCTGCTGGCGTATCTCCTGATCTCCGCCCGGATGGAGCAGGAGGTCAAGGTCAGCCTGCCGGGCGTCGTGACCGCGACGGCCGGCGTCGGCGCGGCGATTATGGCGAAAAACCTGACCCGGGTCGTCCACCATGAGAGCAGCCATTCCGGCGGCCACGGGGGCGGCTTCGGCGGCGGCGGAGGCGGCGGTGGCCACAGCGTCGGCGGCGGAAGCCACGGATTCTGACGGCCGATCACATACTAATCACGAAAAAATCATATTCTGTTTTCATGCCCGTCAACCGGATCCGGTAGATTTATACCGGACCTGGTTTTTTATGCAGGCAGACGGGAGGTCTTGAGATGACGAAAAAAGATAAATCCGGTAAAGCCGCGAAGGCTGAAAAGCAGGAAAAAACGGCCGCGGCCGCAGCAGCGGGGACGGCTCCGTAACGGTGGAGTTCATCCCGGAGGACGAAACGCTGCTGCCGGTCGGCATGTCGGTCCGGGTGGCGGACGTTTACTGAGCGTATCGGCAAAAAAACAAAAAACCTGCATTCCCGGTTGAATTATGGATACTTTGCCCTGGTCAGCAATGTAAAGATGGATGCTATTACCGCGCTGGAAACCTACCGGAATCGGGATCTTGTCGAGAAAGGCTTTGGCAACCTGAAGGAGAAGCTGAATCTCAGGAGGGTTTTGGTTTCTTCTGAAACAAGCCTGAGCGGAAAGCTTTTTGTGGAGTTTGTTGCTTTGATCTATCTTTCTTACATTAAGAAGCAGATGCAGGACAACAACCTCTTCAAAGACTACACGCTGCAGCAGGTACTGGACAAGCTCGATGTCATTGAATGCTTTGAGAATCCGGGTGATAAGCTTCGGGTCGGAGAAGTGCTGGCCAAGCAGAACCAACTGTTTCTTGACCTGGGCGTCGCCCCTCCGACGCCCTATGTCGAAACCGCGTTATAATTGCGCGGGAATTCAGGTGTGATGGCATCATACTCATCAGACCGGACGGCGCGATTGCCGCGCAGCCTGTTGCTGAAACTGTTCCGGCCGTGATCTGCTTCGTAATGGTTCCGGCAAGCCGCCGTAAACCTGTTATTCAGCAATCAGAACCGGATCAGCCGGATTGCCGAGGAATGCGATTGCTTCCTCATCATTGTATATTTTCTGGGTATTGATCACCGCATTTCTGGGCCGGTTCGGTGACTGGAATTGTTTTTTCCGGTATTCTTTGGGAGAACAGTCCATTCTTTCGTGAAACAGCTTTGTCAGGTAACGTTCATCGGAAAAACCGCTTTCCACCGCTATTTCAAGGATCGTTCCGTCTGTATTCTCAAAAAGGCTGAGCGCATGTTCAAACCGCTTTTCTTTCAGATAATCCTGAAAGGTAATCCCGAGCGTATCCTTAAACAGGTGGGATACATGGGTCAGCGTCAGGTCATTCATTTCGGCGATCTCTTCCAGCAGAAGCTTCCGCTGATAATTCTGATCAATGTAGTCCGTAATCGCCGCGATCCTGTCCATCCGCCTGCGGACGGTATTGTAGTCCTTCTGACTGAGGGAATCGACGGGAATATGGCGCCTCAGCAGCAGCACAATGCGGGAAATGAGATGGAAACAATCGAACTCGAAGCCGTCCGGCCTGGCATGATAGTATCTGGCCAGTTCGATGCAGTCATTGCGCAGATCCTGCCAGGCATCCTGCTTCTCATGGAAAAAACCGTTGACGGGCGGCTCTGTCCGGAAATGAAGCAAAGCCGCGTCAGACAGGAACGGCATCAGCATTTTGGGAGATATCTGGATTGCCAGAATCAGGGTGTCCGGATCATCCGCCACAAATTCATGGGCTTCCATGGAGTTGATCAGATACATTCCATCCTGATCCAGACTCCAGTTGTTCTTTCCTTCACGAACGGTCAGTTTTCCTTTCAGCACCAGGCCAAGTTCAATTTCTTTGTGTATATGCGGTGTTCTTGATGCCAGATTCACCAAAAATACATGCAGGTATTTAAAGATTTCCTGGGATACCACTTCAAATTCCCTTTTCATCTTCCGATCCTCCTGCTTCAGATCATATGTTCCGGCGGAAAAAACGTCAAGCACAAAAATCGCAAATTAATCGGAGTTTTTTCGCAAACTAATACAGGTTTTTATCCGGGAATTCTGTTATGATCCAGACAGATGAAGCGGAAAGCTTCCATCACGAGAAGGAGGATGCAACAATGTCTCAGTTCAAATTTTCTGTCGGCCCCTGGAACGTTCATACCGGTGCTGATTCTTATGGTCCCGAAACCCGTAACACCATCGATCTGGAAACCAAGTTCGCCAATTTCAAGAAGCTCGGCTTTGACGCCATCCAGTTCCATGATGACGATGCTGTCCCGAACATGAACAATCTCTCCGAAGAAGAGATCAGGGCGGAAGCCCGGAAGGTCAAGGCTCTGCTGGACAAGTATGACCTGAAGGCCGAGTTCGTCGCGCCTCGCCTGTGGATGGATCCCCATACCACCGACGGTGGTTTCACCTCCACCAGCAAGGAAGACCGCGAGTTCGCCATGTGGCGCGCCTACCGTTCCATCGATATCGCCCGGGAACTGGGCTGCGACCTGATCGTGCTGTGGCTGGCCCGCGAAGGCACCCTGTGCGCGGAAGCCAAGAGCCCTGT
>JAEEGL012973843.1_pt1 | contig 18464 bp, 18 predicted proteins | sample 9134231 | NCBI WGS metagenome assembly JAEEGL01 (sample SAMN16246548, study PRJNA631951) | gut metagenome | biome: gut microbiome; feature: rumen; material: fiber-attached | host: Bos | place: Iran: Karaj | collected 2018-10 | reverse complement strand
CAATTGCAAAAAGAGTTAATGATAAATTAAATCTAGATTTAGATTCAATAATGTTAGGTAGTGTTTTACCAGACATTTGTGAAAGTAGAAATCATTCTATATCTCATTATCAGGTTGGTGAAAAAGATTTAGAAGGATTAGCTAATCCAGATAAATTCATAAAAAAATATAAAAATAAATTGAATAATCCAATTATGATTGGATATTTAATTCATATATTAACTGACAGATACTATAATGAATATATGTTTAAACATTTTTATATATATGATGAAGATGATAATGGAATAGGAATGTATTTAAAAGGAAAGAAAAAATTATTAGATGGTAAAACTAGAAAGTATTTAAAACATAGAGAATTAGAATTATATGATAAATGGTTAATTAATAATGGATATGTTCCAAAATTTAATGATATGAAGTGTGTAGATAATGTAATTGATTTAGAAGAAGCAAGATTCAATAAAGAAAAAATAAGAGAATATATTTTTTCTGCTAATAAAGATATAGATAAAGTAAATATATTTTCAAAATTTAGATTTTATAATTATAAAATTACTACCAAAGAAGAGTTAGATAAAATATATAATAATTGTATCAATTATATTTTAGATTATATAGAAAACAAATTGAGCCAATAAGGTTCTTTTTTTGTCTTAATTCCGTATGCATAAACGTATGTCTCCATATGGAGATTATGATTATATGGGAGATGCAATTAATTTGGTATGCGCTTTATTGACAAAAAAATAATTAAAAAGTACACTGTGTCTAGGAGGAATGTGATTATGATAAGAGTTTTTAAACCCAAATCATTGTATCCGAGAGATGATAATAATGAGGTAGAAATAGATGAATTAAATCTAGATTCTCCAGAAAGGTATTGCAATTTTTGTGAGACTAAAGATGTACATAGATATTATTATAGATCTCTAGAAAATGGTGGATCCGAAGCGGACTGGCATTGGCTAGGTATAAAGAATCCTTACCCAGATGATGAAATAAGGTCTCAAGCTGCGCTTATGTTTTATATGGGTAATGCGGTTAACCCGCAATACGGAGGAACAGGATTAATAGTTTGTTCTGACGAAAATGATTTTGCATATTGTATTGATAAAAAGATGTCAAAAGAATTAGAAGGACTACTAGAAAGTTCACAAGAAGATATACAACAACGAAAAAGATGATATATGAAAATTAATGATTAAATATGCAATGGTTTTGATCATAGAATAGATTATAGAAATAATAATTTATAGTATAGTTTGAATTATTTACATATGAAGAGAATGTAAAAATGAAGTTGTCGATGAAAATTAGACACCAAAAAAGAATTATTTGAAACCTGGTTGAGTTCTAAATTCAACTAGGTTTTTATAATGAATATGTAATTAAATTTTGCTTTTTATGATAGAATGATTGCCTGAGAATATGTTATAATTATATAGGATGTGATAACTATGATAAACGAAAAGAAAATTTTTTATCCAACATATAATAATTTAAAACTTTGTGGTATCATCAATAAAGTTAATGAAAATGATGAGATAGTAGTTATTTGTCATGCAAGAACTAGTAGTAAAGATTCTAGACCGACTACTAGATTAGCAGAAGAACTAACAAAAAATAATATTAATAATTTTAGATTTGATTTTATTGCTTGTGGTGAGTCTGATGGTGATTATACTGAATATACTGTTTCCAATATGATAAGAAATTTACAAGATACATTAGATATGCTAAAAAATAAGTATAATTATAAATCATTTGACTTAATTGGTTGTTCTATGGGTGGAAGAATAGTATCTAATGTTGATTTAAAAAGTAATGACATTAAAAAAATAATTTTATGGTATCCTGCATTAGATTATGGTAGAAGATTAATAAATATTCCTAGTAAGAGAGAAAGAGTTGCAAAAAAGAATGGATTTTATCAAATTGAAAATGGATGTAAGCTAAGCTATGAATATTTTAAGGATGAGAGAAAATATAAAACATATAAATTATTAAGAACAATTAGTATTCCTTTATTATTTGTACATGGAACAGCTGATCCATATGTATCTTATAAATCTTCACTTAATACAAGTAAAAAATGTAAAAATGCTAAATTGCATTTAATAGAAGGGGCAGATCATGGCTTTCATAATGATAATCATATGTTGGAAGCTTTGGAAGTTACACTAAATTTTATTACTAAATAAGCCCATATAAAAAGATATAAATTTAAATTATACTAGTTATACTTAAAAGTTGTATTTTTGTATTATAATGTTATAATATAATAAAGGAGTAATAATTATGGATGAAATGATTTCAATTGCTAAAAAACCAGGAATAAAAGATTGTGTTAGAATAAATAGTGAAAGTGATATTCCTGATAATTTGAAAGAAGTTATTAAAGTTGAAGGAGAAGAACTTGTACTTGATTGTATTGAAGGAGAAGAAAGATGCCCATTAGGATCAGTTATTGCTTTTGAAAAATTAGAAAGTGGAAAAATGAATGTATGGAATAAGGCTAACTGGAGAGAAACAACTATAGAGGATAACGGAGTTTTTTATGAATTAACAAAACCAAATCTTGCAGTTAGAGTTGGTGATACAATACCTCAAGGTATTATAGATCAATTAGGATCTAGATTTCGTGTATTGCCTTCAGGAGAATTTGAAATTGATGCTGGATGGGGATTTGTAAAATGTGCTCCTAATTGTGGATATCTTGTTATTTACGGAAAAAAAGAAGATGGTAGCCTTGATGCAAACTTCTTAACAAAAGGAACCCCTTCATTTTCACAATACTTTGTTTTAGATGAACATGGAAGATTTGGACAATCTCTTGAAGAATATGATATGCAATTTCAACCAAACATCTCCTGAAATGACAAAAAATTAATTAAAGAACTGATAACAGTTCTTTTTTTAATCTTAAAAAATAACTAACTATGTTATAATGATAGTAGGTGATTTATATGGATAATACAAAACTATTAAAACTTCAACATTTTTTTCAAGTAGATTTAGAAATAAAAAGAAAAATGTATAATCTTGCTCCTTCAAATTTAAAATATTTAGATGAAGAAAGTATTAAAAAATATACTGATGAGCTTGATGATTTACTTACATATTCTTTTTGTGAATTAAAGTGTGTTTCATTAGATATATTTGGGGATGATACATATATTTATACAATTATTGAAAGAATGGAGAATAATATAAAGAATCAGTTTTATTCATGTGGATTTGATATTAATAAATTAAAAAATTTTTATGAAAAGTATATTAGTAATATGACTCCTGAATTTATTAATAGAGTAAAACAAGAATGTGTTGCATATAAAATTGAATTTAATATTCCATTAGAAATTGCTTCTTCTATAAATGAAATACTACATTTTATACATTCATCTGTACTTAATAATGAAAATGTACTTCAATCTATGCCTTTATTAAACAATAAAACTAGTGTATTAGGTGAACCAATTTCGTTAAGAGGAAAAAATGTAGATTTATTTAATCAATTATTTGAATTATTTCCAACTAATTTAGAAGTTGGTATAACAGACATGGTTGCGATAAATGATAAAAAATTAATAATGATGGTAAGAGGGAGAGGTCATGCATTATCAATTGAAATTACTTTAAGTGGAAACACCGCAAGAATGGAATACTTTATTCCAAAAATATGTAATGTTGATATGGTTAATTCCTTACCAGGTGTAAATAAAGTTAACGATGACAGTATTGGTACAACAGGAGTAATAGAAACCGAATTAATTAATCTTCCAAATGTATTATTTGATTATATATCTAAAGTACCAACTGATTATGATATTGAAAGAGAACCATTTATGGCTTTCTAAAAATGTAATACTTTACATAAATAAAAGAGATTAAACTCTCTTTTTTTGCATTTTATAATAATAAATGGTATAATTAAAAAGATTCAAAAAAATGAAGGTGATAATAATAAATGGATATAATAGAAAATGAAGAATTTGAAAGCATAATTAAAGATATTAATGATAGTGAAGAATTTCAAAAAACAAAAGAAATAATTCACCATTGTTCAAATAGATATGATCATTGTAGAAGAGTAGCATATTATTCATACTTAATTACTAAAAAACTACATTTGAGTTATGAAGAAGTTGCAAGAGCAGGAATGCTTCATGATTTCTTCTTAGTAGATAATAAAGATATAACTTTTAAAGAAAAATTAGGAACACTTATGAATCATCCTAAATATGCACTTAAGTATTCAGAGAAATTCTTTGAATTAACTGATAAAGAAAAAGATATTATTTCAACTCATATGTTCCCAATCGCTCCTACTAGAATACCAAAATATCTAGAAAGTTGGATTGTTAATTTAGTTGATGATTATGTAGCTATAAAAGAAGAATATTATGCTAAAAAGAAACAATTAATTAGTTATGCAAATTTTGTATTAGCATTTGCTATGTTAGATGACTAAAAAAAGACTTGATATCAAGTCTTTTTATTGTTTAATGGTGTCCCCGGAAGGACTCGAACCCTCATCTATCCCTTAGGAGGGGATTGCTCTATCCTGCTGAGCTACGAGAACAGCAAAATAATTATATCATAAACATATATATAATAAAATACATAGTTTTTTTATATAAATTTTGATAAAATATTTATAAGAGGATTATATGGCAAAGAAAAGAAGAAAAAAAACAAAGAAATTTTTAAAGAAATTTTTTATTTTAGTTTTAATACTATTAATCACTTTAATGGTAACTTTTTTCTTTGACAAAAAATCTTTTAATAAATTAACTAACAATATAATGTTAGAAATAAATAAAATTACTAGTAAGATAGAAAATACAATAAAAAAATATATAAAAGAAAAATATGATAACATAGATTTATCTGATGAATTAACAGTTATGTATTTAGATGTTGGACAAGCTGAAAGTGTATTAATTAAATCACAAGATGAATATATGCTTATAGATGCTGGAAATAATAAAGATGGAGAAAAAATAGTTAAATACTTTAAATATCTAGGAATTACTGATTTTAAATATGTATTTGGAACTCATGCACATGAAGATCATATAGGTGGAATGGATGATATTATTAAAAAATTTAAAATTGAGAATTTTTATATGCCTAATAATCCAACTACAACAGAAACTTTTATAGAAGTATTAAATGCTCTAGAAGCAAAAAAAGTAAAATTTCAAACTCCCAAAATTGGAACAAGATTACAACTTGGTAATTCTACTATTGAAGTATTATCTATAAAAGATAAATTAGAAGATTTAAATGATACATCTATAGTACTTAGATTAACTTATAAAAATGTTTCATTTTTATTTACCGGAGATATTACACAAAATATAGAAAAAGAATTATTAAATAAAAATATTAACAGTACTGTTTTACAAGTATCACATCATGGATCTAAATATAGTAATAGTGCTAATTTCTTAAGAAAAGTTAATCCAAAATATGCTATAATATCTTGTGGAATTAATAATGAATATTATCATCCACATAAAGTTGTTCTCGATAAACTAGAAAAACTAAATACAAAGATTTATAGAACAGATTTAGATGGTACTATAGTTGCATTATCTGATGGTAATAATATTGAATTTAAAACAATTAAAACGTATACTGATGGAGGAGATAATGAAAAAAATTGAGAAATATGCAGTTGATAGAATAGAAGATAATTTTGCTGTTTTAGAAAATATAGATACAAGAGAAATTAAATTAGTTGAATTACTTTTACTTCCAGTTGTTAAAGAAAAAGATATAATTATTTATAAAGATGGATTCTATCAAGTTGATGACAAAGAAAGAAGAAAAAGACTAAAATTAATTGAAGCTAAATTAAAAAAATTAAAAAGCATAAAATAATATAGAGTTTTATGCTTTATTTTGTTATAATTATTTAAGTATTGAGGGTGTAATTATGAAAAGATTTAATCCAGATATTAATGAAGGTTTAAATGATAAACAAGTAGAAGAAAGAATTAATGAAGATTTAAATTATAAAGATGTTTCTGTTCCTACTAAAACAATAAAAAGAATTATTAGTGATAATTTTTTTACTTTGTTTAACTTTTTAAATTTCGGTCTTGCTGCTGCTATTGCTTTAGTAGGAGCATATAAGAATATGCTTTTTATTGGGACAGTTATTTTAAATATTATTATTAGTACTGTTCAAGAAATAAGAGCAAAAAAAATAGTAGATAAATTGTCTTTAATTAGCCAATCTAAAGTTGTTGTTATTAGAAATGGAGAAAAAAGAGAAGTATTAAGAGAAGAAGTAGTTTTAGATGATATTGTTGAACTAAGAACTGGAACACAAGTAGTGTGTGATTCAATAGTACAAGATGGAGAGTGTTTAGTAAATGAATCATTTATAACTGGAGAATCTAATCCAATTCCTAAGAAAAAAGGAGATACAGTATTATCTGGTAGTTTTGTAACTGGTGGTAAAGTACTTGTAAAAGTTGAACATGTAAGAGAAGATAACTATACTTCTAAAATAAGTAAAGATGCTAAATATGTTAAGAAATTAAATTCAGTATTAATGAATACTTTGAATAAAATAATCAAATATATTTCAATTACTATAGTACCAGTTGGAACATTGTTATTTATTAATCAATATTTCTTTGCAGGAAGCGAGTTTAATTTAGCTGTTTTAAATACTACTGCAGCATTAATTGGAATGATTCCAGATGGATTAATATTACTTACAAGTACAGTACTTGCAGCATCTATTTTAAGACTTAGTAAATATAAAGTATTAGTACAAGAGTTATATTGTATTGAAACTCTAGCAAGAGTAGATGTATTATGTCTTGATAAAACGGGAACTATTACAGAAGGAGTAATGGAAGTAGTTGATTTTATTCCTAATATTAGTTATTCCAAAGAAGAAGTTAAAAAGTTTTTAGATGATTTATGTCATACTATCGAAGATGTATCACCTACAATGGAAGCATTAAGACAAAAATTTGAAACAAAGAATGGAAAAGAATTAAAGTATAAGAAAATTATTCCATTTTCATCAGATAAAAAATATTCTAAAATTGAAATGGATAATATAAGTTATTATTTAGGAGCCCCAGAATTTATTATTAAAGATAGTAAATATGATGAATATACAAAAGATTATAGAACTCTTTTACTTGCTAAAGAAGAAGATGGAAAAAAATCTCCTGTTGCTTTGATTTTAATTCAAGATAAAATTAGAAAAGAAGCAAAAGATACTTTGGATTACTTTAAAAGACAAGGTGTTGAAATTAAGATTATTTCAGGTGATAATCCAAAAACTGTATCTCAAATAGCAAAAAGAGTAGGAGTAGAAGGATACGATAAATACTGTGATTTATCTACTATAAAAACTAAAGAAGAACTTAAAAAAGCTTATTTAAATAATACTATATTTGGTCGTGTTAAACCTGATCAAAAGAAAGATTTAGTTATATTAATTAAAGAACTTGGGCATACAGTAGCTATGACAGGTGATGGAGTAAATGACTGTCTTGCTTTAAAAGAAGCCGATTGTTCTATAGCTATGGCAAGTGGATCTGATGCAGCAAGAAATGTAAGTCAATTAGTTTTAATGGATTCTAATTTTGATGCAATGCCAAAAGTTGTGTTAGAAGGAAGAAGATGTATCAATAATATAGGAAGAAGTGCTTCATTATTCTTATCTAAAACAACTTATACAATTATGATTGTATTAATGATTTTATTTACTGCACTTCATTATCCATACCATCCAATACATTTAAGTTTAATGAATTTAATTACTATTGGAGCACCATCATTAGTACTTGCTCTTGAACCAAACAAAGAAAGAGTTAAAGGAAACTTTATGTTTAAGATAATTGCTAATGCATTACCTACAGGTTTATCAGTATTTTCAACAGTATTTATTTTCTTATTTTTAACAAGAAATGCAGGACTTACAACACTTGAATGTTCTACTGTTAGTGTTATAATTACGACAATATTAATGCTAATATATCAATATAAATTATGTAAGCCATTTAACACTATTAGAAGATTACTTCTTGGTACAATGATATCAATATTTATTGTAGAAATGTTATTCTTTAGAGATTTCTTCTCATTATCAAGTTTAGATAATGAAATGTGGCTTTTAACAGGTATTTTATTAATAATTGGAATAATATTATGGAAATGTTATAATTTGTTATTTGAATATTTAGCTAAACATAATAAAACATTTAATAAAATGATTCAATAAATAATAAAAGTAATAGAAAATCTATTACTTTTTTTTAAATGTTTTTGCATTTTAATATTTGCTATGTTATACTTATTTTATATGAGATTAGAGGAGTGTTACTATGTTAATTGGAAAATATAATAAATCTTTAATAATTAGTTATTTAGGAGTATTCTTTGCAGTACTTGGAATGTACTTTTTAGTAAGAAGTAGTGATCTTAAGTTATGTATGATCTGTTATCTACTTGCTGGAGTATGTGATATGCTTGATGGTATGGTAGCTAGAATGATGAAAAGAGACAAAGATGAAGAATTATTTGGAATTCAACTTGACTCTTTAGCTGATACTATAGATTTTGTAGTATTTCCAATCTTTGTTGGATTAACTCTTGGATATAGTGAATGGTATCAATTGATTGGTTATATCTTACTTGCAATGGCTGGTGTTCAAAGATTATGTCATTTTAATGTACTAGTTATCAATAAAAAAGATAAAGGACCTGTTAAATATTACAGTGGTCTTCCAGTAACATCAACTTCGATTACATTCCCAATAATATATGTAATTTGTAAGATTTTGTTTAATATTAATCATGATATTAATATATTTGAAACATTATTTACAATATTAACATTTGCATCTGCAATATTATTCGTATTAAATATTAAAGTACCAAAACCACGAGGAAAGGCATATCTAGTAATGGGTATTCTTGCTGTCGTTGGGGTTTGCTTAATCTGTTTATTATAATGAAAACAAAAGTAATAGATAGAAAAACAAATAAAATAATTGAAGAAAACAGCCCCAAAGGGGCCAATTTTCTTTATAAAAACTTTTTTGGACGAATAGTATTGAAAGTTGCTAATAAAAGATTTATTTCTAAAATTGTTGGAAAACGTTTAGATAAAAAGAAATCTGTTAAATATATAGATAATTTTATTAAAGATAATAATATTAATATGAGTGACTATCCTAAAGTGGAATACAATTGTTTTAATGAATTCTTTTCAAGAAAGATTAAAGATGGAAAAAGAATATTTAGTGGTAGTAAAAAAGATTTTTGTGCTCCTAGTGATTCTAAACTAATAGTTTACAAAATATCTGAAAATAAAGAATTTATTATAAAGAATAAAACATATACTCTTGAATCTATTCTAAGAGATAAAAAACTTGCTAATGAATACAAAAATGGTTATTTTTTAGTATTTAGATTATCAGTTGACGATTATCATAGATATTCATATATAGATAATGGAAAAGTTTTAAAAGAAAAACAAATTAATGGAGTATTTCATACTGTTGGTCCTATAGCATTTGATAGATATAAAGTATTTCAAGAAAATCAAAGGGAATATCAATTATTAAAAACAGAAAATTTTGGTAATATTATTCAAATGGAAGTTGGGGCAATGATGGTTGGTAAAATAGTTAATCATAAAAAAACTAGATTTCAAAGAGGAGAAGAAAAAGGATATTTCTTATTTGGAGGATCAACTATTGTTATTATAGTAAAAGAAAATGTAATAGAAATAGATAAAGATATTATGAATAATTCATCTGTTTTAATGGAAACAAAAGTAAAACAAGGTGAGAAAGTTGCAATGAGGTTATAAAATGTTTAAAAATAAGGCAATATTAATAATTCATGGATTTGCTGGTGGAACTTATGATGAAGAGTATTTAGCAAATTATTTAGAATTAAATAAAAATTTTGATGTATTTATTTTTACTTTACCTGGACATGACGTAAAAGATAAAAGAAAAGCAACTTGTGAAGAATGGATGAATGAATCTGAAAAACAATTAAAAAGATTAATAAAAGCTAAATATAAAAACATTTATTTGATTGGTCATAGTATGGGAGGAGTTATAGCTACACATCTTGCTAAAAAATATGAACAAGTTAAAAGAGTTGTACTTGTAGCACCAGCATTTACTTCTTTAGCTTCTAAAGAAGAAGGAGGAGTATTGTCTGCAATTACAAAACTTCCAGATATAATAAAAGCTTATAGTTATAATGAATTAGTAACAAGAGTAAGTAAACTTCCATTAAGAAGTGAAAAAGAGTTTTTTAAACTAATTGAAACTTACAAGAATGATATCAATGATATTACAATACCTATAATGTTTGTACATGGTACTGTAGATCAATTAGTACCTTATAAATCAAGTGAAAAAATATATAAAAGTTTAAAATCTAATAAAAAAGTATTCTTAACTATTAATGATTATTATCATGATGTATTTAAGGGTAAAAAAGTAGATAATATTTGTTATTTTATTGAAAGATTTTTAAAAACTAAAAAATATAGAATTAAGAATGAAAAAATAGAAATATAATTGTTTACAAATAATAAAAAAATAGTAAAATTGAATTAAGGAGAGTCGATAATATGGATGAAAATTATAGTGAAATAGCAGAGGAGAAAATGCTTAAAGCATTAGATAACTTAGAAAAGAGATTTGCAACAGTAAGAGCAGGAAGAGCAAATCCTAGTTCTTTAGATGGAGTTATGGTATCTTATTATGGAGTTGATACACCCCTTAAGAGCCTTGCAACAATATCTGTTCCTGAAGCAAGACAATTATTAATTAAACCTTTTGATAGATCTTGTTTAAAGCAAATAGAAAAAGGAATATTTGATGCTGATTTAGGTTTTACTCCAAATAATGATGGCGAAAGCATAAGAATAGTTATTCCTCCTTTAACTGAAGATAGAAGACGTGAACTTGCAAAACAAGTTAAAGCAATGTCTGAAGATGCAAAAGTTGCAGTAAGAAATATAAGAAGAGATACAATGGAAGATATTGAAAGAGCAAAACTTCCTGAAGATATTGAAAAAGCAAAAGATAAAGAAATCCAAGATTTAGTAAATGAATATAATAAAAAAATTGAAGACATGTTGAAAGAAAAAGAAGAAGAGCTAATGAGCGTTTAGCTCTTTTTTTATGTACTTTTTTATAAAAATGATATATAATATAGAAATTGTTTTGGGGGTAACTTATGGATACTGACTTTAAAGAAGAATGCTTTTTATTTAATGCATTATTAAGAGATAGTAATTATAAGCTAAAAGAAGTAAGTGAAAATGATAGAAATGTTTGTAAAATAATCTCAAATTTAAAAATAGTTCCAGTTGAAGCGCTTTCTTTTAATTATAAAAATATTAAAAAGATTTTTCTTTCATCTATTTATAATTTAGGAAAAGATACTAAAGAATATTATAAAACTTGTTTACCTCATATAAAAAAAATAAAAGTAAGTGCGTTTGATAACGGTTATGCAGAAATAGCAGGAGATAGCAAAAAACAATCTATATATATAACTAAAAAACCATTCAAAGATGTTGATTTTATAGCATTTTCTCATGAACTTGGACATGTTCCATATTTAATAAATGGTGCAAAAGGAGATTATTTTGAATATTCAGAGGTATTATCAATATTTTTAGAATATCTAGCATGTATAAATCTATATGAAGATAAAGCTAAAGAATTCTTTTTAAGAATTAGAATGCTAATAGCTAAAGATGAAGCCAAAAGTTATTTATATGATTATAATGAATCAAGTAATATTGATAATTATCAATATATTCATTTTGAAAATATGAAAAGAAATAATATTAAATATATTTATTCACTTGAATATGTTTTATATTTAATAGAAATGTTTCAAACTGATAAGAAAGAATTAAATAAAATAATAGATTCTATTATATGTGAATCATCAACTTTTAAAAAATATGAAAAAGATTTAGGATTTGATATAAGTAGTTGTAAAAGACTAATTAAAGAAGCAAGTAAGAACTAATTTTCTTGATTTATAAAGAAAATATGTATATAATATTAGGTCATAAATATTTATGGGGGAATAGTATGAATAAAACAGATTATATGGTTTTAATAGCAAAAAACATGTATGATATGAAACAACTTAAAATTAACTATAAATATTTATATGATAAGTATAATAGACAAGAAATGTTTAAAATTGCAAGAAAGATATCAAGATATTCACCTAATAGAATAAAAGAATCATTTGAAAAAATTAATGATAATAAATTGTTTGATAATTTTTTAAGTTCTATTGAATTATTAGATAACAATAATATTTATAAATATTATCGAAATATGTTAAATAGAATAGAAGTAAAAAGATCTAAAAATGTTTTATGTGATGAAGCAGAATTAGAATACTATTATGATAAGAAAAAATCTGCCGAGTTTTATATAAATTTACCAACATCTAGTTTAATTATTACAAATCAAATTGGATTTGCTCATGAAATGGGTCATATTCCTGAAATAGATTTACCAAGAAAATCATTTTTAGAATATGGTGAAGTATTGTCAATATTTTTTGAATATATAATGGCTTTAAAAAGTTATGAAACAAACGCTAAAGATAATTTCTTATATGAAAGATTATCTATGACAATAGATGAAGCTACTAATTTAATTAAAACATTTAAAAAATGTGAAGCAAAAGAAAAAGTTCAAAGAATGTATTTTGAACATGAATTTGCAGATGCTTATAAGTTTTTAGAATCATGTGATTATGCTCTTCAGTTAATTGATTTATTTGAAAAAGATAAATCTGTGGTTTCTAAAGAAATAGAGAAAGTAATTAAAGGAAAATCTTTAATAGATGTAGCAGATGATTTATCAATAGATTCAACAGGATGTAAAAGATTATTGAAAGAATATAAAAATGAGGAATAATAATGAGTAGATTATATGGAAGATTAGAAGATGTTAATAATATTTCTAATTATTTAATTAATAATTATAAAAAGCTTTATATACCTAGTTATAAAGAAATTGAAGACGAAGAATTAATGGATGCTCCAAAAAAAATATTTACATATTTATCTAAAGACACTATTAATTATATCAATGACTGTGATATTAAAGTATTTTGGGATAAAAATGCACCAGGAACAGTATATAGTGGTGAAGGTGAAAAAGAAAATATTATATTCTTTAAAACTAGACAAATGAGAGAAGAATATAAGACAGATTTTATATATTTTATTGGAGATCTTCTTAGAAGAAAAAATTTGGATTATATGCAAGATGAACATGATATTATGTGTCAATATAGTGATTTATTACCACTATTAATTGAGTATTTATTTTTAAGAGAAGAAGGAAAAGAAGAAGAGTTTAGTGATAGAAATCTATCTGATTTAAGATTAAATGCAAAACATTATCATAGAACATATGAAAGAAGAAAAAAATATCCATTTTTAGTAAGTGAAGAAACACTTCTTAACGAAACACTTCTTTATTTAGTACCTTTATCATCACTTGATGCAACATATCAAATAATAGATAAAATTGGTGATAATAAAGACGAATTAAGATTATTTATTTATAAATTAATAGAGAATTCAAATCATAATCGTGAAGAAATAGTAAGTGAAAGAGATATAAACACTTATGGTTTTAAAAGACTTAGAAAAGAAATTGATTTAAGAAAATAAGGAGAATAAAAATGAGTAGATTATATGGAAGAGCATTTGATGTTTTTCAAATGTCAAAATATTTACTTGATAGCAAGATTCCTTTATATAAGGATGATAATAAAAAAATATCTCTAAATGAATTAATTGATTCTTCAGCTGTACTTGATATTTATTTACCAAAAGAAGCAATAGATTATATTGTGAATCATCCAATTCATATATCAAAATCTCCGTTTTTACCTAGAAATATGAGTTCTTTTCCAACAGAAAAAGAACCTAATGCATCAATATACTTCAAAAATACAAGTTTTAGAGAAGAACATAAAAGAGAATTAAATTTCTTTTTAGGATGTGTTTTATCAAATATATATTCAGATGAATTACCAAAGAAAGATGATTTACCATGTGAATATGGAGATATACTACCATTACTTCTTGAATATTTATATTTAAAAGAAATAAATGAAGAAGATAGATTTGTATTAAAACATTTAAATACATTAAAATCTTCTGCTAATTCATATCAAAAAGTATATGAAACACATCAAATTAACTTAGTAACAAGTAAAAAACATGAATTAGAGTTTTTAACTAGTGAAAAACTAAGAGAAATAGAAGAAGATAAAAATAATAAAGAGATGAAATTTCTTGCTGAGACTTTCTTAATGTTAGTTCCTTTTTCTTCATTAGATGGATTACTTCAAATAATTGATAAAATAAAAACAAAAGAAGAAATGAAAGAATTAATTAAGATTTTATTTGAAAATAAAAATAATAATAGGCAAGAAATATTAAAAGATTACAATATCGAATCATACGGTTATAAAAGATTAAGAAAAGAAATAAATGAATGGGGGATTAAAAAATGAGTAGAGTACTTGGAAGAGCAATGGATGTACTTCAAATAGTTAATTATTTACAGGAAAGTGAGTTACCTAAATTCTTTGATGATAAAACTCCTACTACATGGGAAGAAGTAGAAAATGTCAAGAATAAACTAAAAATATATCTTCCTGATAGTGCGATTGATTTTATTAATAAAGAAAATATAATAATAAAAAAGAGTCCATTAAGAAGATATACATTAACTAGTGTTCCAGAATATAAAGATGAAAAAAGATTTATTAGATTTCCATCAAATAAACCTATAAAAAAATTTGAAAGAGAATATGCTTTTTATCTTGGATTACTTCTTTCTAGTTATCAAATAGATACACAAGAAGAATTATTAGAAACAGGTAAAGAATATGATGATATATTACCACTTATTCTAGAATACTTATATATGAAAGATAATCATATGGGAAGAGAATTCTCATTAAGACATTTAAATGAAATAAAACATTTTTCAAAATATTATAAAAAAATATATATGGATTATAATCATTTTTATGATTTTACTAATAGTTCAGATACTAGTGAATTAAGTGAACAAGAATATGAAAATTATCTTAAAATGGCAAGTGATAAAGATGAAGAAATGGAAAGATTAACAATGGAAGATATTACTAAATTATCATCTTTAGAAGGAACGTTACAGATAATAGATAGAAACCTTAATAATGGTCAATTAAAAAGATTAATTCACGAATTAATGATTAATAAAAATGAGAATAGATCTTTTGTTCTTTACGATTATGGAATAGATTCTTATGGATATAAAAGATTAAAAAAAGAAATAGATCATTTTAATTATAAAGATAAATATAAATATAAATATAGATAATAAAACTTGCAAAAAACAAATAAATACTTTATAATTACATATAGATTTTGTATATTGATTGCGATAATTAGGAAGTAGTAGTAAAAGAACTATCTTTAAGGGAGCTAGGGTAAGTGAGAACTAGTAAGATAAGTATTTATGAATTCGTCCTATAGCTTTTATTAATAGTAAACGGTAGCGCGTTATAGCTAATGAGTATAAATTAAGGTGGTACCACGAGCACATCGTCCTTTGGGCGTTGTGCTTTTATTTTGAAAGAAGGGATAATATGGAAGAAAAAGTAGAAAGTATTAAAAATGAATTAGTTAAAGATTTAGAATCTACTAAAACAATACAAGATGTACAAAATTTAAAAGTTAAATATTTAGGTAAAAAAGGTCTTGTTACAGAGTTAACTGCTAATATGAAGGATTTATCTATCGATGAGAAAAAGATAGTAGGTAAGCTTTCTAATGAAGTTAAAAACTATGTAACTGAAGAATTATCTAAAATAGAAGAAAAATTAAATAATGAAGAATTAAATAAAAAACTTCAAAGTGAGAAAATAGATATTTCACTTCCAAGTACTAAAGTAAATGTTGGAGGAGCTAATATTCTTGAAAAAATTATAGAAGAGGTAGAAGAGTTAGCAATATCTATGGGATACGATGTAGTAGAAGGACCAGAGTTAGAAAAAGATTTATATAACTTTGAACTTTTAAATCTACCTAAAGGACATCCTGCAAGAGATGCACAAGATACATTCTATACTTTTGAAGACACATTATTATTAAGAAGTCAAACATCTCCAGTACAGATTAGAACAATGCTTGAAAATACAGAAAAGACTCCGATTAGAATTATTTGTCCTGGTAAGACTTATAGAAGAGATGATGATGATGCAACTCATTCACATCAATTTACTCAAATAGAAGGATTATTAGTAGATAAAGATATTTCTCTTGCAAACTTAAAAGCTACATTTGATGTTATAGCAAAAAAATTATTTGGAAGTGATAGAGAAACAAGATTTAGACCAAGTTTCTATCCATTTACAGAACCTTCAGTTGAGATGGATATCTCTTGTTTCAATTGTGGTGGCAAAGGATGTAATATTTGTAAAGGAACTGGATGGATTACAGTAGGTGGTGCTGGAATAGTACATCACAACGTACTTGATAACTGTGGATATGATTCTGAAAAATGGACTGGATTTGCATTTGGTTTTGGAGCAGAACGTTTAGCAATGCTTAAATATGGTATTACAGATATTAGAACATTCTATACAAATGATTTAAGAATCAAAGATAACTTTGATAGAAAGGATGTGTAATTATGGCAATAAGCATGAATTGGGTCAAAGAGTATGTTGACCTTGAAGGTGTAGATTTAAAAGAACTAGCAACAAAAGTTACAAATGCTGGAGTAAATGTTGAACATGTTACACAAAACAATTTAAATAATTTAGTAATAGGAGAAGTTCTTGAGTGTGAAGATATTCCTGAAACACACTTACATAAATGTTTAGTAGATGTAGGAACAGATAAAAGACAAATAGTATGTGGTGCTAATAATGTAACTAATGGAATAAAAGTAATCGTATCTTTACCTGGTGCAATTTTACCTGGAGGATTTGAAATAAAAGCATCAACTATTCGTGGGTATGAATCAAATGGAATGATTTGTGCATTATCAGAATTAGGTCTTGAAGAAGACACTCCAGAAAATCATGCAAAAGGAATTTTTGTTTTACCAAAGAATGCTCCTGTGGGAGAAGATGTAGTAAAATACTTAGCACTTGATGATACTATTTATGAACTAGATTTAAATCCAAATAGAAATATAGATTGTACTAATCATATTGGATTTGCTTATGAAGTAGCTAGTGTACTAGGAAGAAAAGTAACACTTCCAGAGACAAAAACAAAACCAATAAAAGATTCAATCAAAAAACATTTTACATTAGAAGTTAATACTCCTAATTGTACTTTATACAATGCTAAAATGGTTAAAGGAGTAGAAATAAAAGAATCTCCTGATTTTATTAAACATAGATTAATAGCAGCAGGAATGAGACCAATTAATAATGTTGTAGATATTTCAAACTACGTAATGTTAGAATTTGGACAACCTCTTCACTTTTTTGATAAAGATAAACTAGGAGATAAGATTCTCGTTAGAATGGCAGGAGATAACGAAACAATTGTCACTCTTGATAAGAAAACTCGTGAATTAACAAGTGAGGATATAGTTATTACTGATGGAGAAAAACCAGTTTGTATAGCAGGTGTTATGGGTGGAGAAAACACTGAAGTAGATGAAAATACAAAAGATATATTAATTGAAAGTGCAATCTTTAATTCATATAATGTTAGATATACTTCATTAAGACTTGATCTTAGAAGTGAAGCTTCTCTAAGATATGAAAGAGGACTTAATTGGGAATATACTAATATGGCAATTGAAAGAGCCTGTCACTTATTAGAGAAATATGCTGGTGGTAAAGTATTATCTGATACTATCGTATATGATAATATTGATAAAACTGAAAAAGTTGCAGAAGTAACATTAGATGATGTAAATAAGACTCTTGGACTTTCTATGAAGAATGTGGATGTTGTAACTAGTTTAAATCATTTAGGATTCCCATATACTGAAAAGAACGGAACATATAAAGTAACAATTCCTAATAGAAGATTAGATGTTGAACCACATAAACAAGACTTAATTGAAGAAATAGGAAGACTTTATGGATATGATAAGATTACATCAGTATTACCTGTTATTCCTGATAAAGAAGGTAAGTATGTAGGAGCAGTTCATTATAGAAAACTAATATCAAAGAGACTAAGAGCATTAGGACTTAATGAAGGCATAACTTATACTTTAGTAAATGATGAAGATAATAACTTATTTAAATACAATAGACGTGAACAAATTGATTTATTAAGACCAATGAGTAGTGATAAGAAAACAATTAGACAAACACTAATTCCATCACTATTAAAAGTATATGAATATAATAAAGCAAGAAATGTTAAAGAT
>JAEEGL010429613.1_pt1 | contig 18466 bp, 12 predicted proteins | sample 9134231 | NCBI WGS metagenome assembly JAEEGL01 (sample SAMN16246548, study PRJNA631951) | gut metagenome | biome: gut microbiome; feature: rumen; material: fiber-attached | host: Bos | place: Iran: Karaj | collected 2018-10 | reverse complement strand
CTTTTTTTGTTGTCAAATTCCCATAAATCTTTACAGGTTTTATCCTTTTTAAACGGATTAGGGCTATCACTTGATTCAAAAATAGACGGATTTCCGTGATATATATCCCCATTAAACTCAATTATCTTTCGTTTGCTTAAATCTGTAAAATCATATATGTAATTAACATCATCATGCCTTAGGCAATATTCATGATTTTTGCTCCCAAAAAAAACATAATCTTTGTCAATATCATTATATTTCAATAGCAGTTCATTAAACAAATCTTGAGAGACTTTAGAGTACCCGACATGCAAATTTTGTGATTTATGCAAACTCTCTTGCCATTTTTTTTGTCGTGCGTTCCATACCTCAATCCCTTTTGTTTTACCATATTTTTCAATACACTTTTCTTTGGAAAAATTTGCTTGAAATTCTGATACTTTTTTTACTGCTTCGTCTTCTGTCATTCCGCTCCTTGTCATCCAATATTCTTTACACCGGCAAGAACGCTCTTTTATGTGTTCTAAATCTTGCATGTTTCCGAACTTGCTCTGCAATGCGGATATTTGTTTTTTTGCCTCATCTTCTGAATATCCTCTATCAGTCCAATATTCAAGGCAGAATCTGCTTTTTTTTCTAAAAAATTTTTCAGATTCAACGGCCCCGAGTTTTTTTTCCATTAATTTCTTATTGCAAGTTCCTCTGTTTTTTACCATTTTTGATGCGTTCGATTGAATCTTTTTAACAATTTCCTTCGCGTCTTCTTCAGAATGGCCTTTTAGCATCCAGTATTCCTTACAAGTAATTCTACTTTGTCGAAATTTTTCTTTTTTTTCTTTAAGAGCGTCTTCACCGAGCGAAATCAATATTTTAGTATTAGTGCTTTTTGTATCGTACCCAATACACTTTTCGTTAGAACATCCAGTTATTAACATTTTTTGGCCATATATTTTTTTATACAACAACTTATGACCACAAACTTTACACAAAGGTTCTTCGCCATCAGAAACAACTGTTTTCCCCAAATAATATACCATATATTTGCTTTTTTAAATAAATAGTTTTTTATTGGAAAAATCGGATTAGGAAAGGAGATTTTTAAACTCCTTTATTGTAAGTGTCTGTACTTCACCACTTTTTTTATTTCTAATAGTAATTTTAGTATCGTCAGAGACGCACTTCCCAACGCCTGTCTTTCCGATTTCTATACAACTGTACATACAGCCGCTCTTGTGCAATCCGATACGGTTTCTCTTGAGGGCTTTGCAAATGGTATCGATAGCCTCATCCTGCCCTATTACGCCCTCTTTGATTCTGTCATTGATATTTGACAACTTCTTCTTGTCATCAGATGTAAGATTGTTGACCGGAATACCAGTTTTCATCGAAACGATGTCAAGGATATTCTCTTTCGTAACGATAATTGGATTCTCCTTTCTATCCTCGTCAAACTCTTTCTTGAGTTCGTTATACTCTTCAATGAGCGGCGCGGATTCATCTTCTTTTTCTTCAAGCATCTTTATACGGAGTTCTCTTAACTTTTCTGGCTCGTTAATCAAACTCTCGTGGGCACCAGCCTCATCGATAAGGTCGATGGCCGAGTCCGGAAGGTTTCTTTCGGAAATGTATCTGTCGGCAAGTTCAACGCACGCTTTGATTGCGGCATCATCATATTTTACATTGTGATGCTTTTCGTATGCAGGCTTAATGCCTTCAAGTATCTTTATGGAATCTTCCTTTGACGGTGCTTCAACTATAATCTTTTGGAATCTGCGGGCAAGGCTCGGGTCTTTGTCAAAAGTCTTCCTGTAGGAGGCAAAATCAGATGTTCCGATAACCTGAATCTCGCCATTTTCCAAGGCGCGGGAGAGCATCGCAGAAATCTCAAAATCGTTCTTTCCCTTATCGGCTAGGATTGCTCCGATATTATCCATGAACAGGATGTATGAATTATCCGCACGAATATCGTCGAGAATGCCCTTTACTCGCTCTTCGAACATGCCCCTAAGGGTCGTTCCCGCCATAAGAGCGGTCATGTCAAGAGATACGAGTTTCCTGTCAACAAGGAACTCGGGCACATCTCCATGGACGATGTTCCACGCGATAGATTCTCCAATCGCGGTTTTTCCAACACCTTCTCCTCCGACGAGGATTGCGTTGTTCTTTTTCTTTCTTCCGAGAATGCGGATGATTTCATTTACCTCGCGTTCTCTTCCAACGAGTTTTTCAATCTTTCCCTCGGATGCAAGTTTATTGAGATTCGTGCAATACTCCTCAATATATTGGCTTTTCCCTTTTTTCTTCCTTGACATGCCGGGCACCATCTCCGAATTACCCATCATATCCTCTATGATATCGTGGCCGGTCATTTTCTTAATCGCACGCTTGATGTCTTCAGGGTCTTTAACCCGAATCATCCTTACCTGTGCATTGTCTCCGTTTGGAAGTTGAATAGTTCCAACCTCCTTGACTTCCATTGGACGCCCCTCTGACATCTTTCCTCGCATATAGCCGTATGTGATGCCCGCTTTATTGAATACCTTCCTTATTTTATTGGAATCATCGAGGTCGGCGAGGATGGCGAGAAAAACATGTTCGGAAGTAATAAATTCACTCTCCATATCAATCGCCTCCTTTTCGGCGGCAATAAGGATTTCGGTCATCTTTTGGTCAAATGAAGGAACCCTGTTCGGCTTAACCGCTGAAATCTGTTTTGTCGAAACCACCTGATACCATGTGTTGTACATCGCCGACAGCGTTGATGACATGATGCAACTCTCAAGACGGACATACAAATCATTCTCCTTGTGCGACAACACTCCAAGGAGGAAATAATTCAAGTCAATCGTGAGGGTCGGTAATTCTTTTGATAAATCCTTCTTTATGAAATCCAAAAGATTAATCAATTCATCCGACATCTGCGGTGTTGGAACCTGTACATCAGGTTTTACATTTTCGTTTTCTGCCATATGTTAAAAATAAAATTTCTTGTCTTTGCAAATATACACAAAAATGAATTAAAAAGCAAATAGGGGCTCAGCCGTATTGATTTGACGAACTATATACCTTATATTAAAATAAAAAAAGCCATGATACTCAAAAAAATATACGAAGAAAAAACGAAAACTCAAAAAGTGTGGTATGATTCGTCAATGATAAAATACTCCGAGATGGTTGAATACGACAACGAAAACAAGGGCGACCTGTTCATAACATTCAACAACGGAACAACATACAAATATACGGGTGTTAAATTTGAAGACTATCTTCTATTAATCGGGGGCGGAACAGATGCATCGCAGGGAAAGACCCTAAACAAGGTGATAAAGGGGAAGTATGAGTATGAGAAGGTAGGTAACGCGGACCTTGACAAGATTTATGAGGAACTGCACAAATCGGAAGAAGACACGTTGGATGTTGAGAATACCTATTTTATTTCAGGCCATAGGGATATAACCGCAAACGAATTCGAATTCAATTACGAACCGCTTATAAACTTTGCACTCCACGAAAATCCAAATGCAAAATTCATTGTCGGTGATTATCAGGGGGCAGATATAATGGCGCAGAATTATTTGATGGACATTCTCTGCATCGAGCCCGAAAGGGTTACTGTGTATCACATGCTTGATGCCCCGAGGAATATAAATCCTAAGATTACTAAAACAAAGGGCGGCTTTAAGGGTGATGAAGAACGTGATGCGGCGATGACGGCGGCATCATCGAGGGACATTGCATTGGTAAGAGACATAAAAAAGAACTCGGGAACAGCACAGAACATATTAAGGAGACACATGCTCAAAACTTTCTAGTTTCATAACTATTTATGGTTAGTATAAAACACTAACTTTAAAACATTATGGCTAACAATGAAATGAAAAAATATGACTTCATCGAAGGCATAGTATTCGACGGTCTTGAACCGAAGGCGATGGAAGGATATTCAACCGGCGATGGCGGAGATGCCAAATCCAATCATTTATTTAGAAGTGCACACCTTGGTGCTGATGCACTTGAAGTGATAAGCATTAATGCTTTGTTTGAAAAATCGGAAGGCGGTAAAGAGGAAGGTTCTGAAAGTGGCGGAACGGAGAGCGGTGAAACCGAACACGAAGTTGTAAAGCCTGAAGAAACGGAGAATACTCCTGAACAGGAACAGGCATCTGAAGATGTTGTAGCTGGCATGACTGCTGAATCTGGGTCAACAAGGTATGCTACAAGCGCAGAATCAATTAATAACATTACAGTTCCTGAAAACGCAACTCGTACTGGCTCAATTTCTGGTGCCGTACAAAACGGGGCAACATTCACGAATGAAACCAGCGGAAAATCTTTGATGGTTTGCAATACAAGCGAAGAACCAGCAGATGTATCAGTTGTGACAAACGGTGGTAACGTTTACTTAAAGGGAGAATACAATGACATTTACCTAAGCGGAAAGTCATTACCGGTAGAAAGCTCACAATACCCTAATGTACATGGTACAATATCTATAGAAGACACAAATCAGCCTGTTAGCGTTACAGTTAACTTTGTTGGAGAAGACTGCGGAATCGATTATCTTGGCGACGAAACACTAACGGTCAGTGATGGCGTTACTGCGGTTACTGCGAGCCCAGAAATCTATGCGCCGAACGCAACAGTTGAAATTGGTGGAAAATATGATGTCCTTACTGCAACTGTAAGCGAAAACACGCTTGTGCTCAAGAGTGGATTCCACGCAAACAAACTTATCCTTAAGAAGGGAAATATCTTCGTAAACGGAACTGACATCAACGACTTCGTCGATGAATTGGTTGTCCCTGACGGTTGTGTTATTACTTACCCTGAATACCATGTAACACAGGAAAGTAATTCAAAACTTATGGGAAGTTCGCCTGCAAACGGTAAGATTATCCTCGATACTGATATTGAACTGACAAAGGGCCGTGCATACTCTGCACTTGCAAGCGGAAAGGAAGTTATCGACCTTAACGGACATACTTGGAGGTGCGGTGACACAAGGGCCACTGACTCAAATCTTGGCTCATACTACCTAAGGGGAGGCAAGTCAGATGTTACGATTATGGACTCAGTAGGTGGCGGTGTATTTGAAAACAACCACAGCGACTATCTCATTTTCTCAAATGGTGCAAATGTTGTTGTAAATATCATGTCAGGTGAATATCGCGGTTACACCCACACGCTTTACTCTTTGCTCGGAACAATCAATGTCTATGGCGGAACATTCAAACTACTTGACGCTGAAACGGCAGAGAGGGACGCCAATGGAAACCTTAAGTTCTTGTTAAATTGCTACGACGCAAATTATACTGCTGGAACAGCAAGAATCAAAGTTTACGGCGGTAAATTTTACGAGTATAACCCCGCAGTTACATACGGCGAACCTGGCGGCCCTGTAAGTTATGTTGCAGAAGGTTATCATGTAGTAGAATCCGTTGAAGACGGAAAGAAAGTATATGAAGTTGTTAAAGACTAAAAATAAAAGAAAAAACTAATAGCTATTATGTTTACAGAAAACCATGAAATGATGAACTATGATTTCATCGAGGGAATTGAGTTTGAAGGACTCATGCCAAAGGCAATCGACGCAGCCGGCGGTGTCGGAACGAACGATGAGCAGCCGCTTATCGAGTTCATGGGCGCTAAGGCACTTGGACACGACCAGCTCGAGATTGTTGATGTTGAGAAGTTCTTTGAAGAGAACGGGGCACAGATTGGTGGATAATCAAATCTTGCAAATAACGAAAAGAGAGCCGCTTCGGTGGCTCTTTTTGTTTATAAAACTATTTATCGTTGATGAAAACCATTTACATAACGGAAAATCAGCGGAACGAATTGGAGAAATCTACCAGTAAAACGGGCAGATGGTCCATGATGTTAAACGAGGAGACGGGAACTGACAGGAAGAAGGTGATGAAAATCATTGCCGATAATTGCAATAGAACATATTGTAAGCCATATTTAATGACCCCGCTTTCAGATGTGCCCAATTGGTTACATGACATGTGCAACCCGGAAGGGCAGGAACAAGGTGCGTGGGTCTCGGTTAAGAATAACCAACACGGGATGAACCGTTTCATAGATTTCCTTGTCCTTAACCTAAAAGGGCAGGTCGGAATATCACACGGCAACGGTCCCGAACAGTACATTGTTGGAATTGCAAGGGTTTTATGTCAGGATTTGGGCTTCTATTCATTTGGGGCAAATATAAATGGCGGAGGCATCATTGGTTTTTCAAAACTAATGAAACTAATAGACAAGATGCCTGAATTTATGCTTGACGGGGAAGTGTTGGATAAAAATCTTAATGGGCTGACATACGAAGAATTTATGGAAAAATTCGCACCGAGGATGGAGGTTTATAAAAATGAAGTTAAAGAGCGGCTTGGACATGGAGGAAATGTTGAAGATAATCATTATAGAATTATTGCGATAAACGACACGGTTAACAGTCAGGGAATGGTAGAACCCGATGACTACGGGAAAAGAGTTCTCGATATGCTTGACAATTATACGGATTGGTGCATTTGCGGCCAGTTCGGATTGTGGGAATATGCACAATACCTTAGTAATGGCGGAAAACTGTATATCTTGATGCAGGACGGCTTTAAAGACATACCAAAAGAACGTGGCGAGAACTGCCCTCTTGACGAATATGGGCTTTCCCTTATTGCGCTCATAGTTGGAACTGACGGTCTTCCTGATAATGTTACTACGAGATGGAACCACGAATTCGGCGGAGAAAACCACAGCAACATGTGGAACGCCGAACAGATACAGGAATTGACAGGCATAAACTATCTGCAAACATTTAAGCCAAGAAATAGACAGCAACTCATGCAGATGCATCTTGCCGAAAGTAAAATACCCGCTGCACAAGACCAAGTGCACAATAAAGTTAATGCGGGAATTATGGATGCTGTTACCGGTGGGGGAGTGATGGAAGAAGGCCAAGAAAACCTCGAAACATGGTATCGTGGATATAACTCAAAATTTGGCTCAGACAGAACACATCTTCTTTGGCTTACATCCGAAATTTCATATGCAAGGGCGTATGGAAACAGGGTTGAAGAGGTTGTCGTTGACAGGAACAAACTAAACACCGCTTCATTGTACGATATTGACGGAATAGTTGGATATGAGTTTGACTATTACGATGGAATTGATGAAGAAGAATGCCAAAAGGCAATGGAAGAAGGTTTTGGCGGGTATGAATTTGAAGTAGCCGAAAATGAAGGTTATTATTGCCTTTGCCTTTGGGATAAATCATGCATTGTTTCAAGGAGAGAATTATCAAGGGAAGAGTTTGACGGCATTGAAGCAATTGACGGGTATGACAATCCTTCCTATGATGCAGAACTAAATGAGATGTATTGTGATGGACTTCTTAATGAAAACTCAAACGACCGAAAGGTAAACAAATATATTAAGGAAAAATTCGGACTCACTGATTTCCAAGACATCAGAAACAAGGTAATGGAAATCTATGAGGCCATTCCTTACGCAAGAGTTTGCGGAGGAAGATTCATGCTTGGGGTTATGAGGATTCTTTTTGAGGAGGGACTGCCGAAGGATGAATATAGCGTACTTAATAAGATATTATATAAGATTGCTAACAGCAATTATTATGAAAGGCAGGGAATAAACGACTCTAATCTCGGAGGAAAAACCTTTGAAGAACTAAAAGAGAAGTTTTTTGTCCCCGATTTCGAAGGAACTGAATTTTCCACATCGAAAAAAATGGTCAGACTCAAAGACGGGTTCACCGTTACAAGAATTGATAGTTATGATGAGATGAATGCCCGCTGCGATGGCGAATGGTGTATTTCATATGCAGACGACCTTTGGTATGGATTGATTGAAGACGGGACTGTTTACCTCGTTGAGAACGAAGAACTCATCAACAAGCACGACGAGGCGATGGAAAATCAGGAATATGCAAGCCAATTCGGAGAACTATGCGATATCGCAGGAGAAGAGGATGACATGGGCGAAATGGGCCTTATAAACAGCGACTTGTCTTGGACAAACAAACCCGGCTCTTGGAAATTCCCATACGACTACTATGGCCTCAGCAGATTTGTTGTCATCGTTTTTAAAAACAATTTCGTCGTATATTCAAGATACAACATGCCAAACGAATTTGATGGAGATTATCTCACGAAGGACCAGTTGGAAAAATTGCTTGGAATTAAGTTTGAAGATGTGTTCAAGTTTATTCCGGGAAAAGACGGCTCTTGGGAATATGATGAATTTGGTAGGAAGGTTCCGTTTGGCTCTGTTCAACATGAAATGGCAGAAGGCGCAGAACCTGAAGCAGATGAATATAAGATTGGTGGAGAAGGCGGAAACAATGAATATTTCCATGCGGTAAATGAATCAATTGAAATGCATTCCGCAGATGATTATACGCCTATGATGAGGTCCATTGCCGAATTCATGAAGAACGACGGCCTCAATGTATATCCATATCCGAAGATTAGACTTAATTGGGATGAACAGGACGGACTTTTCATAAAGACAGGGTATTATGAGCCTGAATCAAAAACGATTGTAATATTCTGTAAGGACAGACACCCTAAAGATATATTACGCACATACGCGCACGAGATGATTCATCACTCACAAAACCTTGACGGTGTTGACCTCAATTTCTCTTCCGAAGATGATGTGAAGGACAACGAGCGTCTTGAAGAGATTGAATCTGAAGCATACCTCAAGGGCAATGTGTATTTCAGGAAATGGACTGAATATGCAAAGAAGGATTCAAAGGATGTCCTTCAGGAGGGCAAATACTCAAAATGGCTCATTCAACTCATGCAGAGGCGCAACCCTGACGGAATAGAAAATCTTTCTGAAGCAACAGACCCTGACGATATTGACCTATCATCATTTAACATAAAAACGCAGCTCAACCCCAAATTCTGGAAAGACGGGCGACTCGATTCGAGGATTAGAATGAAATTATTAGATATAGCAGACGATTTCATCGAGTTTCTTGGGGTTGATTGGGTCAAGCCTGACGATATCATAATGACGGGTTCTCTCGCCAATTACAATTGGAACAAGAAATTCTCAGACATTGACCTTCATATCCTTATGGATTATTCAAAGGTTGATAAGAGAACAGATTTCGTTGACAACTACTTCTATTCACAAAAGAAACTTTGGAACGACGAGCATAAAGACCTTAAGATATTCGGCTTCCCGGTTGAACTATATGTGCAGGACACGAAAGAGAAGCACGCGTCAACCGGTGTTTATTCTCTCGACAAGGACAAGTGGATTAGGGAGCCTGAAAGGGAAAAGTTATCTAAGTCAAAGATAAACAAGTCACTTATTAAAAATAAGGTGGCAGAATACATTGATAAAATTGACAAACTCCTTACTATTTATAAGGGAGCGGACAGCGATTATAAAATAAGGAAAGTGTCTGAAGATGCTGACAAACTTTTCGACGAGATAAAAAAGGAAAGGAAAAGCAGTCTGAACGATAAAGAGATAGAAATTACAAACGGAAACCTTATTTTTAAGTGCCTCCGAAGATTAGGATATATAGAAAAAATTACGACTTTGATGTCAGATACATATGATAAATTGAATAGTTTATCGTAGTTTTTGACTTTGAACGATATTTATATGAAAAATAACGAAATAATTTCGAAATAAAAATAGAAACAATATGCCAAGTTTTGACGAAGCTCTCGCAAGAATGAAAGACCTTTATACCTATGGTAAGGAATTAAATGAGAGCAATAACCTAAAAACCCACACTCTTGAGCATCGCGCAGTAGCAGCAGACGGTGTTACTTACGGTATCATCAAGGAGAATAGCAAGTATTATATTAAGTCTGCTCCTAAGGGCAAGGAGACTATCGCTGAGGCTTATGAGTATCTTGGCGGGTTCTGCAACAAGGGCGACTATGAATATAAGAGTTACGCAAACGCCCTCAAGCAGTTTGAACTCAAAATGGCTTCCATCAATGAGGCGCATGACCAGAAAGTGAATATCGAATCACTTAATCCTTTCAGGTCACATCAGGTACTTCAGGAAGCAACCGACGCAATGCGCGACGAAATCGCTCGTCAGCGTCAGATTATGTACAATGTTTCAATGTTGATGGAAGAGTCAAGTGAGATTGGCGCTTCACGCGACGGAGATGTCGTAATGTACGACGGCAAGAATCCTGAGGCCGAGACAGGCAAGAAGGGCGACGAAGGCGGAAAGGAAACAAAGGCAGACCCTGAATACAAGGGCTCAAAGACCAATGGCGTTGATAAGAAAGTTGCTCCATTCGACCAGGGCGAAGGCAATCCAAAAGACCAGCTCAAGGAAGAGGCTGGAGACATCGGTGACGCTCCTCTCCACCCTAACACAGAGAACTGGGGAACCGAAGGCATCGGAAAGGGCCGCGACCCTAAGGAAGTCGGTTGGGAAATGGACGGACAGCAGAAGGTCAACGAGGAAGAGAACGATTGGGCTTCAGAGGGACTTCCTTCATCAGCGGGAGTTGGTGAGGCAGATACCGACCATAACAACGACCCATTCAACAAGAATGTCAATGAGGAAGAAGAACTCGACGGAGAGGAAGATGTAGAAGCACCTGTTGATGCAGAGGCCGATGTTGACACAGAGGCTGCTCCTGCAGAAGGCGGAGATGACTTTGATGTAGAGGATTTCGGCGGAGACGACGAAGACCCTGCAACAGATACAGACCTTGACGCGGGTGTTGAGGATGTTGATGGTGGTGCTGCTGATTTCGATTCAGAACTTGACGCAGAAGACGACCTTGATGCAGAGGACGGCGTTGAAGGCGACGACGATGCTGACCTTATGGCACAGATTGAAGACCTACAGGCACAACTTGACGCACTCCGTGCAAAATTGGACGGTGGCGAAGAGGAACCTGTCGGAGATATCGCAGGCGAGGAACCTGATTTCGAAGGTGACGCAGAGTCATTCGCAGACGGCGGCGAAGATGAACTCGACGCTGAGGGCGGCGAAGACCTTGGTGCAGACGACGAAGGTGAATTCGGTGCTGACCTCTCGGGAGAAGGAGAAGATGAATTCGGCGGCGACGAGGATACCCTTGGAGACGATGATGACCTTGACGAGTGCGGTGACGGCAGCATGATGGAGCCAACTCCAATGATGGAAGCAAAGCAGAAGATTATGAACAGCATCGTAGAGTCTGTCGTTAACAAGATTCTCGCAGAAGATGAACTCCATGTTTTCGGAAAGCACCCTGGCTACAGGAAGAAGCCAATGGAACTTCCTACAACAGGTGAAGACAAGAATCAGTGGGGTGAAGACTGGAACGACGAGAGCGTTCACAGCGAAGAGCCATTCGGCTCAAAGATTGGTGACGGTGACCCATTCAATCAGTTGGTTGATGCAGTTACCAAGGACATCATGTACCAATTGAAGGCCGGTATCCCTATCGAGGGCGAGAATAAAAAAAAAGAGTAACTGAAAACTTTGAGGACGAGAGAAAAGTCCTCAAGTTAGGCAGTGGTAATAACGAAGCACCATCTATGGGAGGGGCGCCTGCTCCTGCACCTATGGACGGTGCTTCTGATATTCCTGCCGGAGAGATGGGCTCAAATGGCCCTGAAGGAGACCCCGCGGGAGCGCCTATGGACGGAATGGGCGGAGATGTACCACCTGACGGAAACGGAGAACTTGACCCAAACATGGGAGGGGGCCCTGGAATGGAAGGTGAGCCACCTATGAACGAGCCTGAGGGCGAAGAGGGTGATGACAGCACGATGTCTCTCTTCAACCAACTTTCTGATGAAGACAAGAAGGCGGCAAGGGGCTACATTGAAAGTATGATTTCAAGAGACGAATCAAACGGGCCTGAAGACGGCGGGGAAATGCCACCTATGGATGGTCCTGAAGGCGGAGACCCTAATGCCGCTCCAATGATGGAAACCGTAATTTTCAGAAAAGGTCAGTTAAGGGCAATTAACGAAAACTTATTAACAACTCAGCCCGAAGATGATAAGAATAATACGGTGGAGAAAAAGAAAGGCGGAAAACTAAATAAAAAATCTCCATTCAATTCACCAAAGTTCAAATAATATGAAAAGGATTGTAATTAATACAAGGCAGTTAGACCGTTGCTTAAATGAGGAGAACAATGTGAATGTCGGGCTCCAGTCAACGGCAAATACCATAGCGGGAATGGTAAATACCGTTACACAGAACAGGGCGGACATCAATCAGGCAAGCAAACTCGGAGACCCTGTTATACACATATCAAACCCGAATTCACAAAACGGGTCGGACGATTCCAAATTGACACAGCACGTTGAAGTCGGAAAGGGTGACACAATTGAAAGGGCGATGCAGAATCAATTGAACCCGGCAGCAACAGGAACTGGCGGAGATGTTGAAATATCAGGCGATGGAATATCCGAAACAAAGTCTTATTCAAAGAAAGACATAGAAGAAGCGAGACTAAGGAAAATGAGGGCAGAAGGAACTGTTATGACAAAGAAACAACTTCGGGAATCATTTAAATAAGGTTATGGCTCACAGCAATGTGGGCCATTTTTGTTATATATTAACTATTTATATAGGTATGAAACGTTTGATTACAGAATCAATTTTATTAGATACAATACCTGATGATATAAGACAGGCAGTTTTACAGCATCGCACGTCATTGGGCAATAATCCGGCGGTTCCGGATATCTATGACATACCTTATATATTGAAAGTAGTAAATGCCGAATTCGATTCTGCAAAGGAGGCCTTAAAAGAAATAGGTTCAATCGACGGAGTTGATGAGAGTTCCCTCGAATCTGCATTGGCGAGTCTTATCCATAAATGCGAAGAGATTGAAAGACCATATAGGAGCGAACTCGAAAAGATATGCTTCAATTATATCATTGACCTGTTTGCGGTTCCTGAAGATGCGGTTGACCTTTCCATAACACTTACCGACAAGGTGGACACAAGCAGGGATTCAGTCATATTAGACCCCGCCGACGGAGATGAAGACATGGAATTCGACGACCTCGGAGACGCGATGGCAATAAAGGGCGAGGTTTATAAGAGAAGATTCTTGGATGCGGTATGTATGGGAATCGGCCTTGATTTCTCATATTCAATCGACGAATCCGTCCTTCATCAAATTGACGAAATAAATCCTGAACTCAGAAAACTATACACGGAAATAACGGCCCTTAACAATTATCTTCTCTTTACGAAAGAAGATTTGGGAATGACCGACGATAACAACCTGCAGATGGGAACATTTGAACTCCGTCTCGGGAATGAGGAAACAAAATGCAGCATAGAGTCGCAGGGGGTCATATTCCCGTTCTTGCTTTGCGAGACGATAAGGGGCTTCATGGATTTATTCATTTCACACGGGCTTCCAAAGGAAAGAAACAGGGCTATAGCCGTTCTCGGGAAGTCTGATTTCCTTAAGGCCGAGCCTTGGGACATGAGATTGGGGAGACATATGTGGAATATGGTCAGAAAATCATTAAATGACATAAGTTTCGACTATATACCCTATTTATTTAAGAGATTGTCTTCATTGGAGACCGATAAATTCAACTTCCTTATGAAAGAGGTTCTTGCAGGAACTAAGAAGGGAAGGAGAATCATGGCGTTTATCTGCAATAAGGCAAAGGATGATTCTGAATACGACAAGTTCGTTGACAGGATGGACAAGATGAAAAAAGACAAGGGAATAATAACAGACGATTATATCCACCCAGAGGAGTTATAATATGGACAGACAAAATTTAGTTGAAATAAAGAAGGGGCAGACAGGAACCGGCTTGCTTATAGAGCATGACGGATTCATCTCCTCAGAGTGCGGAAACAATAAGAAGTTGTTTGAGGCAATCAACGCCGAAAACGCATCGGGAGACGAGTTTCATTGCCCATACCCATTTGTTGTAGATGCGGTATTCCAAAAGTACGGCATTGAGAACGCAAACGGAAGAATTTATCCTGAGGAAATCCTTAAGAGGGAAGTAAATAACTACGCTGCAAAAATTCAGGAAAGAAGGGCAATGGGAGAATTGAATCACCCATCAGAATCAGTAATAGACCTTTCACGCGTTGCGATAAACATCGTAGAACTCCATTGGGAAGGACATACTCTCGTCGGAAAACTTGAAATCATAACAAGCCCGGGCTTCAGGAAGCATGGAATCATATCCTGTCAGGGCGACCAAACAGCAAACCTACTCCTTCAGGGATATAAGATAGGCGTTTCATCAAGGGGTCTCGGAACCGTTACGAACAAGATGGGTGTCCTATATGTTGCGGACGACTATGAAATTGTATGTTGGGATGTGGTTAGTGACCCTAGTACTCCGGGGGCCTTTATCTCCCCTAACGGGAAGGAGGAATTGGGACAATATCTTGAGTCAAAAGAGGAAGAGAAGCCTGTTTTGGATGAAAGATTCATCAGGGCAGATGAGATTTTGGGGCAAATTCTTTAAGAAAAGGTTTAAATAGAAACCATAAACACCTGTTTTAGTAGGCATTTACGATTTTTTCAAAACATACTGATATTTATTATTAAAAATAACCGAAATAATTGCTGATTTTAAAATGAGCGTAAAGAATAACAAAGGCGTAGCAGCTCAAGCACTTTTAGAGATGGATTCAATAGTTTCCGCTATAAAAGAGGAGAGCAAGAAGACACTTGGTAGTATGCTTAACGAAGCCGTCAAGGATGCACTCAGAGAGAGCGTAGAAGACGAGGAAGAAAAGGACTACGAGGTTGTCGATGATGACGAAAAGAATGACGCCGAAGATGAGAATGAAAAAGATTCCGAAGAAAGTTCTTCATCAGATGTCAGCGAAGACGAGAATGACGAGATAGAAGGACCTCAGCCGCAGGCTGGAGCGCAGGACCCTAATGCAATGCAGGCGGGAGCAGAACAGCCACAGGCAGGAGCCGAGGAAGCACCAGTTGATGCGGGTATCGAAGGCGAAGAGCCTGCAGAACCTCAGGATGGTGAAGGCGAAGAAGGATGGGATGAATTTTCAAACTATCAGGTAGGCGACAATACATATGACCTCACCGGTGAGAATGACTACGACAATGTAGTGAAGATTTATAAACTTCTCAAGGACGACGACCAAGTTGTTGTCAAGAAAGAAGGAAATACTATCCAATTACAGGATGGTCAGGCAGGCACTGAGTATGTTATCGACCTTGGCGGAGATGAGCCAACGGGAGATATGGGTGGTGAGGAAGACCCTTCAGCCGAACTAAATGAAGGTTTCGACATTGCTGGTTTACCAGACGACGAGGACGACGAAGGAGAAATCGATGATATTCCTAATGGAAGTCAGCCATGGGACGATGAAACATCTTTTGAAGATGAGTTCGACAATTTCGATGACGATGAATTCGGCGACGACAGTTTCGATTCCGATGAATTGGAAGGCGAGGAGATGAATAACTTTGCATTTGAAAACAAGAAAATGAAAAAGCCAATGAAAGAAAGCAAAGAGGTCCTATTCGAGGTAGACCTTGGATACACGGACAACTACCAAGACAAAGACCCTATTAAAGGACTTTCTAATAACGAACCCTCTAAGAGTGGCAAGTCTTGGCACAAAGGCGTTCCTACGGGGACAGAAAAACCTTGGGCCGGCTCATCAAAGGACAAGAGCGACCCATTCGGCGACAAGACAGTTGACGAAGAAGAAGAGAAATGCTGCCCTAAGTGCGGCAAATGCGGAAAAGAATGCACCTGTGAGAAAGAAGTTGACGAAGCAACGAACGTCGGTGGATTTGTTCAGCAGAACACAACTGTTGGAAGCCACATTCCTAACTCAGACGGTAGGAAAGCAAGGTCACAGAGAAGTGCATCACAGGGCGTTGAGGTAACAGGTACTCCTGACCCACGCTACAGGACGAATGAGAGCAAAGAACTCAAAGCTATTAAGGCTGAGAACCGCGAACTCAAGAAGGCAGTCGTTGAACTCCGCAAGCATCTCAATGAGGCATACATCACGAATGTAAACCTCGGAAAGATTACGAAACTCTTCCTTGAGAATACAACTTCAAAAGCCGAGAAAGTTGATATCGTTAATCGCTTCGCAAACGAGGCAAAGACGGTAAAGCAGTCAGAAACTCTCTATGAGTCAATCAATAGGGAATTGAAGAAGACCAATACAAACAATGTTGATTTGAACAACGCCTCTGTTACCGCAAACGGAACAAAGGAACTCAATGAGAACAAGGTTTACAAGTCAGACGAAGTTCTTAAGACTATTGATTTCATGAACAGAGTACTAAATTGCTAAAAAATTAAAAATAAGACAAATCAATAAAACAAAATTATGAAAGAATTTTTGAAATCTGGTCAGGTGGGCACAATCGAGCTCAACGAACAGAAAAGAATTAGAAAAGAGATTAGCGACCGTTGGGCATCTCTCGGTATGACCGAAGGCCTTAAGGGTATCGTTAAGGAGAATGTAGCAACTCTTTACGAGAACGAGGCTAAGGCACTCCTCTCAGAGGCTACTAACACTGATAGCAGCGGCTCATTCGAGACTGTTGTTTTCCCTATTATCCGTCGTGTTTTCAGCAAGCTTCTTGCTAACGACATCGTTTCAGTACAGGCAATGAACCTTCCTGTTGGTCGTTTGTTCTTCATGCTTCCTGTCACCTCAGAGCGTGAGTGGGAGTTCTTGGATGAGAACGGTCGCGTACAGGACAAGTCAGTTGGCCGTCATAAGGGCTTGATGGGTTACGAGCGTACAAGCCGCCACAATGGTGACAAGTACAACCGTTTCTATCTTCCTGATGAGGTTGTCGACGGAATGGTTTTCGAATACAGCGAAGACGGTGGTGAGACTTGGACTGAAATCACTTCAGCCAACACTATCAACTACAACAAGCAGCAGGCTGACGGTACTTTCGCACAGGCAACTGGCCCAATCGACAACTATGATTCAGCACTTCAGTATGTAAAGGCTACAGCAGCAGACCCTGATTCAGCAATCATTCGTCAGGCTAAGCCTACTGTTACCAAGTACCACAAGAGGACTCTCTATGACCTCTTCTACAATGACTTCCTTTATGACAATTCAAAGGGTAAGATTCGTATCCGCGTAAGCGAGGATGTAACTCCTGTAACTATGATTGACTTCGAGCCAGTTGAGCTTACAGACGACAACATCAGGGTTTATGCAGACGGAACTCTCCGTAATGTCATGCTTAAGGTTAAGGGATTCTCACAGTTCAACGCAGGTAAGCTTACCGGTCCTGACGGAAACGAAATGGATACCGAAGGTTTCCTCGCATCCCTTAAGGTTTTTGCAAAGGACGCTATCGGAACCGAGGGTGACAACGAGCATGCTTGCTTCGAGAAGTACGAAGGAATCCCATTCCGCGTTGTTTCTCAGAAGTATGGTAAGGGCATCGTTGAATACGGAAGCAACCTCTGCGCACCAGACGGAAGCATCCTTATCGACCTCGACCTTGCAAAGCCTGCTAAGAAGCAGGGCATCAGCCTTGACGGTTATGTAGGTATTGAGAAGAAGACCGCTGATAAGATTAAGGAAATGTTCTCAGTAGCATGGTCACAGTACGACTCACTCGAGCTTGAGACCGAAATTGGTGAGGTTTCATTCAACCTCAGCAGCGTGACCGTATCAGTTGAAGAGCGTAAGCTCCGTGCAACTTGGTCACCTGAACTTGCACAGGACGTTTCAGCATTCCACAATATTGACGCTGAGGCTGAGCTTACCGCTCTCCTTTCAGAGCAGATTGCTGCTGAAATCGACCGTGAAATCCTCCGTGACCTCCGTAAGGCTGCTCCATGGCAGCTCCGTTGGGATGTCAATGGTTGGAGAAGGCAGGCTGGTTTCTCAACCAACTACACTCAGAAAGACTGGAACCAGGAACTCATGACGAGAGTCAATCAGATTTCTGCACAGATTCACAAGTCAACCCTTCGTGGTGGTGCAAACTGGATTGTTGTTTCTTCTGAAATCTCAGCTGTATTCGACAACCTTGAGTACTTCCATGTAAGTGACGCTTCTGCTGAGTCAGACCAGTACAACATGGGTATCGAGCGCATCGGTGCTCTCCAGAACAGGTATCAGGTCTATCGTGACCCATATTCACCTGCATGGTCAATCATCATCGGACATAAGGGCAAGAGCCTCCTCGACACAGGTTACATCTATGCACCTTATATCCCTATGCAGTTGACTCCTACCATCTACAACCCTGAGAACTTCGCACCTGTAAAGGGTATCATGACCCGTTACGCTAAGAAATGCGTCAACAACAGATTTTTTGGAGCCGTGAAGGTCGATGGACTTGTACAGTGGGACCCTCAGGAGATTCGCTAAACGATGAATTTCTGATAAACGATAATAACCTCCGAGAAATCGGGGGTTATTTTTTTTTTTATAAATTTGTGTAAATAATGGTGTTTTTTGTTGTTTTTGTTGTTATTTATTTGTATATTATAAATGTAT
>JAEEGL013331317.1_pt1 | contig 18467 bp, 8 predicted proteins | sample 9134231 | NCBI WGS metagenome assembly JAEEGL01 (sample SAMN16246548, study PRJNA631951) | gut metagenome | biome: gut microbiome; feature: rumen; material: fiber-attached | host: Bos | place: Iran: Karaj | collected 2018-10 | reverse complement strand
TGCCCTTGCGGTCTTCGGTCAGAGAAGCAATGTACTCTTCCTCTTCCTCATCATACTCTACGGTAATGCCAGCGGGGAACTGAACGTCGAACTGGCAGGCGCAGAACTTGGTGTCACCATTCGTCAGATTCAGAGAAATGGTCTTCTTTTCGCCCTGACCGATAGTGAAATCATCGATAGAGCAGGTAACCTGTGCCATAGCGCTTACAGACAGGAATGCGCAAACGGCTGCAAAAAATAACTTTTTCATATTCATTTTAATTAATTAATTATACTTTTTTCTAAATTTTGCTGCAAAGATATGCAATTTATTTCTAACTTCCAAATTTTTATAGGAATAATTTATTCATTTGTATCTCCAAGGATAATATTAACAGCGGCAACAACGTCGTCAACGTCAATCTTACTGTCACCGTTCACGTCAGCATTAGCCTCGATGAAGCCCTCTGCAGGCTCGCCCAGGATCTTGTTCACGATACCTACAACGTCCTCAACGTCAACCTTACCGTCACCGTTCACGTCACCCAGAACGCCTTCCTGCTTCTCAGCGGGAATAATCTCGATAGAAGAAACGAGGATGTTACCAGTTCCAGAGTACTTCTGGAAGGTATGGATACCTGCGCCCAGACCAAATTTAACAATATTTGCATCAGGATTACGCTTCAGGTCAGCAGCCTCATTGCCTTCTGCGTCAACAGCAGAATAATTCTTTCCATCAACGTTGATGAAGCACTTACGATCGTTAGCAACCTTAGAGCCTTCAGCATCAACTTCCTCATCAGTGAGTTCAATGTTCTTACAAGCATTCTTCGAGCATGTAACAACAACATCTACAGAGTCGCCTTCAGCGACCTCGAAAGTAATGATGTTACCATTCATCATCAGGTAAGCCTGCTGTCCTACAGGAACCTGATAACCAGCCTCTTCAACAACCTTGAAAGCTGTGTTTCTGATGAAGAAGCACTCTTCGTTCGTGGGAGTCACCTTACCATTTTCAACAATATGGTCGGGATCTGTTTCAGCTGCCTTGTCAGGATTTTCAACGATGTCACCAGTTACTGTCAGAGTCTGCTGAGTCTTAATCGGGCTGAGCACATAAACCTCCTTAGAAGTGGACTTTGAAGTAAATGTAGCATATTCGCCATTCTGAATAGTAGAGTAAGCTGTTACTGTGGCAGAAGAGGTCAGTGTAAATTCATTCATTTCCTCTGCACTCTCCAGATTACCATCCAGTGTTACAAAGTTCTTGGCATTCTCATACTCAGAAACGATAGTAACATTTGCACCGTCAGCGTTGATAGCAGGAGCATTGAACGAGAAGCTGACAGGAGCTTCATTGTCGGCACCAGGAATAGGAGTACCCATTAAACTAGCTTGGAACTTCACCATCATATCCTTGTAGCACTTGATGGGTTCAGTGTACAAAGTGCCATTAGTTGCACTTGGTTCAGTGCCATCAATTGTATAATAGACTTCAGTGTTCATTCCATAAGCCTGTTGGGGAGTACAAGTCACCTCACGGTACCAAAGACCACCTTCGTAAGTCTGGCCACCGACCTTCACACTCGGAGTTCCCTCGGGCTCGTTTGCCTCAACAATAATATAGCTGAGGAACATATCGCCATTATATGAACCAATGTAAAGCGTATAGTCGTTGTCTGCAGTCCACTCATAACGGAAACCAGCATCTGTCGAAGCAGTGAAGCTTTCATCAGGAGCTTTATTTAAGGCATTTTCCAACTTTGCATCGGTAGCAATTTTAGGAATACGAGCTTCTTTACCCGTTTTATTGTTACCCTGCAAGAAGAAAATGAGCTTAGAACCCTGGGTAACCTTCATAGCAATCACGTCCTGGGCATTCTTCAGACGCAGAGAGTTAAAATGAGCATCTGGATAAGCAGCACCATACTTGTCAACAATGTACTGAGTAACGTGATTGTCATCGGCTTCATTCAAGACAGAAAGGTTAACACTACCCTTGTTTGTTGCTACGGAGCCGCCTGTCACATCCAAGAAGTACCCATCACCGAACAGCCCTCCTTTAGTACGTGGACCAGCACCATTGTTTGTGTAGTCGTCACACACAAGCACATAGCTGTGCTTACACACTGCCAAGTCATCTACGGATGCTGCATTAGCAGCTCCAGCAAAACCTGCAAGTGCACAGATTAAAGTAAAAATTTTTTTCATAAGAAATGTTTTAGTTAATATAAATAAAGTAAATAAACTTGTTCTTGCCTATTAAATGCGATGCAAAAATAGTTATTTTCTCCGACAAAACCAAATTTTTCGCGTTATTTCCTACAAATAATTTACGTAAAGGTTTGCGAGGGTGAAGAATCACCCAAGGAATAATCTATATCTTTCAAGACAAAACTAAGAGCGGACACCTAAAATAGTATCCGCTCTTAAAGTTGGTAGATGATTGTAATACAATTACTGCTTGACCAGATAGCTCTGAACAGGCGTGTCACCATAGTGGGTGACGGTCATCACCTGCTGAGTGCCGCTGACGGCAACGCCAGTGAAAATCTCGGTCTTGCTGACCTTACCCTTATCATCTTCCACACGTTTCAGAATCTGTACCTTGCCAGTGGCACTGGAATAAACGTACTCATAGTAAGGCACCCTCTCGTTGTTTGACTCGTCAACCCAGGTACCTTCGGTGACACCCTGGCTCATCTTGACAGCCACTGAGTCCTCAGAGACAAAGTCGAGACTCTCGACGAAACCCTGAACCTCCTGTCCGTAAGCATTGATTTTCAAGCCCGTTCCACGTACCCACTTGGTGTTGGCTACGGACTCTGGATGGGTGACGGTGCCGCTAGCCCACGAAGGGTTGCTGGTATAGGCATCTTCATATTGATTGGCATCGCTGCATGAAGCTACACTGACACCCATGAGCAGTGCCATCGCTGCCATCATTGTTATTTTGAATTTCTTCATAATGCAATTCGTTTGATTCATTAAATTCGTTGACTTACTTGTTCCTCCAGCGGGCTGCACCCACATTATTCTTGTAGATGTCGTTGTCCGTGTTCTTGAAGTACAGGTTCACATTATAGACACTATTAGCAGTACCGTCCAAAGCGTCTGCACGGTGCATATTGGGATCACTGGCAGTTGAAGCAATGCACGGCGGGCAGGGCTGCACCATCAGGTCGGTAGCCGAGATGTCAGCAACCTGTACATCCAATGTACCATTCAGAATACCCGTCTGTTCCTTCACCAGTTTACCGAAATTGTTGCTCGTCGATGTCCATGGATTAGCACTGAAGATGGAGCCGTTGGTCAGGTCGTTGTTCGTTGACCAGTTGTTATCGAAGTTCAAAGTCACTACACCGGCAGTACCATCAGCCAGCGACTGAGTGTCACGGATGTCAGCACCCCACATCTGCAGCTGACGCTGGTCGCCCGGCTGCTTACAGAGCACAAACAGATTGTTCTTCACGTTGAAAACAGAGCCGTCGGGCAGCAGGCGCATCTTGATGATAGCACCACTGGCACGGGTGTTGAAGTTAATCAGCGTATTGTTAGAGAAGGTGATGTTCCACGGGCCATTGTCACGGGCGTTTGCCGTGTTCTCCTCGCTGAAGAATGCGGGGAATGGGCTGTCGTAGAAAGTGTTCTCCAAGACCTGGAAGTCCTTATAGAGGTTAGAGCCTGGCTGATTGATACCTGCTATCCAGCAGTAACCGCCGGCACCCTGATTGTAGTAGCCGCAATCGAGGAACAGGTTGTTCTTGATGAGCACATGGTTCCATACCTTGTAGTTCGGTCCCTGCTCACGGATAAATCCACGTACCAGACGTTTGAAGCTACAATTCTCAATGACCAGTGAGTCGAGCGTTATAGCCATACCGTCACTGAACATGTTGAAGAAATAGTTACCCGAGGGAGAACCCAGACCGGCCATCTGGTCGCCGTAGTTGTAACACAAGGGATTGTCGAAATCTATATCGTAGAAAGCCAGTTTCTTCATATAGATTTCACCACCTTCACCAGCTTCCGGAGAACGACCGAAAGTAAACATGGAATACGGGCAGCCGTTCCACTGCTCACCATCCACACCCTGTGTGTACATGTCGCTCTTACCGATTCCGCAAATCACTTTGGCACGCTTGCCCTCAGCGGCATCAGCAGGATCAGTACGAAGCACAAAGCCCTTGCAAGTAATGTCGTTACCATCTAAGTAGTAGGTCTTACCACCTTCGAGATAGTACTCTTGTCCTTCAGCATAATTTGTGTTCGAAATGAAGTCGTAGAGCGTGGGGGTAAGCGGTGCTGCATTGTATTCAGCTGCACGGGTAAACACATCAGCTCTCCTATAGGCATCGTTGCTGGGCAGATTACCGGTATTCTGGGTAGCTAACAGTTCTTCGTGGCGGAGCAGAATCGGTTCACCTGGCTGTCCGTCGGAACGAGCCGTGCAGGTATTGTACTTAGCATCGATAGCCACAGGCACACGGGTATCAATAACATCAATGACATACACCGAGTTAGCAGTCAGTCCGTCAACGATCACGTAGCCCGCCTCACGCTCTGCATCCGTAATCTTATGTCTGCGCCAGTCACCACCCACGGTAGAGTTGGGGTTATTGGGAGACGGGACAACGGTAATGTAGTCGTAGCCAAGGTTACCCTCATCGTCGATGTTGAAGTTCTCGTAGTAAGCCTCCAGCTTGGAGCGGTTTTCATCATCAATGCTCAGACCGACATCCTTCAGCGTGAATTTCTTGTTCTTTTCAGTGCTAGCATTGTAAGCCACCACATAGTTATGCAGTTTCACCGAGTCTTCCTGCGTCAGTCCGAGACCAACGTTCATCACATTCTTGTTCAGATAGACAGTCATCGTTGTCTCGGTAGTCTCTGCCTGGTTGACATAGACGGAATAAGGAGTAGCATAGCGTTCGTCCGTCTCAATGCCAAGATACTCCTGCCACTGGCGGCCATTGCCATGTCCGTACCAGTTGGAAGCGTGAGCAAAGGTGCTTTCGTCGCCCTTGATGTTCTTATCCTGCTTCGACAGGGCACGGATGGCAAAGCGATAGGTCGTTGAGTACTGCAGGTCTTTGAGCACCATATCGAGTTGCTTAGGACCTACGATGGTATCGAGCAGCAGATCGCTGGTTCCCTGTACCTTGGCCCAAGCCTCAGGGCCTCCAGACACTTTGATAGGCAGTCCCATCTGAATCTGATAGCCGGCACAGTCATTGACACCATACCAATAGAGGTGGATGGTGTTTCCATGCGGATAGGTACGGTCGATAGCACTGTTGTAAGGATAGTCAGTACCCTTACCACGAGTATTGTCGCAGATGAACATGGTCATAAACTCGCGGTCGGTATTGGTGCCTGCCTGGTTTTCATTGTCTTTGTCCGTACAGGAGGACACCATCAGCATCGAGGTACCTGCCAGCAGGAGCATCATGATGTTGTTCAGTATTTTTTTCATATCGGTATCTTTTTTACTTTTTTACCTTTTTACTTTTTTACTGATTCCTTAATAGCCGTAATAGTTCTTATAGGCACCCGACGAGCGCTGGATAACAGTATTAGGATAAGGGAGAATGTAACGCACTACAGGTAACTGGTCGGCAGTGGGTATGGTGGTTGGGAAAATTTCCTGCACACCATTGCGAATCAACCAGATGTTACCCATATCATCACCACGCATGAATCCATAGAAGGAGTATTTACACTCATCTTTGGGCGTACCGTTATTATTGTTACCCCACTGGTAGAAGTCGGCTGAATACCACGCTGTAGCTTTGAAACCATAGCTGGTAATCATGCTGGTAGCAGGTTTCTGTGCAGGCTCGTAAGCATTAAATATGCGCAGACTCTGTAACTTCTGGTTTGGATACATTGATTCAACATCAAAGCCAGAGCCAGTTACATTGATGGTATAACCATAATACTGAGCACGGAAGAATGCCATAGCCAGATTATTGGCCTGTGCCTCACTAAAATTGTAAGTATGATAATAGATACGCTCAGGCAAATTATCCATATAACCCTTGCCAGTATATCCGTCATGAACGTTGATGTCATCCTCGTAACCAGTCAATCCACTGGCGTTCTGCATACCTGCCGAATAGTAGCGCAGGAAGCTATAGACTAACTCCTCAGCGTAAGTATTGGTACGCACCAGGTCACGCCAACGGGAATTCTCGCCGGCAAACTCCCATTTACGCTCATCAAGGACTGCCTTCTGGAATGCATCCTTCGATGCCTTTGCGTTATCAATAAATGCCTGATCGGCATTGCCAAAAGCGCGCTCATGTACAGCGGTCAGACACCGAACAGCCTTTTCGTCAGACGGTCCGTCATCCAGCATATTGGCAGCCTCGGCATACATCAGCAGCACGTCGGCATAACGCATATAGGGATAGTTGATTCCCGTACCGTCGGTTGTTGCGCTGCCAAGAGCGGAACCTTCTAATGTCCACAGTTTCGACCACTTGTTGTTGTGAACGCTGTAGTCGTTACGGATATAGACAGAGTCGGCCAGACTGCCATCGGAACTGGAGAAATAAGAGTAGTACCACAGTCCGTTGACGAACTCACGGCGCTTGTCACCTGTACGGAACAAGAAGCGATAGAAAGCATTCACACGGGCATCGCCCTTGCAAGCACCCCATGCACCAACCGTATTACCCTCGCTGGCATTATAGGTCGGTCCCTGTGTGTAGCCTGTGTTACCCGTAGAGTTCCGAGCAAACGGCAGTTCAAAGATGACATCATCGTTATTGACCAACTCATAGTTACATTCTTTGACGAATACTTCCTGATAGCTCAGGTTCAGTGCATGGGTGCCGGAAGTGATTACAGAGTCAGCGTATGCACGAGCCGTCTGGTAGAAGAACACCGAGTCGGCAGAGCGTTGCATTGTTCCGTAGCTTCTGGCATCATCCTTGTTGGGACGCAGAGAATAGCCGCCAGCGGTCAGAGCAATACGTGCAATGAGGGCCTGGGCAAACTCCTTAGTACAACGTTCAACAGTCACTGAACCTGCATTCATCATGTAAGTCGATGCTTTTTTCAAGTCCTCAATCAACTCACGCTGAATCTTCTCACGGTCAACAACGGGCATGATATACTCTCCACGTTTCGAAGCAGGAGAGAAAGAGAAAGGCACATCGCCAAAATACACCACTAAATCGTGGTACGCCATAGCACGCAGGCACTGGGCCTCGCCGAGCCACTGCATGACCTGTCTGTCTTGTTCCCATTCAGGATTATCATTCTTGTTCTGAAAGAACTGACTATTCTCTACAGAAGATATAAACTTGTTACAGTATTCTATCAGGTTATAGGCGGCCACCCAGAACTTATAGTTATCGTTATCCTGGCTGGCATCGCTGTCAAAGCGATAGAAAGTGCCATGCTGGTGAGAAGGACTCGAACTGATGGTAATATCAACGTCACTGTTAAGAACCAGTGCTTTTTGGTAGAGACCTCCGTAGAGGTTTCCAGCAATAGCCTGTGCATAGACACCATTGAGGGCACGCTCAATCTCAGAAGTCTGGCTGAACACGAATTCCTCGTCGTATGCAGACGGTGCCTTGACATCCAGGTAATCGTTACAGGATACTAACGATAACGCAGCCACTCCGGTCAGTAAAATATTCTTGATTTTCATATTTTTCAATTTTCAATTATCCATTTAGAACGTGATGTTAGTACCGAATACAAAGCTGCGGCTACGCGGATAGCGGTTGTAGTCCATACCGCAGGTCAGGCCTGTCTGTACATCCACCTCAGGGTCATAGCCAGAATATTTGGTAATGATGAAGAGGTTGGAGGCAGACACATAGAAGCGGGCCTTGTTGATGCCAATCTTCTTGATGAGCTTCTTAGGCAGCGTGTAGCCAAGCGTGACATCAGAGCAACGCAGGAATGAACCATCCTCGATGAAGTACGACTGCGTCAGGTTGGTGGTTACGTCAGTCGGGTTCCACAGGCCGCGGTTGGCATTTGCCTTTTTGTAAATATCCGTACCGCCGTCAACATAATAGAGTTTATAGAGAATATCACCCTTGGTTCCTGAGAGATCGCCGGTCAGGTCATTATATTGCCAGCCGTCAGCAAACTTGGAAAGCACGTTGAAGAACTTGTTCTTGTTGCCATTGGATGACGACAGGGCGTAAGCCGTAGCATTGTTCACGTCGAAGTCGAGCATGTAGGTGAAGTTGGCCGTGAAGTCAAAGTCTTTATAAGAACCGCTCAGACCGAAACCACCCTGGAAGCGGGGATTGGTGTTACCAATGACGGTACGGTCGTTCTCAGTGATACGTCCGTCACCGTCCAGATCCTTGAACTTAATTTTACCGGGCAGCGTTGCGATACCGCTGTTAGAACTGCCGGAAACGTCGTTGATAACTGTCACATAACCGTCCTCACGGGGAGCGCAGTTGCTGCTGGTGCCGTTGTCGGCGGCACTGCTGCCCCAAGGCACTGCCTGATAGTTGTTCAACGGATCGAAATAGAATTCGTCGAACTGGTAGAGACCGTCATAGACAAAACCGTAGATAAGACCTACCTCGTCGCCAACGCGCAGACAATAGTCGGTATAGCTGGACTTCCAACGGTTGTTCTGGTCCCACACCACATTGTCTGTTCCGTTCAGTTTGTCAATCTTCATCTTGTTGTGACCCATGGTAAAGTTAGCCGAGAGCACGTAGTCCTTACCTTGAAGGATGTCACCACTGATGGTCAGTTCAACACCCTTGTTAGTCACTTGACCGATATTCTGCATCTGGCTGACATAGCCGATGGGCAGCAGGTCTGACTTGTAGAGCAGGTCGCGAGTAGTGTTCCAATAGAACTCGGGCGTAATGCTCAGTCGTCCGTTGAACAACGAGATGTCGGCAGCTAAGTTTCGAGTAACAGTGGTTTCCCATTTAATCTCATGGTTATAGAACTGTGTACCGCTGTTGTTGCCATAGAATTTCTCACCCATATACGTCTGCTCACCGAAACCGGGACCACCCGTAGAGTTGATGGCATACAGTTCACGATAGAGGTCGCTACCAATGCGGTTATTACCTGCCAAACCATAGGCAACACGAATCTTGAACTGGCTAATCCAGTCAATCTTCTTCATGAAAGGCTCCTCCGAAAGAACCCATGCACCAGATATAGAGGGGAAATAGCCCCACTGATAACCAGGAGCAAACTTCGTGGAACCGTCAGCACGCATGGTAGCTGAAATCAGATACTTATGCTTGTAATTATAGCTGACCTGTCCGAAGAACGAAGCGGTACGGTCGGGGGTAGAAAGACTAGAAGATGTCTGATAGGCCGTTCCGAACGACATGTTGTTCCAAGCCTCACGTGCTGTGAATGAACGTGGGAAGAAATGGCTCGTCGTTGACTGACTGCGGTCTTGTGACTCATAGATTTCCTGACCCAGCAGGAACGAGAAGTTGTGGTCATCCTTCAGCGACATGCTGTAGGCAGCCGTATTTGTCCACACGTAGTTCAGCCGCTTGCCATTGTCGATTGTTGCCACTGGCATGGAGTTATGCTCTAGCTGCTGTCCGACGCTGGTCAAAGCGCCATAGAAACGACTTTGGTCATTCCAACGCAAACCAATGGTAGCCTCTGAACGAAGGGTTAAGCCCTTGATAGGCTTCCATTCCAATGCAACGGCATTAGAATAATTATAGGTATGCTTGATGAGCTGGTTTATGGAGATATCGCTCTTTGGATTGGTATAACTAAAGAGTTCCTCCTCATCGGGGTCTGCATAAGCCGGGTCAATATAGCCAAACTCACGCAAGCCATTGGTGGGACGATACTTCAACACATCGATGATACCACCCGTACCAATGTGTTCGCCACCGGCACCCTCGTCACGACGATAGGTGAACTTCGGGTTGAACTGAATGGAGAAGTTCTTCGTAACCTGTACGTTAGTCTTGAAGTTGATATTGGTACGGCGTACACCGGAACCAAGGATGATACCCTTGTCCTCACTCTGAGTGAGCGACAGGTTGAACTTCACCTTGTCAGAGCCACCACCGATGGTAACATTGGCCGAGTAGTTAATAGGTGTCTCGCCCATCACCTCGTCCTGCCAGTTGTGAGACGGCAGACGGCTGTACATGTCCAGGTCGTAGGGGTTACCGAAGTTTGCCTTGAAGAACTTGGCGTTCGACGAACGGGTACCGTTACAAGCATGCCACTGATATTGGTAGTTAGCAAACTGCTGGGCATCCATCAGGTCAAGCTTCTTGGACAGCTTGCTGATGGAGAGGCTACCGTTGAACGTCACCTGCACCTTACCTTCCTTGGCTGACTTGGTGGTCACCACGACAACACCGTTACCACCCTTGGCACCATAGATAGCGGTCAGCGAAGCATCCTTTAATACGTCGATGCTGGCAATATCCGAGGGAGGGATATCGTTGATGTTCGGCACTTGGAAACCGTCAACGATGTACAACGGTTCATTAGACTGCGTGATTGACGTGCCGCCACGAACGCGGATATTGACATCAGCACCGGGCTGACCGTCAACCGTCGTAACCTGCACACCGGAAATCTTACCCTGCAGAGCAACGGCAGCTGAGGTGACAGGCACCACAGCCAGTTTGGCACCGCTGACAGAACCCACAGAACCGGTCAAGTCCTTACGGGCCTTGCTGGTATAACCAACGACAACGACTTCCTCAAGAGCTGCATTGTCGTCCTGAAGGGTAATCTTAAGATCAGAACCAGCCTTGACTTCCTGCGTGACCATACCGATGTATGAAATCACCAGTGTCTTGCCATTCTGCAGCTTCAGCGAAAAGTTACCGTCAAAGTCAGTAACAGCCGCATTCTTAGGGTTTCCCTTTTCTACTACGGTAGCGCCAATGACCGGTTCACCGGTGGCGTCTGTTACCGTACCCTTAGCGGTAGTCTGTGCTGCCACATGGCCACACACTAAGAGCAGACACAATAGAAGTGTCGTTCGAAAGATACTCTTAAAATTAACAGACATAAAATTAGTAGTTTTTTTAATTTAACAAAAAATATATATTTTCTGTTGCAAAAGTACAAAGAAAGTTTAACGTGTGCAAGAAAAACAGATTCTTTTTTTCGCAAACGATTACGATATTTGCTTGGCCATTTTTTAGGCTGAATTGCATTAATTCTCCAAAATCCATTGCTAATTAGAACCTTTTTTTGTATCTTTGCAGCCGAGATAAAGAAAAACTAAGCTTTGATTCTATGGAAACTAATACCAATCCCAAAAGATGGCTGCGGCCGGTTGTCATCGGTGCACTGGCGGCAGCGGTAGTGCTGCTGGCGGTAGCGGTAGTGCTGCTGGCGGTGGAACTGCAAAATGCCACTCAGGCAGAGCGCAACACGCGATACGTCGGTATCATGAACACGGTGGCGGAAAAACTGTCAAAGACCGTCAGAGGCGTGGAGATGAATGCGGAGAACGTGTTCGACGAGGTGGTAAGACACATGGAATCACCACAGGGTGTCATTCAGGCCCTGGGCAGCAAAACCAGCCTGAACCCCGACGTCATCGGCTATTTCGCTGCCTTCGTGCCCAACTACTTCCCCCAGCAGGGCCGTTGGTTCCAGCCCTATGTGCACCGTGGCGACTCAGCGGAGTATGTACTGACGCTGGTGGGCTCGGCACGCCACGACTATACCACATCAACGTGGTACGTACAAGGTCTAAAGGAGAAGGATGGTTTCTGGTCGAAGCCGTATTATTACGAGGATGACCTGAACGTCGCCAACGGCTACTACATGACGTTTGCCAAGCCCATTTTCGACGCGCAGGGCAACTTAGCCTGCGTCTGCGGAGCCGACATGACACAGGAGTGGATGATAGACCAGTTACAGCAGATAGAAGACGAGGTTAGGAACGACGAACTGCTGGACAACAACCGGTCGAGCGATGATTTCTTCATTGTTATACTGAACGACGACGGCACCAGTTTTGCCCACCCCGACGGGGACATTGTCACCATGAACGACGAAGCGTTTATCGCCAACCTGAAGAAACACCATCGCGGCGTGGCCGAACTGGAGGTGAACGGCGTGCCGTCGCTCGTCTATTACACCCCATTGGAACGTACCCATTGGTCGGTGGCCATCGTAGTAAAGAAATGAAGGGAAAGAGTCGATTTCATATTATAATATAATAAGGTTTAGCATGCTGAGGATACTTTATATGGCCGTGCTGACGGTCTTCATGACGACGCTGGCCGCTGCGGCGCAGACACCAGTTGCCGATGACAACCGCATCGCACAACTGGAGAAGGATATGTACCGCTATTACAGTTCGAATGAGACCGACAGTTTCATGCTCATCACCGACCAGCTGATGGAGGCGTGCCGCAAGGCCGGGGCCAGCCAGGAACGGCTGTTCTACAAGGCATGGTCGAACCAGGCCATCTACAGTTTCAACAAGGTGACACGGACACGCGGCCTGGAGTTGGCCCGTCAGATTCACGACTACGCCTACCAGCATGACAGTAAGTTCGGACTCTACACATCGACCTACGCGCTGGCCACCATGTCGTCGAGCCTGCTCCACTACGCCCAAGCCGAGCGCGAGTTCAACGAGGCCATCAACTACCAGCACCGCTACTTTCCCGACGAGAGTGCCGCAGCCCCCTACCTCGGGCTGGCGAAAATCTATGTCAATCTTGAGAAACCCGAAAAAGTACTCGACTGCGCCCACAAGGCACTGGCCGAGCCCGGCGTCATCATGCAGCACAGGCTGACAGCGTGGACCTATATCTGCATTGCGTACTACGACGAGCAGTACAGCCGCGACGACTTCAACCGTGCCTACGCCGAGCGCGAGAAGCTGAAACGCGACAATGGCCACGACGACAGCTTTGGTCCCTTTGTCAATTTTTTCAACGCCATGAAGAACGACCGCTATGCTGAGGCCCTGCACGTCGCCACCAGCATAAAGGGTGGCAGCGACCGCCTGCTATACATGGCTAAAGCCTATGCCAGTCTCGGTGACTACCAGAACGCCTATAAATACGTGGTACTCTACAAAAATTATCGCGACTCTGCCAATACCGCCGAGGTGCAGCAGATGTCCTACGAATACTCCGCACAACTGGACGTGACACGGGCGGAAAACGAAGCCAAAGATCTCCGTCTCTCCAAGTTGGACCTGCAGATACAGGCCGCCTTGGTCATCATCCTCATCACCGTCGCCTTCTTCATCTTCTATTACTTCCGCCGCCGCAAGCAGGTGCAGGAACTGCGCAATGCCTACAGCCAGCTGGCCGCTACGACCACCGCCAAGGAGCACATAGACAGCGAGCTGCGCATTGCCCGCAACATACAGATGTCGATGGTGCCCCGCACATTCCCTGCCTTCCCCGACCGCCGCGACATCGACCTCCACGCCACCATCGTCCCCGCCAAGGAGGTGGGCGGCGACCTTTACGACTTCTTCCTCCAAGACGATCGTCTCTGTTTCTGCATCGGCGATGTCAGCGGCAAAGGCATACCCGCCTCGCTCACCATGTCCGTAGCCATCAACCTGTTCCGCACCGTCGCCAAGGAAGGACTGCCCCCCGAGGTCATAGCCACCAAACTGAATGACACCATGGCCGCCGACAACGAGAGCGGCGTCTTCGTCACTATGTTCATCGGCATCATCAACCTCAAGACCGGACGCCTTGACTACTGCAACTGCGGCCACAACCCTCCCATTTACGGTGAGCGACGTACCCACACCACGCAGACCGTCTTCCATTTACTCGACGTAGAGTCCAACGTCCCCATAGGACTCTGGCCCGACTACAGCTTCACCGGCGAGCACCTCGATGACATCCGCGGCAGTTCCCTCTTCCTCTACACCGACGGCGTCAACGAAGCAGAGAACCACATGCAGGAGCAGTTCGGCGAGCGCCGCATGCTCCGCGTACTCCGCGAGTCCACCCAGCCTTTCGGCGAGCGTACACCGAAGACTCGCTCCCATTTCCTCATAGACGAAATGAAATGCGCCCTCGACGCGTTCGTCGATGGCGCAGAACAGAGCGATGACCTCACGATGCTTAGCATCTGTATCAAATAGTCTGGTGATTCTCGCAGGGAATCCAAAGCCAGAAAGTAGAACCGCGGTCGTCGCCAGCACTGATGACGCCAATGTCGCCACCGCAGCTCTCGGCAATCAACTTGCAGATGGCCAGGCCCATGCCTGTGCCCTGAACGAACTCATTGAGCTTGACGAAGCGGTCGAACACTACCTTCTGCTTGTCCTTCGGGATGCCGATGCCGGTGTCCTCGCAGTAGAGGTACATGCCGTGCTTCTCGTAGCGGTAGCCTAAGCGGACGTGCCCCTGCTCGGTGAATTTCACGGCGTTAGTGACGAAGTTGGTGAGCACCTGCTGGATGCGCTCGAAGTCAATCGTAGTAACGAAGGTATCGTAGGGATTCTCCTTGATGAACTTCAGATTCTTGTTCTGCACGCGCTGCTGTAGCGTCAGACAGATGTCGTCGAAGGCCGTGGCGAAGTCAATGGTTTCGGGCTTGACGGTGAGCGTTCCTCCGCTGATGGACGAGGCCTCGATGATGTCGTTGATGAGTCGCTGCAGCATATCGCTGGAGTTGCGGATGATACGAACGTACTCGCCGCGCTCAGGGTTATCGGCAAGGGTGTCGAGGAGGCCGGTGAAGCCAACAATAGCATTCAGGGGCGTACGCAACTCATGGGTCATCGAAGCCATGAAACCGCTCTTCAGCCTGACGCTCTCGTCGGCAAGCGTGGTGACGTCCTGCAACTGGCGGCGGGCTTCCTCCAACTTGGCAGTATCGACCACGATACGCATCTGGCCGTCGTCATCCTGCTCCAGATGACGGTCGCTATGCTCCAGGAGGAAGGCGAGGGTCTGCTTCTTGCGTTCAATGTCGGTCTTGATGGCCTGCACCTCTTTGCTGTGCAGGTGGCGGTCGTGGTCACGGTTACGGTCATCAGTAACGTCGAGCGCAGTGATGAAGTAGTTGCAGGTCTCGCCCTCGCTGTTGAACAGGGGCAGGATGTAGAACTCGATGTAACGGTCGATGCCCATCTCCGGGTATTCCATGTGCTGGCAGACAAGCATGTCGTTGCGGTTATCGGGCGAGTAGATGTTGCGGAACAGCGGGACGTCAAACATGCAGACAGTTTCCCAGAATCGCTTGTTCTCGGGGTTCTCATCGGTCATGCCGCAGAGTTGACGCATGTTATCGTTGAGGTCGATAAGCCAGCCATTCTTGTCGTAGAACGACATGGCAATGAACGGGATGTTAGACAATTGCTCGTACTTCTTAACAAGCTCGCGCTCGGCCTTGTTCTCCTCGACATCGTGGGTGACGTCGTGGATGGCGTTGACAACGTAGGCAGGATGCCCCTCGTTGTCGAGTTCGAGAATGGCGTGGCCGTGGAAAATCAGCCATTGGGGATTTTCATCAGTGGCACTGTTGAACAATTTATTCAGCACGAACTGTCGCTCGCGGCCATCCGTCAGGCGCTTCATCTTTTGGGTGAACTCCTGTCGTTGGCTGGGATGGATGTGGTTGGTGAACTGTTCCAGTGTCAGGCCTTCCTCGGGCAGTATCTGGCCATACCTGTTGGTCATGCGGTCGTTCTTAATATCATAGACCATGATGATGAAGTTGCCCATGTGCAGAGCCTTGTACATCATGCCGTTCAGCTCGGTCGATTTGCGGGCAGCACTTTGCACGTGGGCCTTTGCCAGCCGTGCGAAGAGGTAGCAGAGGGCCGTCAGCAGCAGAATGGCGATGATGATGTAATAGACCATCGGCGACGAGTGGTCATGAACGCGCTCAGGATGGAACCAGCGATCCTGTATGGCGGCTATCTCGCCACTCTGCTTTAGTCGCGAGTACTGGTCATCAATCTGCTCAATCAATTGGCGGTCACGTCCGATAATATGGATTTCAGAGATGGGGATGTTCACGTCGTTAAGAACAATGCCCTCAAGATTGAGCTCCTTGATCTTCCATTTCAGCGGTTCCTCGCCCCACACATAGTATTTGTAATCGCCGTTGAGCACGCCCATCAGCGCCACCTTAGGCGTTTGGAACTCCATGCGGCTGTTGCGCATCGTGTCACCATCCATGAAGTAGAACGAGGAATAGTCGCCAGGCTTGAAGACGGCACCCTCGCGTTCCAGCTCACTAAGTGACACCATGCCGACGGAATCGGAGTGCATGGCCACGCGGATGCGGTTATAGTTGACGATGTTGCCGGAGAGGACGTACGGCTCGCGGCGGTAGCGGCGGGCATTGGCCAGGATGATGTCGGCATCACCGCGCTCAAAGGTTTTCAAAGCGATGCTCCAGTCTTTCATCACGAACTTGCACGGCAACTTCAATTCCTTCATCACGGCCTGCAGCACATCGATGTTACTGCCAGAGGGCTGTCCCTTGTCATTCAGGAACTCATAGGGTGCCTTATCCCAGTCGCATACAATAACGACAGGACGCTGCTTGGTGTATGTGTCGGAGAGTTGCTGTGCCGCCAACTCTAAAGGTAAAAAGGTGAAAAGGAAAAATGGCAAAAGGCCTTTCACCCACCGCTGTACCTTATTTATATATATATTGTCTCTCATCGCTCTCTTTACTTTTTACCCTTTTAATGACTGATGCGTGACACGGAATCATGATGTAGATGGTGGTACCCGCTCCCTCTTCGGAACTAATCTCGAAGGTGCCGCCCATCTGGCTAACCAGTTGCCGGGTGATGGCCAGCCCCAGCCCCTTGGTAGCGTGGGCACCGCCGAGTTCCTCTGCCTGGATGCGCTGCAATTCGGCCTGGGGGATGCCCTCACCCGTGTCATCGACCGTGATGACCAGTCGGCGACCTATGTAGTCACAGCGGGCTCTGACAGTACCCCGCTGGGTGTGCTGGGCGGCATTGCGCGTCACCTGTTCGATGGCGTGGCCCAGTTGCTGGGCATCAATATCGACGGTCAACTGCTCGTAGGGATTCTCCACAATGTAGTGGGTGTCGGCATTCATGAACTTCGTCCAGCCCGCAGCACACTGTGACGCGAAGTGTTCGGCGAAGTTCTGGGGCCGTCGGCTGATTTCCACCATCCGTGCCTCTAAACGCGACAGGTAGAGGATATTATCGATGATGTGCAACAAGTAGTCGGCATTCTGCTGAATGACCTTGCACAGTTCCGGCTCGTTGGCAGTAGAACAGTTGTCGTTGATCTGCGACACGTGTTCGACCACGGCCCTCATCGGATTGCGAATCTCCTGCACCATGTTCTTCACGAAACTGTTCTTTGTCTTCTCCACCTCCTGCACCTTCGCATTCTGCTGTTCCATCTGACGCTCAATCCAGTCCTTCTCGCTGATGTCGCGCAGCATACCGCAGTACTCCTTCACCTTGCCGTCGTTGTCATGACAGGGCTCTAATCGGAAATACAGAATCAAGGGCCTTCCGCCCGTCGAGCGGAGGGTGGTCCTGATGTTATACTCTATCACCTTGTCTTCATAATCGTCCATATCGCTCAACAGACGCATGGCCTGTCGCTGCGACTGCTCGTCAACCAGTGTCATACAACGTGTCTGTGTCAACGCATGCTGGATGGTGTCGGTGCCCCGGAAGATAGTCAGCGTATGGGAGTCGGGCGAATAGGTGACTTGGCGGATGTCTGTATCGCTAATGGTGGCGTTGAGAATCTCGGCATATTGTCGCTGCTCGTCGCGCAAGGCGTCAATCTTCTTCTGGTTTTCCTGCTCCAGGTTTTTGTTGCTGACCAACATATTGATGTCACGGCAGAAGGCGAAGACGCCCAGCATCTCGCCGGCATCGTCGTGGATGGTCATCAGGCGGAACTCGGTTATCATATCGTGACCGACGGTCTGGGTGGACTGATATCCGTTCACGTCTTCCAAATCCTGCATGTCGATATTGAACATCGAATGGATGTCAACGCCTTTTTCTATGGTTTCCTCGGCATTGCATCCGAAGATGTCGCAGGCCTTGGGGTTGATATTGACGAGCCGGCCGTCCTTGTTGAAGAGGATGATGCCCAGAATCGGGGTGTAGAAGATGGACCAGTAGCGTAGCGTGCGCTCTTCGTCGAGCCGCTTCTGCTGTTGTTCCTCCGTGACGTCCTTCTTCGTACCGATGATAACGGCGGGATTGCCATTCTTGTCGCGGCTCAATACGGAGAGTACGATGTGATAGTCGCGGTCGTTGGTGTCGCCACCCTCCATATCCTTGGCACGCAGGGAAAGCGAAATCCCCTTCTCAGCATCGTCGGTCTTCCTGGTCTCGGCAAGCTTGTCCAAAGCAGACTTCAGCCTGACGAAATCCTCGCGGCTGTATCGTTGCGAGAATTCCTCCATCGAATACGTGTAGGCCACCTGTCCGTTATCATTGTGCCAGGAGAACTGGTTCTTCTTGATGTCGTAGGTCCAGATGTGTACCTGGCTGGTCTGCAGAATCAGCGCCAGCCGGT
>JAEEGL013134628.1_pt1 | contig 18467 bp, 19 predicted proteins | sample 9134231 | NCBI WGS metagenome assembly JAEEGL01 (sample SAMN16246548, study PRJNA631951) | gut metagenome | biome: gut microbiome; feature: rumen; material: fiber-attached | host: Bos | place: Iran: Karaj | collected 2018-10 | reverse complement strand
TTTGAGTCTGTAAAAGATAAATGTTCATATATCACACCTGTTCCTGGTGGAGTTGGACCAATGACAGTTGCTATGCTTATGGATAATGTTATAAAAAGAGCAAGAAAAAAATAAGGGAGGTAAGTACATGGATCAAAAATTACAAGAGGCATTAGAAGCCGAGATAAGAAGACAAAATGATAATATTGAATTAATAGCGTCTGAAAACTTTGTTTCAAATGACATTTTAAAATTACAAGGCAGTGTATTTACTAATAAATATGCTGAAGGCTATCCAGCTGCTAGATATTATGGAGGATGCGAAAATATTGATACTGCTGAGAGCCTAGCAATAGAATATGCTTGCAAACTATTTAATGCAAAATATGCAAATGTTCAACCACATTGTGGATCTAGTGCAAATATGGCTGTGTATCGCGCACTACTTAACTATGGCGATAAGGTTATGGGAATGAATCTTTCTAACGGCGGTCATTTATCCCATGGGCATCATATGTCATTTAGTGGACAAGACTATGAAATAGTTGATTATGATGTTAATAGCGAGACTGAACTTATTGATTATGATGCGCTAAGAGAAAAAGCAATTAAAGAAAAACCAAAAATGATTATTGCTGGAGCTAGTGCTTATTCAAGGATAATTGATTTCAAAAAATTTAGAGAAATAGCAGATGAAGTTGGAGCATACTTAATGGTTGATATGGCTCATATTGCTGGGCTTGTTGCTACAGGGCTTCATCCAAGCCCAATCCCTTATGCCGATGTTGTTACTACAACAACTCATAAGACTTTAAGAGGACCACGTGGTGGACTTATCTTAACTAATAATGAAGAAATAGCTAAAAAAATTGATAAAGCAGTTTTCCCGGGTATTCAAGGAGGACCACTTGAACACATAGTTGCCGCTAAAGCCCAATGTTTTTATGAAGCTTTGCAGCCTGAGTTTAAAACTTATCAAGAAAATGTATTAAAAAATATTAAAGCCCTTGCTTCTTCTTTACAAGAAGAAGGCTTTAAAATAATTGCTGGAGGTACAGATAATCATCTTATATTAGTTGATGTTAAATCGAATTCTAATTTAACTGGTAAAGAAGCCCAAAATCTTTTAGATACAATCAATATAACAGTTAATAAAAATACTATTCCAAATGATCCTGAAAAACCATTTATAACAAGTGGTATTAGAATAGGATCTCCTGCAATGACTTCAAGAGGTTTTAATGAAGAAGAGTTTAAAAAGATAGGTAAAATTATTGCAACTGCTTTAAAAAATCCTGATGATGAAAAAGTGTTAAAAGAATTAAAAGAGGAAGTACTAGCGCTTACTAGTAAACATCCATTGTGGTATTAAGGAGGTTTTTAGATGACCAAGGGTGACGTTTATACAAAAGAAATTATTAAAAGAATATTAGAAGAGGGTAGATTAGATAAAGATCCAAGGCCAAAATATGCTGATGGAGTTCCTGCTCATACTATTAGTGTGAATCATGGAATGTGTACATACGATTTAGCAAATGGTGAAAGTCCGCTTATTACACTAAGACCAGTTGCTACTAAATCAGCGATTGCAGAAATGTTATGGATATATCAAAAAGAAAGTAATGATTTAGTTTTATTTGATGAACTACTTGATAAAAAAACATGGGATACTGATCATAAAGTAAATAACTGGTGGGAAGAATGGGCAATCCGTGATGAAGATGGTAACTATGTTTTAAATGATGAAGGTCATCCTACAATCGGTGCTTGTTATGGTGAAACCGTAAGAAGACATGAATTAATGAAAGATCTTATAAATGATATAAAAAAGAATCCTGATGGAAGAAGACATATCATAAATATGTGGCAAGTGGATGATTTTAAAGAACCTCATGCTTTAAAACCATGTGCCTTCCAAACTGTTTGGAATGTTCGCCATGAAGAAGATAAAGACTATTTAGATATGTGTTTATTTCAAAGATCTTCTGATTTTTTGACGGCTGGTTGTATTAATCAAGTTCAATATTCATCTTTATTATGTATGATTGCTAAACATCTTGGATATACACCTGGAAGATTTACTTGGTTTTACGATAATATTCAGATTTATGATCGTCACCTAGAACAAGCAAAAGAACTTTTAAAAAGAGAATCAATCGATTGTAATCCTAAAATTACAATTAAAGATGATGCAACCGATTTTTATAAGATGACTTCCTCTGACGTTGTAATTGAAGATTATCCAATCAAACTTGTTAGAGAAAAAAATCCACAAATGAAATTTGATTTAGGTATTTAATATGATTAGTATTATAGCAGCTATAGGCAAGAATAATGAACTTGGTAAAAACAATGATTTAATTTGGAAGTTGCCTGGCGATTTAAAATATTTTAAAGAAACAACTACTGGTTATCCTATTGTAATGGGACTTAATACTTATAAATCTATTGGAAGACCACTTCCTAATAGGCAAAATATTGTCCTAACTGATCAGCCAATAGATGAAGATGGTTTAACTATTTATACTGATATCAATAAGCTTACTAATGATATGCTTAGTGATGATGGACAATACTTTATTATAGGTGGTGCATCACTATATAATTATTATTATCCTTATGCTGATAAAATGTATTTAGCTTTAATTGATGCTGAGGATAAAGAGGCCGATGTTTATTTTCCAAAAATCAATTATGATGAATGGGATACTAAAACAATAGATTATAATAAAGAAAATGGTATTAGATATAACCATGTTGAATTTGTTAGAAAAAGAACTAAATAGTTGATATTTAGTTCTTTTTTTCTTATAATCTAGGGGAGTGTGATTTTTATGAATATAAATGAATTTGATTATAAATTACCCGAAGAATTAATAGCTCAAACACCTCTTAAGAATAGAAGTGATTCAAGACTATTAGTTTTAAATAAGAATACTGGTAGTATTAAACATGAAACTTTTAAAAATATTATAAATTATCTTAATAAAGGAGATATTTTAGTACTTAATGATACTAAAGTAATACCTGCTAGACTTATAGGTTCTAAAGAAGAAACTAATGCTACTATTGAATTATTACTTTTAAAAGATATGGGAGATAATAATTGGGAATGCTTAGCAAGGCCTGCAAAACGTCTTCATGTTGGTACTATTATATCTTTTGGTGATGGTATTTTAAAAGCTAAAGTTACGTCAAAACTAGAAGATGGAATAGTCCACGTCCAGTTTATTTATGAAGGTATATTCTTGGAGATATTAGATAAACTTGGTGAAATGCCACTTCCACCATATATTAAAGAAAAACTAGAAGATAAAGATAGATATAATACAGTCTATGCCAAAAACTTAGGAAGCGCTGCTGCACCTACAGCTGGTCTTCACTTTACTAAAGAATTATTAAAAGATATTGAATCTAAAGGAATTATGATATGTTATGTAACATTACATGTCGGTTTAGGTACATTTAGACCTGTAGAGGTTGATAACATTTTAGAACATCATATGCATAGTGAGTATTATACTATGGATCAAAAAACTGCTGATATATTAAATAAAGCCAAAAAAGAAAATAGAAGAATAATAGCTGTTGGAACTACATCAACAAGAGTATTAGAAACTGTTATATCTAAATATAGTGAATTTAAAGAATGTAGTGGAAATACCGATATATTCATTTATCCAGGATATGAATTTAAAGCTATTAATGCTTTAATAACTAATTTTCACTTACCAAAAAGTACATTAGTAATGCTTGTAAGTGCGCTTGCTGGTAAAGATAATATATTAAATGCCTATAATGAAGCAATAAAAGAAAAATATCGTTTCTTCTCATTTGGAGATTCAATGTTTATTACAGATCAGAATATATAAGAGGTTTGTATGTTAAAAGAATTAAGGGAAAAATATAAATTTGATAAATGGACCGTTATTGGTATTATTTGTTTAATAATTATTATTTCTGGATTTTTTGGATGGCTATATGAAGTAATTTTTTATTATTTTAATAGTGGCATGAAACAAATATATAATAGAGGAGCAAACTTTCTTCCATGGATTAATATCTATTTTTATGGTGGAATGCTAATTACTTTTCTAGCTTATAAGTATAAAAATAAACCATTAAAGGTGTTTTTAATTAGTTTAGTTGTTTGCGGAATACTTGAACTAGTTGCTGGTTGGGCATTATATGGATTATTAAAGATGCATCCAAGATGTTGGAGCTATAATGAAGAAATATTAAGTTTTGGTAATATAGGTGGATATGTCTGCTTAAGAAGCGTTTTGTTCTTTGGAGTAAGTGGGTTGTTCTTAGTATATGCGATAATACCTTTTTGTATTTTTTTAGCAAAGAAAATGCCTAGAAGACTGTTCTTAATAATAACTATTGGTTTATGTTCTGTTATTATGATTGATGAGATATATAATTTTATTGTAGTTAGAGTACTCCCTTTACCGAGTGCATCTGAAATATATAAAACTAAGGGAATAAAGTATATTTTTTTTAATTCATAAAATTGTAGGAAATTATAACAATATTTGTTATAATTTTTTTGTTGAGGTGAATCCTTATGAAAATGAAGTACAACTTAATAAAAAAAGAAGCTCATACTGATGCGAGATTAGGTAGTTTTGAATATAATGGTGTTATTTATGAAACTCCAATGTTTATGCCAGTTGGAACAGAAGCTTGTGTTAAAACATTATCTCCAGAAGAGGTTAAAGCGTGTAATAGTGGTATTATTTTAGCTAATACATATCATCTATGGTTAAGACCTGGTGAAGATATAGTAGCAAAAGCTGGTGGTCTTCATAAGTTTATGAATTATGATGGACCAATCCTAACTGATTCTGGTGGTTTTCAAGTGTTTTCTTTAGCTAAACCTAAGGACATTACTGATGAAGGAGTTAAATTTAAAAACCATTTAAATGGCGATAGTTTAATGCTTACACCTGAAAAATCAATTGGGATTCAAAACAAGTTAGATAGTGATATTGCCATGAGTTTTGATGAGTGTGTTGCTTATCCTGCTACGTATAATTACTTAAAAGATAGTGTCGAAAGAACTCTTTCTTGGGCCAAAAGAGGAAAATCAGCTCATAAGAATAGTAATCAAATGCTATTTGGTATAGTTCAGGGTGGAGATTTTGAAGATTTACGAAGACATTGTGCTGAAGAATTAGTTAAAATGGATTTTGATGGATACTCTGTTGGTGGTACTTCAGTTGGGGAACCTAAAAAAACTATGTATGAAATGGTTGGTTATTCCACTAAATATCTTCCAGAAGATAAATTTAGATATTTAATGGGAGTAGGAGATCCGATAGATTTAATTGAAAATGTCATGATGGGTATTGATTTATTTGATTGTGTATCTCCAACAAGGCTTGCTCGTCATGGTCATGCATATACTAGATATGGCAAGATTAATATAAAAAATAATAAATATAAAGAAGACTTTACTCCAATAGAAGAAGGTTGTAATTGTTATGCTTGCAAGAATTATACTAAAGCTTATATAAGACATCTTATTAACGTTAAGGAATCATTTGGAGCAAGGCTTTTATCTATCCATAACATTAATTATTTGACTAATTTAATGAAAGAGATAAGAGATAGTATTAAAAACGATAACATATTAGAATACAAAGATAGATTTATTAAAGATTATTATGGTGATAAATATGAAGAATATGAATAAGAGATATTTAATATTACTTGCTTTGGCAATATTATTTGTAATAGTTGCAATTCCTACAACTTATAAAATAATTAAGAATTATAATAAAAAATCATATCTTGTTGTGGAAAAGAAAATAACTGAAGCTGCGAAGAAATGTTTTAATGAAGAAAAGTGTACTGGAGATAAAACCACATTAAAAGAACTATACGATAATAAGTATTTAGATGTAGTAGTTAATCCAGTTACTAAAAAAATGTATGATGATAATCTAGAAATTAAAAAAAGCGATAATGGATTTTCCGTAAACGTCCATTAATTCGCTTTTTTATTTATTCCAATAACTGATCCAAATAAGCAGATTAATACAATTATTAAATAATATATTATTACGGGGAATGTATATGTGTTTTTTATAAACAATAAGTTTATTACAGAAAAAATAATAATTGTTATAAAACCAATCTTTAATCCTTCAATATAACCTTTATTATTTCTTTGTTTTCCTTTTTTAAAACAAATTACAAAAAGAATAGTTAGATTGCATATCATAGACATAAATCTAGTTATGTTAGTTGATAAAAAAAGTAAATTTAGTGTGCTAAAAACTAATATGATTAATAAATAGATTCCGATAATCATTAATTTGTTTTTATGCTTTTTCATAATATTTTTCATATAATCACCTAATTAAATATATTAAAGTGATTAAAATAATATGAAATTAAGCATAATTATTATGGTGATATTATGGAATTATTTACAATTATATTTCGAACCATATTCTTTTATTTTTTTATTACACTTGCTTATAGATTAATGGGCAAAAGGGAAATAGGCCAATTAGGTATTATTGATTTAATAGTATCAATTTTGATAGCAGAATTAGTTGCCATTAGTATTGAAAATACTAATCAAAGTTTAGCTATTACTGTTATTCCTGTTATTATATTAGTATTGTTGGAAATATTATTAGCTTATATATCTATTAAATCAAGATCTGCAAGAACATTATTTGGTGGTAAGTCTAGTTTAATTATTTTTGATGGAAAATTAAATTATAAAGAAATGATAAAACAAAGATACTCATTAGATGATCTTTTACTTAATTTAAGAGAAAAAGGAATACGTTGCATAGATGAAGTGGAATATGCTTTTCTAGAATCTAATGGAAACTTAACTGTTTTTAAATATGGACTTTTAAAAACTAGAAGAGGTTATCCTATGCCTATTATAGTTGATGGTAAAATTCAATATAATACACTTAACTATATAAAAAAGGATTATGCTTGGGTTATGAATAAATTAAACACTTTAAAAATAAGTGATATTTTTTATGCTTTTTATAAAAACAAAAAAATATATATTATAAAAAAGAGCGATTTAAAATAGCTCTTTTTTAACTTTAACAGCACTTAATATAACTACTATGAAAATATTAATTATTTCCGCAATTATTAAACTATATATTCCAAATTTTAAAAACGCTAATAATGATATCGATATTAGTTTAGTAATAATACCAATAGTTGATATTTTAAATGATTTATTTGCTAGTCCCATAGCTTGTAAGGTGCTTGTTAAAGGCCCTTCTAGATAAAACAAAACAAATATGGGACTTAGTATTTTTAAAAAGTTACTACCATCTGTTGTTTTGTATAATATTAATAATAATTTTTCACGAAATAAAAATATCATCGCAGAAAAGAATATTCCTAACACTAGTGATAGATAAATTGCTTGTTTAAATCTTTTTTGAGCAAGTCTATATTTCTTTTGGCTATAATATTTGCTTATCTCTGGAAGAATTGATGAAGATATTGCCATAATAAAAAAATTCGGCATTGTAAGTAGGGAAATTGCATAAGCATTATATATTCCATAGTTACTTATAATATATTCTTGTGAAAATCCTTTGCATAAAAGTATATTGGTAAGTAATATTGGTTCTAAAAAAAATCCAATATTTCCAATTAATCTACCTAGTGTTAACGGTAAACTTAGTTTTAGAATATCTTTAATATAACTTGATGATAGCCTTAGATTTTTTTTGTTAATTATAGTTTTTCTAGGTAGAAAAGAAAGAAAAACTAAGCAAGATACTGACTCTGTTATGATACTAAGTGTAATTAAAAATAAAACAGGATTTTCTATATTACTATTAGAAATATGAGGCATAAAAGCGATTATCAAAGTAAGACGAATAATTTGTTCGATAATATTGGAAATAACATTTGGATGCATTTTTTGTTTACCGAGATAATAACCTTTAAATATTGAGGATAAAGATATAAATGGTATAGTAAATATCATTCCATAAAGAAGTTTTAAAGTTCTTTTTTCTCTTAATAATTTAAAAGCTATTGTTTTACTAAAAAGTAGCGCTAAGGTTATTATTATAGAATCCAATATTATGATTAATATTAAGCTATTAAATATCAGCTTTTCATTATTTTTTTTATTTTCAGATATTAATTTGGATAATGATATGGGCAAAAAAGAAGCTGCTATAGCAACTATAAGTGAATAGGTAGGTGTTATTAAAGTATATAAATTAATAGCATTTTTTCCTGCCATCCTAGTAAATATTACTCTAATTACAAAGCCAAGGATTTTTGTAACAAACCCACCAATTATTAAAATTAATGTCGATTTAATAAACTGATTATTTTTCATAATTCACCTTTAAAAATTAAATGTAATGTTATATAATAAATTTATGTAAATAACATTTAATTTAGGTGATAAAAATGGAAGAAATTAAATTTCATAGTTTAAATGAATTATATAAAAGATTACTCCCAGCATTAAGAAGTAAGAAAAAACAACTATTAAAGAATGGAATTGCATATATACATGAAGAGGATATATGGAATTGCTGTAAGGATTACTGTTGGAGTAGTCGTAAGAACCTTGAGTTATATAATATGGTCGATGACATTTTAAATACTCCAGATGATGTATTTGATAACTACATAAAAAATATAATAGGTGAAGAACACCGAAGATTAAGTAAGGATGAAAATAAAGATGAATAATAATATTACATTTGATGATCTACTAGCTATTTGTTCAAGTAATTATAAGAATAATGATGTTTTAAAAAAGATTAGGCAAGCCTATGACTTTGCTTTAAAGTCTCACGAGGGTAGAAAAAGACTTACAGGGGATGATTATATTTCCCATCCGTTAAATGTTGCTTATATTCTTGCTAAATTAAATGTAGATGAAACAACTATTATTGCTGCTTTAGTACATGAGACAATTAATAATGGAACAGCTAATGAGGAAGAAATAGAAAATCTATTTGGAACTGATGTTAAAAATATAGTTGTCACAATAACTAAGATTAATAAGCTTGAACTAGCTGATGATTCAGATTCTTCTGCTGTTTATTTAAGAAAAGTATTAGTTGGTATGAGTGAAGATGTTCGTGTTTTATATGTAAAACTTGCTGATAGATTACATAATATGAGAACAATTTGGGCAGTTAATCCTGCTAAACAAAAAAGAAAAGCAAACGAAACAATGACTGTACTTGTTCCAATAGCTCACCGTTTAGGTATTAACTCAATTAAAAGTGAATTAGAAAACATCTGTTTAAAGTATTTAAAACCAGACGTTTATGAGGATATATATAATAAACTAGCTGCTGACAAAAATCATTTAAATGAAGCGCTAGAAGATATGAAAGACGCTATATCAGATATACTAATTGATAATGAAATAAATTTTGAGATTAAAGGTAGAGTTAAAAGTGTTTATAGTATTTATAATAAATTAAATAATGGAAAAAAATGGAATAACATATATGACTTTTTAGCTCTAAGAGTTCTTTTAGAAAAAGAAAGTGATTGTTATTTAGCGGTTGGTTTGATTCATCAAAAGTTTAAACCTATGCCTAATCGTTTTAAAGATTATATAGCTATGCCAAAAGAAAATATGTATCAAAGTTTACATACTACGGTATTTGGTGTAGATGGTAGAATATTTGAAATTCAATTTAGAACTTATGAAATGGATGAAATTGCTGAAAAAGGTATTGCATCACACTGGTCTTATAAAGAAAAGGGAACTAAAAAAGCTCAAAGTTTGATGGAACAAAAACTTGAAGTCTTTAGAAGTGTTATTGAAAACAATGCTGAGTTAGAAAGTGATAAAGATTTTGCAAGCAAAATTAATGACGAATTGTTATCTGACTATATATATGTTTTTACTCCTAAGGGAGATGTAATTGAGCTTCCAAAGGGATCATGCCCAATAGATTTTGCTTATCGCATCCACTCTAATGTAGGTGATACAACAGTTGGAGCTATTGTAAATGATAATATGGTTCCTTTATCATATGAACTTCATGATAATGATATTGTTTCAATTAAAACATCAAAGCAAGCAAAACCAAATAAAGATTGGTTATCTTTAGTTAAAACTTCTCAAGCTAAAAATAAGATAAAAGCATATTTTAGTAAACAAGAAAAAGAAAAATACGTTGATACAGGAAAAGCTTTATTGGAAAAAGAAATTAGAAAAAGAAAACTATCAATTAGTGATATTTTATCTGATGAAAACGTTGCAAAAATATTAAAAGAACTAAAGTTTAAAGATATTGAGGAAGTATATCTTGCACTAGGTTCACTAAGATATACACCATCTGCCGTATTAAATATAGTTATTGAAGAAAAATCATCTGAAGAGTTAGTTTTGGAGAAATTTTTAGATAGTCGAAACAGAGTTAATTTAATAAATAAAAGTGATGTATTAATAGCAGGTGCGGATGAAATAACTGTCCATTTTGCTAAATGTTGTAATCCAATTAAAGGTGATGAAATAGTTGGATATATAACTAAGAATCAAGGTATTATGATTCACAAAAAAGATTGTCAAAACATTATCAACAAAAAAGAAAGAATTATTGAAGCTACATGGAATCAATCTGAGAATAACTTATACAACAAAAAACTAACTGTTTTAATAAATGACAATAAAAATCACATGCTTGATATTTTTACATTAGCAGCAAAACGTAATTATACTATTGATGCAATTAATACAAAAGAAACTTATGAAAATAATTTGCCTAATATAAATTATGAAATAATCCTAAAAATTCATAATATTGATGAATATAACACTTTTATTAAAGATTTAAATAATCAACCATTTGTTAAGGAGGCTTATTAATGAGAGTAGTTGTACAAAGATGTGTTAAAGCAAGTGTAACAGTAGATAATAAGATAGTTAATAAGATTGATAAAGGATTAATGATTTTAGTGGGATTTACGCAAGGAGATTCGGAAGCAGAAATTGATTATTGTGTTAAGAAAGTTACAAACCTAAGAATTTTTGATGATGAAAACGGAGTTATGAATAAATCAGTAATTGATATTGGTGGTAGTATTCTTTCAATTAGTCAATTTACTTTATATGGTAATCCTTATGAAGGTAATAGACCTAGTTATGTAAAAGCACTTAATGGCGAAGATTCTGAAAAGCTTTATGATCTTTTTAATAATAAATTAAATGCAATTGTTCCTACGAAACCTGGAATTTTTGGTGCTGATATGAAAGTTGATTTCATTAATGATGGTCCTGTAACTATAATAATAGATACTGATGAAAAAAACAGAAAGTAAACTTTCTGTTTTTTTAATACACATATTTTTTAATCTTATCGTTTAGTTTCTTTTGGGTATTAATCTTTTTATCTGTTTCTTTTATTTTCTTTTCTATTTTGCTAATTTCTTGCTTTGTATCATTGTATTCCTTTTCGATTTCTTCTTTATTTTGTTTAGAATTGTTTACTTGATTGTATTTTATATTTAATTTATTTTTTTCTTGAGTTAATTTGGATAGAGTTTTATCTATATTTATTTCTTCAAGTATTAATTTATTATATTCTTTTTCATTTTTATAATTATTATAACTTTTTATAATAAGAGGTGTAGATATTACAAAAGCTAAAAGTAGGGGAGCTATAATTATTAATGATAGTTTAATTTTATTCATAATATATCGCTCTCTTTCCATATTTGTTATATATTTTTTCAAATTGTTTTTTAGAATAGTATTTAATTTTTCCATAATATGGGTCTGCAATTATTACTTTATCGTAATTATATCCAATTATTACCATACTATGTAATCCACACATCCAATCAACCTTATTTCCTGTTTCTACACCAGTCCAAGATGTACACACTTTAACGTTTTTTAATCCAACAGACGCCCATACTTGTACTGGTTTTCCTTCTCTGACAATTTTTAGTACTGAACTTAGATTTGAACCGGTTACATCTATCATTCCTGGTTTATATTTACTAGCTAATTTTATAATCGGCTTTTGATAAACACCATATCCTTTACCATTTGTTAGTCTTGGATCTCCAACGTAAGCAACTTCAGGGTCTGCTGCATATCTTTTGCCATTTTTAGTATATGGTGCTGGTCCTTTTTCAAGTTCGTTAGCTAAGTCCTCTAATGAAACATTAATATTATAGTATCTTAATATCATATATAAAGATGCTATTTCACATCCATTAGGATATTTTGGGTACTGATTGATTATTGGAAAGTCTTTTATTTGGTATTCAGTGTTTGATTTTAACTTCTTATATTCTTCATCTAACGTTTTAAATTCTTCTTCTTTATTATTTAATATAGCTAATTTGCTATCTTTTTCTTTAGTAATAGTTTCTAGATTGCTTTGTAATTCATTTATTTCAGAGATAATCTTTTGATTGCTATCTTTTTTTAGTTCTTCTTCCATTAGTTCGTTTTCTTTTGATATATTATCAATTTCATCTTTTTTTGTATTAACTGTTTTAGATAACTTTTCGGTATCATAATTAGTATTATAATATGTTTTTAAAAAGAATCTAATAGATGCGTAGTTAAAAAAAGATAATCCAAGAATATAAAAAATTATTATAATGATAAAATGCTTTTTTATTATCTTTTTTTGAATAGCATTTATTATAAAAAAGAAAAAAACATGAAATAACAATAACACTACTAACAATACCACTAACTTCATTTTAACCTCTTGGAATTTATTCTAATAATAATTTACCAAAAAAAAGACTGGATGTCTAATATATTTAGATTATTTATTGACAATATGATTATAATTATATAGAATAACATTTACTAAATTAAATGAATTATTTATGAAATTGAGGGGATACTATGCTTAAATTTTTCTTATTAGATAAAAGGCATGTAATAGGTAAAGATAGGTTGAATATTTTTAAAGATACTGAACTTATAACTGTACCTACTGATTTTGCAAACTATAAATCAGCAAAACATGGATTACCTAAGAGATGTGAGAACTATTGGTTAAGCGTAGCTGATAGTTCAGTATTCGCTAGCACAATTGATTGCTATGGTAGAAATTTCTTTAGAGTTAATCCTAAAATGGAGGGATTTGGTCTAAGACCTGCCATTAATTATGAAGACATTAAGCCATTTAGTGAAGAGTTTTATGAAGATGCTGATTCAATTATGGTTAAGTTTGGTACATATCCACAGGACTTTGTGGATTCTAGAACTCAAGTAGTTTTAGATAATTTATATTCAGCAGGAAAATTAGAAAAGACTAAAAATCCTGGTGTGTTTAAGTATCATGGATTTTATCTTGTTCGTGATGATATTAACAATAAATGGATTAGTCAATCTCCAATTGTTTGGGTAGTTGATAAAAAATCAGGTATTGCTGTATCAGATAGAATAATTGATGCAAGTAAAAAGAATTATAATGAAGTTGTTAATTTTTTAGAAAATGACTTTGGGAAAATTATCTTTTCTGAAGATAAAGTAAAAGAGTATAATGCCCTTAAAACATATAATATTTTACAAAAAAGAAAAAAGGAAACTGAAAGTAAATTAGAGAGCATTAATTCAATGATTAGCCATTTAGATGAAGAAATAGCAATACTTAAAAGGAAGAAAAATTAATATGAAAAAATGTTATACAAAGTTAACTGATTTAGCTAAGGATGATCTTAATTATCCGAATGAAAACTATATATCTGCATTAGATATTGTTAGAATATATTTAAATGGCTACTCTAAATGTGAGGAAAGCCTTAATAACTATACAGGTTACCAAAACAGGCAATCTATTGCTGGATATGATTTATTTGCTAAGTATTCTTATGATGGTAAATTTATTATAGTTGATATCATGGATAACAAATCTAATAAAGTACTGGCTACCCTAAAGTGTGATTACAATAAATTAGGTGAAGTTAAATTACTTAATGTATCTTCAAGTAACAGCATAGATAGTAGAGTTGTTGATGAATACTACAATAATTTTCTGATTAATGAAATAAAAGAATATGGCGTTCAATACGTTAGTTTAATGAGAAATTATGATTGTTCTCATAACGCAATTTATTCAACTAATTCTAAGTTTAGCTTGTATTTAGTTGATAATGAAGCTATTTTATTTATTGATTGCTCATATTTTAGTGTTACTATTAATGATGATAAAGAACTTGTAATTGATACTCATAATGCTAACCTTGTAAATAAGTTAGGGCTTGAGCAAAGAAAAGAAAAGATATTAAAAAATGTTTATTTTAATATAGATGATGCTCCATTATTTATTAGAGATGAACTTTATAGATTTCGTTTACAACAGTTAGAAAATAATAGTAGTTTATCTAATAATAATAATAATAATCAATCATTAAAAAGAAAACCAAATTGGTTAAGAAAATAATTTTAAATTATTTTCTTTTTCTTATTCTAATCAATTGACTAAAATATAAAAAAGTAATAAAATATACTTAGATTTCTAGGGAAAGAAAAGTATTTGTTTATTTAATATTTTTAGAGAAGGCTAGTTGGTGAAAATGCCTAAATATAATAAACTAAGAAGACACTTTCCATATTCTAGAAACGCTTAGAAGCGATAAAACAAATTGAGCCTAGAAAAGTAAGGTGGCACCGCGGGTAATCTCGCCCTTACACTTACTTTTCTGGGCTTTTTTAAAAGAAAGGATGGTTTTATGATAACTAGACCAAAAGGAACTTATGATATTTATGGAAAGGATGCTTTAATATTTGAATATGTAAATACTGTATGTGAAAACTTTGCTCATTTATACAATTATAATTTAATGAGAACGCCAGTATTTGAAAGTTCTGAACTATTTCATAGAAGCGTTGGAGAAACTTCAGATATTGTTACTAAAGAAACTTATGATTTTAAAGATAGATCAGATAGAAATCTAACTCTAAGACCGGAAGGAACAGCTGGAGTAGTAAGAAGTGTTATAGAAAACAAACTATATGGTAATAAAAATGATGCTATAAAGTTATTTTATAATGAGACAGTTTATCGTTATGAAAGGCCTCAAGCTGGACGTAATAGAGAGTTTACACAGTTTGGTATAGAATGTTTTAATTCTTTTGAAACTGTAAGTGATACAGAAGTAATAAGTATTGGATATCAAATTTTAAAATCACTAGGTATTGATGTTACTGTTCATATAAATTCATTAGGCGATATTGAGTCAAGAAAAAACTATACTAAAACACTAGTTGATTACTTTACTCCAAGAATTGGGGAGTTATGTGAAGACTGTCAAAATAGATTAAAGACAAACCCTTTAAGAATCTTAGATTGTAAATATGATAAAGATAATGAGATACTTAAAAACGCACCTAAAATGACTGATTATTTAAATGATGCATCTAAAGAGAGATTTAATGATATATTAAAGCAACTAGATATTTTAGATATCGATTATGAAGTTGATCCTAATATCGTTAGAGGTTTAGATTATTATGATCATACTGTATTTGAATATATCGATGAAAAAGGAATTACAGTTGGTGGTGGCGGAAGATATAATGGTTTAGTTGAATCATTAGGTGGCCCTTCAGTGCCTGCTGTAGGTTTTGGCTTTGGACTTGAAAGAATCGTAATTGATTTAAAAGAATCTAATACCTTTGATGATATAGCTGACGATTATGAAGGCAATGTTGAAGTATATGTTATGAGTGTTTCTGAAGAAGAAAAATTACATGCCTTAGAAATAGCTCAAAATTTAAGATTAAATGGAGTATCTTGTGAATTTAATAATTGTAATTTAAGTTTAAAGAGCCAATTTAAGATTGCAGATAAATTAAAAGCAAAACAATTAATTATTTTAAATAATGAAGATTTGCAAAAAGGTTTGGTAAATGTAAAAGATAATGCTACTAAAGAAGAGAAAAAGATAGATGAATCTGAAATAGTAGAGTATATAATAGGAGTGTTATAATGGAAAGAATTTGGTTAAGAGATTTAAAAGAATATGCTGATAAAGAAATTGAAATATCAGGTTTTGTTGATAATATTCGTAATCTACAATGGGTTATTTTCATGATTTTAAGAGATGGCTCTGGCAAGGTTCAAATTACTATAGAAAAATCAGATGAAAAAAATGCTGATATGGTTAAATTATTTGACAATTTAACCTTAGAAAGTACTGTAAAAGTAAAAGGAACTCTTAAAATAAACGAAAAAGTAAAATTAAATGGAATGGAATTTATTCCGACAAATATTGAAGTAACTAGTTTAAGTGCAAATGAACTTCCTATAGATATAAAGAATAAAGATAATGCTTTACGTGAAACAAGACTTGATAACCGTTTCCTTGATTTAAGAAGAGAAGATAATCATTTGCTTTTTGAAATTCAAACATATATGGAACAGAAGATGCGTGAGTATTGGATTAATAATCATTATATGGAAATACATACTCCAAAAATTAGTGCAGCAAGTGCTGAATCTGGAGCTGAACAATTTAAAATTGATTATTTTGGACAAAAAGCCACTCTAGCTCAATCTCCACAATTTTATAAACAGATGGCTTTAGCTGCTGGATTTGATAGAGTATTTGAAATAAGTCAAGTTTATAGAGCTGAAAATTCTCATACTAGTTATCATCAAACTGAAATTGAGATGCTTGATGCTGAGATTGGCTGGATAAATTCAGTAGATGATGTTATGGATGCCGAGGAAGAATGGATTAAATATTTCTTGGGTGAAACATTCAAAAAATATGGTGATGAAATAACAAATACTTTCAATATAGAAAAACCGCTTATGGATGACAAGTGGCCTAGAATTGACTTTTGGGATGCCAAAAAAATCTTAAAAGAAGAATTTAATTACGTTGGTGAAGTAGAAGAAGATTTTGAAAGAAAAGAAGAAGAATTAATGGGCGAATATGCCAAGAAAAAGTATAATTGTGATTTTATTTTTATTACTCACTTTCCATGGAGTGCAAGAAGTTTTTATGTTATGAGAGACGAAAAAGGAATTACTCAAAGCTATGACTTACTATATAGAGGAGTAGAAATAACTTCGGGAGCTCAAAGAGAACATCGTGCTGATATACTAGAAAATCAAATTAAGGATAAAGGACTTAATCCTAAAGACTTACAATTCTATATTGATTTCTTTAAGTATGGTTGTCCTCCACATGGCGGTTTTGGAGTAGGCATGGCAAGAATTATGATGAAAACATTTAATCTAGATAATATTAGAGAAGCTACATTTATTTATCGTGGGCCTACTAGATTAAATCCATAGAAAGGTTGATATTATGGATATTAAAGATTTATTAAAAGATATAGATAAATATTTAGATAAAGAAGTTACTTTATATGGTTGGATGAAGAACCATCGTCCTCAAAAAGACTTCGGATTTATTAATTTTAATGATGGTACATGTCAAAATGGTATTCAAGTGGTATATGATACTAAATTAGATAATTTTGATGAAATATCAAAGCTTTTAATTGGGTGTGCTATTAAAGTAGTAGGTACAATTGTTAAATCAGAAGGTTCTGGACAAGACTATGAAATTAAAGCTTCTTCTATAACATTAGAAGGAGATTGTCCATCTGATTATCCATTACAAGCTAAAGGAAGACCAACAAGAGAATTTCTAAGAGAAATAGCATATCTTCGTCCTAGAACTAATTTATTTAATGCTGTATTTAGAGTTAGAAGTATTGCGGCTTATGCTATTCATAAATATTTTCAAGATAATAACTATGTATATTTCCATGCTCCTCTTATCACAGCTAGTGATTGTGAAGGAGCAGGGGAAATGTTTCAGGTTACTACTCTTGATTTAGATAAAATAAACGGAAAAGTTGATTATTCAAAAGATTTCTTTGGGAAAGAAGCAAATCTTACAGTTAGTGGTCAATTAGAAGCTGAAACATTTGCTATGGCATATAAAAAGACTTATACATTTGGTCCAACATTTAGAGCCGAAAACTCAAATACTAAGACTCATGCTAATGAATTTTGGATGATTGAACCAGAGATTGCTTTTTGTGATTTAGAGCAAGACATGGACATTATGGAAGACATGCTTAAATATGTCGTTAAATATGTCTTAGATAACTGTAAAGAAGAATTAGACTTATTTGATAAATTTATGGAAAAAGGATTAATTGATAAATTAAATAAACTAGTTACATCTAAATTTACAAGAATTGATCATGAGGAAGTAATTAAAATTCTTAAAGAAGCCGATGTTAAATGGGAATTTACTCCTGAATATGGAGAAGATATTGCTAAAGAACATGAAAAATATATTACTGAATACTTTAATGGACCAGTTTTTATTAAAAACTGGCCTAAAGATATTAAAGCTTTCTATATGAAACAAAATTCTGATGGCAAAACAGTTGCAGCAGTTGACCTTGAGGTGCCTGGAGCTGGGGAGTTAATGGGTGGTTCTCAAAGAGAAGAAGATTACGATAAATTAATAAAAAGAATGGAAGAGATGAA
>JAEEGL012439501.1_pt1 | contig 18467 bp, 13 predicted proteins | sample 9134231 | NCBI WGS metagenome assembly JAEEGL01 (sample SAMN16246548, study PRJNA631951) | gut metagenome | biome: gut microbiome; feature: rumen; material: fiber-attached | host: Bos | place: Iran: Karaj | collected 2018-10 | reverse complement strand
TAGCCTGTTTGCCCTTGCTGTTGGTGTAGGTCTCCACGAGGGTTGCGGACTCGGCGGTAGCTCCGTCCTCGACCTCGAAGGATTCCGTCTGTCTGGTCCATGCATCGGCGAAGGTGTCGGCGATGAGTGCGGATCCGGTGGGATCGGTGGGTTCTGGTCCTGGGGGTTCGGGTCCCGGCGGTTCCGGTCCCGGAGGTTCGGGTCCGGGAGGAGTGTCCTTCTCGGTGACCGCATCGATGTCCACAGGACTGTCCGAGACGATGGAGTTGTACATCAGCCTCAGGATCGAAGCGACAGCATCATCGTATGTATCCTTGTTGGATACCACGTAGATGTAGGGGTAATCGTTCTGGACGCTCAGCTCGCTGGCATCCACGATGACGTTGCCAACCTTCATAACGAAACGGAAGGCACCCATGCTGTTACCGGAATACGAGACAGCTGTATACTCAAGACCGTCCACGTCCTCGGTGTAGAGCGAATAGGTCGTGGAACTGAGGAAGGTCGTTCCGTCGAGGGCCGCGACCGCTTCGGCCAGATCGGCGTACTTGTTGGCGGAATCCGGCTCGTTGGTGATGAAGATGTCGAAGTAACGCGCCTTGCCGCTGTTGTTGGTGTAGGAACCCAGCAGGTGCGCGGAATCCTCGGTGTATCCCTTCTTGATTACCCAGGTGGTCTTACCGTCATCGTAATCGGTGGCGAATCTGGCGGCCATGCTGGGTATGTCGAGAGTATCGATCTTTGCCTGTCCGACCTTGCTGATGTAGTGGTTGAGGTTGTTGAGGACGACGAGCATCATCGCGTTCTGCTCATCGGTGCCTGAAGTGCTGCAGTACACGTACTTTGTGTTCTCGCTGCCCCTGTCCTCGAGTCCGCTGGCATCGATCAGATAGCCGTTGACGGCCATGACGAATCTGATTCCCGCGGAGGTGGAACCGTTGTAGCTGATCGCATAGTAGGTGGCTCCGATGTCCTCGTCGAACAGGGCGTAGTTGTTGGTCATCACGGCCTTGGTACCCACGAGATTGGCGAGTTCTGCGGCGATCCTCTGGTACTCGGATTCGGAGTACTTGCTGATGGTGAGCAGGTTGAACCTGTCCCCGGCCCTTCCGGCGTAGCTGAACACCAGCTCGGAGTAGTCGTCGGTGGTCGATTCTGAGTACGACCAGGTACCCAGCGGGAAGGACGGCTGCGTCTTGGAGACAAAGTCCTGAACGGCATCCAGCATGGTGTACTGGTTGCCCTCGTAGATCTGGTATCCCACGGAACGGGTGACGAAGTTGGCCAGGTTCAGCATGTCCTGTGCGGTGGCACTGCTGGATCTGATGGCCGACGAGGTGTCGATCTTACCGTTGACGAGCTTGGCGCTGTGGATGATCATTCCGTCGGTGTAACAGACGATGTAGAAGGAGGCGGTACCGTTCTTCTCCGAGCTGTATGCCGCGACGTGGTCGTATCCGTTGTATTCCTTCTTGACGACTTCGCCCTTGGAGGCCATGGTGTCCAGGGCCTTCACGTACTCGTTGTACAGGGACAGCGCGTCTGCCCTGACCTCCCAGGTGATGGAACCGCTGGAGTTGGATGCCGTGGACGATTTATCGGACATGTCCGACGCGGAGAACTTGCCGAAGGCGGTGGAAGTGCAGTTGTCGATGAAGTACTGGGCCTTCGCGACCGAGGATCCAACCGCGAAGGGTCTGGTCTGCTCGTCGACGGAGGTCATTATGCAGGACACCAGGTCCATGATCTCTCCGTCGGTGGCGAGCTCGTCGATCTTCACGATACCGCTGTGGGCGTCGGAGGTTCCGTTCTCGGAGGTGATCGCGTAAACGGTCACGTCGCCGATGTTGTAGACGAAGTAGACCATTGTCGCCGTGAAGAACATGTCCACATCGGATTTGTAGAGGGCGAACTGCTTGAGACCGTCGGAGTACACGGAGACGGGCTTCACGCCCATGAATCCGCTGACGTTCTCGATCTCTCCGACCTTCTCCTTGTACTTGGCATCCGCGTCGTTGCCGGCGTAGATGTAGATGACGTTGTAAGGGTCGGAGGAGAGTCCCGATTCGGCCTTCACGGTGTAGAGACGGTTGGAGACCTTCTCCACGGTGCTGAAGTCTCCGAAGACCCCGTTGTAATTGAATTTGTTAGCAACCTGTGAGGCGATATCGCCCTGCATAATAGCGAATTTAGAGAAGTGGCCGGTCTTGAATGCGACCTGACCGTTGCTGTAGACACCGTAGTATCTGCCGACGATGTTCGAGGAATCGTCGATGCATACGACGACGATGTTGTCCGGATCGTCGTCCGCTTTCAGGGTATACGGGAGATACACGGTGGCGTATCCCGCACCGAACTTCGTGTTTTCACCGAGTGAGATGTTATAGACCGGTGCATCGCCGACTATCGCGAGGTCGGCTTCACTGAGATCGGACGTGGATAACTTATCCATCGTTAACGAAGCGGCCGAATTCAGACTTAGGACCGCTTCGGTGTCCAAAACTATCTTCTTTCCGCCGTCGGACATTATGGTGAGTTCGACGGTGTTACCTTTTTTGGCCTGCTCCTGAAGCTGGTTGATGTCGGACTGGCTGATTCCGTTGTAGCACTGCTTGCTGACAACTTTCTCGGAATCGTCCCAGTTGACCGCGGCGAAGGCCACGCAGACAACAACCAGAACCATAGCAACGCCAAGCAAAACTTGATCGCCTTTCATAGATTGCCTCTTCTATGAAGGAAAAGGGTGACGTATTTTAATGTTGGGATATACATCCAACTCGAAAAAGTGAATTGCGTTGGTTTTATTATCCAATTTAATGAATCGAACCGTTAACACTATTTTCAAAAGTATCGGACAATATCGAAATAGTTGTTAATTAAGTCCGAAAATGGCGGATCCGAGCGTAATCCGGGCATTTTCCAGTGTCACAGTATAAAAAAGTTCTGTCGAAAAAAAGCAGGTTCATCGGAAAAGGGCAGGAAAACACGAAAGCGCGCATTATAAGTATGAATTCATTGGATGTATAATCCGAAATGGAAGGACAGAAGAAGGGAGTGCCGATCATCACGGCACTGGTCTGGGACAGTTATGCGAAATCGATGTCGGAGGTCGGCAGGGAGAACGGTGTGGATCTCCGCACGTTCACGCGTCTGATACTCGCCGACGGCCCCGATGCGGCCGCCAGGATAGAGAGGTCGGCGATGGAATCGGACCTGCTGCTGATCCACATGATGGGGACCGACCTCCCTGCGGACGTACAGCCGTTCATCGACAGGCTGCCGGAGACGGTGAAGGTCATCTCCGTGGGAAGGAACCCTCTCTGCTTCCAGTATTCTACGGTACCGAAAGAGGTCGCCCTGAAATGCTGCGAATACCTGTCCCACAACGGAAGGAAGAACTGCGAGGGATGCATCAGATATCTCCAGAGGGAGATCTTCGGCATGGACGTGGAGGTCCCCGAGGTCGTGAAGCTCCCCCAGCACGGTATCGTGGACCTCTCGGGAAAGAGGTTCGGATTGCTGAAGGAGTACATCGAGGTCCATCCCCCCATAGAGGGAGCACCGTGGATAGGTCTTGTAACATCGAGGGCATCCTGGGCGAACGACAACTGCGATGTGGAATACGGGCTGATGGAGAGATTCATCAGGAGGGGATGCAACCCGATCCTCATCTTCGCATCGCCCCGCACCGTAGAATCGGAGGATATGCTGGGTCTTGCGGATGCGGCGGAACGCTACATGAGACTCGACGGCAAGTTCCTGCCGTCGGCGATAGTCAAATGCTCCGTGCTCCAGTTCGGAGAGGCGGCCGGTTACGGCAAGGAACGTTCCACCGATTATCTGAGATCGCTCAACATACCGATCTTCCAGCCCGTGATCCCTTCATCGATGTCCAGGAAGACCTTCGAGGAGTCGCCCAGACTGAAGAGGGACGTGTCTTTCGGCATCACGTTCCAGGAATTCGAGGGTACCATCGAGCCGCTGCTCATAGGTTTCGCGAGGGAGGACAACATGAGCGAGGCCCACAGGACGCTCATCCCCGAGAGGGCGGACCGTCTGGTGGACCGCGTACTCAGAAGGGTCTCGCTGGGTATCAGACCGAACAGCGAGAAGACAGTTGCTTTCATGCTCAACAACTACCCCTGCGCCGGGGCCGAGGCAAACGTCGGAGAGGCGCACAACCTCAACGTATCGGAGAGCCTTTCGGCCATATTTTCAAGGATGAAGGAGGAAGGTTACAGGATAGACCTTCCTGCCGACGGAAAGGGTATCATAGAGACGGTGATGGAGCACAAGGCCTTCTCCGATTTCAGATGGACCGACTCGTCGGAAATCGAGAGGTGCGGCGGTGTACTTTACCACATGCCCGCCGATGAGTACTCCGGATGGTTCGAGACCCTGTCCGATAAGGTGAAGGACGATGTCAGAAGGGTCTGGGGAGAACCTCCCGGGGAGTCTATGGTAAGGGACGGCAACATTCTGATCACCGGCGTGAGATTCGGCAACGTGCTGGTGATGGTACAGCCGAAGCGCGGGTGCTACGGACCGAAATGCGACGGTACGGTATGCCGTATCCTGCACGATCCCGTGTGCCCTCCAACGCATCAGTATCTGGCGACATATCACTGGCTGGATTCGGTGGTCGGCGCCGATGCGATAGTCCACACCGGGATGCACGGGAACATGGAATACCTCCCGGGCAAAGGCAACGGACTCACTTCCGACTGCTACCCGGACATCTGCATAGGCTCCATGCCCCACCTTTACATATTCGATTCGGGAGCGCCTCCCGCGGCCTCGCTGGCCAAGAGAAGGGGTTATGCGACGCTCATCGACCACATGCCGCCGGCCGCCGAGAGGGTCAGACCCTACGGGCCGATACAGGAACTGCGCATCGTACTGGAACAGTACGCGTCTGCCAAGGACGACCATCTGCGTGCGAGCGAGTACCGCAAAATGCTCACGGAAGCAGGCATCAACGCCGGCATCAAACCCTCCGAACTGGGAGATGATAAGGATCTCTTCGCGATTGTGAAACGCTGCACCGAGGAATACTCAAGGATCACGGGCACACGCGTCCAGATCGGCATGCATGTGTTCGGAGAAGGCTTGGATAAGCATCACAAGGCGCTCATGATCGCCTCCATCCTGTCTTACGGCAAGGATTCCCTGACATCCAGGATAGCGGAGGGGAAGGGAATCGATTATGCATCCGTACAGGCGGAACCGGAAGGGTTCGACCCGGTCACAGGGAGGATGAACGCATCCGTGATAGACGAGACCGAGGCGGACTGCATCACGCTGATAGAGGATGTGCTCTCCGGAGGGAGCTGTCCGCTGGGCAGGGATATAGAGGAAAGGATCCTTTCGATATCGCAACGCATCGATTCTTCAGACGAGATCGGTTCGTTCATCAACGCACTGTCGGGAGGATACACGCCCCCGGGACCGTGCGGACTGATAACCCACGGGCGCGACGACGTGCTCCCGACGGGCAGGAACCCCTTCATCATCGACCCGAGAGGGATTCCTACAAAAACGTCATGGAACACGGGGAAGATACTGGCGGACAAGACCGTGGAGAGATTCAGAGAGGATTCCGGTGAGATGCCCGAAAGCATCTCCATGTTCTGGATGTCCTCCGATCTGATGAATGAGGGCGGCGAGATGATGTGTCAGATCATGTATCTCATCGGTACGAGACCCGTCTGGTCCAATGACGGTCAGGTCGAGGGTTTCGACATCATACCCCTCGAGGAACTGGGAAGGCCCAGGATCGACGTTACATTGCGCAGCTCCGGGATACTCATGGACGCGTTCCCGAACTGCCTTGACCTGCTGGATTCGGCCTTCGTGGCCGTTTCCGCACTGGACGAACCGCCGGACATGAACTTCGTCAGGAAGCATACGCTGGAATCCGCGGAGAGCGGGATACCCTATGACGATGCGACGGCCAGGATATTCTCCTCGGCTCCCGGGGCTTCGACCTCCGGAGTGCCTTTGGCGGTGTTCGCGAACGCATGGAAGACCGAGAGGGACCTTGCGGACATATACGTGGCCGCCAACGGATACGCCTACGGCAACGCCCGCAACGGCAAACCGCTGCACGAGCAGTTCATGAACGTTCTCTCCAACACTTCGATGTCATACACCAAGATGGGTACTGACGAGTACGATATACTTGGAAGCCCAGGATTCTTCGGAAACATTGGCGGCATGTCGATCGCATCGAAGATGATCACCGGAAGGAGCGTGAAAGCATACTTCGGCGATACGCGTTTCCCGGGTTCCGCGGGTGTACGTACGCTCAACGACGAGATCAACAGGCTGGCACGCTCCAGACTTCTAAACCCGCAATGGATCGAGGGAATGAAATCCAACGGCTACCAGGGTGCCGGGGAGATGATGAAGCGCTCCGGAAGGATCTACGGGTTCGGAGCGACCACCGATGCGGTGGATGACAGGATCTTCGACGACATAGCGGAGACGTTCATCAACGATCCGGAGATGCAGGAGTTCTTCCGCGAGAACAACCCCTACGCCGCGGAGGAGATCGCCCGCAGACTCCTGGAAGCGGCCGAGAGAGGGTTCTGGAAGGCCGACCCCGAGGTACTGGAGAAACTGAAGAACAATTACCTCAGGATCGAAGGGGACATGGAAGGGCTGGCCGGTGATGGGGAATATCAGGGGAGTTCCACGGAGATAGCGTCATACAATGACGTAGATGCCTGGAAGGCCTCCAACGGTGCCGTCATGGATTCCGTCAAGAGGATGATGGACAGGAAGACGTCCGGCGACTGAAAGGGCCAGCATAAAAAAAGAAGGGTTCGGTAAAGGGTTTGGAGGTCCTTACGGACTCAGACCTTCCTGTTCTTGATCAGGTACATGTCGATGCTGAAGAGCACCACTATGTACGCCACGATCACGCCCAGCGCCCAGAAGGGGAACGCGTACAGGTCGTTCAGCGCCGCACCCCTTATGCACATGCTCGCCTCGGTGAGCGGGAAGACGTAGAGGATCCACTGGATCGGGGCGGGGAGAGCCTGGACCGAGAAGAAAGTACCGCACAGGAAGGTCATCGGGGTGATGACCAGACTGGTGAACAGCGACATACCGGAGTGCGACCTGACCATCAGGGCGGCCGTCTCTCCCAGGAGTCCGAACAGGAAGCAGCAGCACAGCACCGAGATCACGAAAAGAACAGGGTTCATCCATGTGAGGAAATCTGGTTCCAGCGCGCATCCGATGCAGAACATCAGGGTGACGCTGATGAGCGCCCTGACCATACCCAATATGGTCTTTCCGATGATTATCGCGGTGTTGCTCAGCGGGCACATCATCATCTCGTCGAAGCTCCTGTAGTACAGCCTCTGGACGTTCATCCTGGTGGCGGTGGAGTTGAACGACGATGACAGGGAGGTCAGAGCGATGATACCGGGGATGACGAAGGTCAGGTAAGGCACCATGACGCTCTCGTCACCGAAGAGGTCCACATCCCCCGCCTTCAGACCGTAACCGAATGCTAGGAGGTAGAGTATCGGGAGCATTAGGCTCGAGACCATGACCTGAACGATGTTGTGCCTCATGAAACGGATGTCCGCCCATGCGACCGCATAGACTTCGCTGAAGAACGACATTATCTCGCCTCCTTGGGATTGGTGGCCTTCTGAAGCATGAATCCGTTGTCGCCGATCCTGTTGCCGGTCATCTCGACGAACGCGTCCTCGAGGTTGGTCCTCCTGATGGTGACGGTCATGGTGTCGTCGAACTGCTTGGCGTATTCGTCCGCCTCGGCCTTGTTCTGGAAGTACGCGTACTTGGTGTTGTGGTCCTTCCCGTAGGATTCCACTGTGAAGTGTCCGATGCGGTGCGCCAGCTCCTCGGGCGTACCGTCGGCGATTATCTTCCCTTTTTCGATGAAGGAGACCCTGTTGCACAGCGACTCCGCCTCCTCGATGTAGTGGGTGGTGAGGAAGATGGTCATACCGTCGTCGTTGAGCTTCCTCAGGAGGTCCCAAAGTCCCCTCCTGGCCTGTATGTCCAGTCCGACGGTGGGCTCGTCGAGGAAGAGGAGCTTGGGGCTGTGCACCAGCGCACAGACGATGGCCACCCTCTTCTTCCATCCGCCGGAGAGCTTATCGACCTTGAAATTGTAATAATCGCCGAGCCCGATGTACTCCGAGAGCTGGTCGATCTTCTTTATCCTCTCGGCCTTGGGCATCTGCTGATACATGGCATGGGCCATCATGTTCTCCCATACCGTGAGGTCCTTGTCGAGACTTATGTGCTGCTGGATGACCCCTATGGCAGCCTTGGCCTCGCGCGGTTCCTTGACGATGTCGTGTCCGTCGATAACCACGGTACCCTCGTCGAAACCGGTGAGGGTGCTCAGAACACGGACGGTTGTCGTCTTCCCCGCACCGTTGGGCCCCAGGAAGGCGTACATCTCGCCCCTTTTGACCCTCATCTCAACATGATCAACGGCGGTCTTCTCGCCGAAGCGCTTGACCAGACCCTTGACATCGATAATGTAGTCGTCCTGCATTCATCTCACAGCCTATATCGATGGATGTAACATCCATCAAGTAAAAAGCGGTTGTTATCTTAGGAATTCCAAAATCAATCAACCATCGGCCGACGGGGTCGGCAAAGGTTAAGAACGCACAGGTCCATCGGTGAACGGAAGGAATTCCCAAACCCTTTGACGATATAGGATGTGTGAGAAAATGGCTTTTGAGATACTTACCCCTCGGGAGATCGAGGAGAAGAGCATGGCGACGATCGAATCGGAACTGGGAGGGCGCACCTGGCCCGAACCCGAGTTCTCCATCGTCAAGAGATGCATCCACACCACGGCGGACTTCGATTTCGCCGACAACCTGGTGTTCTCCGAGGATGCGGCGAAGATTGGTGTTGAAGCACTGAAGAACGGTGCTGACGTCGTCACCGATACCAAGATGGCGTTCTCAGGGATCAACAAGAACCGCCTGAACGCGTTGGGCGGACAGGCTCACTGCTACATAAGCGACCCAGACGTCATAGAGGAGGCGAAGTCCAAGGGGATCACCAGATCCACCGTCTGCATGCAGAGGGGCGCATCCCTCGGCAAACCGACGATATTCGTCATCGGGAACGCACCGACGGCGCTCATCGAGCTCCACAGGCTGATCGCCGAGGAGGGACTCAGACCGGCGCTGGTCATCGCCGTGCCGGTAGGCTTCGTGAACGTCGTCGAATCGAAGGAACTGATCATGACCGACGACGTCCCCTACATAGTTGCCAGAGGGCGCAAGGGCGGCAGCAACGTGGCCGCCGCGATAGTCAACGCCATGCTCTATTCCCTCGGAAGATGAGGCGGAGGCAACATGGCCGATTACATGATAGATGCCGAAGGCATCGTTGTAAAGTTCGGCGATTTCACCGCCGTGAAGGGCATAGACGTGAAGGTGGAATCCGGAGTGATCTACGGATTCCTGGGACCCAACGGTGCGGGAAAGACGACCACCGTGAAGGTCCTCACCACGATGATGAAGCCCACTTCCGGTACCGTCTCCATCGGGGGACATCCAGCCAGCAAGGAACCAAGGGCGGCGAGGGACCTGATCGGCGTGGTGCAGCAGCACATAGCCCTGGACAAGGACATCTCCGTCAGGGAGAACATAATCTGCAGGGCGATGCTCCACAAGATCCCCCGTAAGGAGATCGATGCCCGCATGAAGGAGCTGGCAGACATCATAGGCCTCACTCCATATCTGGACAAGATCGTGGGCAACCTTTCGGGAGGCTGGAAGAGGAAGGTCGCCATACTCTGCGCCCTGATGCACTCCCCCAAGGTGCTGTTCCTCGACGAACCCACCGCAGGATTGGATACTCAATCCAGGCACATGCTGTGGGATATGATCCGTCAGATGAACAGGAGAGGTACCACGGTGTTCGTCACGACGCACTACATGGACGAGGCCGAATCCCTCTGCGATGTGGTCAGCATCATAGACGAAGGAAGCATCAAGGAGACCGGTACCCCCAGGGAGCTATGCTCCAGGATAGGGATATGGACGGTGGAATCGGATTCCGGATCGGGCAAGAGGGACTACAGGTTCTTCAGCGACTGGAATGACGCACAGAAATATGCGGCCGAGGTCTCGGACCGCAACCCGGCCATCCGCAGGACGCATCTCGAGGACGTGTTCCTGGAGGAGACCGGAAGGGACAAGATGAGCGTCACGCAGAAGAGGGTGAGGGTATGAGCCTCATATCTGAGACGTTCCGCGTGGCCATGTCCGACCTCTACTATCTGAAGAGGAACCTGCCCATCCTGCTGGCCACCTCCCTGGTGACACCGATCCTGTACCTCGTGGCATTCGGATACGGACTGGGAAACGGATTGACCATGGAGGGTGTGTCGTACATGGCCTTCATGATCCCCGGAGTGGTGGCGCTGACCACCGTCACATCGTCGTTCACCACTGTGGCGAACAAGCTGATGGTCCAGAAGAGGTTCTACGAGAGCTTCGACGAGATGCTCCTGTGCCCCATATCCAAGACGTCCATGATCCTCGGGAAATCCATATTGGGCATAATCAAGAGCATGATGTGCGGCCTGCTGATGCTGCTGCTGGGATTCTTCCTCACCGACGATCTGAGGATCACGCCGATGCTGATACTGTGCATGCTCCTCTCGTGCATGGTGTTCTCGATGCTGGGTGTTGCCGCCGGAATGATCGTTCCCGATCTTCCCAGGATGAACCTGTTCAACAGCTTCGTCATCCTTCCGATGACGTTCCTGTGCGGTACGATGTTCTCGCTGGAGGCGCTCCCGGAGCTCGCGAAGGACCTGATAGGCATCCTGCCTCTGACACACACATCGCAGTGCCTCAGGGCGGCGGCGCTGGGATGGGACTTCCCGTGGCTGTCCCTCGCCATATTGGCGGGTTACGGCCTGCTGTTCTATCTGCTGGCGCTGTTCTCGCTGAGGAACTCGAACTGAGGGGCGGAACTCCGCCCCTAAACCTTATTATTCACTGAGACGGTCACCGTGACGATGGCTGAGGCTGCCTTGAGGAAGGAGAATCACGCGTTACGTACGGTGACGGCCATCCTCATGTTCTTCATCGCCGGTGCCCACTACTATTCCAAGGCATCGGTCGGCGGCGTGCTGGTGAACGACTTCATCTTCGACGCCGGAAGGTTCGCCATACCGATCCTGGTCCTCACGTCGGGTTATTTCAGCTACTCATCCGACGGCCACGTGGAGGCCAGGATGGGGCTGAAGCTCCGCCACATCCTGTACCTCATAGTCATCTACAAGCTGTTCTATCTCCTGTTCAGCACCGTACTGCTCATCGCCGGGAAGGTCGATGCGCAGTACATCCTGACGGAGTTCCTGATCTACAGTCCCGCCGTGGAGTTCCAATGCTACAACGGCGTCACCGGACTGGAGTCCACCCAGCCCATCTGGTTCATATACGCTCTGTTCGCCATCTACGTACTGTGGTGGCTGCTCCACAAGCTCAAGGTGGACTACATCTGGACGCTGGTCCTGGCGATCCCCATCGCCGTGATTTCGCTCATCCTCGGTGAGTTCCTGCCCCTGGCCGGCGTGAGGTACATCGGGGACACCTACATCTTCGACATCGCCGACATCCTCTACCCGTTCATCCTTCTGCCGTTCTTCATCATGGGATACTACATGCACAAGCATTCCGGATGGCTCGATGACCGTCTGTCCAACGCAGCGGTATGGGGTCTGATAGCCATAGGTACCGCGATGACGTTCACCGAGGTCTGGCTTGTAGGGGATTCCTCGGCGATCTACATGGGGTCCATCGTCCTCGCCTTCTCGCTGTTCCTGGGGACCTTCAGGGTGCCCGAGGACAGATACAGGATAGAGGTGCTGATCTACATCGGCAGGAACCTGTCCATGTGGATGTACGTGTTCTTCGGCGCCGCATGTCTGATGATGAGATGGGTGATGGAGCCCTATGCGGACGAATACTGGCTGAGCGAGGTGGCAGGACCGTTCCTCGCCGTGATATTGGACATCCTCATGGCGCTCGGATTCCACAACCTCCTCCGGTTCATAAGCAGGAGGAGGGCGTTGGCCCGCTGAAGGGGCCTTACGGCCCGTTCACGGGACTCAGAGCTCGATCAGCCTGTACGACCTTGAACCGAGACCGATCTTCTCAGCATGGGCGAATCCGGCCTCCCAATCGCAGTCGGGACTCACGAGGTGGGCTATGTCGTGCTCTTCGTCGTGGGCGTGGGCTCCGATGTGGCTGTTCTCGATGATCGGTGCCTTGTTGACTGCATCGACGCAGGCCTGGTCCACTGCCAGAGGATCGAATCCTGCGAAAACACCTATGTCGGGTACTATCGGGGAGTCGTTGCCGCAGTCGCAGTCGCAGAACGGCGAGACGTCCTTGACGAAAGAGATGTGGAAGTTGGGTCTGTCCTGCAGGACCGCCTGGGTGTACTCGGCGATCTTCTTGTAGATGTCCCCGGGAGCGCCCTTCCAGCTGCATTCGATGGCACCTTTGGGGCAGAATGAGAAGCAGTGGCCGCATCCGACGCAGTTCTTCTCGTTGATGACGGCTTTCTTGTCTATGATGCTGACGCCTTCGTGGGCGCAGTTCTTGGAGCACATCCCGCAACCGATGCACTTGTCCTTGTTGATGACCGGCAGACCGGAGGAATGCATCTCCATCTTACCCATTTTCGAACCGGAACCCATGCCTATGTTCTTCAGGACGCCTCCGTAACCGGCGACGATGTGGCCCTTGAAGTGGGTCAGCGAGATCACGATGTCCGCATCCATGATGGCGGATCCGATCTTCGCGGTCCTGCAGAGCTCCCCGTTCTTCACCGGGACCTCCCTCTCCTCCGTACCCCTAAGTCCGTCGGCGATGATGGTGTGCACACCGGTGGACAGCGGCGAGAAACCGTTCATGTATGCCGCATCCAGATGGTTGAGCGCCTGGTTCCTGTATCCTGCGTACAACGTGTTGCAGTCGGTGAGGAACGGCATCCCTCCCTTCGACTTGATGTAATCGCATAGTACTTTCGCGAACTGGTGGCGCACGAAGGCCACATTGCCCCACTCGCCGAAGGTGAGTTTGACCGCTACGAACCTGTCCTTGAAGTCAATCTTATCTATGCCCGCCTTCTTGATGAGGGCTATCATCTTGTCCAACATCGAGTGTCCGAGGCTGTTGCGGAAGTCTGTGAAGTAAACATCGGATGCCATATTTTCGCTCAATTCTCCGATGAATCTAGAATTTATAATCCTGTTCGTCGGTTCTGACGCCGGATCCCACAATCACGCATAAATACCCCATTTAAATCTCCGTTAACGTGTCTGACAACGGGTCCCCCGAGAAGGTCCGCATCAAGAGTTTGGACATGTACAAAGGGATCGCCATCCTGGGCATCATCGCCGTGCATGTCTTCATCTTCCCTACGATGCAACAGGGCGAGACCGAAGGCAGCAGCCTTCCGCTCGTGGTACAGGGTCTGTACCTAGGTCTCCTGGGCTTCTTCGCCATATCGGGGTACTTCTACAGGCCCAACCGCGGATTCGGGGACAATGTCAAGAAACGTCTGGCGATCCTCGGACTCGGTTACATTTCGTGCGCGCTCATCCTCCCGCTGATCCTCTGCCTGGAGATGGCCATCACTGGGCCCAACACGCCCAGCATCTCGGACTACGGACATGCGCTCCAGTGGGTCTACTGCAGCCCCACCCTCTGGCAGGTGTACGACGCACAGAACTACTACGCACAGTGCTCGGTAGCCATCGGATACTACTACATCCAGGTGATGCTCGTATCCTTCCTGGTGTTCTATCTCATCGCCGACCGTGTCCTGAAGGACTGGAGGAGGCTGCTGGCCGTCTGCATCGTCCTGATTGCGGCACAGACCCTTCTGGTGCAGTTCTTCCCCTACAACCTCCCGTTCCACGCCCATGAGGTCCCCATCGCCGTCGCGTTCATGCTCCTGGGCGCCTATGCCGGACAGAACAAGCTCGTCGAAAGGGCCGAGTTCGGCGGGATGAGGAACAAGTACATCCTCCTGGGCATCCTGGTGTGCGTTGCCGTCACCGCGGTCCTGACCTTCCTGTCCCCTCCGGGCACAGGGTTCAACGACGCATCCTTCGGGAGTAACGGCGGTTGGTCGGTACCCCCATTCGCAGTGAACGCAGCTGCGATGATAATGGTGGAGGTGTTCATCTGCATACTTCTGTCCAAGATCCCTCTGATCTCGACGTTCATCATGTATCTGGGCAGGCACACGCTATCCCTGATGCTCCTCAACGGATTCGTCATCAAGTTCCTGCTGATACCGTTCTATGAGATCCCCACGAATTCCTGGTTCCCCGTGATAGACATGGGAGTGAAGGCCACGCTGTACGTGGCGGCAGTCATATTCCCCATCCTGATCTCGAACCTCGTCGTCAGGCATCTGGCGCCGTTCTTCTTCAAGTACGTGGGAAAGGACACCGGTTCCCCGCTGTGATTTATATCCCCAATAAGATTCGCATACATGGGCGAAGGCTACAGACTGCGCTGGCAGCATGTCATCCTTGCGGATGCGATAGCTACAGCAGTCTGCCTGATCCTGATCTGGCAGTACGTCGGGTTCGGCGGAACGGGCATCATGGCTGCCATAGTGTCCCCGGTCATGGCCGTGATCTGCTCCGTAGGAGTGCTGATGTGGGCCAACGGAATCGGTTCCAACTTCACCAACGGACCTAAATGGAACACCATGAACGAGGAACAGAAGGGATACGCCTCATCCGCCATGGGGTTCCATCTCGCCCTGGGGATGACGGTGGTCGCCTGCGGCGTGCCGATGATAATGATATCCTTTCCATTGGGTCTCATCGCATTCATGCTGATGGTGTTCTGCGGTGTCGGCATAGTGATGTGGGGCGTATTCCGGGTGTTCAACGGTACCCGCGTGGCGGGCAGGAAGTTCGTGCCGAAGTCGGCCACGACCGTATGGGGGTTCTACATCCTCCTCCTGTTCGCGATAGTGTCCGTCCCCATACTCGTGAGCGAGGCCTCGCCGGGGGCTGGAGGCATAACCGTGGAACTCAACGAAGATTCCGTGTCGGTGGACGCACCGATGGCCGATTTCAGCATCGATTATTCCGACATCGACACCGTGGAACTGGTGGATGACTTCGAAAGGGGATCCAGGAAATCCGGTTACAGCGATACCAGGATCAGCAGCGGCACCTACAGCAACCAATCTTTGGGAACATACAAACTGGCGGCCTACGATGCGTGCGGTTCATGTATAGTCATAAGGACCGTATCCGGTTCGGCATACGCGTTCAACCAATCCGACGTCTCCGACACGGAGAAGCTGTACGGGGACATCCTGTCGAGGATCAGCTGACCATGGCGGATACCGCGACGGCGATTGCGGTCCCTACGAAGAGCAGAACGATGAGGACAGCCACGATCTTTATCATGCGCTGTTCCTTCTTTTTCGACATACGGGGCTAATCTCCGACTCCGTATAAAAGGAAATTGCAGGATCAGGCCCTTGCGCCGTCCGACGGTCCCAATGAGGAGAGCGATATGCAGCGCCTGTGTTCGGGGTTGCGGATCCTGGAGGCCATCAGCTCCTGGGTACGGTCGAAGGTGGTCTCGTCGATTATGGCGGGGAAATCGCCCCTCCAGATGATGTCCTCCCAGTGGAGGTATCCCGCGTAGATCGGATTGTGCAGGATCGTACGCAGATTGAACTTGTTCCAGGGATTCCCGCGCCTGGTCAGCGTTCCGGAGGAATTGAGCCTGTAGGCTATCGAATCCATGGTCATACCGGACAGATAAGAAGAGAATATCTCCTCGATGACGGGGGCCTCCTCCGGCTGGATCTCCAGGCCCTCCTCTCCGAACACGTATCCGTACGGGGCGTTGAATCCCAATATCCCCTTCCCGTCCTCGGCCTTCTGGTGCATGCCCATGTAGGTCCTCTCGCCGGTCTGTTCGCTCTCCAGCTGCGCGATGCGCTGGATCATGTCCATCACGAACCTTCCGATGGACGTGCTCGTATCGATCTGGTCATATGTCGAGATGAACTGCTGATGGTGACGCGACAGGTCATCCATCATATTCATGAATTCGCGGCTGTTCCTGTGGATACGGTCTATCTTCATGACGACGAGCGTGTCCCATGTCGAACGCACCTCCGGGTCGAACATGCGTCTGTAAGCGGGACGCGAGGTGTTCCTTCCGGAATAACCGTCGTCTATGAATTCCCCCGCGACCGTGTAGTCATGGATGTCGCAGTATGTCCTGAGGACATCGAGCTGGGCGTCGAGGGAGTATCCCTCCTCCGCCTGCTCTTCCGTTGACACCCTGACGTACAGGGCCGCGCGGATGGGTTTATCCGTGCTCATTTGCGGTCGATCTTACTGGCGATCGGGCCGTTGATGCGCTCAAACAGCTCCTTGTCGATGATCGCGGGGCGGTTCGTCTGAATGTAGATACCGCCGTGGACCTCGTAACCCGCGTATGTGGGGTTCTTAAGGATCCTGTAAACAGTGGACCTGTGCCAGCGCTGTCCGTTGCTGGTGGGTACCTCGCCCTTATCGAGATACTTGACGATGTCGTCGACGCTGAATCCCCTGTCGACCATCCTGTAGATGGCGCGGATCGTGTAGGCCTCCTCGTCGTTGACCACTGCTTCGTTCTTGTTCTTGGAGTATCCAAACGGTAGTCTGGATACTATTCCGCCTGCTGCTTTTTTAAACTCCATAGCCTGTTTCACCCTTTCTCCGGTTTGTTCGCTCTCTAGCTGAGCGATGCGCTCCGTGACATCCCTCACGAAGCGCCCCATGGCTGTACCAGTGTCGAAGCTGTCCTGCACCGAACAGAACTCCTTTCCCTTCTGCCCGAGGTCTTCGAGCATCCTTGCGAAGTTCATGCTGTTCCTGTGGATCCTGTCCAGTTTGTAGACGAGGACCACATCCCAGCGGTCCGATTCGGACATCATCCGCTGATACTGTGGACGTTTAGTATTGCGGCCGGTTTGACCCTCCTCGCAATACACTTCAGCAATTTCCCAACCTTGGAGCTTACAGTAGCTCTTCAGTTTGTTCAATTGTGCATCCAAAGAGAAACCGCCAGTTGCCTGCTCTTCAGTCGAGACCCTCGTGTAGAGTGCAGCTCTGACCATCTCCCTTCCCCGGGAATTATACCGTGTCAAGAGTATATAAAATTGTCTGACATCGGTCAGACGTTAATAATTTTCACAACATTATTTCAAAATTAACGTTATTATTGACTTTGTTAATGTGTAAAGTTAATTCTCAACTTAATATAGCGATAGAGATAAGAATATTTTGATACCAACTAATAATCGGAATAAAGCTATCAACTTGAATTTCATCGGAAATAAAGGGGGCTGATCGCACATCGGCTGGGCGCTCGAAAATTCATGTCGGATAAGTGTCTGACAATAGACATCCGGGCACTAATAACTGCAAGATCCGCGAATATGAAGGGTGATCACTGATCGTCCGCGGAGGTCTTCGGACCGTTCTTCTTGCGGCGCTCGATCCTCCCGTCCCATTTGGCGACGATCGCCCTGGCATCGCGGTCGCCCCTCTCGGCGGCCATGCGCATGTACATCCTGTAATTGACCTGACTCTCCTCGCAGGCGATGCCGTCCTTGTACATCATGGCCAGCCTGTACATTCCTGCTGCATCGCCGTAATCGGCGGCGGACCTGAACAGCGCGAATGCCTTCTCCGGATCCTTCGCGGTACCGGTACCCTCGAGATACATGATGCCCAGACGTACACGTGGCGACCCGCCTGCGGCCGAGGCCTTCTCGAGAAGGCTCACGGATGCGGCGGCGTTCCTCTTGACGCCCTTCCCCTCCTCGTACTTCGAGGCGAGACTGACCATCGACGATATGTTGAGGCTGCGCGAACTGGCCTTAAGGAGCTCCATGGATTCCGCGGTGTCCGCCCTGCGGGCCCTCAGCGTGTCCATCGCCCCTCTCCTGAACTCGTTCAGTATGGTCTCGGAGTACCTTGCGTACCATTCCCTGGCGGCATCGGGGTCCTTTTCGGTCCCGGTACTCGAGGAGAGCATGGATGCGACCTGATACTGCGACTTGGGATTGCCCGTCTTTGCTGAAGAAAGATACCACATGAACGCCTTCGCGGGATCGCGCTGGAGGTACTTCCCTTCGAAGTACATGTCCGCCAGAACGGTCATCGCCCTGGGATGTCCGGCCTCGCCGGCCTTGATGAGGTACTCCTCCGCCTTCTCCACCGACCTGTCGGTGCCCGTACCGTCGCGGTACATCAGCGCCAGAAGGAAATCGGCATCCGTCCATCCGGCATCCGATGCCTCCTTGACGTAACCGAACGCCTCCTCGTAATCGGCGGGGACCATGGCGGAACGGTACATGAGGTTGCCGTAGTTGTATAGGTCGTACGGATAGCC
>JAEEGL017321131.1_pt1 | contig 18468 bp, 11 predicted proteins | sample 9134231 | NCBI WGS metagenome assembly JAEEGL01 (sample SAMN16246548, study PRJNA631951) | gut metagenome | biome: gut microbiome; feature: rumen; material: fiber-attached | host: Bos | place: Iran: Karaj | collected 2018-10 | reverse complement strand
ATTGGCTTGAGTACGCTGCTGACCAGGTTATCGCTACCCAGAATACCGCGTGCTGCATTCTTAACGAAGAAGTCGCGCAACTGATCTGCCGACAGATTGGCTTCCGCGTCATCAACGAGACCGTTGTACGCATCAAGCGTGTTTACTGCAGCGACGACTTTTCTTTTGACTGAATCGTATTTCTCTATCAGCGCTTTGCACGATAAATAGCTCACGCATTCCGATGATAGGTTTGCACCTGATGAACTTTCACACTCATCAACATTATCAGCGCCAAGGACACTCAGTTCATAGTCACAGGATTTGTGATCCGACTCGGCCGGAATCAGTGCCGCCAGTTTGACGATATCCGCATCTGTACAAACATCAAACGGATCGCCTGTAAGTGGACGGGTTTCGGACTCATTAGCTATCACGTGGGTTGCCATCTGAACGGAATCATCGAGCGCCCCAACACGCTTGACACTTATCTGAGCCTCCATATCAGCCTGGCTCCAGATAGGCTCAGCAGGCTTGCCATCTTCAAATTTGTTCACACGATACAGGTTAGCAATCGTGTCTTTGAATTTTCCGGTAAATTCCTGCGTATTGGCATCGTAATCCTCAAATTCAACGCGGATCGATCGCGTCACCTTGTGCTCCTTGGTAAAGAGCTTTCCGGCTGGCAGCTCAAAATCGTTCGTTGCAAAGGCAAACGTCGGCAAAGGATCCGAAGAAGAATTTTTATCCCATTTAGCTGCCGAAACCCAAATGGTCTTATTCTTATCCACAACTGATTGCGGCGAAAACAGATCTGAACCACTCACCGGCAGCCAGAGCGTCGCTTCTATAATATCCCCAATCGATTTCGGCGTCGCTGGCACAGTCTCAATCCGCATGCGAATCGGCAGCGGTGTCCCCGAAAGAATCGATTCAGGAATCACATTGCCTTCATACATGCCGCTGGCTGCTGGTCTTGGTTTCAAAGCAACCTGGAATGCACCTGCACCCGAATCGATCGTCACAGCTTCGCTCTTGGCATTTTCGGCCAGGTTGGATACAGTCGGCTTAATTTCAAATGTGTACTTATATGCCGTAACTGTATTACCACTCACACTCTTATCGACAGACGCCTTCTTCGCGGTTTGCAGTGTCGGTTTCGCTGTGCCTTCCGAACTTCTCACGATGTACTGGATATCGCCAATATCATTCGTCGTAATCAGGTCAACTTCCACCTTATCCTGATTCGGGTCGACGAACATATTCTCCTGAACATTCTTGAGGACGCTGATGCCTTCAATCACATCGCCTTTCGAATTCTTTTGCCCGATAACACTCGCAACAACGCTCGAATGCGCGCTCTCTTCGAGATTGTAGTCGTTCATCTGCGAAGCTTCCAGTGTCGTACGCATACGCATACGATTCTTCACAAAGCTTTCGAGAACGCAACGGCCTGAACTCGCCGCACACATATAGCCAGTACCGCATTCCGCCTTTGTTTTGCACTGTACCGTGCAGGTATTGTGGAAGCAAAATGAACCTTTATCGCAATCGCTGTCGAGGTGACAGGCACTCAGTGACTTCACATTGAGTGACGGATTGCCTGCGACATCGACATCGGATCCGCATTCACTTGCATCGCTTTTGCAACTGCCATCGCTGCAAACCACACCCTCACAGGTCTCTCCACCATTACCACCATTGCCTTTTTTTTCGTCACTGCACCCAAAGCTTACAAATGCAGCAATCGCACATGCGCACAGCAATGATCTCTTGGCCAGAAGCTCACCTCTCGCATCTTTACCTACATACGTCATATACTTCTCCTTTCTAAACACACCGTTCCAGCCCCAGCTCTGAGGATGGCGCAATGATGATGAACAAATAACAACATGCCACAGGCACGTCTTTGAAAAAAAATACACCATTATAATTGTAAACAAATCATTTGCCCGTTTCAACGTGATAATTGAAACTAATGAAACTAATTTTGAGATATTTTGTTTTTTTATGTGAGACGTGTCGCGACACGTCTCACGCTCGCCTAGAGACGTTCCTCGGAACGTCTCTACGGCTCGCATGGCGCAGCTATTGGCCGCTTTGCGGCCAATACGCTCGCCATTTTTCCTCGCCATATCCCAGTATCCATGACATAATACAGGGCCTCATCCCGATTCAAACCGGGATTCATGGAAACGCAACATTTGCAAGGAAATTATGACGATCCGCGACGGCATAAAAATCGGCGATATTCGCATCCAGCCAGCGACAGCACTTGCGCCAATGGAAGGGATCACGGATGTGCTGTTTCGCGCCCGCATAAAATCATGCGGCGGCTGCGGACTGACGGTTTCGGAATTTGTGAACTGCGAAGGGCTGGCGCGGGATGTCGATCGCGTCTGGCAAAAAGCATTGCCGGATTTGGACGAGCGCCCGGCATCGGTGCAGATTTATGGCCGACAGCCCGACAGAATGGCACTGGCTGCGCAGATGTGCGAGGCACGAGGCGCGCAAATCATCGACCTCAACCTGGGATGTCCGGCAAAGCAGGTCGTTTCGGGAAATGCAGGTTCCGCGCTGATGAAAGATCCCGATCTTTGCTGTGAGATATTCAAAGCCGTGCGCGCGGCCATCAAAATACCAATGACGGTCAAAATGCGGCTGGGCTGGAGCATGAACCGGCTCAACGCCGTTGAAATTGCGCACATCGCAGAAAGCGAAGGGGCGCAAATGATTGCAGTACACGGCCGAACGCGCGAAGAAGCCTATCGCGGGCACAGCCATTGGGAAATGGTCAGGCCGGTCAAGGAAGCCGTAAAGATTCCGGTGCTCGTCAACGGCGACATTTTGACCTGCGCTGATGCTGCAAAAGCGCTGGAATTATCAGGTGCAGACGGCATTATGGCAGGCCGTGGACTGCTGCGCAATCCCTGGCTGTTCCGGCAAATCGACGCATTTATGGCAAACGACGAAATCTTCGAGCCGACGCTCAAGGAGCGCTGCGATTTTGTCTGCGAATACATCGACAGCATTCAGAATCTGCCGATTTCTCCGGCCGGCGCCGCAGGCAAAATCAAGTGTTTCCTCGGCTATTTTACGCGTGGTCTGGCGTGGTCGTCACAAATGCGGGAACGGGCCTATCGGTTTAGTGATATAAGGGATATCCGGGCTGCCATCGTCGAGTATTTCGAAATGCTCGAAACGATGCCGCAAAATCATGTTTTCGAAAATGTCGTCTATGAAGACAACCAGGATCGCTACAAAGACGGCGATCCAAGACGGTGTGATCATCAATAGCGGTGCGCCCCAGGATGCCACCGGGAAATCGTGAATAACGAATAGTGAATAACGAATAGTGAATAACGATGCGAGCTTAACCCATAAAAATCAACGCGCCACGCAGTGGCGCATTCCGCCAGCGCCCTGAATGGGCGCAACGTCACAGCCCGGGGTGAGCGTAGCGTTACCCCGGGTGACCCCGGAAAAACGCGGCGTATCGCAGATAGCCGCGCAGGGGGAGCGGCGTATGGCGATTTTTTGATAAAAAAATCGCCATAGCCGCGCGGGGGGCCGCAGCCCCCCGACAAAAAAAACAAATCCGGTGCGCAAAATTGAATTTTAGCTTTACGAAATCATCGACAATGCGTAGATAAAAGAGAATCTATATTATGTGGATTGCAATGTGCAGTCTGCAAACATCATCAGGAGCAGAGCGATGCTGAACGAACAAATGCCTTTTTCGGAGATCGAACGACAGTCAAAAATAGCGCTGGAAGTTGGGGATCTCAACAAACTGCAGAATATTCTGGCCCCATTGCTGCGAGACGACGATCGCACGCGAAGTGCGGCAGAGAATTTGTTTGTCTATCGAACGCTTGGGACGATGTATCACGAGCAAAACGATGAGGATCAGGCCATTCTGGCTTATAAACAGGCACACAGTTTCGACCGGCGCGATGCCGAAACGCTTGAAGTTCTGGTCGAAAAAGAGCTTGAAAAGCCGACAGAAGATGTGAACACGGATCTGTTGCTGGACTACCTGATTTTCCACAGGGAAGCGCTGAAAAACAGCCAGATTATGCGCATTTTCAAGGTGATTGGCGACGCGCGAAATGCGGCCGGAAAACTCGATGATGCACGCGAATATTACGAAAAAGCGCTGGATGTTCGCCCCGGCGACATGGATTTGATTCAGGCGCTGATTAAGGTTTCGGAAGCCAGCGGCAATGACGAAGCCGTCAGAAAGGCGCGCGAACAGCTGCTCAATTCCCTGTCTTCATCCGAGAGCAGAGCTGCGGTTCTGGTTAGCATTGGTGACGACTATCTGAGCAATCAGAAAGACGAAAAGCGAGCGCTTGAAACGTATGAGGAAGCGCTGGCCGAATGCCCGCAAAGCTCGGCTGCATTGCAGCGTATTCTGGTGATTGCCGAACGTTCGGAAGACTGGGAACGTGCGCTGAATGCACTCGAATCGCTCGTGAGAAACAGCACCGAAGAAGAAGAAAAAGCCAGATATCTGCTCAAGATGGCCTCCATTTACAAGGAGAAGCTGGGCAATACCAAACGCGCAATCCAGCTGTTCAACGAGGTACTCGATATTCAGCCCGAGCAGCTCGATGTATTCCAGGTGATGATCGTCATGCTGCAGGAGCAGAACGATTTCCTCGGCATCGAAGCCAACTACGAGGCGATGATCGAGCGCCAGCGTCACATATCGCCAATCAATACAAAGATTTTGGCCGTTTTGTGCAAGCATTTGGGCGATTTGCGCTTGAACCAGCTGCACAATATTCCAGGTGCCGCTCAGGCATACAAAATCGTCAGCGACCTCTTCCCCGACAATGTCGATTTCCACGTCAGGCTGGCAAAGCTGTATGCCGAATCAGACGATACGCTTGAAGATGCGGTTCACGAGAATCGCGAGATTCTGCGCCTTGCCCCCGATCGCCTCAGTGCCGTAACCGATTTGGCTGTATGTTATCGCCGTCTTGGCAAATTCGATGAATCGCTCTGCCTGTACCGCGTTTTGAGCGTTCTTGGCATTAACGACGACGAAGGCAAAGGCATCGTATCGAAGTTTGCAAATGACGAAGCCGCACACATCAATGATTTCCTCTCCGAGGAACTGATGCAGCTGATTCGTCCGGAAACCCTCGATATCAATCTGGTCAATATTTTTGCGATTTGCGTACCGATTATCGGCGATTTGTTCTCCAACGATTTGAGAGATTATGGTTCGACATCGGTTGTCGATACAAACAACGATACGCTGTTTGCCTCCTCGCTCAGAGAACAAATCCGTGCAATGGGCTTTGGCGATGTCCCGAATATCTACCGATGCGATAAATTCTCGGGCGTTTGCAATGCCTATCAGTCAACTCGCGCATTCCTGGTCAATTCCAGGTGTCTGTCAGGCCGATCCAAACACGAAGTGGCATTCATGACGGCCAAGGCCCTGTTGATGGTTCGCCCCGAATTCTATCTGCTGCAGCTGGGTATGCAAAACGTCCAGCAGATCCTGTTCGCCATCCTCAAGACAGCAGTACCTCAGATGAATATTGAACTGAACAAGAGCCAGCAGAAGGTATCGAAAGTTCTTGCAAGCGGTATGTCGCCGAAAGACCTGTCCAACCTGCGACATTGCATTGAGGCCATTTCGAAATCCCGTAACATCGATATCCGATTGTTTATGGAATCTGTCGAAGATTTCGGCAATCGTCTGGGCTTGCTGTTCAGCGATGATCTGTCGGTTGTCAGCCACCTGCTGGATGAAGAAGAGCCCAGCAGACGCATCAGCACGCGTCAGACGCAGATTCGCGTCGGTTCGCTGATGGTCTGGGCTTTGAGCGAGTCATACATCAAACTGCGTAAGAAACTGGGCATCGCAATTTCGGCATAACCACAGATTTAAAACGCAAAGGGCGTGGAGTTCACTTCACGCCTTTTTTATTGAAGGAGATATCATGGCATACAGCATGACGGGCTATGGCTCGGCAAAATCGGAAATCAACGGCAAAACCATCGAGGTGCAAATCAAGACCCTGAATAACCGCGGTCTGGATGTGCATGTGAATATGCCCAGACAATCGGGAGCGCTTGAAATTGAGCTGCAAAAACTGGTTCCCAAATATATCGGTCGCGGACGCGTGGATATTCTGGTCATTCTGGGGGACGATGCACAGGGCAAAGGCGTATTGAATGCCGAGCTTTTGGAAAAGCGGGCCGAAGCGCTGGATGCAATCGCCGATTTCAGATGGTTCGAATACCCGGCCGATAAAGAAAAATGGCTCTATGAAATGTGCCTGAAACAGCGCGATATCTGGGATTGTGACCAGGGATCGTCACAGATGGACGATGCAGTCGCTGAAGCGATTCTATCGACCGCGACAGAAGCATTAAAAAAGCTCGCAGAAGCCCGACGCGTCGAAGGCGAAGCACTCACCGCATATCTGCTCGGTGCATTGGATCAAATCGATAACTATCGAAAATCGGCTGCACAGCGTGATCCCGAACGCATTGAGAATTATCGCAAACAGCTGCAGGATCGTCTGGATGCGTTGGCTGCACAGCAGAATTTCGTACTTGATGCCGACAGAATCGCCACCGAAGTCGCGCTAATGGCCGACAAAATGGATGTCACTGAAGAATTGACGCGTCTGGCAACACACCTCGTCGCGATGCGGGAGTTGATTAATACGCCGGTTGATTCGGTTTCGTGTATCGGAAAAAAGCTCGATTTCTATTTGCAGGAACTCAATCGGGAAGCGACAACCATGGCCTCAAAAAGCCGTGATGCCGTGTTGACCAAACTCACCATCGATATTCGGACGACGATTGAGTCAATTCGTGAACAAACCGCCAACATTCAATAAACAAATGAGCCCTAAAATATCTTTTCGAGCTTACAAGATACTAAGCGTCGCAATCATACTGGGCGCATTGGGTACCCTATCCTGCTCAAAATCGGATACGGCAGCCAAAAGAGCATTTTCGAGACAGCTGGCCAGAGCAAGCCAGGCGATGTCCGAAAGCGCGAATCTTGGCGCTTCTGCCGTATTCAATTCGATGTATGCCGAGCGCGATCCTCACCCACAGCCGTATGTGGGGGGATTGCTGTTTGAGCGGTATTGTGATCCCTGTCACGGCAAATCCCGTAAAGCCCCGGATATCACCCAAAACCGCATCAACACTTCGGATGCCGAGAGTGATTATTATATCATTCAGTATGGTATAAACGATATGCCGGCATTTCGTTCGAAGCTCACCGTCTTTCAAATCTACGACATACTTGCCTATATGAAGCAGGATCTCGAGCCGCTGCTTAAGAAACGCCAGAATAATTAGAATACAGGCGATGTTTAACTGCCAAAAAATAGGCTATGTTTAACGAGCGTGGATATGAAAATGCAAAGTCGTTTGCTTTACGGCTTTAGCTTATAGCTTATGGCTTATAGTGATCCATAGACAACTACAAGCGATAAGCCATAAGCTACAAGCCTGTACTTCATAACATCGGGTGCGAAAACCCTATCCACACTGGTTAGGCATAGACAAAAAAATGGCAACGAGAAGGACTTAATTTGATCTGCTTTCGATGGCATTATCAGCATTCTGGTCGCACGCAGTTTTTTTTGCCTGAATCCATTTTTTTGGCCGATTTTTTTTCAATTGCCACATATATAGGGTGTGATGCATTGCAAAGGGGCTGACCGGGTAAAAAAATCTTGACAACTACAAAAATGTTCAGTAATCAAAAGACCACTGGTGAAACGCTGGTGTGTTCAGCACATTTGTGTTTATAGAACCAAACGATCCCAAATTTGGAGGAGATATCATGGCGAAAGAGAAAGAAGCAAAGGCAGCAGCGAAAGACAAGGACGTGCAGGCACAGAAAGAGGCTCAGGCACAGAAAGACAAAGCGATTGAAGCGGCGATATCGGCGATAGAGAAGCAGTTTGGCAAAGGATCGATTATGCGTTTGGGAAGCACCCCCGAACAGGCATCGATTCCAACGATTCCGAGTGGTTCACTTGGTCTGGATCTGGCGCTGGGTATTGGTGGATTTCCTCGTGGTCGTGTGATTGAAATCTATGGTCCCGAAGCCAGTGGCAAGACGACGGTTGCGTTACATGCCGTGGCCGAAGCGCAGAAAGCTGGTGGTGTAGCGGCATTTATCGATGCCGAGCATGCACTGGATGTTCAGTATGCACGTCGAATGGGTGTCGATACGGACAACCTTTTGATCTGCCAGCCCGATTATGGTGAACAGGCACTTGAAATTGCCGATATGCTGGTGCGTTCGAATTCGGTGGACATCGTGGTCGTCGATTCAGTCGCAGCGCTGGTACCTCGCGCCGAGCTAGAAGGGGATATGGGCGATGCCCATGTCGGTCTTCAGGCCCGATTGATGAGCCAGGCACTGAGAAAACTCACTGCGACATCTGCAAAGGGCAAGACCGCTTTGGTATTCATCAATCAGCTGCGTTCGAAAGTTGGCGTATTCTATGGCAATCCCGAAACGACTTCAGGCGGCAATGCGCTCAAGTTCTATTCGTCAGTACGACTGGATGTGCGCAAAGCCAGTCTCATCAAGAATGGCCAGGAAATCATTGGTCAGCGTTCGCGTATTAAAATCGTGAAGAACAAGATGGCGCCTCCGTTCCGTGAAGTCGAAGTCGATATCATCTATGGTCAGGGCATCAACCGCGAAGGCGATGTGCTCGATCTGGGTGCAGCGCTCAATATCATTGATAAATCGGGCGCCTGGTATTCATACGAAGGTGAACGTCTTGGCAATGGCCGCGAAGCATGTAAAGATTTCTTGGTCGCCAACCCCGATGTCTGTATGGCCATCGAAAACCGCATCCGCGAGGCCAAGAATCTGCCAGCACTTGAGCAGATCATGACCTCTCATGCAAGTGCCGAATCGGACGAAGAAAGCGTAGAAGACTAGCAATCCACCAGCGCCCCAACGGGGCGCTACAGTTGTAACCGTAGGTAAACCCACGGATAAGGCACATCATGGCGAAATCGTACTCAAAAGCAGCAGCAGATGAATCAGCACAGGCGCTTGGGCATATACAAACAGCCGAGGCACTGGACAGCGTCTACTTGTTCTATGGTGAGGATGATTTTATCGTCGAAAAACTGATACAGGCTGTTCAGGATCGCCGATTTAACGGCAAACCGGTTGATCCGCTCAGCTGGGAAGTCTATCGCGCTGGTGAAATCGAATCGCGGAAAGTCGTCGATTCCGTCAAGACCCGTTCGATGTTCGGCGGCCCCAAAGTCGTCGTTTTCCGCGATATCGAAAAACTAAACGAGGCCGATCTTGAACCGCTTGTATCTTACGTCAAATCCCCGGCCAAAGCACATTTGGTGCTCGTCGCATCCAAAATCGATGCACGACGCAAATCGTGGACCGAGATAAAAAAAAGCGCCTACAGCGTTTCGTGTGCACCGCTGTCAGAACGCAATGTTTCGGAATACATCCGCAATTCGGCAAAAGCACACAAAATGAATCTGAATGCCGATGCAGTCGATGCGCTTGGTGAATTCATCGGTCCCAACCGTGCCCTCATCGAACGCGCTTTTGAAAAGCTTTCGCTCGCCCTCAAAAATGGTGAACTCGTGACGCCGGCGATTGTCGAAGAACATGTCGTCGATACGCGAGAACGCAGCATTTTTGAGCTCACCAGGGCCATATCAGAGCGAAATATCCCAGCAGCCATTCAAGCCATGCATGTTTTGCTCGAACAAAAACAGGAACCCGTGGTGATCAATGGTATGCTGGCACGCCAGGCCCGAATGATGCTGCAGGTAAAAATCGGATTGCAGCAAAAGATGTCGCCCGACGAAATTGGCCAACGCATCGGCGTAAACAGCTACGGCATGCGCGAATATTTGCAGGCTGCGCCCAAATATTCCATCGCTGAACTCTATCAGTTCCACGCCGCCGTTTACGAAACCGACCGCACCCTCAAATCCAAACCCACCCCAAACGAGCTCGTGCTTTCGAACCTGCTGATGTCTCTGATTCCCGGTAAATAGCCGATTGCCGATTTGCCATAGCCACGCCAGTGGAACAAAGCTATAATATATCTGGTTGTGTTGAACCGCCGTGAAAATGGCTTTCCACCGAAGCGCCATGCAGTTACGGCTTATAGCTTATGGCTTATAGCTTGTGGCCCAGAACCAAAGGTACTCCAATCCACTACGATAAGCCATAAGCCACAAGCTATAGGCAATCAGTATCCACTATGGTTCAACACAGCCATATATTTTGATGCAAGTTAGTTTTGACCAATGGGGTTGGCAATATGATAAATAATAGAAAAACAAATTTTGCTTTGTTCCTGCTGTGTTCTTTGGTTGCTGTATCATCATACAGCTGTGATGATGACGGTTCTGTACAACAGCAAATGATATCAGGTGGCTGTGAAGCTGGTTTACAAGCTTGTGACACAGACTGCTATAATCTTAAAATCGACCCGTTTCATTGCGGCGACTGCCATACGGTCTGCACCAACCAGGTCTGTGTTAATGGCAAATGCACCGACGCCGACAAAGCATGCAGCGACAATACTTTGACCTATTGCAGCGGCCAGTGCGTAGATCTGCAAGCGGATTCAAAGCACTGCGGCGACTGCAAAACCGCCTGCAAACCAAACGAATCCTGTTCCAAAGGCCATTGCGAACCTGGATGCGCACCGAATCACGAAGAATGCAATGGCAAATGCGTCAATATCACTAAGGATAACGAGCATTGCGGCAATTGCAATACCTCATGCCATCAAACGATGTATTGCGCAGAATCCCATTGCAACTGCCAGTACGGCTTGTATGACTGCGACAACAATGCGGATAATGGCTGTGAATCCTCAAGCCCTTGTGAATCCGAATGCACGGACAAATCGCTCACCAAATGTGGAGCGGAATGTTTTGATCTGCAGAACGACGCAAAGCATTGCGGAAATTGCCAAAACAAATGCAATCCTTCGCAAATCTGCAGTGACGGAAATTGTACAGAATCAGAAAACACCTGTGATGCCGAAAACCAAATCAGCTGCTGGGGTGAATGCGTCAACAAAAACGATGTCGATCACTGCGGTTCCTGTGAAAATGCATGCAACAGCAATCAGATTTGCATCAACGGAAACTGCGAAAACAAATCGACCCCATCCACTTGTGAGCTGCCAAATACGCTGTGCTATGGCCAATGCGTCGATTTATCCTCGAGCGATCTACATTGCGGCCGCTGCCTGAACGAATGCAATTCAAATGAAAAATGCGTGAATTCAAAATGCGAACTGCAGTGCGAACCGCGCACCAATTGCAACGGCACCTGCATCGATACGACATCTGATAAATCGCATTGTGGCGACTGCAATACCGCTTGCCGCGCCGGTCAGACTTGCAGCAATAGTCAATGCGAATGCGATGCAAACCACTACAATTGCGACGGCGACGATGCCAATGGCTGCGAATCCGAAACGCCATGCACTTGTCAGCCAGGCGAAACCCAGGCTTGCTGGCGCGGCGAATCCGTCGTGTTCAAATCCGAGTTCGACAAATCGATCTGCGAAAAAGGCACGCGAATCTGCGATGATTCCGGTCAATTCTGGGGTCCCTGCACCGGCGGCGTCTATCCATCAACGCTCACATGCGATATCTACGGCAATCTCAACGGTCTCGATAACGACTGCGATGGTATAATCGATACCATCTGCAAATCCGAATGCGATCTCAAAGCCGGCGACATGTCGTATATCGGCTGCGAATACTGGGGCGCATACATCGACAACCTCATCAAAAATGCCAATTCAAATCATACGTTCGTCCTCAGCAATCCAAACGACGATCCCGCAGACGTCTTTATCTACGACAAGGCACAAGCCGCCAACGCGACTGCCACTCCGGTAAAAACCGAAACAATCGCGCCGCACGATGTCGTCGCCATCGAAATGCATAACACCGGATATAATATGTGCCAGGGATCCGGCATACTCCCAAATGCTTACCGTATCCGTGCAAGTCTCCCCATTACGGCATATCAGTTCAGTCCGCTCGGAAATCCAGATGCGCACTCGAATGATGCATCCCTGCTGCTTCCCGCAAACGTCCTGGGCAACAAATATATCGGCATGACATGGCAAAGTGAATCCGGCTCCGGTTCTCAGCAGAATGATCATCGTTCCTACATCGCCATCATTGCCACCGAACCCGGTGAAACAGTCGTCACCATCAAAACCACCTCACAAATTTCCGCCACCGAAACCACATCAATCAAGGTCACATCGACGCAAACACAAGCCCAAACCGCGATTACAGAAATGGCAAAAGATGAAACACGACCATTCACCCTCAATCGCTTCGATGTGCTCACGCTCATGGCCCCACCAAGCACCGAACATAACCAAACCGGCACGCGCATCGAATCCGACAAAAATATCGCCGTCTTTGGCGCATCCCGTTCCACATACGTACCAGCCGGTGTCAGCTGCTGTCGCGATCACATCGAAGAACAGCTCTTCCCCACACAGGCCTGGGGCAAATCATACCTCGCCGCTCGCGCCTACTCCGGCGGTGTTGCCGGTGATTTCTGGGTCATCACCGCTCGCGATGACGACACCACCATCACACTTACCAAAGGGCTCAAAAATCTGAACAACGGCAACGCCGACATTCCCGAAACCATCACACTCAACGCCGGCCAAACCTATCCGGCATTCGAAACCCGCACACCATTTGAAATTCGCGCCGACAAACCTATCAGCGTCGGACAGTTTCTGCCAAGCCAGGCATACAACAAATATAACAATCCCGACGATCCCACCAAGCAAATCGGCGACCCATCCTTTATCCTCACCGTTCCATACGAGCAGTACCGCTCCGACTACGATTTCATGGTGCCCACAAAATTCAATACAAATTACATCACCATCATCGCGCCACAAAACGCCAAAGTCACATACGACGGCAACATCATCGCCGAATCGGATTACATTGGTACTCGCGAGCAAATCGGCGATTCCAGCTTCTACGTCGGCTACATTCAGGTTCAACCCGGTGTTCATCACATGACCGCCGATCAGCCATTTGGGCTCTATAGCTACGGCTACTACAACATGAGTTCCTACGGCTACCCCATCGGTCTCGATCTGCGCATCATCAATACGAACTGATGGTGGGGGGCCAAGCCCCCTGCGGCGCTATTTGCAAGCAAATACGCGCCTACCCCCGTGCGGGGCTCTGCCCCGCAACGCCCCGGTCTGCAACATGTTTCGGAAGGCATATGCGCATTATTTCGCACGATTTCTTGCGCTGTACCATTGTATTTGCTATACTCGATTGGCTTGTTGATACCAGATCGCTTCGATCTGTTTTTTACTCTTTTGTAGAAAGGAAAATTTTAAGTACATGAGGCGGCGTACAGTAACCCCAGCAGCAGGGGATGATAGTCAGTATCGAATCAACCATCAAATTCGCATCGCGCAGATTCTTGTCATCGGTCCGGATGGCGACAAACTGGGCATTATGAGCCCGGATGAAGCCCGAAATATCGCAGCAGAACATGGCTTGGATCTCGTCGAAGTTGCGCCAAATGCAAAGCCGCCTGTATGCCGTATCATGGATTTCGGCAAATTCCGCTATGAACAGGCCAAAAAGGCTGCCAGTTCCAAAGCCGCCCGCGTCGATCTCAAAGAATTGCGTCTGCGCCCCAAAACCGACGATCACGATATGGAAACCATGGTGCGTAAAGCCAAAGGCTTTATCGCACACGGCGATCGCGTTCGCCTCGTCATGCGTCTGCGCGGCCGCGAACAGTCTCACGCCGAACTCTGGCTAGACAAGCTCGCCGAAATCATGCAGCAGTTCTCCGATTGCGCACAAATTGCGCAACCCGCCAAAATCGAAGGCAAAATGATTACCGGAACCATCGAGCCCATCAGTGGTTCCGCACCTGCTCAGGCTCCAGCTCCGGCTGAGACACCTGCTTCAGACGATAAATAAAAAAAGGCGCATTTCCATGCGCCTTTTTTTTAGCCTCTGTTTAACGATCGTGGATATGAAAAAGTAAGGTTATCTGCATTGCGGCCACGAGTGATGAGCAATGAGCCACGAGTGATCATTGGCCGACTCGGCGCTCGATGCTCGGCGCTCTTTGCCAGTATTTCACACGCATCGGGGTAAAGCTATATCCACTCTGGTTAAACATAGCCTTTTTTTATAACGCCCATTACTTCATACCATATTTTTTGCTCAGTTCTTCTTGAAGCTTCTGCTGCCCCGCTTCTGTGAATATGGCATTGTAAACCTGATACCAGTTCTCTTTATCACAAACAAAAGCATACATCGCAACTGCGATTTCGATGCGCTGTGATTCATCCCCTACCAACAGAAGCAATGCTGCGGCCTGTTCTGCAGACAAACTCGGAAGCGGACTGTATTTCTTTACATCCTTGCCCGCTTCCAAATCCGATTTCAGCGCCATAAACTGCGCCTCATCCATGCCACAATAGGGCTCATATTCTGTTGCAGATACTGCACCTGGATCGATCACATCATTTGCTGCAACATCGATTTCTTCGCCGTCACCAGAAGACGCTGCCGGTTCATACGAATTCTCCACAGCATTACTGTTTTGGCTGCTTGCAGAAGAACCTCCATATACGACAACCCGACCATCAGATGTCTTATAATAGACAGAGCCATTGGGCGCGTCGAGCGTGTATGATATTTTGGCTGCTTTGCTATTCTTTGACTTCCCGTTGTATACCGCAACATCTTCAACCACGGAATCCGTAATCACTGCAGAGGTTAAAAACACCAGCGATGCTGCGACTGCTGCCATATCATCTGACGAATTGGGATACACAATTTCTGTCTCACCATCTGGCGAAGTGGTAATACATCCCGCAGCATTCAACAGTGCCCATATCGCAATAAAACACAAAAATTTTGTTTGGCGCATCATTCAGCCCTCCTTAAAACAAATTTAATACTGCACATGTTGTGCCATTCCAGCTCTTTTTTAAATTTAATAAACATATATTCACAACATAATCAATAAATTTATGTTCAGTATTTTATTGACTATCCCCAAACAGCGAGCGATATCCTCAAGGTTATGGCAATCTAGCCATACCCATCATGGAGGAAATTAAAATGTCAACATTTGTCAATCCGTTCACCGATTTTGGGTAACTATTCAGCCCTCTATTGACTTTCCTGGCATAACATGCATGACTGCTAGAGTTTTAGCGGAATGGGGTAGGGGCCCCATTTCTTCTTTTGCGGCCATATTATCTGGTAAGATATGGAAGCATGTAAAAAATATTGCGGGTTCCAAGGGCCTCAGGCCCTTGGCGGGGGCCGGGGCAGAGCCCCGGCTGAAGTTACTTTAAGTTCGATGCCGTCATCGGCATTTATTTACTAAACTTCACACATGATGTTTTGCAAAACGACTTTCGCTCGGATTTTGGCATCCGAAGGTTGGGTAATGATGATCCACAAAAACTGCAGGTTTTAACAAATAAAGCGCGAATGATCTTTCTGCAATTGCCGTTATTCAACAAGAAACAGGAAGAATGCAAAACCAGACTCGATAAATGGACGTATATCATGAAGAACTTGGAATCATTAAAAGACATTCCCTGGCGTGAACAGGAAGAGGCTTTCAACGAAATCGCCAAAGTGGCCAATCTCGCCGCCATGACCGAAGAAGAACAAAACCGATACGATGATGCATTGCGAGAACTCCAGGACGCTTATTCGGTATTCGAGTACGCAATGATTACGGGAAAAAACGACGGGATAAAAGAAGGGAAAAAAGAAGGTAAAACCGAAGTTGCAAAGTCTCTAATTCAATTGAAGGTATCCGATGAAATCATCTCTCAATCGACTGGCCTGTCTATGGAAGAAATCCAGAAATTAAAGAGCAATCTTGACTAAACCATTTTTGAAAATCCCCGCAACTAAAAGCTCGCCAGAATTACGGAAGTCGGCCAGGGAACCGTCTGGCTGCGCAAATAGGTCGCAGCCCATTGCACAATCGTTCGGCACGATTCATCCGACAGATATTGTCCCAGCTTGTCGATGTAACTCGGTTCGGATGCATTCGATTCAAACCAATGCTTGAAAATAGACGGCGTAATCGTGAGCGATCCCGACAGCTCCAGTTTTCGGATATGGATATCGATATGCGCCTGCGCCGCTGCATTTTCGAGTTCACGGATGGTAAAATGCTGCCCCTGTTCCGATTTGAGCAATTCGTCTTCGGCATTTTTCCATGCGTTAAACAAATCGGATGAAATGCGCGTCTCGTGAATCGGTTTGACGCCAAGTGAATAAATTCTCGGCATTTCGCCGGGCAGCAGATTGCCAAAAACGGCGCGACCGCCGGTATCGAGGTGATCGCGAATCGCCCCCAGAAATTCCGGCAAATTCGGCGTGATATGTAAAAAATTCCGCCCAACGATGCGGTCGAATTTCAGGTCCCCGAGTTTTTCAAAAATCGACGCAGATATGTCGTCTGTTTCGACGATTGTGGCCCGCTCGATTTCGGGTTTCTGATTCATCAGGCCCTTGAAATTATCAGCGGCTGGAGATGGCAGTAAAACGCTGAAAACGCCGCCTTCCGGAGCACGTCGAAGCGCCTCGAACGAAATCAATCCAGAAGTTGCATTGATGTCGAGAACCCGGCTATTTTTCTGTATATCGGCTGCTTCGAAGATTTCATCGCGAATTGCTTGAGCTCTGGCTGCGCCGCCATCGAATGTTCTCCCGATCCAACGCTCTTCGCTCGTCGTCGCAGCCGATTCCATATCGCGTCGTTCTTCGGCCATTGCCAGTTGTGCTTCGCGATTCTGCAGCACTTTTGCGGCGATCGTGGCTTCATAACCTACGGTTGTTGGATGATAAAACACCCTGCCCTGAAGCCCATCCGGCAGATATTGCTGCGCAACCCAGTGATCGCGGTAGGCATGCGGATACAAATACCCCTGTCCGTGCCCCAGATCTGCGCCATCCCGCGATGGATCCTTCAGGTGATTGGGCACATCATAGGTCGATTCTTTTTCGACCACAGACAACGCATCGAAAAATGCCATCGAAGAATTCGATTTTGGTGCCGTAGCCAGATACAGCGTCGCATGCGCCAGATGATATCGCCCTTCGGGGAGCCCGATTCTGTCGAACGCCTGCGCACACGATTCGACGACCGAAACCGCCTTTGGATCGGCCAGGCCAATATCTTCGCATGCACTGATGAGCAGCCGCCGAAAGATAAAATTCGGCGATTCACCGGCATGAACCATCCGAGCTAACCAGTAGAGTGCTGCATCGGGATCACTGCCGCGAATACTCTTGATAAATGCGCTAATCTTATCGAAATGCGCATCCCCTTCTTTATCATAGAGCAATGCGCGTTGTTGTATCGATTCTTCTGCAACTTCAAGGGTAATATCGATTTGCCCCTGTTCATTGGGCGGGGTCGTGGTCACAGCCAGTTCGAGGGCATTCAGCAATGCCCGGGCATCGCCGTTGGCAACGTTGACCAGGTGCGCAAGCGCATCTTCTCGCATGACCACATGCAACATGCCGTATCCACGGGTTTCGTCGCGCAATGCCTGAAACACAATTCCTCGCAAATCCGACTGCGTCAGTGACATCAGCTGAAAGACGCGCGAACGGCTGACAAGCGCCTTATTGACTTCGAAATAGGGATTTTCAGTCGTTGCACCGATAAGCGTAATCGTGCCATTTTCTACCCAAGGCAGCAGCGCATCCTGCTGGCTTTTGTTAAACCGATGAACTTCATCGACAAACAGAATGCTTTTGCGCCCGACGAGCGCATAGTTTTGTTTGGCGGTTTCGATGGCATCACGGATATCTTTGATGCCCGCAAGTACAGCATTTATCGACAAAAACTTCGATTTGGTCGTATTGGCTATAATGCGCGCCAGCGTCGTTTTCCCCGTTCCCGGCGGCCCATAAAAAATGACGCTCGACAGCTGATCGGCCTCGATTGCACGCCGTAACAGACGGCCTTTTGCCAGGATATGCGATTGTCCCCAGTACTCATCGAGCGTTCGCGGGCGCATGCGCGCAGCAAGCGGTTCGTGTTCCGGCAGCGGTTCCTGGCGTTTGGGTTTATCAAATAATGACATATTGAGGTTATCCTGTTTGGGGAATGTATGGCGCGGCGTATCGCAGATAGCCGCGCACCGTGCCCGTATTGCCGCAGGCAATAGGGCCGGCCACATATCATACCCGCAAATTGTAAATAAATGCACGACATTGTGTGCGTTTTGGCTTAAGATATTTGCGCCGCTTGTGGCTTTTTTAAAGGAGTGGTTATGCAGCTTAGTGAACGGATTATGCAGATTTTTGGCGAGATTGCGAAGGTGCCAAGACAGTCAAAGCACGAGGAGAAGATTTCGGCGTGGCTGGTGGAACGCGCGAAGGCCGATGGATTTGCGGTGGATT
>JAEEGL012333425.1_pt1 | contig 18468 bp, 12 predicted proteins | sample 9134231 | NCBI WGS metagenome assembly JAEEGL01 (sample SAMN16246548, study PRJNA631951) | gut metagenome | biome: gut microbiome; feature: rumen; material: fiber-attached | host: Bos | place: Iran: Karaj | collected 2018-10 | reverse complement strand
CGCGTCGCCCACGGCTCCCGCAGTGGCGCCAGCCGCGTCAACCGCAGCCCCGCCGACCGCGCTGACGCCGTCGACAACCCCCGCGCCAAGCGAAAAGAGCGCGTCGCCCAGGGCCCCACACGACTTGACGGCGACGGCGAGTATCTGCTGCCATATCTCCGCAAGCGTCGCGCCGCCCGACTCCTTGCCGATGTCGGTAAGCGTGATCGGCGGAACGGGAATCGTCACGGGCACGCCCTCGACCTTGACCTTTACGCCGGAAATGGAGAGGCGGGCGATCTCGACCTTCTTTCCGCCGTCCTCCGCCTCGGACTCGCCGGCCTTGGCCTTCTCCTTTGCGGCATCGGCCTTCGGAGCCTCTGCCTTCGCGGCCTCCTCGACCTTCTTGTCCTCTTCGGTCTTCGGGCCGCCAGACGCGTTTTCGGCAATCACCTCGAAGTTGTTCCTGCCGTCGTGCGAGACGTACGTGGCGTACACGCCGGAGATCGCGACTTCCTCGACGAGGATCTTCTTGGTGAAGATCGAGGCCATGGAGACCTTGACGTCAAGCTTGTCGAGCGTCACGGCCTCCCTGTCGGAAAAGCCCTCCGGGTTCTCAAGGCGCATCTTCCCCACATGCAGCGTGCCCGTATAGGGATTTACCGAGAGTTCGCCAAGAGTGAACGCCGTGCCCGTAATCTTCGGCACTGCGACGTTCGCCGCAATCCTTCCTGCCGGGCCTATCCAGAACGGCGACAGCAGCAAAAGCGCGACTACCGCGACTGCCGTCCACATCAACACCTTGCCAACTACCTTCAACGCCTTCTTCATCTTGTCTCCTCCTCGGTTTTAAGTTCCTCGATTGTTATCTTGGTCCTAAGCCCCGTTCCCGCCTTCTCCACCTCAAGGACGCTCGGCGCCCAGCGTTCGCCGAACTTCTTGAGCCGCGTGCCCCAGAGCCGTCGCACCGCCGTCTTGTCGCCGTCGGCGAATTCCTCCTCGGCCTGCATGAGCGCGGAAGTCTTCTTGTCAAGCCAAACGCGAACCGTGCGCCCGCCGTCCTTGAGGACTATGACGCGGCACTTCTGGCCGTGGACCGACTCGGACATGCGCTCTGAATCGTAGGATACGTCCTGCCAGTCGAGATAGTCGAGCAGGAGGTCGCTCCACGTAACCGACGAGCCGTCAACAAGCGTGGCCGCAGCCTCTGCCGGGCGCTCGACGGACTTGCCGTCTATCTCAAGCGAAAGTGCCTTCCCTCCGTCACGCCTGAACGAGTACTTGTGCTCGGCCTGCACCGTGCCGCGCCTGTTGCGCACGACTATCCTGCCGGCAACCTCCACCTTCTCCGGTAGCATGGCGCGGCATTCCGCGAGAAGCTGCCTTGGCTCGGGGTCGGGCGCGGCGACAGCCGCCGCGGCCAGCAGTAGCGCACATGCCGTCACTTCGCAAACTCCCTCTCAAGCCCCTTGTGCACCGGCCCGCCGACGTCGCGCCCGGTCTCGTAGTAGCGGCGCGCCGCCTCGCGCGAATCGGGGCGGAACTTCAGTATGAGCGCGGCCATGTTGTAGTAGGCGTGGTAGCTCCTGGGGTTCGTCATTATCGCCCTGTCGAGCGTCGCCTCCGCCGCGCGCCAGTCGCCAGACTGCGCCTCGAGGCGCGCGCGCATGTTGAGCGCCTTCGCGTCGTCAGGCCTCAGTTCAAGCGCCTTGTCGATCTCCTCCTTGCCGGGCATGGCCGCCGCAGGCTTTGACTGCTCCTTGCGCACGGGCTTCCCGGCAGCGCGCGGCGCCTCTTCCTTCGGCGCCTCCTCGCCAACGCCTTCCGAACCGGCTGCCGGCTCCTCCTCCTTTGGTTCCTCCTCCTTCGGCTCCTTCGCGGCCGGCTTTGCCGCCGGAACTGGCGGCGCGTCAAGCCCGAGCCTCTTGCGGCGGCGCTCCTCGAACTTCTTCTCAAGTTCCCGCGTGTCCGTGACCTGCACTGCCTTCGCGTTTTCGCGGCTCTGCTCGAGGATGATGGAATCCATCGCGGCGTTCACGTAGGCGCGCTTGTTCCTTAGCGAGGCGTATTCCGGCAAGGGCGTGATGGCAGGGTTCTCCCTCTCCACCCTGTCAAGTTCGTCGAGCGCCTTGCGGTAGTGCTCGAGCGCCTCGTCAAGCTTGCCCTCTGCCGCCGCGTCCACGGCATCGTCGATTTCGAGCGACGCCTGCTCCACAAGGTCGGAAAGCTTGACGCTCGCCTTCCCCTCGCCGCCGCCGAACGGCCAGTACCACGAAGCCTGCGCCCCCGTCGCCAGGACTGCGGCGGCTGCAAGCGCCAATGCTGTTTTTAGGGTCTGTCGCATGTCCATAATGTCAGAAGAATAGCTTTGCCGCCTTTAGAAGCCCCTGCTTCCACGGAACGCGGTGCGAGACCCCGCTCTTGCCCCTGAATTCGGGAAGGTGCTCGACATACCATTCGTAGTTCCTGACGAGCGCCTGCTTGTTCGAATAGCGCGGGCGGAAGTCGAGCAGCTTCTCCGCCTTCTCGATGGAGACGAACGAATCCGTCGACGCCGTCTCGTACACCCACGGGTAGAGCGGCGAAAGATGCAGTTTTTCGAGGATGCGAAGGATGAACACCACGGGCGCGACAGGCATGCCGCGTATCTTCTTGCCGTGCCCGGCCCTGTCGAGGACGGCCTGGTAGTCCTCGCGCATCGTCGTAAACTCCTTCGCGCCGATGTTGAACTCCGTCGCCACGACGTCCTTCGGGTACGTCATCGCGTTCCAGATGGCGTCGTCGAGGTCGGCGACGTCCATTAGCTGGTAGCGGTTCCTGCCGCTGCCGATCATTGGGAAGCCGTGCCCGGTGTAGGCCCAGTCGTAGAAAAGCGCGAAGACGCCGAGCCGCTCCTGGCCGATGAAGCTCTTCGGGCGGATTATCGAGACCGGGTAGCCCTCCTTGATCGCCTCGCGGCAGATGTTCTCCGCGTCGATCTTGGCGTGCCCGTAGGGGCCTACGCCGACAAGCGGGTCGGTCTCGTAGATCGGGTGCTTCTTCGGCACTCCGTAGACGGCGGTGGAGGATATCTGTATCATCCTGTCGAGCTTGAACTTGCGCGCCGCCGCGAGCACATTCCTGCAGCCGTCGACCTCCGTCGTGTAGATGTCCTCCTCGCTGTAGAGGGGCAGGGCCGCCGCGCAGTGCACCACGACGTCGCAGCCCTCCGTCACCTTCTCGACGACCGGCACGTCGCGCACGTCGCCGAGCGTGAACTTGAGCCACGGCTCGTTGCGCTCCGGGTAGTCGAACTCGGCGATGTCGAGCACGCGGATCTCCTCCACCCCCTTCTCGCGAAGGAGGCGTATCAAGTTGATGCCGAGAAACCCGCTGCCGCCTGTGACGAGAACCTTCATGACTCTTTTTCGATCTCCCCGCGAAGAAGGCCGACAAACGCGTCCACCGCCATCGCGCCAAGGTCTCCGTCCGCGCGCGACCTTACCGAAACCGTTCCCGCCGCCTCGTCGCGCGGCCCGACCACGACCTGGTAGGGCAGCTTCTGGAGCGTCGCCTCGCGTATCTTCGCGCCAAGCTTCTCGGCCGACGAATCGACGTCCACGCGGAAGCCCGCCGCGCGAAGCTGCGCCTGCACCTTCTTCGCATAGTCGAGCGCCTTGTCGGAGACGGGCAGCACGCGCACCTGCTCGGGCGCGAGCCACAGCGGGAACGCGCCCGCATAGTGCTCTATGAGGATGCCGAAGAAGCGCTCGATCGAGCCGAGGAGCGCGCGGTGCACCATGTAGGGCTGGTGGTCCTTGCCGTCGGCGCCTACATAGGTGAGGTTGAAGCGCTCGGGCAGGTTGAAGTCGAACTGCACGGTGCCGAGCTGCCACGGGCGGCCGAGGGCGTCCTTGATCTTCATGTCGATCTTCGGGCCGTAGAACGCGCCGCCGCCCTCGTCGACCTCGTACTTCATCCCCTCCTGGTCGAGGGCGTCCCTGAGAGACTGCGTGGCCTGTTCCCAGCGGGCGGGGTCGCCCACGGCCTTCGCGGGCTTGGTGGAAAGGTAGGCCTGGATGTCGTGGAAGCCGAACTTGCCAAGCATGTTCTTCGCGAACTCGACGGTGTCCTTTATCTCCTGCACTATCTGCTCGGGCGTGCAGAAGATGTGGGCGTCGTCCTGGGTAAAGCCCCTCACGCGGAAGAGCCCGTGCCTCACGCCGTCCTTCTCGTAGCGGTAGACGGTGCCAAGCTCCGCGTAGCGCACCGGCAGGTCGCGGTACGAGCGCTTCTCGAACTGGTAGCACTGGATGTGGAACGGGCAGTTCATGGGCTTTACGTAGTAGTCCTGTATGTAGGCGTCGTTCCCGTCGCCTTCCTGGACGTGCATCACGGGGAACATGCCGTCCTTGTAGAAGCTGAGGTGGCCGGAGGTCTCCCACAGGTTCGACTTGCCGACGTGCGGCGTATAGACGATCTCGTAGCCCGCCTCGTAGTGGCGGCGGCGCCAGTACTCCTCGATCGCCACCCTGACGCGCGCGCCGCGCGGCAGCCAGTGGGCGAGCCCGGGGCCCACCTGCTCGGTTATCGTGAAGAGCTTGAGCTGCTTTCCGAGGACGCGGTGGTCGCGCTTCTTCGCCTCCTCCTCGCGGGCGATGATGGCGTCGAGCTCGGCCTGGTCCTTCGCGACGATGCCGTAGACGCGCTGGAGCATCTTGTTCTTCTCGTCGCCGCGGTAGTAGCTGCCAGCGACGCGCGTGAGCTTCACCACGCCGATCTGCGCGGAGTGCTCCACGTGCGGCCCGCGGCACATTTCCACGTAGTCGCCCACGGTGTATGTCGAGATGTCCTCGCCCTCGGGGATGTCGGCAAGGCGCTCGAGCTTGTACTTCTGGCCCTCGAGCATCTTCGCGCACTCCTCGCGGGTCACGACCTTCCTGACGAAGGGCTCGTCAAGGGCGATGAGGCGGGCGATTTCGGCCTCGATCTTCGGGAAGTCCTCTGGCGAAATCCTGTGCTCGAGGTCAAAATCATAGTAGAACCCCGCGTCTGTCGCCGGGCCTATGTCAACCTGCACGCCCTCAAATACGTTCTGCACGGCGCGCGCCATCAAATGCGCCGCGCTGTGCCTTCTGGCCTGTTCGTTAATTTCCGCCATCGCTTCTCCCTGTTTCCCTGAAAACGCGTATTATATCATATTTGTGCCGCCGCTCTGCCAAATATCTTCTTCGTGTCGACCGTCACGATGCCGAGGGGCTTCATCGTCTTCCACGCGCCGCGCGTGAAGTCCGGTATGTCGACGGGCGCGCCGCGCTTCCCCTGCGAGATCTCGGTAATCTCGCAGAGGCAGCTCCACGAGGCGAGGTCGTACACGTCCATGTCGAGGGGCAGGCCGTTCTGCAGGCAGTAGATCCAGCGGAGGTCCATGACGAAGTCCATGCCGCCGTGGCCGCCCACCTTCTTCGCGATGTCGCCGACTAGCTTCCACATCGGGTGGCGGTACTTCTCGCGGTACTCCTTCGTGCGCTCCTCGGTGTACTCCCTCGGGCCGGAGCCGGGCGTCTTCTCGATGTCGATCCTGAGCGGGTAGTCCATCATTATCCCGTGCGTGCCCTGTATCGTGTTCATGCGGCTGTACGGGTGCGGCGCGTTGCACGAGAGGTTGAGGAGGATTATCTTGCCCTTCGCCGTGCGGATGAGCGAGGAGTTGTACGTGCCCGTCAGGTACTTCTTGTACGTCTCGACGTTCTCGCCGTTCCAGCGCGTGTCGCCGCCCCTTATGAGGTCGCCTACCGAAATGCCCTCCATCGAGTTCAGGTAGTCGAAGCGGTCGCCGCGGTTTATGTTCATGTACTGCGCGACGGGGCCGAGGCCGTGGGTCGGGTAGTAGTTGCCCCTGTGCTCCATGTACCACTCGGCGCGGAACTGGCTGAGCTTGTGGCCGCGCGTCGAGCCGCTGTGGAGGTAGCCGGCCTCGCCGTACACCGTCTCGCCCAGCACCCCAAGGCGGCACATGTTGAGCGCAAGCATCTCCTTCTCGCCATAGCAGCAGTTCTCGAGCATCATGCAGTGGCGCTTCGTCTTCTCGCTCGTCTCGACGAGCTCCCAGCAGCTGTCGACGTCCATCGTGGCGGGAACCTCGACGAACGCATGCTTGTCGGCGCGCATCGCGGCGAGCGCCACGGGCGCGTGGAGCTTCCACGGGACGCAGGCATAGACGACGTCGACGCTGTCCCACTGGCAGAGGTCGCGATATGCCGTCGCGCCCAAGAACTCCCTGGCGGGCTTGAGGTTGCACCCCGCGAGAATGTTGCGGCAGCCCGCGATGGCCCCCTTGTCGATGTCGCAGAGGGCCGTGACGTCGACGCCCGGTATCTTGCAGATGCGCTTCACGGCCCACGTGCCGCGCTTGCCGACGCCTACGAAACCAATGCGCACGCGCTCCAGCTTCGGCGCGACGAAGCCCGCCATGGGCGCGCCGATGCTCTCGTTGGCCGGCGGCGCGACGGGCGTCTCGGCGGCAGGCGCGGCAGGCTTGTCGTCAACTACGGCCACTGCCTTGCCGGTCTGGCAGCCCGCGGCGACGGCCGCAAGCCCCATCCATCCAGTCCCCTTGAGGAAGTCCCTTCTGTCGATTCCGTTCATTGCCATGTCTTGTTCTCCTTCAGTTTAGTTTCTTCTTACGATCTTTGCGATTATGCGGGAAGCGCCGAGGATCTTGAACCCGAGAAGCAAGAGTATCTTCCCGAGAAGGTGCCGCGACTCGGCGCGTATCTCCTTTATCTCGATGCCCTCCTTGTCGCAGAGGGCACGGAAGTCCTTGAGCGTGATGCAGTGGATGTTCGGCGTGTCGTACCACTGGAACGGCAGCTGCTTCGAGACGGGGAGCCGCCCGGTGAGCGCGAGCGTGAGGCGTATGCGGTACGCCGCGAAGTTCGGGAAGGTGACGATCGCCTCATCGGCTATCCTCAGCGCCTCGTGGAGAAGCCCGCGCGGGTTCTTCACCTCCTGGAGCGTGTCGGAGACGATGGCAGTGTCGTAGTGGCGGTCGGGAACCGTCTCAAGCCCTTCGTCGGCGTCCTCCCAGAAGACGTCGTGGCCGTCGGCAAGCGCCTCCTCGAAGCGCTCGACGTCGATCTCCACGCCGTCGCCGCGCACGCCGAGGTCCTCGCGGAGGACATTCAAAAGCGTGCCGTCGCCGCAGCCGATGTCCACTACGTGCGAGCCGGGGCGCACCATCTTCACGACGTTGCGGTATAGGCGGCGCTGCCACTTCATCACCTTGACGGAGCGCCCGGAGAGGAAGCCGCCCACGAGCTTCGAGAGGTCGTCTATGTCGGTAAGGAACGAGTCGTGCCCCGTGCCGGACTCGAGATGGCAGTACGACACGTCCTTCTTCGACCGCATGAGCGAGGCCACGATCTCCTTCGACTGCCACCAGGGAAAGAGTATGTCGTTCTCGTATGAGACCACGAGCGTCTTCGCCTTCACGCGGGCGAACGCGGCGTCGAGCGAGCCGAAGCGGTCGCACGGGTCGGAGAGATCCATCGAGCGAGTTATGTGCAGGTAGCTGTTCGCGTCGAAGCGGCGCAGGAACTTCATCGCCTGGTAGTCGAGGTAGCTCTCTATCTGGAAATACGTCTTGAAGAGGCGGTCGCGCTCGGCGCGCTCCTCCGGCGGGGCGTTCACGAAGTTCTCCTGCAGGCGGCGGCCGAACTTCTGCTGCAGGAGCTCGCGCGAGAGGTAGGTTATGTGCGCGAGCTGCCGCGCCGCCGCAAGCCCCGCCTTCGGGCCCTTGCCGTCGCCTTCGAGGTAGTAGTCGCCGCCCTGCCACTTCGGGTCGTCCGTTATGGAGTTGCGGCTCATCACGCTCAGCGCGATCGCCTGCGTGTTGAGGCTCGCGCTCGTCGCTATGAGGCAGACCTTCTCCATGTCGTCCGGGAAGCGCGTCATCCAGTTCACGACCTGCAGGCCGCCGTAGCTGCCGCCCACGAGCGCGGCGAGCTTCTTCACGCCGAGCTGCCGCAGAAAGAGCCTGAAGACGTCCACCGCGTCGTCGAACGTGTACTGCGGGAAGGACGAGCCGTAGGGCCGCCCCGTGTCGGGGTTGATCGACATGGGGCCCGTCGTGCCGGTGCAGCCGCCGAGCACGTTCGCGCAGATGACGTGGTACCTCCTCGTGTCGAAGGCGCGGCCGGGGCCTACCATCTCCTCCCACCAGCCGCTCGGCTTCTCCTCGCCCGGCCTTATGCCGGCTACGTGCGCGTCGCCCGTGAGCGCATGGCAGATGTAGACCGCGTTCGCGTCGCCTAGCGGGGCGCCGCATTCCTCGTATGCGACCTCCACCTCCTTGAGGACGCCGCCGTACGCAAGCCTCAAGCCCCCTCCCGGGAGCTCGAGCTTGAGCTTCTTCGGCTCTACGATGCCTACGCCTTCGCCCATCTTCGCGCCTACTTCCCCTCTCCAGGCGCGGCGTCGCGCCGCTCCTTCACGATTGCGTACTCCACCCAGATGGGATAGCCGGAGCCGCTGTTGTTGCGCATGACGACGATGTTCTCGCCCTTGACGAGGTTCTTCGCCGGCAGGTCGAACCCGACCGTAGTCCACGCGCCCTGCCCGCCGCGCACGAAGAAGGGGTTCGCGCCGTCGTAGACCGTCTCTCCGTTGAGCTCGACCACGAACTTCTTCGGGTATCCCGTGCTGACCCCGCTAATCCAGAGCTTCATGCCCTCCGCCGGGACCTTCTCGACATTGAACTTGAAGCGCGCGCGGCAGTTCTCGTAGAAGCACGCCGCCACCGAGCTCGTTGGCAGGATCGGCTGCTTCTTCGTAGAGGGATACGGTTCGGCGGCGACGCCGCGCATGTCGTAGAGCGGGTCTATGAAGATGTCGCCCTTCGACTCGTCGTAGGCGGCCTTCTTGTCCTTGGCAAGGTGCTCCTTCAGGACGGCGTAGGGCTTGGCGTACTTCTTGTGGTAGTCCGGCGGGTTCCTGATGTACTTCACGACGCCGTCGAACCAGCCGACCGCCCGCTCCCACGAGCCGAAGCCGCGCATGACCTTCGGGCCTGCGATCTCGCGAGCCTTCTCCGTAGCCTCGTGGATCTCCTTAGAGGCCTGCTCCCAGGCCGCGAGGTCTTCGTGCAGCACGCCGGAGTGGATGCGCCCGTACTTGTAGCCGTCGACCTGGCAGAGCTTGTCGTAGGCGGGCTTCAGGGTCGCGTACACGCCCTTGCCGGCGTACTGGTCGAGCCCGCGCTCCACGGCCCTCTTCCTGTCGTAGCCATTCACGTTCCAGAGGTAGTCGGCGAGCGTGGTGAGGATCGGATAGTCCTCCGGCGTGTCGGAGTTCTTCTGTATGCTGCGCATGTCCTCGGCGGCGAACCCCGGGTAGAACCACTTGTCCCACGGCATCTCGTCCAGGACGTAGGAAAGGTAGTAGTGGGGGCCGGCCTTGTTCTGGAAGAGCGAGGGCTTTCTCCCGATGAGGTTCGCGTACCAGTCGCGGTGCGCCTTGTTCTTCCTGTGCGAGCCGACGCGCTCGCCGGTCCAGAATATCGAGACCTCCTCCGGCAGCTTCTGGAGGCTCTTCAGGTACTTGTTGCGGTCGTCGGGGTAGGGGTGGCCGGCGCTCGGCCCCCAGTAGAACGGCGGGCAGAACTCCATCTTGAAGTCGGGATACTCGGCCTTGACGCGGTTGTAGAACTTGAGGAGGTGCTCGACGTCGAAGTCGGAGGGCTTTCTCCCGGTGTCCTTGTCCTCCTGCTTGTAGACGTCGTCCCAGTAGCGCGCGTCGTCGTACGGGTAGTATATGCCCACTCCGCACGACGCCCATATCTTCGCGTTCTCCACCTGCATCTCGAGGAACACGTTCCAGCAGAGCGGCCAGCAGAGGTCCATCGTGAACGGGGCAAACCCGTAGTAGAGCTCGAGGCCGAGGTCCTTGAACTCCTTGGCCATGCACTTCGTCTTGTAGAGGTTAAGCGGCGTGTATATGCCCTGCGAGATGAAGTTGGGCTTCGCGGTCGTGATGTTCATCTTGTTGAAGAGCATGAACTCGCACTCGTCCACGCAGCAGCGGCCGAGATAGCCGCGCTGCGGGCAGTCGGGCCAGTCCTCGAGCGAGGCGTGGCGCATCCGCTTCTCCTGCCAGTCGTATATCTGCAGGAACGAGACAAGGCCCCATAGGACGCCCTGCCTGTCGCGCGCGCGGATCTCCGCGCCCTTCTCGCCGGACTTGAGCGTGTAGCCCTCTGGCTTGTCTACGGGAGCCGCCGGGTCGAGGGCGACCGTGACGGGATACCCGCCCTTCTCCGGCGTCTCGACGCCGCGGAGGTTGAGCTTGCGCCTGAAGAACCTGAACCTCGCGTCGTCAGGCGCGATGCCCACGGCCTTCACCGACACCTTGGGCGCGGCGGTGTACTTGTCGAGGTACTCCGACTTCTGCGGCTCGGGGAACGCCCTGCATCCCGTCCAGCGCGGCAGGGAAAGCCCGTTAAGCGAATTGCCGTCAAGCCAGTGGAGCGCCTGCCTCGCGCGGGCGTTCCAATTCGTCTGGCGGCGGCGGCCGGCCCAGCCTCCCGCCTTCAGGTCGCGCGAGAGGAGGTCGTGGAGAGTCTTCTTCGCCTCCTCCTCGCGGCCCGCGCCGAAGTGGCAGTCGGCGATTTCGTAGAGCGCCCGCGCGACAGACTGCTGGTCGCTCTTGAAGGCGACTGCCATGGACTTCTAGTACGCCTTTATCGCGTCGTCCCAGCGCGACCTGAACATGAGCGCCCAGCCGAGCTCCGCCCACTTGTCCGCGGCCTTCGGGTCCTTCTCGGGCGCCTCCTCCGCGAGCTTGCGGCAGTGCGCGATGTACGTGTCGCTTATCTCGTCGCACTTCTTCTGGTCGAGGCCCTTTGTCGAGTCCGGCGGGACGGTCAGCCAGCGGATGCGGTTCAGGTCGGAGTAGATGCCGAAGATGGCCGTCGGCGGGTCGGACTTAAGGAGGTACGGGTTCTTCTTCTCCTTCGGCGCGAGCGGAAGGTCCGGGTCGACGTTCGCCTTGTCGTCGGCGAGCGCGAGCAGGGCCACGGGGAGCGCGAGAAGCGCGATCTTGAGGTTTGTCTTCATGTTGTCGTATCCTTTGCCGTATTACATCCTGTATCCGTTGAAGCTGCGCGTGTTGTAGAGCTTCTGGCCCTTCGGCACGGCAAGCCCCATCGCCTTGCGTATGGCGACGATGTCCTTCACGAACTTGGGCTTAAGCTGCCTCACCCTGCCGCCGTGTGCGTCGGCGAGAAGGAGAACCTGGCAGTATGCGTCGGCGTTCTCGGCGAACCACTCCGCCTCCTCGACGTCGCGGCCGCCGCAGACTATGCCGTGGTTGGCCATGAAGACGACGTTCGACTTCTTCGCCGCCTCCGCGACGGAGCTCGCCACCTCGTCTGTGCCGGGCGTCGCGTACGGCGCAAGCGGAATCTGGGAGAGGAAGATGTCGGCCTCGGGGTTGATGCCGTTCGGCGGCACCATCCCCGCGAAGAGGAAGGCGTTGCAGTGCGGCGGGTGGCAGTGGATGCAGGCGTTCATGCCGGTCGCCTTCATCATCGCGATATGCACTTTCACCTCGCTCGTGCGCGGGCGGATGCCGCAGAGCTGGCCACCCTTCATGTCGACGAGGCAGATGTCCTCGCGCTTCATGAAGCCCTTGCAGCACAGGGTCGGCGTGCAGAGGACGAGGTCCTCCCCGACGCGCACGGAGATGTTGCCGCCGTTGCCGTCGGTGTATCCCTTCTCGTAGATGCGCCTGCCCATCTCGCAGATCTGGTCCTTCACCTTTACTACGGGCGCGGAGACGAAGAACCTGTCGAGCTCCCTGCGCGTCTTCGGCTGCGGGCCGTTCTTCCAGTCGTACGCCCTCTCGACGAGCGGCGGGTGTATGTAGAGCTTTTCGTCCATTTGTCAGGCTCCTTCAGTTATGCCGTTCTGCCTTGCGATAAGCCCCTCGCCGCCGTAGAGCTTGCGAAGCTTGGGCTTCTCGATCTTGCCGGTCGGGTTGCGCGGAACGGGCGCGAAGATGATCTTGCGCGGCCGCTTGTAGCGCGGCAGGTCGAGGCAGAAGTCGTTCACCTCGCGCTCCGAAAGCGCCATGCCGTCCTTGACGGAGACGATGGCCGCCGCGATCTCGCCGAGCCTTTCGTCTGGAAGGCCGATTACCGCGACGTCCTTGATCGCCGGGTGCGCGCGCATGAAGTCCTCTATCTGCACGGGGTAGATGTTCTCGCCGCCCGTGATGATGACGTCCTTCGCGCGGTCGACGAGGTAGATGAAGCCGTCCTTCTCCTCGGCCATGTCGCCCGTGAGGAGCCACCCGCCCTCCTTGAGTATCTCGGCGGTCGCCTTCGGGTTCTTGTAGTATTCCTTGAGGACGCCCGGGCCCTTCAGCGCGAGCTCGCCCACTTCGCCCGGGGCGACGGGCGTCACGCCGTCGCTTTTCACGATCTTCGTCTCCCAGCCGTAGCCCGCTACGCCGATTGCGCCGACGTGGTCGATGTTCTCGATCCCGAGGTGCACCGCGCCCGGGCCGGTCGACTCCGAAAGCCCGTAGTTGGTGTCGTAGTCGTGGTTCGGGAAGACGCTCTTCCAGCGCTTTATGAGCGACGGCGGCACCGGCTGGGCGCCGATGTGCATGAGCCGCCAGCGCGAAAGGTCGTATTCCTCGAGCTTCACCGCGCCGCTCTCGATTGCGTCAAGAATGTCCTGCGCCCACGGCACGAGGAGCCACACTATCGAGCAGCGCTCCTCGGAGACGACGCGAAGTATCCACTCCGGCTTCACGCCCTTCAAGAGCACCGCGCGCCCGCCTACGAGGAACGAGCCGAACCAGTGCATCTTCGCGCCCGTATGGTAGAGCGGCGGGATGCAGAGGAAGCAGTCTTCCTTCGTCTGGCCGTGGTGGTTCTGCTCCACGCGGCACGAATGGACGAGGCACCTGTGCTGCAGCACTATCGCCTTCGGGAAGCCCGTCGTGCCGGAAGAGAAGTAGATCGCCGCCTCGTCCTCGAGCGTGAGCGGGATGGCCGGCGTCCTCGACGAGCAGTAGGAGACGAGATTGCGGAAGTTCTCCGCGAACGTCGGGCAGTCGTCGCCGATGTAGAGGCGCGCGCGGAGCCTCGGCACGCGGTCGACGATCTGCTCGACCCTGCCCGTGAACTCCGGCCCGAAGACGAGCGCGTCGGCGTCGGCGAGCTCGAGACAGTACTTTATCTCGTCGGCGGTGTAGCGGAAGTTGAGGGGAACTGCCATGCAGCCCGCCTTCAGGACGCCGAAGTAGACCGGCAGCCACTCAAGGCAGTTCATGAGCAGTATCGCCACCTTGTCGCCCTTCCTGAAGCCGCGCGAAAGGAGGAAGTTCGCCACCCTGTTGGAGAGCTCGTTGAACCTGCGCCAGGTTATCTCCGACCTGTACGCCTCGGCCGCAGAAGGCTCGATGAGGGAGTATTCGCGCCATGTCGTGTGGCGCGACTCGTACTCCTGCGGGTTTATCTCCACAAGCGCGACGTCGTCCGGCCACGTGGCGGCGTTGCGCTCGAGTATGTCGGCTATGCTGCCAAATTCCTCTTTCATTTCCTCTTCTTCTCCGCCTTGGCCTTTTCCTTCGCGGCCTTCTCGGCCTCCTTCGCCCTGGCCTCAAGGTCCTTGAGGCCCGCCGCGTACCGCTCCTTGCCCTCGTCCGGCCACGTCGTCATGTAGAGCTTCACGAGGCCGAACGCCTTCACGGGGTCCGACTGCGTCGAGAACGATATCTCGTCCTCGACCTTGGTCTTCGCCGCGGCGACCGCGGCAAGGACGTTCCGCGCCTCCGCTGCATACGGCGAGTTCTTCGCGTCGGCGTCCTTCTGTATCTTCTTGAGGTCGGACTTGATGTTCTTGCCCAGGACGAACTTCTTCTCGAGTGGCTTGTACTTCTTTAGCGCAACGCCCGCGACGAGGCTCTCGGGGACTATCGCCCCCGAGAACGCGTTGATGGCCGCCTCGATGGCGGCCTTGTCGTCGCGGCCCGAGTAGACCACGCGGCCGCCGCGGTCGACCACGTACATAAATGGGATTCCGCCGCCGTTGTCCGGCTCGCCGGCGGCAAGCCCGAAGCCAGAATACACGGGATAGCGCACATTCGCCTCGGCGAGGACCTTGCGCACGTCTTCGGGGGAGCCGTTCTGCCTGTGCGAGCCGATGAGGACGAAAGGCTTGTGGGAGAAGCTTTCGTGGTACTTCTCGAGCTGCGGCAGAAGCCTGCGGCACGGCGGGCAGTGGATGCCCCACTCGTCGACAAAGACGACCTTGCCCGCGAGATCCGCAGGCGTCAGCTTGGGCCCGGAGAGATGGTGCTCGTCGTCAAGCCCGCGCCACTCAGCCCCTGCAAGCGCGGCGGCCGCCGCCGTCGCCGCCGCAAAAATCAGAACTTTTGTTTTCATTAAGTTGCTATTATATCTAAAAACCGCCCTCAAAGTCAAGTGAGGAGCAGTGGGCAGGGGTCAGTAGTCAGGGGTCAGGTTCGAGAACGAAAACAAATTCCACTCTCCAACTCCAACTCTGAACTCCAACTTGCCCCAAACGCGAGTGCGGCCTCGCCCTTGCGACAATGCCGAGCCCCTTTTATGGCCTCTGCATCCTCCCTGCGCGGGAAGCAGGTCACGGCGTGCGCAGGCCGCGCAATGCGCGGCGGAGCAGCTCAAGGAAACGGGCGTCCTTCGTCCAGTAGACCTCTGGATGGAACTGGAAGCCGAATATCGGCAGGCGCTCGTGCTCAATAGCCTCTATGACGTCATCCCCCTCCGCTTTCGCTGTCACGAGGAAGCCAGGAGCAGTCTTCTGGCAGCGCATTGTGTGCGACGAATTGACCTTGACCGTCCCTTCGCCGAACACGGCGGTCATCAGCGAAGCACCCGGAAGCACCGTCGCCAGGTGTTCCGCCCGCTCTCCCGAGCGCTCGAAGCGCGCTTCGTCCTTGTGGACGAGCTTTCTGTCGGACGGGACGGGCGCGAGCGTACCGCCGAAATGCCGGTTTATCACCTGGCAGCCGTGGCAGATGCCGACAATCGGCATTCCTCTCTTCACCGCCAGCGAGATGACGCGTTCCTCGTAGGCACAGCGACGCGGGTAGTCCTGTCCTTGGATGCCCCCGCCGACCATAAGTGAGTCGCAGTGGGAAAGGAACTGGTCGACCGCCGCATCCTCCATCTCCGGCAGCACGACTGGCAGGCAGCCGGCCTTCAGGATGGCTTCGGCCATGTTGCGCCGCGCCGACACGACTCCGTTCGTCTGAAGGTAGTCCACGATAGCGACAATCGGCCGTCCCGCGTCAGTTTCCTTCGCCGCACAGACGCTCCCCGCGAGCGTCGCTGCGGAAATGAGAGCCGTCATGATGGTTTTCATTGCTTTCATGTGCTCGTGTATTATATCATAATTTTGAGTTCAGAGTTTAGAGTTATGCGTGGAGGAGTTAGCAGTTAGCCTCGCGGCGCTATAACACGGAGAAGTTAGAGACACGGAGGCACGGAGTTTAGAGGTGGAGAGAGCGAGAAGCGCTAACTGCTAATCCTGACCACTGACCACTGCTATCTGCTAAATATTAGCCGAGTAGAACGTGAAGAACGTGGAGAAAAGATTCCGCTCTCGAACTCGAACTCCAACTCGAACTAATCTCCAACTCCGAGGGCTAACAAAGTAGCTCCGCTAACGCTTCGCTTGGGGCTTCACCACCGAGCCCAGATACGCGATTGCCTTTATGTCGTCGGCGCGGCCAACCTCGATGTCTGGATATTCGGCATTCAGCGAACGAAGAAGCGTCTTGCTGCCCTTCTTGACAAGCTTCTTCAGCAAATACGCGCCGCCGGACTCAGGATCGGACATCTGGTCGTTACACTGCACCAGCACAATGCGGTTGTCATAATTGCCGCCGCGTAACTTTCTTACCACGCAAAAATCGCCGTCGTGGATTGTCGGCTCCATCGAGTCGCCGACCGCCCTCACTACAACCATCGTCTTGTCGAGTTTGCCAGCGCCCTCGACCTTGACCCAGCCCTCCGGTTCGACAATTCTTCCTTCGCCCAAAACGCCGCAAGCCGCGCGAAGCGAATAGAGCGGCAAGTATTCACGAAACCGCAGATCCTCGGCGACATCACTCACCACATCTCCCCAGCCATCCCACTTCTTGCTTTCCATGCGTTTCTTCTTGAACTCTACATAGCTTATGTCCGCAAGAGCTTTCAGGAAAGCAAGATACTTGGCCTTGTCATTCAAGAGCGCGTCAAACGCCTTGTCGTTCTCTCGATATGCATCAAGAACAATCTGGTCGAGAACGCCTGGGAAGATGCCCTCGATGTAAACATTTCGCTCATTGGCTGTTGCAGCCTTCTTGAGCTTCGCGCTGGAAAGCACCTTCGGCAACACCATCTCGACAATAACAAGGTCAGAGTCGGTAAAGTCTCCCGCATACGCCTCGTTGATCGCGTTTATCACCTCTTGCAGCAGCGACCGCGCCTGTGTCATTACTGTCGCGGGCTTTGGTTTCGGTGCGTCAAAAATGGACGGCTTCTTTTCAAGTTCGATTGCACCGGAGAACGTTTCCTTCAACTTGTAATACTTGAGCTTCACCGCCCCTTCCAGATCGACCACTTCGTGTGCGTCCGGCGGGAGAAGATGCTCAAGATAAGTTAGGAACGTGTGTTCTTTCTGAATCTCGTCGTCAAAAAGACGCGTGATCTGCGTCAAGTAGTTGTACCAGCGCACGAAAGAGCGAACATTCCTTCTGTAAAGAGAGCGTTCCTTTGCCGTGAGCGCGTTATACTTCCCGACAACAGGCGTAAGCGCCCCTGCGATCTGCCCTTGCACGGATGCATTCTTCTTACCGCCACCGGCGAAATGTATCTTATTCACCGCCTCAATATCGGCCTCGGAATAAAGGTTGACCTTTCTTATCTCCTTGCGCTTCTTGAAGACAAGGTCGATATTGATTTCTTCCGCAAGTCCTGTTTCCTGATAGTAGGGCTGGAACGCCTCCTTGATCTCCGCGTCAGTGTTCACGAAGTCGAGGATGTAGGTGTCAGTCTTCCCTGGATGAATGCGGTTCACTCGGGAAAGTGTCTGCACTGCCTTTACATCGCGGAGCTTCTTATCCACGATCATCGTGTGGAGAAGCGGCTCGTCAAAACCCGTCTGGTACTTTTCCGCCACAACAAGGATGTCGCCCTCTTTGTGGAATACAGCTTTCGCCTGCGACTCCTTCACGGCCTTACCCATAGAAACCGCATTAAGGCTCTCTTCCGTGTGGATCGTTCCACTCTTCGGCGGATCTTCAATCTGACCAGAAAACGCGACCATCACCTTGACCGCTTCTTGTCCGCGATCCTTCAAGGCCTCCTGCAACGCAAAGAAATACCTGACCGCCGCGCGACGCGAGTCAGTAACAACCATCATCTTCGCGCCCTTAAACTTCCTTCGGGTGACGGAAAGGAAAGTGTCGACAATAACTGCGCTCTTCTCGGCAAAGTTCTTTGGATGCAGGTTCTTGTATTTCTTGATTGTCTTCGCCGCCTCGCTAACAGGCACCTCTGGATTGTCCGCAGTCGCCTTTACAATCTCGTAGCATGTCTTGTAGGTCGTGTAGTTGGCGAGCACATCATGGATGAATCCTTCCTCTATCGCCTGTCGCATCGAATAGGTGTGGAACGGACGGAAGGAGCCGTTTCTCTGCCGCGTTCCGAAGATGTCGAGCGTCACATCCTTTGGCGTCGCCGTAAACGCGAAGTAGCTAAGGTTCCTGTGCTTGCCGTGCGTGCACATCATAAGCGCAAGTTGCGTCTCTGGCGAGTCGAGGTCGTCTTTGTCTATTTTCTTGCCTGTCTCAGCTTCGTATTCGGCAACTGCCTCTCTCAAATCTGCAAGTGCGATCTTCAGCTTTGCCGCGCTCTGTCCTGTCTGGCTAGAATGCGCCTCATCAACCACAATGGCAAACCGCTTTCCCTCGACGCTCTTTACGTCCTTGAAAATCACAGGGAACTTCTGCAATGTCGAGACTATTATCCGCTTGCCATCGTCAATCGCCGCAAGCAAGTCTTTTGCATGCTTCTTCTCGTCAATCACCGCCACTTCGCCAAGCTTCGGATTGAAACTCATCACTGTGTTCTGCAACTGCTTGTCGAGAACGCGCCTGTCAGTGACTATGATTACCGAATTAAACACCGGCTTGTCTTCGTCGTTGAAGAGACTGGCAAGACGGTAGCCAATCCACGCAATCGAATTTGATTTTCCCGACCCCGCCGAATGTTGCACAAGATAGTTCTTCCCGCTGCCATGCGCCTTCACATCGTTGATGAGCTTTCTCACGACATCGAGTTGGTGGAAGCGCGGGAAAACAAGTCGCTTCTCTTTCGCCTCGTAGTTGACAAACTTCTGGAGGATGTCGAGAAGCGAGTCTTTCGCCAAGACATCCCGCCAAAGATAATCGGTGGGCGCCTTCGGGCCCGTT
>JAEEGL017245971.1_pt1 | contig 18469 bp, 17 predicted proteins | sample 9134231 | NCBI WGS metagenome assembly JAEEGL01 (sample SAMN16246548, study PRJNA631951) | gut metagenome | biome: gut microbiome; feature: rumen; material: fiber-attached | host: Bos | place: Iran: Karaj | collected 2018-10 | reverse complement strand
GCTCTCGGTTACGAAAACTGCTTCCTCCTCGACGGCGGCGGCAGCGCCACGATGGCCAACTACAACGCCGAGACCGGCAACTACGAGCTCGTCAACCATCCCTCCGACGAAAAAGAGGACGGCTCCTTCGGACAGGTCAGAGCCGTCGTCAACTCGATCATTCTCTCCTATGTGAAGCCCGAGCCCGACCCGACCGAAGAACCCACCGCCGAGCCTGTTCCGACCGACGCACCTGTCGTCACCCCCGAGCCTGCCCCCAAGAAAGGCTGCGGCAGCGCTGTCACGACAGTCATTCCGCTACTCGCCGCGGTTCCCGTCGCACTTCTCCTTAGAAAGAAAAGGGATACGCTCAGGTAACGTCTCCTGCTTTAAGCGCTTCCTTATAAAAGCCACGGTTTTTATTTACATATTCCCTTGTTACGAAAGAAATGAAAACCTCAGCCATTTTACGTTACCTCACGGGTATTATATCATGAATTAAATGCTTTTAAATACTCCCTGCAGCCTTCTATGAAATGATATTTGTCGTTTATTCTTTTGGAATACCTGATGTAACCTATGGCCCGGTTTTCTTCCTTTTCTTCAAATTTTCCCAAAGACATAATATTCAGATTGTCCGCCATGTCCGCCATTTTTACCATGGAAGCCGTTCTGTTCTTTAATACTTCGTCAATGTATTCATCGTAATTCATGTTTTTATCGTGGGTTACCAGCAAAAGCGGCCTTTCAATATACATGTTAAAATAATCTCTGTACCCGTATTCATTGTATATTTCCCGGATTTCCTCCAATGTAACCTCTGTATCCTCCAAAACGTCGTGCATAATGCAGACCTCCTGAACACCCTCAAAGGGTATTCCGTATTCCTCCATTAAATCCCTGTCAATACAAAAGAAATCTCCCTCTTCAATTCCCGTAAATTCCATATACATTTTTCTCACGTAAAACGGATGGAGATAATACGGCTTTCCGTCTTCCCGCCTCTGATTTCTGTGGGCGTACATGGAAATGGCCATGGAAATATAAACCGTGAACTCGAACATGGATTCAATTTCATCCTGTGTAAAACCTGCCTCCGAACTTAAATAATCCCTGATTCTCTCTTCAATATTCAAATTGTTCATACTCTCAAAACCTCCTGTCTTTTATGCTTCAATTATATCCGGACAGAAAAAGAAAAAGGTCAGTTGACGGCTGACCTTTTTACACGTGTAAAAATGATATTCACTTAAGAATCATGAGAAATCATATATGCCCCGGGACTCCAGAAGTTCGCTTACGTCGTATATGTCGTAAATACCCTTTTCAAAGCAAAAACGTATTACAAGACCAAATTCGTTGGCTGAACTTAAGGTATACCCCGCCTTTTTCAGAAGATATTTGCACTCGTGGTTTGTAAGCTTCATGGCAAGGGCGATTCTTATACAGGTGTTAAGCGAAGGAATGCTTTTTCCTGATATTATTCCGGACCAGCACTGCTTTGTTATGTTGGCCGTTTTGTAAATTTCAGAGGCCTTTTCCACCTTGTACTTGTCCATGAGTTTATACAGGTATTCCACAAATTCCATGCTTTTTTCCCTGTTTTCCCTGTGAATTTCTATGTATTTATCCAGTTCTGCAAAGGTTTTATCTTTGTCTTCCATTTTAACCGGCTCCTGTTTATAATTTTGCGGCACTTGGGTCAGTCGACTATTCTCCCTGAAAACAGATTAAATGTTTCACCGTTTACTGTGGTGTAAATGTAAAATGCAAAAGGTCTGTCAGCAGTAAACTAAGGATATTCGTCCTCCTGAATCGAAGTGTTTTTGTAAGTTGCTATGTCGTTTTCGTTTTGTCGAGGCGATGACAATTGGCATTCTTTGGTTGGAATACGCAGTGGAGCAAATGATTTCCCGGCTCTCTTACAATCTCTGCATAATCCTAAGTTTGGAGTTGCACCGCCATATATAATGAACTCTCCTTCAGGTGCGTTTTTCCCGCAGGAGCCGCACTTAATCCATCGAGTACCTTGTGGGTCTAGGACAACCTTGCTTTGTTGGCTTAAGAGTTCGTCAAGATTGTCCTTGAAATCTCGTCTCGCTTTTTCTTCGGCTTTAGCCTTTGCACGTGCTTCCTCTATTTGAATACGTTTCCGCTCTTCTTCTTGCTTTTTTAAAAGAAGATATTCTTGCCGTCTTTTCTCTTCTTCTCTTTGTCTCTGTTCAAATGCTTCTTTGGCTCTTCTTTCAGATTCTTTAGTCTGCTTTTCCCTTTCTTCTTTTTCTTTTTTCCATTCTTCTATTTGTTCAGTGGAAGCCTTAAAAAAATGAAGCAATTGCCAGATACTGTCTTCTGCCTGCCAGACCACATATCGCTTCTTCTTTTCTACCCTAAAGTGTCCCGTAACAGGATCCAAATGTGCATAGAAGCCAACTATGTGATTATCTTGTCCGAATGATTCTCGATCCATATGTCCTCGAGATCCATTAACAGCCATGACTTTATTATTTACAAGATTCTTAACCATCATTCCCGTAAAGTCAGGCTGCCACAAATCAAAAAGAGTTTTGCCATTTTCTACGCTATGAATGATATCTTCTGGTTTATTTTGCTTTCGGAATAATAATTCATTGTTCTCTTTGACCAGGTTTACAAATCGAGAGATGCTTAACGCGTGGTTGATATCAGTGTAGAATGTTTTAAAGTTAGAATAGGCATGGGTAACCATCTCCAACGGACAATCGTTATTGAGATCTTCTGGATTCGAGAATTGAACGTAAAGCATAACATTTTCAAGAGAATCAAAATCCATTTTTCTGAACACAGTCCAGGGATGTTCCCATATGTATTCATTTCCCTTATAGAAGTTAGTTATTTTACTCTTTTCCCATAGCTCAGTGAAATCGAATATCCAAACAACTTTATACCCTAAATGTGTGTAGAAGTGATTTCTGTCTTGAAACTCTGCATAATTAATCGGACTATGCTGAAACTCAACAACAATCCCATTCATCAGTACATCGGCAATATGCTTTTTTTTGCCATCAGTCACAACAACTTCTTGGCTTTCTCTTGGAAATCGGTTTTGCCAATCGATATGCCATTCAGACATATCATATTCCCAATTATCACAGCAAGGACTATAATCTCCTTTACCACGCGGATTATAGTGCGCAAAGTGATGGATCCGGATTTTCCCGTGTTTTTGGATTAACTTCTGTCCGCATGTTTGACAATAGTAGTTTTTCCCCCGTTCCGCTTCATCAATATGAACTCTATTTCCGTTGGAATCTTTGGCAATTTGCATCTTATGTTTCCTCGTATTAACTGTTGTTCGGTTCAACCGTCTGCCACTCTTTATCCATGTGCCATTGGGTTAAACGGCACACCATCCCAGCTTTCTTTTCAAGTTCAATTTTCTTCATATCTCTGTCCACAAGAATGTGCCAGAGCTTTTTGTAACTGACCGCCATAGAATCCTCCGTGGCTAATTCAATTAGTAGTTTCTCAAGTCAAATATTCGTTTGACGTATCAAACGATTTATATCAAAGAACAGCCCGACCTCAGGTTGCCCCGGAGATCGGGCTTGTTGTTCAACTATGTGCTTTCGGGTAAGGTAAGAGTATCAGATCAGTATGTCAAATCGGAGGTCTTTCCACTGCCCGATCTTGAAGTGATGCACGTTGTCCGCCATTTTGACGAGCTCATGTGCAGCAGCTTCATCTACCGTTAGTTCCGCTATTTTAAGTGGCGGAAACTCCGGTTCAGCCCCGATCTTTAATGGCTGCCTGTGCCGCTGCGAGACGAGCTATAGGTACTCTGTAAGGCGAGCAGGATACGTATGAGAGGCCGATCTTGTGGCAGAATTCGACTGACGTGGGATCGCCGCCGTGTTCGCCGCAAATGCCGCACTCCATGCCGGGACGTACGGAACGTCCGAGAGTGACAGCCATCTTCATAAGTTTGCCAACGCCTGTCTGGTCGAGTTTCGCGAAGGGATCGTTCTCGTAGATCTTCGTATCGTAATATGCGGGCAGGAATTTGCCTGCGTCGTCACGTGAGAATCCGAACGTCATCTGTGTGAGGTCGTTTGTGCCGAAGCAGAAGAACTCTGCTTCCTTTGCGATCTCGTCAGCTGTGAGAGCCGCACGAGGGATCTCGATCATTGTACCGACTTCGTACTTGAGGTCGCTGCCTGCAGCTTTGATCTCTGCGTCGGCAACTTCGACGACGATCTTTTTAACATATGAGAACTCTTTAGCCTCGCCTACCAGCGGGATCATGATCTCCGGAACGATTTTCCAGTCGGGATGCTTTTTCTTTGTATTGATGGCAGCGCGGATGACTGCTTTAGTCTGCATAACAGCGATCTCGGGGTATGTGACTGTGAGACGGCAGCCGCGGTGACCCATCATCGGGTTGGACTCGTGGAGACCCTGGATAACGGCTTTGATAGCTTCTACCGACTTGCCCTGAACTTCTGCGAGAAGAGCGATCTCTGCTTCTTCTGTAGGAACGAATTCGTGGAGCGGAGGATCAAGAAAACGAATAGTTACGGGGTTGCCTTCCATAGCTTCGAAGAGTTCCTCAAAGTCGCCCTGCTGCATGCCCATGATCTTGTCGAGAGCCTTTTCACGCTCAGCTTTTGTGTCAGCGCAGATCATCTCACGGAATGCCGAGATCCTCTGAGGATCGAAGAACATGTGCTCTGTACGGCAGAGGCCGATTCCTTCAGCTCCAAGTTCGCGAGCTTTCTTTGCGTCTCTCGGAGTATCTGCGTTTGTACGTACGTGGAGCTTTCTGAACGAGTCAGCCCAGCTCATTATACGGCCGAATTCGCCTTCGACTTTTGCGTCAACTGTCGGAACAGCGCCGTCATAGATCTTACCTGTTGAGCCGTCGATCGAGATGACGTCGCCTTCGTGATACGTTTTACCTGCGAGAGTGAACTTTTTGTTTGCTTCGTCCATTACGATCTCGCCGCATCCTGATACGCAGCACTTGCCCATACCGCGGGCAACGACTGCAGCGTGCGATGTCATACCGCCGCGGACCGTAAGGATACCCTGAGCGGCTTTCATACCTGTTATATCTTCAGGAGAAGTCTCGAGTCTTACGAGGACTACTTTCTTTCCTGCGTTCTTCCATTTTTCTGCGTCGTCAGCTGTGAAAACGATCTGTCCGCAAGCTGCGCCTGGCGATGCGCCGAGGCCTTTTCCGATCTGCTGAGCTGATTTAAGAGCTTTGGCGTCGAACTGCGGGTGAAGGAGCGTGTCGAGGTTTCTCGGATCGATCATCAGGACTGCTTCTTCAGGTGTTCTCATACCTTCGTCAACGAGGTCGCACGCGATCTTGAGAGCCGCCTGAGCCGTTCTCTTACCGTTACGGCACTGGAGCATATACAGCTTGCCGTTTTCAACTGTGAATTCCATGTCCTGCATGTCGCGGTAGTGGTTTTCGAGAATGTTGCAAACTCTGGAGAAATCAGCATACGCTTCCGGGAATCTTTCAGCCATCTCTGTGATCGGCATAGGTGTACGAACGCCTGCAACGACGTCTTCGCCCTGTGCGTTAACGAGGAATTCACCCATGAGTTTCTTTTCGCCTGTAGCAGGGTCTCTCGTAAAAGCGACGCCTGTACCGGAATTGTTGTTGAGGTTTCCGAATACCATAGGCATTACGTTTACTGCTGTTCCCCAACTGTACGGGATATCGTTATCGCGGCGGTAAACGTTCGCTCTGGGGTTGTCCCACGAACGGAAGACGGCGCGGATAGCTTCGTAGAGCTGTACCTTGGGATCTGACGGGAAGTCCTGTCCGAGCTGCTTTTTGTATTCTGCTTTGAACTGCTCGGCGAGCTTTTTAAGATCTGCCGCATTGAGTTCTATATCGTACTGAACGCCCTTCTCTTCTTTCATCTTGTCGATGAGCTGCTCGAAATATTTCTTGCCGACTTCCATAACGACGTCAGAGAACATCTGGATAAATCTTCTGTATGAGTCATAAACGAATCTTTCGAATTTCGGATCCGGGTTGCCTGCTATCATAGCCGCTACGACTTCGTCATTGAGTCCGAGGTTGAGGATCGTGTCCATCATGCCGGGCATTGAAGCTCTTGCGCCTGAACGAACGGAAACAAGAAGAGGATTCTTGAGATCGCCGAACTTTTTACCGTTGATCTTTTCCATGATCTCAACGTATTTCATGATCTCAGCCATGATCTCGTCGTTGATCGTTCTGCCGTCCTCATAATATTGAGTACACGCTTCTGTTGTGATGGTGAAGCCCTGGGGTACCGGAAGACCGATGTTGGTCATTTCAGCAAGGTTGGCACCTTTTCCGCCGAGAAGATTTCTCATCGTGGCATTGCCCTCAGTAAATAAGTAAACGTACTTAGCCATAGTAAATAATTACCTCCTAAAATATTATAAAATATGAATCAGAATGCCAGTTTTTCGTCGAGCCATTTTTCAAGGCCTTCGATCGGTATTCTTACCTGCTCCATTGAGTCGCGGAAACGGATCGTGACCGCGTTATCGCCTTCTGAGCGAGTTCCGTCAGGCTGATCTTCGCCTCTTGTCTGGAAATCGTATGTGATGCAGAAAGGAGTCCCTATTTCGTCCTGTCTGCGGTACCTTCTGCCTATCGCTCCCGCTTCGTCAAACTCGCATACGTATTTCTTCGAGAGCTGCTCGTAAAGCTTGTAAGCGTCGTCCGAGAGTTTCTTTACGAGAGGTAAAACGGCCACTTTCACCGGTGCGATCGCAGGATGGAAGTGAAGGACCGTTCTCGAATCCGTTTTACCGTCTGCGGAAAGGTCTTCCTCGTCGTATGCTTCGCAGAGAAACGCAAGGGTCACTCTGTCAGCGCCTAGAGAAGGCTCAATAACATACGGTATGAATTTTTCATTCGTAGTGGGATCGAAATATGAAAGGTCTTCCTTGGAATGTTCGATATGCTGCTTGAGGTCGTAATCCGTCCTGTCGGCGACGCCCCAGAGTTCTCCCCAGCCGAACGGGAAGAGATATTCGAAGTCAGTCGTCGCCTTGCTGTAGAAAGCGAGTTCCTCCTTCGCATGGTCGCGAAGTCTGAGGTTCTCATCGCTGATACCGAGCGAGAGAAGCCACTGATGGCAGTAATTTCTCCAGTAATTGAACCATTCAAGGTCTGTTCCCGGCTTGCAGAAGAACTCAAGCTCCATCTGCTCGAATTCGCGGATCCTGAAAATAAAATTGCCGGGAGTTATCTCGTTCCTGAAGGATTTTCCGATCTGGCCAACGCCGAACGGGACCTTCTTGCGGGACGTTCTCTGTATATTTTTGAAGTTCACGAATATTCCCTGCGCCGTTTCCGGTCTCAGATATACCTCGTTCTGAGAATCCTCCGTGACGCCCTGGAACGTCTTGAACATCATATTGAATTTTCTGATCTTTGTGAGATTCGTAGAACCGCATACAGGGCATGTGACGCCTTTTTCAGCGATATACGCGTCGAGTTGGTCGTTGCTCCATCCCTCTACGGAGATGTCGATCCCGTTTGCCTTGTTCCAGTCCTCGATGATCTTGTCCGCCCTGTGTCTTGCCTTGCACTGTTTGCAGTCAAGCAGCGGATCGTTGAAGCCGCCAACGTGTCCGGAAGCGACCCAGACTTCTCTGTTCATCAAGATCGCGCAATCCACGCCTACATTGTACGGGCTTTCCTGCACGAATTTCTTCCACCACGCCTTTTTGACGTTGTTTTTAAGTTCAACGCCGAGAGGACCGTAGTCCCAGCTGTTCGCGAGGCCTCCGTAAATTTCGGAGCCGGGATATACAAATCCCCTGTTTCTCGCGAGAGCCACGATTTTTTCCATGGTTTTCTCTACTGCCATGCTTTTCCTCCTGAAGTTCCGCCGATCATCTTACGGCAGAAAAAATTTTATTTGATTCCGTCCTTTGTGCGCGAATATGTGACTTTATCCTCGTATATCTCGTTCACTGCGATCGATGTGCTCTTTTTCGAATCAAAATCAGTTCTCGGGATGGATCCCGCCGTTATCTGTCTTGCTCTCTTCGCAGTCATAATAACGAGCGTGTACTTGCTGTCGACTTTTTCCATGAGTTCCGCGATTGCCGGATAGATCATAGCTTTCTTTGTGTTTTTCATTTTAAACGTCCTCTCCTCGAATTTGTTTTTCTTTCCTGACGATCTCGTAAAGGTCATCGATCGCCTTGTCAAAGTCGTCGTTTATTATTCTGTAATCGAATTCTCCCGCGTGTGAGAGTTCTTTTTCGATCGCGATGTCAAGCCTCTTCCGGATGATCTCCTCATCCTCTCTTCCTCTTCCCTTTAGTCTCTTTTCAAGTTCCTCCATGCTCGGAGGTAAAATGAAAACGGACACCGTGTCTTCGGGGTAAGCCCTTTTGATCGCAAGCGCTCCCGGGATAGTCAGCGCGAAGACCACGTTCCTGCCTTGTTCGACGTACATTCTCACGGTGCTCCACAGAGTGCCGTATCTGTTGGAATTGTACGTATCCCATTCGAGGATCTCGTCGTCGGCAAGCTTTTTGTCGAATTCCTCGTTCGTAAGGAAATAGTAATCCTTGCCGTCCGTCTCCGCAGGTCCCTTTTTTCTCGTCGTCACTGAAACGGACCTGAAGATGTTGTCGTATCTTTCCGCGAAGATGTTCCTCAGCGTGTCCTTTCCGACTCCCGACGGACCGGATAAAACTATAAGCAGACTTCTCTTTTTTGCGTCAGCCATCTGTTTTGTCTCCTTTTCAGTCGTCCTGCTTTTCCTCTTCCTCAAGCCTCGCTCCCGCTGTTTCGGGCTGGATCGCAGAAAGAACGACATGACCGCTGTCCATCACTATCACAGCTCTCGTTTTTCTGCCCTGGGTCGCGTCTATGCATTTGCCCCTGTCCTTTCCTTCCGCGACAAGCCTTCTCGTCGGCGCCGCGTCGGGACTTACGACAGCTACGATCCTGTCAGCGGAGATCAGATTTCCGAATCCGATGTTGATGAATTTCATTGCCTCTGTTTCCTTTCGGTCATTCCAGATTCTGCACCTGTTCTCTCAGTTTTTCGATCTCGCTCTTTATCGCGATGACGTTCTCGGTGATCGTGATGTCGTTCGCCTTGGATCCGATCGTATTGATCTCTCTGTTCATCTCCTGGATGAGAAAATCAAGCTTCTTTCCCACAGGCTCCTCGCTTTCACCTATTATCGCCTTAAAATGAGCAAGATGAGTCGTAAACCTCGTTATTTCCTCGTCTATGCACGCTTTGTCAGCAAAGATCGCAACCTCAGTCGCAAGTCTCTGCCGGTCGATCTCGACGTTTTCACCGTCCATCAGTTCGCTTATCCTCTGAGTGAACTTCTCTTTGTAATCGGCGGGTACTCCCGGAGCTCTCTCTTTGATGACTGCGAAACAGCACTCGATATCGCTCAATATTCTGCGGAACGATTCGACTGTCGCCGCGCCTTCTTTCTTCCTCATGGCGAGCATGCTCTCCAATGCGCTGTTCAAGGCTTCATCGATCAGGGAACGGATCACCTCGGCGTCGATCTCCTTCTGCGTCACGGTAAAAAGATCAGGTATCCTGAGCAGATCCGTCGAATTCAGCCTGTTCGAGATCTCCATTTCCTCCGCTGCCTTTGTCAGCGTCTCTACGTACGCCTTCATAAGTCCTTCGTCGGGAATGACCTCAACGTCCTGACTTGACGTATCCGTAAAAGTGACGAACACGTCGACTTTGCCTCTCGCGAGTTTTTTTTGGATAGACTTCCTTATACCGTCCTCATACGCGAGGAGATTTCTGGGCATCTTGACAGTGATATCGAGGAAGCGCTGATTGACAGATCTCATCTCAAGAACTACAGTCCTGCCGTCCTTTTCGGATGTGCCTTTTCCGTAGCCTGTCATGCTGTATATCATGGTGTTTTTCTTCCTTTCCACTGTTTTTCAGCCGCAAAAATCCAATGCCAAAGCGTCCTACACGTTCAGGGCGCATAAGCATATAAAATAGTATACCATATTCGGATCGTAAAATACAATATAAATACAATCCGTTTCTGCTGCTTTTTTTGCTAAAAAAAACATTCCCGCGCAGGATCTCCGGTGCGGGAATGCTTTCGGTTCTTGTTTTTGGCAGTCATTTCAAAAAACGAAAGACTGCTTTATATCTTCGCGAGCCCTTCTTTGAGGTCGTCGATGATATCATCGATGTATTCGATGCCTACGGAGAATCTGATGAGATCAGGGCCTACGCCGCATGCCTCGAGTTCCGCGTCTGTGAGCTGCCTGTGAGTAGTGCTCGCCGGATGGAGGAGGATCGTTTTAGCGTCGGCTACGTGAGTGCAGATGGATGCGAGCTTCAGAGAGTCCATAAATTTCGTCGCGGCTTCCCTTCCGCCTTTGATTCCGAAAGAGATAACGCCGCAGGAGCCGTTCGGCATGTATTTTTTACAAAGCTCATAATTCTTGTTGCCGGGCATATCGGGATAATTGATCCAGGTGATCTTTCCGTTCGGCTTTTTACTTTCGTCTTCGAGGAAGGCGGCGACTTTTTTCGCATTCTCGCAATGTCTCTCCATGCGCAGAGCGAGAGTCTCCAATCCGAGATAAAGGTAAAACGCGCTTTGCGGGCTCATCATCGATCCGATATCTCTCATAACGTGCGCTTTCATTTTGGCCATATAAGCCGCTTTGCCGAACTGTTTTACGTAGATTATTCCGTGGTACGATTCGTCGGGTTCGGTGAGCATCGGGAAAAGGCCTGAGGCGTTCCAGTCGAATCTGCCGCTGTCAACGACAGCTCCTCCTACTACAGCAGCGTGCCCGTCGAGATATTTTGTCGTAGAATGCGTGACTATATCAGCTCCGAATTCGATAGGACGGCAGTTTACAGGCGTAGGGAAAGTGTTGTCCACGATCAGCGGGACCTTATGTCTGTGCGCGATCTTAGCGAAGCGTTCGATATCCAGTATGTCGAGAGAAGGGTTTGAAAGAGTCTCTCCGAAAACGCATTTTGTGTTCTCTTTGAACGCTGCCTCGATCTCTTCGTCAGAAGCATAAGGGGAAATGAATGTGAAATCTATGCCCAGATCTCTTAAAGTCTTGTTAAAAAGGTTGAATGTTCCGCCGTAGATCGCGCTCGATGATATCACGTGATCCCCCGCTTTGCAGATATTTATTATCGCGTACATATTCGCTGACTGACCCGATGAAGTGAGGATCGCTCCGACGCCTCCCTCGAGATCGGCAAGCTTTTTTTCAACCATATCCACTGTCGGATTCGCGAGCCTGGAGTAGAAGAAACCGTCCTCTTTCAGGTCAAAAAGCGCTCCCATGAATTCTGACGATTCATATTTGTATGTCGTGCTCTGTACGATCGGAGGGTTTGTAGGTTCTCCGTTTTTCGCTTCGTATCCGGCATGCAGGCATCTTGTGTTTATATGCATATACATACATCTCCTTTAAAAAACGACAGGCGCTCTGTTAAAAAGGCGCCTTGCTCGTCAAATTTTACATGCTAAATTATAAAGTATCAAGGGAAATAATTCAAGCCTGCCCGACAAAGCAAATCTTCGCATCTTGAAATTCGACCGGATCTAAGCTATAATCAAAGATGTTCTGTTACAACTTTTCCGAGGTGATATATACGAAAACTTATTTGAGATTTCTCCTTCCGGTCATGATCTGCACACTGATCATCGCAGCAGTCGCAAACGCTTACGACGACAATATGTTCGGCGCTGTTTTTACATGTGAAAACAAAAACGGAATGATCAAGGACGCAAAGGTCACGGTTTCAGTAAAAGATACTGTCAATATCCGGGACGGCTTTTTTACACTCGAATGGTCTGACGGCGAAAAACCCATTGAAGGTTTTACCCCTATAAAAGTACTCAATTATTCGTCCGATGGGACTGTGGAGATCGAACTCAACAATGCTCTTGCGATCCCCGACGGCGCAAAAGGCATACAGGTGACCTGGTCCTCAAAGGGGAATGATAAAACATACACCTGCTTTTGCGAGATCCCTGCGGAGAATTATATTAAAGACGCAAAACTTATCACCAAATTCAGCGTCCTTTCCGACATTCACATCAGATCGGCTTCCGACAGCGACCTTCATACGAAGCATTTTGCAAACGCGCTCGAAGACATCTGCTCTCTCGCACCGGATACATCGATGGTATTCTCCGTAGGAGACAACGTTGACGCGGGCAAAGAGGAGATGTGGAAAAAATTTGCCGAGATGAGAGACTCATTCCTCGAGGGTAAAAATATACAGTGGCACTGCGCTATAGGAAACCACGAGGTGTCTTTCGGAAATGCGAGTTTTTACAAATATATGAAGCTTTTCCTCGATTATTCTCATCTCAGCAACGTTTATTATTCCGTTGACGCGTACGGTTCTAAATTTATAGTTCTCGGAACAGAAAAAGGCGCAGAATCGCTCTATGCGAACCTTTCGGACGATCAGCTCAGCTGGCTCAAAGACGAACTTTCAAAAGCCGAAAAAGGCAAACCGATATTCGTATTTTTACACCAGCCGCTCAAGGATACGACTTCCGGAACTCTTTCTTACGTCAATGCGGCCATCCAGGACTGGTACGGAGTAAATCCCAACGACGAGCTTCAGAGCATATTGAATTCATATCCGAACGTCATGCTCTTCTGCGGTCACGGACACTGGACCTACGACTCCCTCGTTCCCTGCCTTGCGGGTTACGGAGACGCGGCATCGTATTTTAACACAGCTTCGGTTGCTTATCTTTGGAACGACGAAGATCGTGAAGTCGTCGGTTCGCAGGGACTCTTTGTTGAGATGTATGACAAATACACGCTGATCAAGGCGTACGATTTCGCCAATGACAAATGGATGGGAGCTGCCCAGTTCATGATCCTCAGCGATCAGCAGGCGGAAGATCTTGCCGAGGCCCGTAAAAAAGCCGCGGAAGAAGCAGCTAAGACGCCAGTTTCGGACGCTCATACCGATGACAATGATGATAAAAAGGGCTGCGGCTCGGTGATCTCATTCGCCGCGGCAGCGGCAGTCACGGCGTTCGCGCCGGCAATGATTAAAAACAGAAGAAAGGATCAATGATCATGATTGAAACAAAATCGATTTTTTCCGACAACGCCCTCTTTCAGGCAAAGGCTTCTCTCACGGTAAAAGGCAGATGCGAGCCTCTTGCGGATGTTTCCGCATCGATAGTTAAAGGAGGCGAGATCTGTTCAAAAGATTCCTCCAAGGCCAACGCCGACGGACTTTTCGAAGTCGCTCTTTCAACGCCCGATGCGTCATTTTACGAGTATGAAATAACTGTTTCTGCCGAAAAAAACGGTAAAAAAGAGACAAAAGTCATCAAGAACGTGCTTTTCGGCGAGCTTTGGCTCTCTTCCGGCCAGTCGAATATGGAGATGCAGAATCACTATATGAACGCCCGTGACGATATGTACGAAGCTCTTTCGAAGAGAAAAATACGCATCTATCTTCAGGACTGGATGGGACCTCTCGGAATGGGCCCTGAAGAATTCGCAAAGGCTATGACGACTTGCAAGTTCGGTGTTTCAGGCTGGATGAACGAATTCGCGGCCGATCCCGAAATGCCATACGAACCCGTATACGACATCCGCGGAGTGTGGCTCACCTGCACTCTCGATGAAATATTAAAAACTGAGCGCGCATCCGCGATCGGAACTTCGATGATCCTCGATATTTATAACAGGCTGAATGAAACATCAGACAAGGACATCCCCGTAGGTTTCGTGAACGCGTCTGTCGGAGGAACAGACGGCGTGGGATGGCTTCCGAGGCAGTATGCGGAAGCGTCTCCGGAATATATGAGACTTTTACATGAGCACGGAAAAACGTACGATAAGGCTTGCTGGAACGACAATTCCTATGCGAGCTTCAACCAGCCGTCCGGTCTTTACAATTTGAAGATCGCGCCGTTGGAAGGGGTAAGATTCGCGGGAATTATATGGTATCAGGGCGAAAACAACATACATAACGACCATCCGTACGAATATTACAGAGAAATAATGAGGGTGTATTTTACGGCATACAGGGATATCTTCGGGGCTGACGAGCGGTTCACGATGATCGCGTCGCAGATAAATCCGTTCCTCTATGAAGAGGGAAAATGCGGAGTTTATCATATTTCGAGGGCTATTTCAGATGTCGCCGCGGAGCATCCGGACAACTTCTCCACTGTCACGAATTACGATCTCAAAACAGTCTGGCAGCAGGGCTGGAACCATCCGCTCCATCCCTCCCATAAATACGACCTGGGTAAAAGATTCGCAAACGCCGCTCTCAGGATGAGATACGGCTTCCCCGGCATCAGATCTGCCGCGATCGCGACTTCGTACGAATTCAGAGACGGAGCCGCTTTCGTCACTTTCGACAGGAGCGGCGAAAAGCTCGATCTTCGTTCTTCATGTGGCTTCAGAGTCGCCGACGGCCGCGGCGTGTATTACGACGCCAAAGCCGAACTTGCCGGAGATGACACGGTAAAACTCACGAACGAACACGTGGCTCAGCCAACGAAATGCGTTTTTAACTGCTGCGACATAGACAACTATAAATCGCTCTACAGAGGCGATCTCCCCGTAACTCCTTTTTCATCGGAAGATTACGACCCCGCCGTAGAGACGCGTACGTGGCTTTTTACGGGGCTTGAGTGTCAGAACGTAACTTCATTCACCTTTGGTGATCCGGACTTCTACAAACGGCCCACATGGCGTCCAGAGGGCATTTCAGAGCTCTGCAGAGACGATGCTTTCGCCTCAGGCGACGTTGCGCTGCGTCTTCGCGGTGAGAACGGCTCGTGCGGCGCCTTCATCAGTTCATATCCGTGCGCGAGACTTGACTTAAACCGTTTTACTTCCCTGCGCTTTGAGATCAGTTATCCGAGACAGCTGAAGTGCTCGATCGAACTCGTCTGCGGCGGAAAAAACGGCTCAGAGTATTCTCTCACGAGAGACGCAAGAGTATACAAGAGAGTCGCCGTCAAAAGAGATATTTTAAGTGTTGATTTCCGTTTGCCCGAAGACGCGGATGAATTCACCGTGAAAAGAATGTATCTGCGCTTTGAAAACGTCGACGCGAATTATCCGATGTGCACCGTCTCGGTCGAAAAATTCGACCTTGTGTGATCACGGAGATAATTGTGACCGTTTCTTCCGGTCAGAAATTTCCTTCGTAAATAATTAGATCTTTCAGTTTGCATATGCCGTTCATGAGAGCAATATACAACTTTCCTGACGGCATTTTTTTCATCGTATATGACTGAATATGGAGATCGTCAAAATACAGTTCGAACATACCGTATCTGACAAGCAGTCTGAACGTGTGCTCCTTCCCCGTATCGAGGCCTGTCGGAGACGCGCATCCCGGATAAATAAAATCCTCCGGAGTATATTTTACGTCGTTTATGTCGGTAAAATCGATATTGCCTATCGTAGTCTGCCTGTTTTTCGAAAGCGTGCAGTCAGCAAATATCGCGGTCCCCGTTTTAATATTTCCGTCACGGCACTTTTCGCCGAGATCTCCGTCTTCTTCGAGTAAAAATCCGAACCTTGTGGGCCTCCAGCAGCCTGCTCTCACGGGTCCTCTTTCCGGATACGGATCGATATTCATTTTACCTTCGATGACAGCTCCTTTTTGAGGGTCGAACGAGCCGAGCGCTTCTATTTCATAATGGTCATCGAGCATATAACCGTCGAAACCTGTTGTTTTTACTGTCATTTCGTTGATTTTTGATACTGTTTTGCCCTTTAGAGCGTCGTTTTTTGTGTAATAATGAAGTCTCAGATGTCCGCCCCGATCGACCTTCGCAAGCTTTAAAGGAAGCAGCCATGTGTCGCCGAAACAGCCGTCATGGGAATATACGACGGTATTGCTGACAAGCTTCTCGTCATTCGTATAATTTCTCGCAAACGCCGCAAGAGCCTGCACGAACAGGTCGCCCTGTCTGCCGTTAAAACCGCATAGTCTGAGCGCCTCTTTATCGGGTCTGAACGGTCCGTTTTCATTTTCCGCCGTAAAAGTGTAGCAGCTGTAAGCGTAATTTCCCTCGAACGGAGGGCATATGCCGCCTATCAGATACCATTTATCGCCTATCTTCTCGCATCCTCCGACTTCCATCTCGCGAACGCTCTCGCATCCGTCCCAATCGATCTTTGGGGGAGGACATTCTCTCCAGTTTATTCCGTCGTCAGACCTTTGTATACCTATCATCCCGCCGATCTCTTTTTTGGGAGTCGCAACGACGTAGCCTATATATCCGCCTTCTTCCGAAGGTATAACTGCCATATGGTCCCATCTTTCTTCCTTTTCGTACCATTTCGGATCAGGAGTGTTTTTACCCGTTCTCCTCCAGTGGATCAGGTCATCTGAAACGTAATATATAAGAAGGTCATTGCCGTAGCCGGACCTTTGCGTCGAGCTTCCGTGATTTAGCGCGAAACTGCCGTCTTTCAGCATATGTATATTCATTTTGTAGACCGGGTCGCCTTCTCCGTCCAGCACGCAGCCCATATCAGTCCAGTGAGCACCGTCATCTGAAACGGCGAGCCTCATCGCGAGTGACTCTTCTCCCGGCTTTGCCCAGAACATTGTGAAAGCGTAATATTTTCCCTTCCAATATACGACAGTCGGGTCCCAGATCTTCCCTTCGTTTGGCTTGTATAACATTTTACCCCTTTGCCTCCCGCCGTGATATTATTTTTTTCTTTATAAGGAAGAAGCACGAAACGCAAAGCGATGCGACCATGATGCCTGCAGCTATACCGAGACAGACGTTCAGCGTATCAAGCGCATATCCTCCCGCCTCTTTGTAATTTTTTGCTATCATCGAAGCTACGCACCTGTAGAGCGATCCTCCCGGCACAAGCGTTATCACAGCCGGTGTTAAAAATGTGACCACAGGCGCCTTTCTAAGCCTCGATATCAATTCCGAATACATCGTCACGGCGAACGAACTGATCGCGTTTGCCGCGAAAAGTCCTATATTTTTGGTAAAAAAATACAAAATACACGCTATTATGCCGCCAAGAGTTGCGAAAATGAGATGTTTCGGTTTTACGCTGAATATCACGGCGAATGCGAGAGTTCCGACAGCTCCCGAGGCGATCATTATCGCGAGTTCCTTCCATTCTTCAGGACCCATTACGAAACACCTCCCATCACAAATATCGCGACTGCGTATCCCGCCGCGATCATCAGGGCGACCAGCAGTGACTGTATAAGTCTCATCGCGCCTGATATCGTATCGCCGCTCATAAGGTCTCTCACTGAGTTGCCGAGAGCAAGACCGGGTATCAGAAGCATGACTGTGCCGATCATTATAAGGTCCATATTATGGCCGAGTCCCAATTTTACCAGAGCGATTACGGACAGTCCTCCGATCGCCGAATTTATCACCGTGGCTATCAGCGGATTCACGAATTTCGGTATGTGCCTGTCTGCAAAGGTGATCAAAAGTCCCGCGATCGATGCGCAAAGGGCATCCATTATATCCCCTTTAAAAAGCAACGTAAAACTTCCTGCTCCCAGCATCGCGGCAATATAGTAAAGTATGACAGGATAGGTTTTTTCTTTTTCGACCGAATCTATTTTTTCGCGCAGTTCGCTTATTTCGAGCGTTTTATTGCACAGTTTCCTCGAGATCTCGTTCATTTTTTCTACTCTGGCAAGGTTATTTTTCGTCTTATCGATCTTCCTGATCTGGTGGGAATAGTCCCCGTCAGGCAATCTCAAAGACGCGACGATCAATGTCGTTATCGAAAATACTTCGACTTCCTGTGCGTCATAAGCTTTGCATATTCTCTCTATCGTGTCCTCGACCCTGTGGATCTCTCCCCCGTTTTTCAATATCTGCTCTCCGACATCGATCGCGGCGCGCAGTATTTCCTCGGCTGAATATTTTAATTCAGTCATCTGCCCTTCCATTATTCTGACCTCTTTGTCCATATTGTTCATGTTTGTTCAGCTCATCCTTTCTTTGGACATATATTAGCACAAAAAAAACGCAAATTAAAGATAACTCGCGAATGTTTCGTTAACTAAAATGTGCGTCAGTTTAAAATGAGCTGATGGTAAAATGTTTTCGGCTTTGCAGTTATATAGATATCTCACATTTCAAAACTAAATTAGTTTTCGCGCAGCGACACGGATCTGATCGGGCAACGCTCGATCAGATCCGTGCTGCAGGGAACGGATTTCATAAAAAAAACGTTTGATTTGAAAAACAAATCAAACGTTTTTTCTGGCTCCCCCTACTGGACTTGAACCAGTGACACCCTGATTAACAGTCAGGTGCTCTACCGACTGAGCTAAGGAGGAATAAGATCCGGCAGCTTCATATTTTCACAGGCCGTCGCCAGCCAACTATCGTCTGCATCAGAGAGCTTAACTGCCGTGTTCGGGATGGGAACGGGTGTGTCCTCTCCATTATCACCACCGGAATGGTTGAAAGTACTTCTTCTCGT
>JAEEGL017231408.1_pt1 | contig 18469 bp, 12 predicted proteins | sample 9134231 | NCBI WGS metagenome assembly JAEEGL01 (sample SAMN16246548, study PRJNA631951) | gut metagenome | biome: gut microbiome; feature: rumen; material: fiber-attached | host: Bos | place: Iran: Karaj | collected 2018-10 | reverse complement strand
CTCCTGTGCCTGTGCCACAAGTGCACGTTTCTTCTCGGCGTTCTCGGCAAACTGTGCCTTCATATCGCGGAAGAACTGGGTCTTACGTCCGAAGAAATCGTCGCAGGCGGCGCGGAAACGCTCGAATATTTTCACGTTCATCTTCTGGGGTGCGAAACCGATGGTCTTCCATTCGGCCTGCAACTCGATGATCTGACGTGTGTGGCGCTCCCAGTCGGCTGCGCTCTTGTTCTCTTCGGCGATGATGGCCTCTACCTTCTCGCACAGTTCGGTCTTGCGTGCCAGATTCTCCTCCTCTTTCGAACGCAATTCCTCAAAGTGCTGCTGGTGGCGCTTGTTGACGACAGAGGAGGCGGCTCTGAAGCGGGCCCACATCTCGTCGCGCAACTCTTTGCTCACGGGACCAATCTCGCGGTACTGCTGGTGCAGCTCCTGCAACTGGTGGAAAGCGCTGATGACATCGGGCTCATCGGCCAGACGCTCGGCAGCCTCGCAGACACGCGTCTTCATCTCAAGGTTTTTCTTGAAATCGTATTCGCGGGCCTCGCTGTTGAGCTTCAGCAGGTCGTAGAACTGTTCCACGTTGTGCTGATAGGTGCGCCACAGTTCGCTCGAGCGCTCTGCGGGCACGGCTTTGATTTCTTTCCATTCCTGCTGCAGGCGTTTGAACTCCTGATAAGAACGGTTGGCTTCCTCGGGCGAGGTGGCCATATTCTTGATTTTCTCGATGATGGCGAGTTTCCGTTTCAGATTCTCTTCCTTCTCTTTCTCCAACTCCTGGAAAGCACGGGCGCGCATCTCTCTGATGAGCACCATCTCGGCCTTGAAGGTCTCTTCCAGTGCGTCGGGCGCAGCCTGATAAGTCTCGGGGTCGCCACCATTTTCGAGATATTCTTTCAACTGAGCTTCACGCTCAGCGTTGTGCATCTTGTAGAAGAGAGTCTTCAGGTGCTCTACCTCGTCTTTCTCGGGGACGCTGTCGCCGTGAGCCAATTCCTTGACACGCTCCAGTATCTCTGCCTTGTTGGCATATACTTTCTCCTCGGCGGGAGCGGCAACTTCTTCCTCAGCGGGAGCAGCCTCTTCCTCAGCGGGAGCAGCCTCTTCCTCAGCAGGAGCGGCAACTTCTTCCTCAGCGGGAGCGGCAACTTCTTCCTCAGCGGGAGCGGCAACTTCTTCCTCGGCAGGAGCAGCAACTTCTTCCTCGGCAGGAGCAGCAACTTCTTCCTCAGCGGGAGCAGCAACTTCTTCCTCGGCGGGAGCGGCAACTTCTTCCTCGGCGGGAGCGGCAACTTCTTCCTCAGCGGGAGCAGCAACTTCTTCCTCGGCGGGAGCGGCAACTTCTTCCTCGGCAGGAGCAGCAACTTCTTCCTCGGCGGGAGCGGCAACTTCTTCCTCAGCGGGAGCGGCAACTTCTTCCTCAGCGGGAGCGGCCTCAGCGGGTTGGGGGTGTTCTACTTCCTGAGCGGTTTCTTCTACTTTTTTCTCTTCCTCTGGTGTTCCCTGGATCAGGGTGTTGTCTTGAGAGTCCATCATGTAACGTTTTAGTTATAGATTCGGTTATTTGCTATCAGATAAGTGTGTGTATATCCGTGCGTATGCATGCGCACACACCTTACAAACTGCAAACTTAGGTAAAAAAAACGAAATGACCTAAATTTAATCCGTTTTTTTCAAAAAAAATTGATTATATGAGTCGTTTGTGCCTGAAAAGCCACCAAATGGCCACTGAGACGACCACTGAAATGAGCATGGCCACGGGGAATCCCACCGGGTTGGTCTCCATACCGTTGATGAGGTTCATGCCAAACAGTGACGCTATCAATGTGGGGAACATCATAAGAATGGACACAGATGTGAGCGTACGCATCACGGTGTTCATGTTGTTGTTGATGATGCTCGAATAGGTGTCCATGGTCGATTCCAGGATGTCGGCGTAGATGTTGGTCGTTTCGCGCGCCTGACTCATCTCGATGTTGACGTCCTCGATAAGGTCGGCGTCCAATTCATCGACCTGCAATTTGAACTTCAGTTTCGCCAACAGGTTCTCATTGCCACGAATGGAGGTGATGAAGTAGGTGAGAGAGTCTTGCAGACGCGACAGTCCGATGAGCGACTCGTTGTTGATATCATGGTCGAGGTTGCGCTTGGCCTTGTCTATCAGGCTGCTGATTTGCTTCAACCGCTTCAGATACCACACCGACGAGGAGAGGAACAGACGGAAGGTCATGTCAACATAGTCGGTGAACCCCTCGCCGCGCTTCTGCTGGAACGACACGAAATCAATCATCATATTGGTCTCGTAATAACACACGGTGATGGTCACGTCGCGCTTATGGATGATACCCAGCGGCACTGTTGTATAGGGCGTGCGCGAACGTATCTCCTTGACGTAGGGGATACGTAGGATGATCAGCATCCAACCGTCGTCGTACTCATAACGGGCACGCTCGTCGGTATCGCTGACGTCGGTCATAAAATAATCGGGGATGGAAAATCGTTTCTCCAGTTCGCGCTGGTCTTCTTCCGTGGGACAGGTAACCTGTATCCAGCAGTTCGGCTGCCATTCATCGAGTTTGGTCAACCCGTTGGTCGTGTTCCAGTATGTCTTCATTTGCTTTGACCTCCAAATAATGGTTTAGGTGCGGAGGCTGAGCGTCTGACACTGGGCCTCTGCGATTACAAGTTCAAGTTTTCCGGATGATAATCGTCCATAAAAATGTGAATGATTTGATTTTCGTGTGCAAAGATACTAAAAATCGAGAGCAGACCAAAAAAAATTGATTATTTTTTATGCCGAGATGGAGTATCTTATCTAAAGTAGTGCAAGTAGAGTGAAATGCAAAATTGAATTTATAAAAATAATTCAACCGTGTTTTGTCGATACGCCACCTGTCTTATCTCCCCACTATCTTTCGCGTTGTACCGTCGGAGTAGCGGATGATATTCATGCCGGGGCGAACGGCGGGTAAAGCATTGCCATTGGCGTCGAAGATACCTGTTACAGTCGTATCTTGAGCAGGAGCGGTCAGATTATCAATGCCGTCAGCCACCGCATCTTCCACGATATTGAATTTTTTCCAATACTCGGCATTCTCGTATAAAGATTTGCAACCTGGCAGGACATGAAGCGTATAGTAATGGGTAAAGACGCTTTGGTCGATGGTTTGTGGAGTCGTGGAGTAATTGGTGACAGAACCAAGGCGTTTACAACCATTGAACGCCTCTCTGCCGATACTCGTGACTGTTTTCTATTATTATATAGTTTTGTTACTTACATAAATTTGATATATCACTACAAATTATACTAAGTAACAATAAATAATTTGTTAGGGATGTATTTACATACACCCCTATAACATAGAACAAACCTTAGTATTCTCTACTTGATCTACTAGAACCACCAAATAAGAATCCTAGTACTGACAAGATGCTAAAAATCCAATAGAATATATTGTAAGCAGTTGTGTAACTCTCTGCTTTATATAGAGCATCTGTAAACCAACTTCTTACAAAATTAACCACAAAGAAGAGACCGTGCCAAATACCGGAATACCAAGTGTATTCCTTGTCTGGATCTATGTCGCATAGCAACCATCCTAAAAAACAATACACTAAAATTGTAATAAGAATCTTGATAATCATATCTTTTAAAGTTAAAATAATTGTTTCTTATTCTTATACCATAATAGAACAAGTGCGATAGCCACTATCACATCAACCACATTCCACATTGTTCTTCCTAGCGCAATCTTTAAAAAGGGCTGAAACAATAATGCAAGTGAACAAGCTGTAACACACAGTGGAATCTTTTCATCTTTATAGAAACCATACGCCATACACCCAAAGATTATCATTGCTGAAAACCTGACCAAGGTGTAATATCCATAGGGCATAGGAAATAAGCACAGCATAAGAGCTGCGGCCAATCCTAACCCTATTTTAAATAAAAACCTCATAGCGATTATATTATACCTTGATTCTATAAATTCTTAAATAATGCTTCAACTGATTGCCATTCCGTTCTTTTAAAACCTTCATAATCTTCATCGAGTGAATTAAGTAGCTCTTTTAAATCTTCTGATGGATTGTTATCTAGTTGTTCTTTAATAAAAGATTTCGCCTCTTGATCTTTATTCAAAAGAACAAGACTATGGAGAACACCCATTATGCCCTTTTCTATAGTTGCGTTATTAGAAGAGCTTAAATTCTCTTTCGAGACCTGAAGGCATCTGTTAAGATAATAGTTTGCCGAGTCTCTTTGATTTGTTGCCATATATAATGAGCCCAAACTACTAAGGCGTTCAAAACTATTCTCTGGATATAGGTTGTATTGTTGAAATGACGACTTGACAAGTTCTTCTTTATCCTTCAGAACGCCTAGTGCTATTATTTTTGCTTCTAAATAGTCTATTTGATTTACCTTAATAGTGTCAATTTTTAATAATTGATCCACTTTATCGCATACCATTTTTGCACATTGACCTGTGTTGTCATTCTTCATAGCTTTCAAGGCTATATACATTTCTGTATAAATAGTATCTGCGAGTGAATATGGGGGTGTCTCACTATGAAGCAATACTTCAAAAGAATCGTTATACAGAGCATCATAAGATGTAACCCCTGTTATCTGTTGAGAACTTTTTTGATCACAACTATTAATTGAAATAACAATTGCAAAGAACCCTATAAAAATAGCGATTTGTTTCAGAATCTTATTCATATGATTTAAATTATTAAACTATTGATAACATAAAATTCACAATATTGAAATCAATATAACAAAACTATAAAATAATACTAAATGCTGGTCACACTTGAAGGAATTGTCACACTTGTTAGTCCTGTGCAAAAAGCGAACGCAGTTGACCCGATGCTCTTCACGCTTGAAGGAATAGTCACATTGGTCAGACTAGTACAGCCTTTGAACGCGGAATAGTCGATGATAGTCACTCTCTTGGGGATGGTTACGCTCGTAAGGCTTGTGCATCCTGAGAATGTGTTGTTTTCGATTCTCTTCACGCTATTGGGGATGGTTATACTTGTTAGGCTGGTGCAACTGGAGAACGCCTGACTGCCAATGCTCGACACACTCGAAGGGATGTTCACACTCGAAAGATTGGAACAGACTGAAAACATACCATTACCGATTGTTGTCAAACCCTCGGTGATTATCACGTTCTTCAGACCGGTACAAGCTCCAAAGACACTATTCCCCAAACTTGTTACGCTCTTGGGGATGGTCACGCTCGTCAGGCTCGTGCAACTTTGGAAAGCTTGATTACCGATGCTTGTCACTCCCTCGGGGATATTCATGCTCGTCAGGCCGGAGCAACTTTGGAATGCTTGACTACCGATGCTTGTCACGCTCGAGGGGATGGTGACGCTTGTCAGGCCGGAACAACCATAGAAAGCAGGAACTCCGATGCTCGTCACACTATAACTATTTCCTTCATAAGCGACAGATTCTGGTATGACGATGTCTCCCGAATACTTATTATTGATATCGTATGTCACCTCGGTTTCATCCCCCGAAAGATTGTAGTAAATACCGTCAATCAGGGCGTCGTATGGCCATGCCTCTGCGCTCAATAAACAGAGAAATAGTGTGATAAAGAGTTGTAGTTGTTTCATAGTCGTATGTTGGTTACGGTCCGAGTTTGTGAAAAGCCTTTCAGCACATCCCGCAAAAGTGCAGAATATGTCGAGGCAAAGATACATAAAAATTATTGGAATCGCCAAGACGATTCCAATAATTTAAAGTAGGAGTGTAGGAGTGTAGGAGTGTAGGAGTGTAGGAGTGTAGGAGTGTGGGAGTGTAGGAGTGTAGACGATAGTCCATTACTTGCGGCTTTAGGGTCTTTAAGGTCTTTAAGGTCTTTAAGGTCCTTAGGGTCCTTACAGAGAAGGGAACTCAAATGTCAGAGTATTCTCTTACCTCTTACCTCTCACCTCTTGCCTCTTGCTTCTTGCCTCTTACCTCTTGCCTCTTACCTCTTGCCTCTTACCTCTTGCCTCTTGCTTCTTACCTCTTGCCTCTTACCTCTTGCCTCTTGCTTCTCACCTCTCACCTCTAGCCTCTCACCTCTAAGATTCCTTCTCTTCCTCCTTCTTCTGCAAATTCCACTCGACGATGAATTCTGCCATCATGCCCAAACCGCAGCCGAAGGCCAACACGAGGTAGAAATAGAGCGATTCGACGCTGAGACCGAGCAGGTAGTTGAGCAGAGCGCCAAAGCCTGCACCGATGAGGAAACAACCGATACGGAGCATCGTGTATGTCTTTTTGTTATCCTGACGCGATTTAGCAATCAACAGTTTGGCTCGCTCAAAATCCACATTGTTCTCAATGATCAACTGTCTCACTTCTTTGTCGCGGTTTTTGTTGTTGATGTGCATCTGTGCCACATAGTAGATAATCACCATCGGAATGGCCAATGACATCACTACTCCTAAAATAGGGACTAACAACCCCAAATCACTTACTAATAATAAATTGTGCATAACTAAAAATTAAATTTTATTGGTTGAACTACACTCATAAGACCGGCATAGGTGAGGATTATTACACCTTCAGCAAAGAAAATTTATCAAGCAGATACCAGCCTCCTCCTGCGACCACTGCCGCCTGTATCGCCATGCAGATGACGGCATATGATGTGTCTGCACCAGCGTACCAGCCGTTGACTATCATATAAATAAAGGTAAACACCAACAGGGGCAATCCGAAGGCGAAGACCGCCGCACGCACCCATTGGCGCCGACGCTCGCGACGGGCGGCATGCTCCAACTGGCTCATCACCGCCTGATTGATCTCATCTATCGTTTCTCTGCGCTCTAATGTCTCCATGATGAGCGCGTCAAATGCTTGGTCATTCATTTCTTCCATGGTTCATCTCCTTCCTTAGTCGTTCTCTGATGCGGTGAAGTCTCACCAGCACGTTGCTTTGGGTCAACTTCATCTTGTTCGCTATCTCATCGGTTTTCTTGTGCTCGTAGTAGTGCAGACGTATGAGCATTTGGTCGGTTTCAGGCAATCGGCCGATGGCGCTTTCCATCTGCTGCAACCGTTGTTCGTGCTCGGGCGAGTAGTCTTCTGTCGTCGTTTCTGTGGCGCAAGGCTGGTCGTCGATGCTCAGCGTGCGCCGTCGCCGTTCCTTGTCGAGCAGGTTGAGGGCGGTGTGCATGGCTATCATCGAGAGCCATGGCCCCAACTGGTCGCCCCGCCAACTGTCAAGATTGGCGTAGGCTTTGATAAAGGTCTGCTGTACCACCTCGGCTGCCAGTTCCTTGCTGTGAACCACGCCAAGCGACTTCGAGTAGAGCATACCCGAATATCTCTTGACAACAATGGCAAAACTTTTCGTGCGTCCGCTGTCTAACACTTCCCGCACCAGTTCTTTATCGTTCATACATTATTATGACAGACAGCAGCGCAGATTATTACAAAAAAAATTAGAACCCCCCTCCCCATCCCTCCCCAGGGGAGGGCGTAGTTACCATTCTGTCAGCTGGATAAGTTAGTTTGCCTCCTTGGGGAGAGAGAGGGTGGCTTACTTCCCTCGTCCTTTGGAGTGGGGTCGTGAGTGAGGCCGTGGTTGTGGGTGAGGCTTCCTTTTCAACCCATGAATCACATAAGTGACCACGCCCCAGATAATCAACTCGTTCGACGCATCGACGCGGATTTTGGGGTATTGCGAATTCCACGGCACCAGCCATCCGAAATCGCCGCTGGGGTCTTTGCGGAACTCCTTGATGGTGAACTCGCCATCGACAAAGGCGATGACGAAATCGCCGTCTTGTGCCTGCAATTCCTTGTCTACCACAGCCAGGTCGCCGTCGAGGATGCCCGCTTCGGTCATCGACTCGCCCGACACGCGCACATAAAACGTGGCCTCGCGGTGGCGCACCAACACTTTGTTGAGGTCTATCTCCTCGCCCATATAATCCTGAGCAGGGGAGGGGAATCCCGCCCGCACACTGCTCTGCGCCATGGGCACGGAGAGTTCGGTCTCGGTCGAGGCAGGATGCAGTGTCAGCCGGATATCATCTTTCATGAGTGCCTCCTTTCCCGTTTGCCGGCTGTGGGGTCAACACGCAACAACCATGCAACGAAGAATGTGAACACACTGGTGCACAACACACCTTTATAGAAGGTCACATAGCCGAATATCTCCTGCAAATAGCCCGACACCCATCCCGGCACCATCATTGCCAGTGTGGCGATGGCCATCAGTACGGAGAGGTTGGCCGGACGCATCTCACCCTGTTCGTTGCGGCTCAGATGGAGCATGGAAACGACATAATAGGTGAGACCGAAAGCGAATGCCAACTGGCGGAGAAAAGCCACGACGGCTATCACCAGCAGGCTCGACGGCATCACGTAGGCAAGATAAAGATAAAGCACATTGCATAGGGTGAACGCCGCCACCATATACCAGCGCCACCAGCCGATGCCGCGGCGATGAACAGCCATGCCGCCCAAGATGCCGCCGATGGTCATGCCGAACACGCCGATGGTGCCCATGGCAAAACCATATTCTTGGGGCGACAGTCCCAAACCGCCAGCATGACCCGCGTCGATGAAAAACAGTACCGACACCTTGCATGATAAAGCCTCGGGCAGGATAAACAGGCCGATGAACAACACCACGCGCCACCAGTCGGGCTGATGGAAGAAATGCACCACGGGCTCTTTCACACGCTGCCAGTAATCGGAAAAACGTACCCTGCGCTTTTCGCCGATATCGACATGGCCCGGCAACAACAGCAGGTTGATGACAAACAGCACCAGATAAAGAAAGGCCAGCAGCCAGAACAAGAATGTCCACGAACCGCGCACATTGCGGGTGATGGTCTCCATGTTGCCTACGACCATGACCAATGCGCCCTGACCCACCAACATCGACAGACGATAGAACACGCTGGATATGCCGCCGTATGACGAGCGGGTGCGGGGTGTGGCTGCCACGCGGAACATACTGTCGGTGGTCGTGTCGTGTATGGCGCTGGCAAACGACATTACCCAGAATAGGAACAGCACCCATTGCACCGAACCTTGCGCGGGGAAGGAGAAAGCCACACCACCCAAGGCGGCGCCAATCACCAGTTCGGTAATGAGCATCCATGAACGACGCGTGAGCACCATGCGCACCAACGGCGTCCACAGGGGCTTCATCACCCACGGCAGATAAAGCCACGACACATAGAACGTGATGTAGGCGTTGTCAAGCCCGATACGTTTGAAGGCGATCAACGTCAGCGTCATCAGCACCACCGTGGCCAATCCCTTAGCCAGAAACGACGAGGGAATCCATGCCCACGGATGGCGCCCGGCCCATGGACGGTGCCAATGGATTTTCTTGTTCTCGATATTGTTCATGGTCATACGACGTTATTCTTTTCCGCTGTCTTTCTTCTTGCCGAACTCCGGGTCAATCTTGATGAACGCCGTGACGGCAAAGGTGATGATGCAGAGGAACATCACGATGATGAAGAAGTCGCGATAGCCCACCATGTCCTTGATCCATCCCGACACCATGCCAGGCAACATCAGTCCGAGATAAGTCAGTCCTGTGCAGATGGCGTAATGCGAGGTCTTGAATTCTCCTTGACTGAAATAGAGCATATAGAGCGTGAGGGCGGTGAAGCCTAATCCGTAACCGAACTGTTCGATGAAGAGACATACGCTGACTATCCACAGGCTGTCGGGTTGGGCGATGCTGAGATAGACATAGACAATGTCGGGCAAGGTGATGGCGCAGACAAAAGGCCAGAGCCAACGCTTCAGTCCGTCGCGGCTGGCCAACATACCGCCCACGATGCCACCAAGCAGCAGACCGATAAGTCCTACGGTGCCGTAGGCCAGACCGAAAGCCTCCTTCGTCAATCCCAGACCACCTTCCTCAAGCGGTCTCAACAGGAAGGTGCTGGCCATCTTGGTGAGCATGGCCTCGGGGAAGCGGTAGAGCAGAAGGAAGAGCAATACGAAGATGATTTGCTTCAACGGCACTTTGGTGAAGAATGTGGAGAGCATCTGCCACAGTCCGTGCGCCACTTCGCTTGCCGTCAGACCTTCGTTTTTGCGGTCAACAGGCCGGGGCATGACAAAGCGGTGGTAGAGCCAGATGGCAATAAAGATGCCGGCCAGACCGAAGAAAATAAGTGCCCATGTGAAGGCCTTACTGTCGGGATAGGCTTTCTGCAACAACCCGGCAGCAGGTACGAGCAGTCCCTGTCCGAAGATGACGGCGATGCGGTAGCAAGTGTTGCGTATGCCGACGAACCACGATTGGTCATGGCTGTCGAGTTCAATCATATAAAAGCCGTCGGCTGCAATGTCGTGCGTGGCGCTGGAGAAAGCCATGAGGAAGAAGAAAAACATGGACCCCTGAAACCAAAACGGAGTGTTGAGTGTGAACGCCACCCCGGCGAACGATGACCCCAAGAGCAGTTGCATGGCAATCACCCACCAACGTTTGGTCTTGAACAAATCGACGAATGGGCTCCACAATGGTTTGATGACCCATGGCAGTCCGAGCCACCCGGTGTAGAGGGCTATCTCGGTGTCAGTGAGTCCCATCTCCATGTACATCACCACGGCCACGGTCATCACCACCACATTGGGCAAGCCCTCTGCAAAATATAAAGTGGGTATCCATGCCCATGGATTTCTCTTTTTCTTCATCTCTGGTGCTTCTTTCATATCGTTGTTTTCTTTTTATTTCAGGTGTTTTTAGGGGGTCTAGGCTTTCTTAAGTATTCCTAGGATTTCCTAAGCATTCCTAGGATGTCCTAGGACATCCTAGGTTTCCCTAGGCATTTATTTAAAGTCTTCTTATGCTCTTTGCCCCTTATTCCTTATTTATACACTTTCTTGATCTCGGCTCCATGATAATAATGCAGGAGGATTTCGTCGTAATGATATCCGTTTTCGCCCATGACAGCCGCGCCTATCTGGCACAAACCCACGCCATGGCCCCAGCCGGCACCTGTGAGACGGAAACGCTGTGGAACGCCGTTCTCTTCGTCGAAGGCATCAACCACGAATGCGCTGCTGTAGAGGTGTGTCTGGCTGAGTGTGCGACGTATCTCCAGTTCTTTGCCGATGGTGAAGGTGCGTTCGCTTCCCACGATTCTCAGACGTGAGATGCGCCCGCTCTTGCCGCGCTCCAGCGGTTCCAGGGCGATGATGTCGCCCAATCCCAAGTGCAGTTTTTCTTCTATCAGGGCGGCCAGTTCCGCTTGGGTGTATTCTACCTGCCAACGATAGAAATCGGCGGTCTCCTGGTCGTAGTCATTGAGCACCTGACTCAGTATCTTCTTATCGTGGGTGTTGCAGAAAGCGTCGGGAGCGGTGCGTATCCAACGCTCCGCCTGGCTGTTGTCGGTCAGGTCTATCGGAACTTCCGGCGCATCCGGTGCGATATCTCTGACCGCCTTCAGATAGGGTTTGGGCAGATTTTCCCAACAATATTGGAATTCCTCGGACATACCGCCGCAGCACTTGCTGAAACGGGCGTCGCAGATGTCGCCGTCATCATAAAGCACCTGTCCGCGGGTTTCCTTTACCGCTGCCACCACCTCAGGTCGCGATGCCAGGGTGATGCCTTGGTAACGCTGGCAATGGTCGTCGGCGCACACGTCGAAAATGGTGTGGTCTTCGCGGTCGTACCAGCGTATCAACTCGTCGTCCTTGCGCACAAACGAGAAGAAATTGTCGGCTTTACCGCTCATCTCTTGGCGTTTCTTCATCTGGGCAAGCAGCCAACTGCGTGAGATGACCGCATGGGCCTTCAGCAGTTCTGACGAAGAGGTGGCACTCATCTCGCTGGATATGACACTCGAAAGATAGGTCTCTACCGGCAGTTCGTTGATGGCGCATATCTTGTCAGCATCGACCACCAGCCGCAGGGTGCCGAGGAAGGTCTGTGTCTGTTGCCGTTGCCAGTGGAAATTGACACCGATGGTGACATCATCCAGCGAGAACGATGTCTCTGATTGTTTCGGCACAAACGCCAATTCTCGGTATTGGTTGCCCTGCCAGACGATGCCGCCCTCTTGCAGCTCCACGGTCTGTTCGCCGTCTATCACTTCGCCTTTGGCAAGGAAGGGACCGTTCAGCGCAAAATGTATCTTCTGCGCGCTGACGATACCCACTTTCACCATCGGCTCTTTCTTCATTTGCGGAGCGCTTTTGGTCATGGCAGCCTGACGAGTGCGCAGTTCTTCGGTCCATGCACGGAAATCCTTGGCATCCATCGCCACCTCGCTCAAGATATGGCTGATGTCGTCGGCTGTAATCCGTTCGAAATCCTCTTGGCGCGGTGTGATAATCAACCCCGACATGTCGAGCGCCCCCGGACTGACCATCATCTGTTTATCGCCTGTTGCGTTGTAGCAGTCGGGACGGTGTTTTCTGCGGGGGAAGATGACGGAGAGATAGTCCTCACCGTCGCGCCAACTCACGATGTTGATGTCGTTTAAGGGTTGAGGGTTGAGGGGTTTAGTGTTCAGCCCTGAGAAATCCGTGTTGTTGTCAAATGTCTGGGGCATGGACGAGAGGTATGAGAACAACCGCTCGTCGGATTCGCGTTTCCTGCTGCGGATAAGCAGTGCGGGACATGGATAGTCGGTGATGACAAACAGGCCCTCCTCGTCGTTGAGCGTCACCAGCGGCTCGAGGTCGCGGCTCAGCCGTGGCCATGTGGCCTGCAGAGGCAGTACGCCGCTCGTGCCTGCCTGGAAATGCAGATGATCGGGAGCTGATGCGCCACAATGTGGACCGTTATAAAAAACGGTCAGCCCGGGATAGACGGTCAGCAACTGATGGATGATGCCATAATTTCCGACGATGGCTTGAGGCTGGTGCTTCTTATAAGGTATGGTGAAATGTACGGGCAGGATAGGGTAGGGGTTGACCAAAATGTCGAATTTCCCGTCGAAGGATTGCACAATCTGTTGTTGCGGCCTGTTTGCGCCGCAGAGGAAACAAGGCCTCTCGGCGATGGCTTTCGCGTTGATTTTCGCCCCTGTTGACACTATCCGTGCCGGATTCCATTGCACTTTGAAATCCATCAGTTCGCGGGTTTTTACGTTGGCCAGGTCATCGTAGCGCTGGCGGGCGTCATCCCATCGGGCCAACTGACGGCGGAAGAAACGCGTCAACTGGTCATCTTCTTCCTCATCGTCACAACCACTGTTCATCCGTTGGCGTGCCGACAGTTCCATCGTGCGTAAACGGTCTTTATACAGGTTGTTGGCATTCACCCGGTCTATGCTGAGCGCGGCGTCGCTGTTGCCGCCCCATCTGCGACAGAGATACAACTCGTTGTAGATGCGTCCGATGCGGTATTGGCGGCTGAAGGCCAGTCCGAGCGCATAATCCTCGCCATATGAGGTGTTGGGGAACTGTATGCGGCGCACCAGCGGGGTGAAAAATGCGCGTGGAGCCCCCAGGCCATTGATGCGGAGGGCATTGTTGGGGCCATTGTCATCGGTCCACTCGCGATGGTCGATGAGACCCGGAGGCAGGGTGTTCAGGTCGAAGTCGCACATGCGGTACGAGCCAATCACCATGGCCGCATTCTGCTTGCGGAAGGCATCGACCACCTGTTGCAATGTGCGGGGCGAGGAATAGAGGTCGTCGCTGTCTAATTGTACGGCGAAACGTCCGCAACGCGGGTCGTTGACCGCCACATTCCAACAGCCTCCAATGCCCAAATCGGTACGGTCGGGGATGATGTGCACCAACCGCGGATCGTCATACGCTTCGAGCAACTCGGTGGTACGGTCGGTGGAGTGGTTGTCTACCACAATCACGTTGTATTTGAACGGTGCTTTCTGCGACAGGGCCGAATCGACAGCGTCGCATATGGTGCGCTCGCGGTTGAACACTGGGATGACGACCGACGCCTCGACCTCGAATTCCTCCTCGTCGAAATCAATCGAGTGATAACGTGAGGTATCGACCAGTCCGCCTACTTCTGCCAGATGAACGGTCACGGCCTGTTCCATCTCCACCTGCACCTCGCGGTTGCGGGGGTTCACATAGTCAAACTGTTTCTCACCCGAAGCGCGCAGGTCATGCTCATGTTCAGTATAGAGATATTCGTTGAGGTGGAACAACTGCCCTTGACGGCTCAAGTAAAGCCGCAGGTCGTAAAATCCCGCATAGCGGTATTCTTTCTGTTGGGGCTGTTGGGCAAAGGCTTGCAGCAGATCGGTCTTGATCATCAGCAGCGAACCGAAGTCGAAATCATCGCGCAGACTGCCTGTCTGGTAGTCTATCACGGGATGTTTCACCACAGCGTCGCCCTCGATGGAGTAATGGTCGGCATAAACCATAGCCGCACCGGTGTCTGTGGCGGCTTTTGTCCATCGTCCTAAAGCGTATAAGCCCAAGGTGAGGGGCGAGGTTTTCAACCCCAGCAACACATAGGGTGCTTCCGCGGTCATGGCGATGGTCTTCATGGCAGCCGTTGACAGGAGTTGCTCTACTACAAGCCACTCGGCGCCTGCTGGTGCCGCCTGCTCTTGGGCAAAAGCCTCTGTGGCGAGCAGCCATATATGTTGAACATGGTTGTCCTTGCGAAGGTCGGCGACCGTCTTTTCAGCCACCGCCATGTCGTCACAAGGCAGAAAGCAGTCAATATTTCGATGCATCGTTTATGATTTAAGTCTATTCAAGGTGCGAAGTTAATATTTTTTTTGGGAAAGAGGGCTGTTTTTCTAAAAAAAGACACATGATTCAATATTTTTGACTAATTTTGCAAAGGTATATGAAAAAGACAATCTCTTACATCCTAAAAATATCCCTGCCCCTCATTTTGGGCGGGGCTATACTGTATTGGATGTATCGCGGATTTGATTTTTCACAACTCTCGTCGGTACTTGATGAGATGGACTGGTCGTGGATGTTGTTGTCATTGCCTTTCGGGGTGCTGGCGCAGGTGTTTCGCGGACTCCGTTGGCGGCAGACGCTCGACCCGCTGGGTGAGCGTGCCCGTACCTCCACCTCCATCTATGCCATTTTCATCTCTTATGCCAGCAGTCTGGCCGTGCCCCGCATCGGCGAGTTTGCCCGTTGCGGCGTGTTGAAACGCTATGACGATGTGTCATTCCCCAAGGCGTTGGGCACGGTCGTGACCGAGCGGGCGGTCGATACCATCGTGATGCTCGTGGCTACAGCCGTGGCACTGTTGGTCAATATGCCGGTGTTTACTACGTTTTTCTCACGTACGGGCACACGCCTCGACACATTCTTCGGGCAGTTTACCACCACCGGCTACATCGTCACGCTTATCTGCGGACTGGCGGCGCTGCTGCTCGTCTTTCTGCTGGTGCGGAAAATGACCATATATAATAAGGTCAAAGATGTGGTGCGCAACCTCTGGCAAGGGGTCATCTCGCTGCGTCATGTCAACAACGTGTGGCTTTACCTCTTCTTCACGGTGGCCATCTGGTTTAGTTACTTCTTCCATTTCTCATTGACCTTCAAATGCTTCGAGGCCACATCCTCTTTGGGCTTCGACGCCGCCATCGTGTCATTTGTCGTGGGCAGCATCGCGGTCATCGTTCCAACCCCCAACGGAGCCGGACCTTGGCATTTCGCTGTGAAGACGATGCTCATACTATATGGAGTGGAGAGTAATGCCGCTCTCTTCTTCGTCCTCATTGTGCACACCATACAGACCTTCCTCGTGGTGCTCCTCGGCATCCTCGGAGGAATATGCGTGAAACGGAAGGTCGGGGAAGGAGAAGAAGTTAAAGAAGTTAAGGAAGTTATGGACAATACTCCGCTAATGAAGGACTAATCTCTTGCTTCTTGCTTCTTGCCTCTTGCTTCTAATGAAAATCGACCTCACAACCTTAAAACAATAAATTATGATCAAAAACCTTGAACCAAAATGCATCTGGCGCAATTTCGACGCGCTGACACAGGTGCCACGTCCGTCAGGACATCGTGAGAAAGTGCAGCAGTTCCTGTTGGAGTTTGCCAAGAAAGCAGGCGTTGAGGCCTTCCAAGACCCCGCCGGCAATATCGTGATGCGCAAACCCGCATCTCCCGGAATGGAAAACCGTAAAACGGTCATCTTGCAGGCTCACATGGACATGGTGCCGCAGAAAACTAAAGAAAGCACACACAATTTCGAGACCGATCCCATCCAGACTTGGATTGACGGCGACTGGGTGAAAGCAAAAGGCACCACCCTCGGCGCTGACGACGGACTGGGCATCGCTGCCATCATGGCTGTGATGGAGGATAAGGACCTGAAACATGGACCGATAGAGGCACTGTGCACCGCCGACGAAGAGACGGGTATGTTTGGTGCCAACGACCTGCCTGCAGGCGAACTGGAAGGCGAGATCCTGCTCAACCTCGACACCGAGGACGAGGGCGAGATGATTATCGGCAGTGCTGGTGGTCTCGACATCACCGCCAACATGGAATATAAGGAAGCGGATACCGACCCCGACGATGCCGCCCTGAAAGTGACCCTCAAAGGACTGAGAGGCGGACACTCAGGACTGGAGATAGGCGAGGGACGTGCCAATGCCAACAAACTGATGGTGCGCTTCGTGCGCAGTGCCATCGGCGAGAACGACGCGCGACTGGTTTCGTGGAATGGCGGCAACATGCGCAATGCCATCCCCTTCGAGTGCGAAGTAGTGCTCACACTGCCGAAAGAAAACGTCGAGGCGGTGAAAGAGGCTGTAGCCGATTGGCGCGACCTGTTCGAAGAGGAATATAAAGGTATCGAGAGCGGCATTGAGTTCTTTGCCGAAGAGGTGGAGACCCCGAAGACGGAGGTGCCCGTGGAGATTCAGGACAATCTCGTGGATGCTATCTATGCTTGCCACAACGGTGTCATCCGTTACATCCCCACCATCCCCGACATCGTGGAGACCTCGTCCAACCTCGCCATCGTGAACATCGGTGGTGGCAAGGCGGCTGTGAAAATTCTCGCACGCAGTGCTTCGGATAGCATGAAGGAATATATCGCCGAGACCTTAGAGAGTTGCTTCAATATGGCTGGCATGAAAGTGACGCAGAGTAAAGGTTACAGCGGATGGAATCCCAACACCGACAGCGAGATTGTGAAGGTCATGGCGAAGATTTACAAAGATCTCTTCGGCAACGAACCGGTCATCCAAGTGGTGCATGCCGGTCTGGAGTGCTCCATCATTTTGGGCAAGTATCCCGGCCTCGACATCTGCTCGTTCGGTCCCACGCTCCGCTCACCGCACACCGCCAATGAGCGCGCCTTCATCCCCAGCGTCCCGAAATTCTGGGATTTCCTCAAAAAGACCCTCGAGGAAATACCTGAGAAATAAATCGTTGAGACTCTTTGAAACAGCCTATGATTATCTAGGAATTTCTAGGTTTTCCTAGGCCTACTTAGGTTCTCTTAGGGAGACATAGGTGTTCCTAAGAGAACCTATAGCTTTGCCTTCAGCACATCATCGATATCGGTGGTGTAATGATGGGATATATACTCACGTTTCAAGCCGAAACGGATGTTTGTGCCTTGTACGGCCACGCGCACTGTGTCGTGGCCGTTTTTTTTGTTGATTTGATCGATGGCTTCGATGAGGGCCGCCTGTTTCTTGCGGTCTATGGGGTCGAAGAGATCTTGTTGCACACCCTCATGGGTGACGATGTCCCAGAGGATGACACCTGCTTTTTTATAGGCAAAATCATCTTCGGAATAGCCTTCGCGCAGCACGTGGAGGGCGGCACGTATCAGTTCGCCACTATCACAGGTGGCCACGGGCAGGGTCAGCGACCCGTAGATGACATGTCCGGGCACATCGGTGCGGAAACGGCTGGTGTAGGCGAAAGCGGTGACGCTGCGGCAATAGGATTTCTGCTCACGCAGTTTCTTGGCGCTGCGAGAGGCGAAGTTGGCCACTGCCTCCTCCAGCACATTGCGGTCTGTGACGCCCTGGTCGGCAAAACTGCGCGAGGTGCAAATGGATTTCTTGCGGGGCAGTTCGTCGATGCTCAAACAACTGATGCCGTTCAACTCCTTCCATGTGCGCACGGTGGTTATGTTGAAATGGCTGCGTACCCATGATTCAGACTTGTTGGCGAAATCAGCGGCGGTGTGGATACCATGGTAGTTGAGTTTTTCAGCAATGCGGTGACCAATGCCCCATACATCACTAATTACGAACAGGGCGAGGGCCTTCTTCCGCCGTTCGTCGGTATCAATCAGACAACAGCGCTTATAACCGGGGTATTTCTTGGCAAACTTACTCGCCATCTTCGCCAATGTCTTTGTGGGAGCGACACCGATAGAGATAGGAATGCCCGTGGCGCGCCCCACATGGGCGGCAATCTCCTCGCCGTAGGTTTTCAATGCAACGCCCTCGCCCAAACCAGAAAGGTCAAGAAAAGCCTCGTCTATGGAATAAATGTCGAGCGCAGGCGTGTAGGATGCCAGAAGACTCATTACGCGCCCCG
>JAEEGL015463666.1_pt1 | contig 18469 bp, 19 predicted proteins | sample 9134231 | NCBI WGS metagenome assembly JAEEGL01 (sample SAMN16246548, study PRJNA631951) | gut metagenome | biome: gut microbiome; feature: rumen; material: fiber-attached | host: Bos | place: Iran: Karaj | collected 2018-10 | reverse complement strand
TCAAGCTTCTCCTGCTTCAATGCCTCTACCATCTCATAATAGTCCAACATGTTTTCACGGCAGAAGTCTGCCACCCTCACTTTCTTGTGACTCTTCTGCAAGTCACGCGCTCGGCTTTGCCGCTTGTTCCGTAGGTCTCAAGAAATTGCTTCACATAATCTTTAATTTCCATATTGCGCTTAACTTTAATGAATAAAATATTGCGCAAAATTAGAAAAACATTTTATCTCAACCAAATTAGGCCAGGCCCAAGGTTCGGACGCTTACCTATCTTTTTCTCAAATCCCCTCAGAACACTTTTGGACGCTTACAATTGGGTGCTTACACGTCAAAATTGACAGTTTACAATTCACATATTTTTTATATCTGAATCATCCCTCATATCTCCCTTCCATCATTGAAATAATAACATCAGCATTAGATTCCTCTCCTGCATTAGGGATAAGGAGATAGTTTTCTTTATACTCATTGTATTTAAATTCATTATATTTCAATGAGATCTTTTTTTCTGGGATATGATCAATATTGACTACATCAACTCCCAGAAGGCCAGCTCTAAATAGTGCATTTTCAAATTGCATTGGTCTAACGACAGACATTTCATCACTTACAAGGACTATGGATGGTTTTCCATAAAGAACAACAAATGAAATTGCTGTACTCGTATGAATAGCAACCCCCTGACAATGTCTAACTAATGTCTGGGTCTGATTGAAAAACACTCTTCGACCATTAAAAAAATCTTCATTCTTATACCGTTTTGCTATAGGATGTGCAGCAATAACAACCTCCAAACCCGTTTCTTTTTCTATTTTCGAGAATAACAGATTCAGTTGTCTATAATATGGTTCTGAGCAAACATTCTTAATGCCAGTAGCTTTCACATCTGTGTGAAAAGGCATATATTGGTCAATAAACACCATATATGGTTTTTCTAATAATCTGTCTCCATAGGATTGGGCCAACACTACATCTGTCGTTTTGAAAGATATTTGTTTAGTTCTATATGATGCTTTATAATCATTAGGTGTCAACAAACATGTGTTCAATTGATATTGTATTGGTTTTAGTAATGGCGTTTTTAATAACATCCTGTAAAAAAGAACTATCGGTATTCTATACAAATTGTTTTTTTTCAGTCTTATTTTGTCAATTATACTCCTATTTGGCATTGGCAAAATACCATTTAAACAATAAGTGATGCAGCAATTATATTTTGATAGTGTTCTAAAGCAAAAATAAGTTGCTGGAGTATAATTCATATAAACCAGATATATAATGGCTTCTTTTCTATATTCTTTAACTTTTTCAAAGAATGATTTCTTATTGTTAAATACCAAACATGTCACACCTTCAATATCTTTTGATTCAATATGAATGTTATATGTAATCGGGGATATATTCCAAAACTCCACATTTATCCTTTTTAACATTAGTTCCTCGATTCCAAATAGGACCTTAATCCTATTATCCATTTCACTTGCTGCAATAATGACAAACTTTGAATATAACATATTTGCTCTACCATTTATTATTGTCCCTTCAGAATCAAAGGTAAGCATCCAACCCCTTTTTGCCATAAGCCTTAGCCCCAGCATTTACTGGGGTTCTGGGAAATCATAAGGTAACTGGATTTTGTTGTTTTTATACGTTTTTAACCTAATACCTCTTGGGCAATGAGTTCATAATCACTCCTGCCCTCGGTAACTTTCTTGAAGAAGTCGTTGAAGAAATCAAATGCAGCCTTCTTCTGTAGCTTACATGTCTCTATGAATGTGAGCCATGCAAAGAAAACATAATTTCTGTGCCGTTGAGTAATGCATGCCCTCCTCGGGACTGGCCTTCATTGATATGATGATGCCAAAATACACGTTTCACCTCAAACGGCAGTTCCTTATCAATTACACTGACTACCCCCCTTCGTCTGTAAACGTGGGTATATCTATCAGATGGCAGTCTTTTACTGTATATGATGTATTCATATTATAGAGGCATACTACTTAATTCCTTGAACTTCTCAACAAGAGATTCCTGATGATCTATCAATTGATAATTCCCGTGCCTGACAGTATCATCTTTGACACACGATTCAAAGTGAAGTATAGATTTCAAAAAAGCATCATCTGTAGGAAGATTCCGAGTCTCATATTCCTGATTCTTCTTAATAGTACATGTAGGTATATACCCTACAGGAGCTGTCAGAACTCTACTCGACGTTAGTGTTCCTTTGCTACACCATATCTCCACATCACACTTATAATCATTGTCCATACCAAACGCAAGTTGAGCCACTATGCCATCATCATTAATCATAGTGGCAGAACCATACATATCCACCTCAAACTCTGGCAAATAGTTAGCAGTTGCTGCTACCAATTTTCCGCTCATTCCAAGAAGTGTAGTGGCATACTTCATAGTATAGCCACCGGCATCTAGCAATGCACCTCCACCAAGTGTTTTGTTGTAACGAAAATCCCGTGCATCACGTCTTGGAAATCCAAAGGTGATTCTGTAAAGGCGCACATCACCAATCTCTCCACTACGAACTATATCTTTAATGGCTTCCAGCTGCTTGTGGAAAACAAACATATAGTCTTCATGTAAGGCCAAATTGCGCTCCTTGGCCAGTTCAACAAGCCTTTGAGTATCCTTCAATGTGGTAGTGGATGGCTTCTCCACAAACACATGCTTGTTGTTCAGCAAAGCCTTTTCCGCCCATTTGAAATGGAGTGCAGGGGGAAGTGGAAGATAAATGGCATCAATTTCATCAGATGAAATCATTGTTTCATATCCTTCAAAGATTTTTCCGCCATAGTTGTCAACAAAAGCCTGAGCCTTTTGTCTTTCTTTAGCAAGAATTTCATCCGTAGCGCCTACAAACTCTTCCTTACTGGCAATAGCCACCCCTACGTATTCAAAACCTTCTGCCAACTTTAATGAAGGTAAAAAGCGTCTGAAGGCAATTTCAGAAGGACAGATTATTCCTATTCTAATCATTTGACTTTTATTAGAATCCATACATATCAACGAGAACCTTCTTCATGTTCTCAATGGTGTAATCCAATCCTTCATCCGCAAGACTGGTATAGAAAGGCAGACGAGCAATGCGATTACCCAAGTCTTCTGTAATAGGTAGGTCTTCAGGCTTGTATCCTAACTTCAGTCCATATGGTGCTGAGTGCAGAGGCATATAACCTATGTACACATAAATTTCCTTCTCTTTCAGTTTGCCCATGAAGTTGAGTTTATCTTCAAGAGATGGGAATACCGCCCAATAAGCATGATGGTTCAGCTGAACATATTCCTTAGGTTGGAACACACCAATAATACCTTTCTCAACATACGGAGCAAAGAGCTTTGTGTAAGCCTCTGTCAGTTTTCCTCGTTTTGCTTTAATCTCTTCTTCATGCTCCAACTGAGCATAAAGCATAGCGCCAAGGACATCAGAAAGCAGATAGCTGGATCCCTTATCAACCCAACTGTACTTATTCTTCTGCCCATTGATAACCAAACTACGGTCTGTTCCCTTCTCCTGAAGGAACGTTGCACGCTGGTGCCATTCAGGTACATTGTTTATCAGTAGTCCCCCCTCACCGGCACTGTAGTTCTTGGTCTCATGGAAAGAGAAGGCTGCAATGTGAGCTTTTTTACCAGACGGTACACCTTTATAGTAGCTGCCATATGACTGTGCGCAGTCTTGGAACACAATAAGATTGTGACGATCAGCAATTTCACGAATCTCATCAATATCACAAGGCACTCCGGCATAGTCAATTGGCATAATCATCTTGGTCTTTGGAGTAATTAATGCCTCTATCTTGGTGTAGTCAATGTTCATGGTTTTGGGGTCAACCTCACAGAATACAGGGAAACCGCCAAAGAGCACCACGGCATTAACTGTAGAACTGAAAGTGTAAGAAGGCAAAATCACCTCATCACCAGGATGAAGGTCAGCCAATACAACTCCCATTTCAAGTGCGGCAGTACCTGAAGGACACAGGAAAGCACTGTCATATCCGTACTTTTCCTTCATCATTGCAAGTAATTTCTTGCAATAGGTGTGATTACCACAAATTTGCCCACTACGCAGGGCATCAATCATGTACTTCTCTTCGTCACCAGTCTGATAAGTTTTGTTAAATGGTATTCTCATAATGTATATCGTTTATTTATAATTCAATGCTGAAATCAGGCTACGGGCCTGAATGTTAAGATAATTGTTAAATCTCAGGAACTTATATATCTGACGTAATGTCATCCAAGTATAGCGAGGTGGCAAATCCAACGGGAATTTTTCATCTGCTTCCACCATCAGATTGCGATTCTGTTCGTGATAGAAGCGACCACCCTCTTCGCTTTGCAATGCGTCTATCAGAATCTGATCTGGACGGGCATTCATCACATAATCGTAAAATTCAGGTTTGTCATTAGCACCATATACGCGGTCTGTCAAACATTGCACTGTTGGCGCAAGTTCCATCACATCAAAGTTGCCACACTCAAGTTTGGCCTGAACCAAGAAATGATAAACGCCATTTATCTTCTTGATAATAAAAGCGCATAACCCATCTTGCATAGGTTGAACCAATGGTTGACACCATGAGGCTACTTCCCTGTTGGAGATGGTCACATTAACTCCAATTATCTTGAAGTATTTACCATCCTCACGAACAATCTCACGATCTGTTTTCTTCCATCCAGGCATATCTAATACAGAACAAGGAGAGACCCACAAGTCATACTTTGCCTTTAGACCCGTTAACCAACTGAGGTGCTCTCTGGTAGATATATAACTATGGTTGGTTGTAGAGGAAAGTATCAAGTCTCTTCCAAAGCCAGACATCCCACGAAGGCCATCAATGGGTGTAATGTAATCACTAATCTTCAGACCTGACAATACCGTTCTTGTATCCATATTAACGATATTATCCTCGTGCATCAACTCCTTAATTTGGCCAAGCGTCATCCAACGGAAATCCTCCAATACAGGAACATCTTCGTCTACCTTAATTATGATGTTACGATTGCGTTTACGAAGGAATCTTGCTCCTTGCTCACTTTGAAGTTGATCAAGAATGATATTCTCCGGCTTAGCATTGACAAAATACTCTAGATAATTTGGGCTCTTACCAGAATGAACACATGAATAGTTACTCTTAGTGGCCTGCAACGTCGGAGAAATCTGAACACAGTTCACATTTCCTGGTTCTATCTTGGCCTGCATCAAGCAGTACAACACACCGTCAATCACCTTGGTTAGGATGCCAAGATAGCCCACTTCCGGCTGGTTAATGATAGGCTGCCGCCAATGGTTATTCGTGCCATAATCTGTCTTTACGTCAATACCAACTATGGAAAAGAACTTACCAGAATCGTGGTGAATACTCCCATCTTCATCACTATGCCACATCTTCATTTCTGAGAATGGTATCTGCTCAACCTTCACCGTTACTTCACGGTTACGACGGGCTATCCATTCACGTATTTCCTGTGTGGAATTGAATGGGTTTTCTTGGGTGGTGAGTGACTGTATAATCATAGCTTTGTTATATATCTTGGAAGGAAATAGAATCAATCTCTTCTTTCATCTCATCAATAACCTTCAATAAGTATTGACCATACTGGGTTTTCAGCATGGGCTTAGCCAACTTCTAACTATCTTCACTTCAAAAATAAAGTGTTTCTTATCTTTGATTCTTATGTGCTCAATTCCGGAAAGTACTGGGCATTCTCTGATTTTATACTCTTTAATTGTAATTGCAGAAACATCCCAATATTCTATCTCAACTCCCCGTTCTAACAAATAAGGCAAATCAAAAAGTGTTTTCACCCTATTGTCGAAGCTAGCCCAATACAGAATTATTAACTTTTTGGAATCCATTTGTCATCTATTATAAGAAATACCAATCGTTTACCTCCGCATTCGCATCTTTTGGCAGATCATTCACATCAAGCCTGGGGATTTTATACAATGCATCTTCACCATCTTCTTCAAGGTCAGCCACAGCCACACGTGTTGTGAATCCCATACGACAGCCATGCTTCTTTAACAAAGCAATGGTGTCTTCATTATAATCGCCATAGGGATAGCCAATCGTCCAATTATTCACATCGCCACATACCATCTTGATAAACTCAATGCTCTTGGCAATCTCAAACTCCTGCTTTTCTTTCGACAACGAACTGAGCCAATAGTGATCATAGCCGTGGGAACCGATGTGCATACCACAATCAACCATACACTTAATCTGATCAATTGTCATATACAACTCACGACTGAACATTGATTCGTCCATTCCTACAGATTTCTCAAATAATTCCGTAGTCATCTTCTTACGCAATTCTTCAGGTAATGCTACCTGTAGCAAGCGCTTAACAAAAATCACTTCTTTAGGGTCAAATCGGTTTGCAACCGCCAACTTCTCAAAATAGCTATCATAAGAATCAAGACCGTACTCTTCCTTATTCTTCTCAACCATTCTTTGCAATTCCAACAGCAATTGTGGCATTTTTTCTGTTGGTGTTGAAGCAAGTATAAAGTGTACCTTATTTACATCCAAGACTGTATGTTCCGTTACTGCTTTCACTGGAGGGAAAAACACTCCCTGAATATGCTCATGCTCCAAAAAGGGGAATGCATATGTGAAATGATCTGCGTATGCATCATCAAATGTCAAAAGAATAGCATGATCTGGCAGTTGTGTGCCATTCTCTTTTGCGTCAATTACCTGTTCAACAGTCACAGGGTTGTAATGTTTTTTGATATATAAAATCTGCTCCTTGAACAAGCGCACATCGCATCCCTTTATCTCAGGATAGCGTGAGTTCTTCAAATCTCGAACATAGTGGTACATCACCACTGTCAGTTTTCTACTCATACCTTCAAATACTTACACTTTATTCTTTATGTAATCCTTAAGCAGAGATGAAGATATACCCTCGGTTCTTGGAAGAGTTATCACTTCCTTTCCGTTTTGTTTACACCATTCTTCTGCTCTCTGAAAGCCCTGATGGTTTTGATCTGGCCCTTTTACAAACACATCAAAGTCAATATTAACGATGTCCTTATCAACATCCTTATAGGTTACTACTTCATCAACATATTTAATAGAATGAACCACAAAAAGACGTTCTTCGGTTGAATTTATCATTGTGGCTTCTGGTTTATATTTCAAAATATAATCAGAGTCTTGTACTGCAACGATAAGCTTATCACCCAGTGCCTTTGCTCTTTTAAAAAGGAGTATATGCCCAATATGAAGCATATCATATACCCCGAATGTTAGTATTCTTCGCATAATTATTTCTATTCTTTTGAATTTGTTTTCTTATTCTATTTCTTGCCGTTTTTCGTTTATAATAATCCAACCCAACAAATGAGTAGAATTTATGTAAATAATAATCAATTCCCGTATAATAATAATCTACAAGGTTTACACTTACACCCAGGTTCTTAAGTTTCTTTTCTTTTGTATTATTCTCTGTTCTACAGAAAATGCAGAATCCCTTTCTTCTGAATTCTTCCATCTCCCCAGGATGTTTTCTTTGGTACATCAAGGGATAGGATACAAATTCGATTTTGGCTTCAGTTAGTTTGTCCAAACTTATTTTGTTTTCTACATCCTTATAAAAGCTCGATAATCCATAATCAATGCCATAAATCATATTTATGGCAGGTTCAGTCTCTTTTACGCCATCTATCATCTGGGTACAATAAACTTCCACCAAAATTCTTTCATACAAGGAACGATCATTTCCAATAATATCCTTTAATGCTTTAGCAAAAATTTCTGTTTGCTCCTTTGTGAACAACCCATAAAGGTCAAGCATAACAACAAGATGGTTATTCCAGCGTAATGCATCAACAATCTTCTTTAATGATAGTGGTGTCATTCCTGGAGTAGTCATGGCATATATTTTCCTATCCATGAACCACTTTTCAGTGTACGTTTCAGCAGGTTCAAATATTTCCGCCTTTTCCAAGTCACGCTTGTTTAAATGATGTGCTATCGCCACTATCTGATTATCATCGCTAATAGCCATATCAAACTCAAAGATTGTCTTTCCTTGCTTTTCCCATTTTTCCAAAGCATCCTGGCTATTGGTCTGGGTTTTCCCATATATGCTCCCACCTCCATGCATTGCATAATGGAAGCCCGTTTTCAGGTCTTGAATTGTTTCTGGGTAAAGCCAGTATGCATTAAAGCCATGATGAGCTACTTGTTTCTCAACGGGGGGGAGTGTCATATAATCGCCATATTGAGCAGTAAGGAAAGCATCGTAGTTTTTAACTGCCATATACTTCTTTCCTTCAAAATCGATATCTATATAAGACTCAAATGTTTCCTTTGGGAACACCCAAGGTTGATGACGCCAAAACTCCATTTCGGCAAGCATCTTGGTTTCAGTACCATTATACATGGACATTACCTGATGTGCCTTCGTACGCCAGTACTCCATCGTGGTAAATGACATCTTTATCCTTTTCCACAAATCCTTTCGGCCAATTGGATCAGTTAAAAGATACTTCCATTTGGCGCACATAATTCTGGAATTCAACCCATATTTAGCTATAAGCTGTTGTTGTCTGTCTTGTTCTTCTTTTGAATCAGGATAATTATCTATCGGAATAACATCTATAAAGATGCCATTATCCACTTTACACTTGAAAGGTACAGTATATAATAGAATACTATGTGAATCGCAAAGGCGACTTTGTAATCCATAATTATGCCCATAGCGTTCATTAGTTATTTTATATCTTTCACCGTCTCCATGAAGTTTAACAAATTTATCAAACTCAGAGCGTAACATCATTACGTCAATATCATCATCCCAAGGGATATACCCCTTATGACGTACAGCACCAATTAATGTTCCATCAGCAAGGGAATACTTTATATTATTACTTCGACAAAAATTATCAAAGTAATCCATTATCTCTATTTGAACCTGTTTTGCTTTTTCTAAACTTATCTGCTTCATCTATCAACTATTTGGTCTGTCTTGATCTGAATCTGCTTTAAAAATAATTACATCATCTTCTATCTCAGAAATGTATGCATACTCCATCGGTACATACCTTTGTTCGAATGGATCAAAATATTCTGGCAATATTGTCTCACCCCCTTTTAAGGCTTCTTTAAACCCTAATTGGTAAAAGTAGCTACTATCAATACCATGATTGAGGCAGTCTATATATTCAGCATTCTCCGATCTCAGAAGTTCCTGCACGCTGACATTCACATTCTTTACATCTGTCAAATCACCAATGAAATCCATAATGCGAAGTACCCTCGGTCCTGCATTATCTACGTTTCGAAAAACAAATATCCCCTTTAGCTCATCCTTCTTAAACAAGCCAAGATAACGATAAACAAAAGAAATATGTTTTTTATACCTGTTTTCAAAATATTCCATATCCTTATAGGGATTCATATTCTGAACTGGGATGTATCCGTAAGGGAAACCTATCTCTTTTACATAACTATCAGTTATCTCGTTGCTAAGATTACTAGTGTCTGGCGTTTTTATGACCTTAAAATCAGTAATGCTCTGATTGGGTATATAATAACGATTCATATCGCCCATAAAATATCCTAACTTCGTTGCAAGTTGCTTATGCGTCCCACTTATACCCATTGAGCCAAATACGTCTGAAGGATCGCTTTTCAAAATAAAACGTAACATCCCAAGACCTATCTTTCCAATTTCATTATTATTAATATCATCGCGTGTCTTCCAAACAGCACCCCATTGTACATTTGGAATATGGTGTGACGGGGCAAACTTCCAATTGGAGATATACCCATAAACGCCATCAAATTCGCCGGTTAACTGGTTTTCCGCAACGACGAAAGTAAGAGTGTCTCTCCCTTCAATCTGATGCTGAAACTTTATCAACTCATCTGACTTACTAAGGATATGCCCTTTCCGCCAGTGCTTATCGATAAAGTCTTTCAACTTGTCGATTTCTGACACCTTACAAAAACGATACTTATATATACGCATAAGGTTTAGCCTTCTATTGCATCAACAATATCACCTACACTTTCCCAAAGGAGTATCTCCTTCGCAGAAAACTTAACATCAAATACTGTCTGGATTTCAGCAACAATCTGAACATGGGTTATCGAATCCCAGTCTTCAATGTCGTCTGCGGTCGTTTCTTCCGTTAAGACGATTTCTTCATCATCCAGTATATCACGATACACTGTCTGCAACTTTTCTAAAATTTCTTTTCTTTCCATTGTTATTTCTTATTTACAAATTCAACAAACCCAATTTCTTGTTTGAACATATAGCAAATTAACCTATTGTCAAATGCAGGGGCTGGTACGGGTGCAAACATCGGCAACCAACCTTCTTCGTTGAGTTCTTTAAAGACTACTTCCACATCATCAACTTCATAGCAAACATGATAAGGTGTGACGCCCTTCTTCTTGAGCATTTTCAGCATTGGTTCATTGTCTTCGTAAGGTTCAACCAATTCGATTCGGACTTCACCAAGCTTTTCTACAAACGCTATTCTGCATTGTTGCCGCTCATCATTAAAAACAGTTCCTTTTAGTTCGTAGCCCAAAGCCATAAATGTACTTGCTGTATTTTCAATGTTACCCGTCAAGTAGCCGATATGTTCAATTTTATAATTCATCTTTCTTTAATATATAATCATCTTTTTCTTTGTAATTATCAATATCTAAAAACCATTGGGCGGTCTTGCTTCCTTCAACTGGTTCAAAACCTAATTGCGGGTAGTGTTCTGCGACCATCATGTTCTTAGCTGTGGGCAGATATTCACCAATAATCTTCTTATAACCAGCAGCCTTGGCTTTCTCTACCATTGTATTCAACGTGAAGTTCTCCATCCCCCGTTTCAATACACGGCAACTCATAAACCAGGTGTCCACAAAGAGGGTTTCCTTGTCCAGAGGCTTCATGATGACCACGGCAATCAAGCCATTGTCACCAAACTTATCCTCCAGTGTGAAGCTCAGGTCAATCACATTGGGGTCATTGGCCAATGCCTCTATGTCTGCATCCGTATAGCGAACAGTACGCAAGTTAAACTGGTTACTCCGCTGACTAAGCTGGGCTACACGAGGAGTATTAAACTTAGAGAAACCACTTACTACAGAAACCATATTCAATGACTTCAAAAAGTCAGCTTCGTTGGTGAAGGTCTTGCTCAGTGATACTCGCTGAGCTTCTACCTGATACTGTTTTGTACGGTCTTTATCCAGATTGCTGTAAGAAGCCGTTTCAAAGAGGTTCTGTGAGTAAAGGTACTCCAAGTAATCCTCAGGATTCTCTGGCAACTCCGGCACAGTGATACCCTTGATGTTCTCTCGCACCATATTACGTTCAAACGGGTTGTCATCTAGGAACACCATACTGTCAAAGCCAATGTTCAGAATGCTCTGGATGGTTCGTATGTTATCAACCTTGGTTTCCCAATTGGCTTGGAACACGGCAATATCATCCAGTTTCAACACCATATCAGGATGCTTCTCAAACGGTTCCTTGGCAGTATCCTCATTGTTCTTGGAAGCAACGCAAATGATAATTCCACGTTGTTTGAGTTTCTTCACCCACATCTGGAACTCAGTAAAGGCTTTGCCAATACCCAAACAATGTCCAAGTTGGATACCTTCCAATCCGTCATCACCAATCACGCCCCCCCAAACCGTATTGTCAAGGTCAAGTATCAAGCATTTCTTGAACTGGCCTTTCACCGCACAAACGATGTCCATCACACGACTGGCCACATACGGAAGCGCATCCATCGAAAGTATCATCTCCGTGCTGGTATAGACGTTGGCAGCAAACATTTTGTCTCGACCAAACTTATTCTGAAGTTCTGCGAGGTCGCAGATAAACAGGTTCTGGTACTGCTGTGACAGGTGCATCAACTCAAAATTGAGTTTGCGTACCTGAAATGTGAAACTTGAATCCACCTTATTTGCATAGCTACCAAACACCGTATCACCTATCTCAGGATAGTTGAAATAGATAATCTTCTTGCCAGCCAACACTGGATTCTCACAAACGGATGCCAAGAAACCAATCCTGTCGTCTGCCAATGTTGCCTGCTGTTCTGTGCTGAGCATAGCATGATGTTCTCCCAGCTTATGAGTGCTCTGGAAGATAACTATAAAGTCTGCACCAAACTGGTACAAGTCGCTTGTCGGGTCAAGCAACTGACGCTCTACCTGATTATACTCTGCCTCAAAAAGATCAATATTATAGCCTCGCTCCACACCCATGCCACGAATGGCTGTGCAGAGGAGTTGAGTGGCAGTATCGCCAACCAAAGCAAGTTCAAAAGACGGGTAGCCGCTCAAATCTGATTTCAGATTACGCTTTAATTCTTTTAATGATTTCATTTTTTTCTACTAGTCTTTAAAAATGCACATGTTCAACCAACTCATTAGCACGTTTATACTCCTGTGGATTTCCTATATCTATCCAAGTTCCATTTAATGGGAAGCAGATTACCTTTTTCCCCTCTTCAATTAGTTTCTCCATCAAATGCGTGCTATGGAACATCATTTCTTCTGGAATATAATCAAGTGCCGATTTCTTAATCAGATAAATCCCAGCGTTGGCATAATAGTCATACGTGGGTTTCTCTACTATTCCTTTCACATCGCGCCTCCCTTCTAACTGGAAAATACCATACGGAACCTGAACACTGTATGGAACAGCTGCTACCGACATATCTGCATCGTGTTCCTTAAAATGAAGGTAGAAGTCCTCGTAATTGATATTGGTAAACAAATCACTATTCATCACAAGAATTGTGTCATTATAGAATCTTGGTACAAACTTGATTGAGCCAATAGTTCCCAAGAACTTAGGCTCACGTACTGTTTGTATCTGCACGTCACCACGTGGTTCTGCAAAGTGTTCTTCTATCTGTTCTTTCAGATAATTAACCGTAACACTTATATGCTTTATTCCGTATGAAATCAGCCTATCGATATTATGGTCTATAATAGCCTTATTGCCAACGGGCAACAAAGGTTTGGGTGTCTTTTCTGTAAGGGGACGCAAACGTTCTCCCTTTCCACCAGCCATCAGCACGGCATCTATCGGTAATATATTATGATATTTAATCAGGTTACAAGCCCTAACTATATGACCTTGATTGTCTAAAACAGGAATAAAGAAAATATGATGGGAACGAAAGTCCCTTAACTTCTGTGCATCAAAATTCCCTTCTTCTATATACTTGAAACCGCGATGCATTATATTAAGCACTTTATCTTCCAATGCCGCACCACTTATTAAACCACGGCGTATATCACCATCTGTCAGTGTTCCCACCATGCGTTCATTGCTATCAACCACAAACAACGTTTGCCAGTCATGCGTATTACCATCAAGGGCTACTAATGCCTCTCTGATGGTAGCTGTATCATATATCGCGTATTTAATTGCCATATATTTATTAATGAGCTTGTTTAATAATCAAATTTGGTGACTGGCCGAAAACAATACTATCATTAGGTACATCTTGATTCTTTACCAAAGCACCTGCACCTATCTGTACGTTTTTTCCTATATGGCAACGGCCTAACACACTTGAATTTGCATACATGTGTACATTCTCTTCCATTTCAGGATAAAAAATGTTTCCATCTTTATCCTTTGTTCCGCCAACTGTGCATCCCTGATAAAAGAAAAATCCATCACTATACTTAGCCCTGCCCATTACTGTTCCTAATGGATGTTCTGCACTAAAATGAGCTGGTAATTCTATAGCATAGAAGAGATCCACCGAATGGAGTATTTTATTCAAATAATAAATCTTATCGCAGAGTTGTCCAATATTAGCATTCAAATAGATGTCATGTGACAAATAATAAAGAAATATCATATACTGAACAGAGTGATAAGGATTGAACCTACATATTTTCTTACCTTCCACCACAGTATAATAATATTTATTTTCAGCATTGGAGAAGTTTTCCTCACATGCTGCAATTGCAAATTCAAAACGAGACTCGATGACAGCCCTCTCTTCGTCAGTAATAAAAAAACGACTTTTCAACTGAATAAAGAGTTGGTCAAGTATCTCTTCCTTGGGTATTGTAAACAACATTATTTCCAACTACTTGCTTTAACAAACGACTCCTTGAAAGTCTCGTTATTCTCAAACAGATACTTGGCTATCACCTGCATCAACTCATAATCTTCCTCTGAGTCAATATCCAAAATACCCGTATCAGCCATCACCACTGCATCACATCCCGAATTAAAGAATGTTGCATGTTCCTTATTCCTTAATGCATCAGGTGAATAGGCATAGATTGAAGCATTCATATCGTAGAACACCGGTGCTTCCTGACGAGTTGTAAAGTTGGAAGGAATAGCCTTGCAGAAGAATCCATTTTCCTCTTTCACCATATTAAAAAAAGGATTTCTACGTGAAGGTGCAACGCTGTAAACCACATCCACATCATTGCGCTGTTTCTTGCGGTCAATGGCGTTCTTCACATCCTGAACGGTTCGCAACGGAGAAGTGATATCCAAATCAACCACCATATCAAACTTGCAAGCAAATGCCTCTTCTGCTTTATTCAGACTATCCAAGATAACGGCGACCTTAGGCACCTTATCACCAGCCAGACTCTCTTCACGGTGAATGATAGTCACTGGTACATCTTTCACACGACGAACCAAGTCTTTCAACGGTTCACTATCCGTATTCAACACAATCTTGATGTCATCCTCACCCGCATATTTTTCCATATACAGGGCAATGTTGGCCATAGAATACCAAACTAGGGGCACATCCAGAAAGTCACGTGCATTCTTGCCTTTTACTCCCTTGGAGCCTGCACGTCCACACAATGTAAACAGAATGCTCATATTAGAATTCTCCTTTTGCTATTTTCAGCACCTGGTACGCATGTTTCGGAGTGCTGTCGTTTATCGTTTTTTTATTAATTATCTCAAAGAAATGTGAAATCTCTGCCATTTGGAAGGCATTTCGTTCACTTTCCAACTTGATGGTCTCTCCTTTCTTCAAATAGCTCACTGTTCCTACTATCAAATCGCAATGGATAGTGTCATCAGCTGTGAATAGATCAAGAGTACGTTGCGTTTGACGACCAAAGTAATCCAGATGCAACTCAAAGGTTGTCTTGTCGTTCTTACCTATGTAGATTGCAAGGTCATCACTATCAATCTCCAGATTGGATACCTTATTAATCGTAGAATGGCATTCAGTTGGCATTCCAAAGAGCCAAGTGAGATAATCCCATTCGTGAATCAGATCTATGCTTACTCCCCCACCCATTTCTTTGTGAGCGCTATAAGTCTTGCGATAATCCTGCCCAGGTCTCCAGTCAGGAAGATAGCTTGAAGACATTGCCCTTGCACAAATCACATCATCTGGATTTACGTGCTTCTTGACATATTGTAGAACTGAATTGTAGTGCAACGGACAAGCAACATAGGAAGTAATGCCTTTGATGGTCTCAAATATCTTCTCATCTACGTTTGTGCTATCGAACACCGGCTTCTCAATGAAAAAGGATTTGGTATGAGCTGCAAAACGTTTTACCGTCTCATAGTGCATAGAGGTAGGGTTTGTCACGAACAATACATCATATTGACGGTCTGCAGGTAACTCATCAGCATACAGATAGATGTTGTTTACCAGAGGTTGTAATTCCTCTGCCAACGGTCTGCCAAGAGAACTGCGGTATAGATCCACTGTACAACTATCACCTTGTGATGTCATATAAGCATGCACGTTCTTGAGGTGACGAGTTGCAATGGAACCAAGTCCTACAAAAGCTATCTTATAGTTCTTCATTATGCCTCAATCTGATCAATAATTTTCAGCAGCTCAAAGTCCTTTTCAAACGTCCATGCTGGAACCGCCTTGGGATTGGCGATTTGGGCCAAAAACGCATTCAACTCCTCACGATAAGGATTCTCTGTGATAAATGCCGCATAACCCTCTACATGCTCAGAAGCATCATCAAACTGGATGGTCTGCATTTCCTTGGTCTCTATATTATACTCCTGCAAGGAGTCTGCTGTTCCATTCCAAGACATCTGGAAGGTCTCACCATATACATCAATATGACGGATGGACTTTCTCGTTACTACATCTGCTGCCAAAACACCCTTATTACCATTTTCATGTTCAATGGTAATGAGGTAGTTGTCATTATAGTTAATGTTTAGCTGAGTATTCTTGCTCTTTACAGCACTTACACTCTTGATAGGGCCAAATGCCGTAACAATCCAAGGCAGGTCAATGGCCATTATCTCACGGCAGCCGTTTGTTCTGGGATTGCCAATGAAATAGTTGTTATAACTCTCCCAAGGATGCCAGTCGGGCAGATACTGACCAATATGATAGATATAATTCAGCGGGCAAGTTGCCTTGTTTGCCTTCTCAATGATGGTCTGAGTTTCCTTACGATACAGGAAAGTAGAAGAGAGGAACAGCACTTTGCCTTTCTCCTTTGCCAATGCCATATTCTCTGCATAACCATCTGAGACCAGATTAATTTCTGTGAACACGTGGAGATTATTCTGCAAACATTCTTTAATTATTCCTGCATGAGACAATGGAGATGTACAGATTAGAGCAGCTTCAATAGGTTCCACAGCTTTTGCTGTTGCTATTGATATAAAGCTCTTAACTCCAAATTTCTCTTCAACTTCTTGGCATCTTTCTTCGTTACTATCAATACCAAAAATTTCTATCTCTTTACGCTCTGACAATAAGCGTATTCTGCGTTTGCCCATTGAGCCAAGTCCAATCACTATTATTTTCATAAATCGTAGAAATGTTTCTGTACCAAATTATCTAACGGATAGGTCTTGATGACATTCAAGATTGCATCACAAGTACCTTCTTTGTAGTAAGGATTTTCTATAGTTTTATGTCCGTATGCCAAAACCTTATCCAATCCTTCCTTAATCTCTTCTGAGGAATAACCACAATGAATCACACTATCAGCAGCTATACGCCCTTTTTGGCGGTCACCAATATCCAGTGTAGGTATACCAAAACTGGGGACCTCAATGATACCGCTTGAAGAGTTACCAATCACTGCAGTCATATACTTCAAAGCAGAGAAATAGCGTCTCTGACCAAGTGATGGGATGAACATACATCTTCCCTGATTCCTATCCACATACTCCTGAATGCGCTTGATAATAATCTGTGAATTGGTGTCAGAATTGGAATAGGTGAAAATGATATGATAGTCGTTGTAATCATCCAGAGCCTCCAGCAGGTTTAACACCTGTGTCTCAGAAGACATATTGGATAGCGTTACAGGATGGTAGGTGCAGAGGAAACACTTATCAGTCATCTGGAAGTTCAGGCTCTGCTCTATCTCCTCCTTACTCATAAAATCATTCTTCATCACATTCTCCACACCAAGAGCACCCACATTGAACACTCGTTCTGGTTGTTCGCCCAGCTGAATCACTCTTTTACGGTAAGCCTCAGTAGATGTGAAATGCAAGTGGCTCATCTTGGTAATGGCGTGACGGATAGCATCATCAAAGGCACCTTCTGTAATTTCGCCACCGTGCAGGTGTGCAATAGGTATCTTATAGATAAGTGCTGTAGAAGCCACAGCCAACATTTCATAGCGGTCACCAAGAATCAACAACAGGTCTGGTAGCAAAGCATCAAAAGCATCTGCAAAACCAGCAATTCCCCTGCTGATTGACTTAGCTGTGGTATTGGCATTATCAGGTGCCTCATCATCAGCCATATATACTTTGTAGTCAATGGTGAAACAATCGCGTTCTATCTCCTTGTAGGTCTCGCCTTGTAGTTTAGAGAGATGCTGATTGGTGGCAATAATCTGCAGCTGTAATTCCGGATCATCCTTGATGGCTTTCATCAAGCCTCTAAGAATACCGTATTCAGCACGACTGCCAGTAACCACACAAATCTTTCTCATAGCTCAATCAACTCTTCTTCGTTGAAATCTCGTACAGCTTTGGTTCCAATCACCTCTTCCCAACGCATCGGTGAAATGCCTGTCCCAGGGCGTTTCACAGTGAGGTTTTCTTCTGTAAGCAACTCACCTTTCATAATATCACAAGCCGCAACAATGCTCTTACGGGCAATGGCAATATTCTTGCGCTCACTCTCGCTCACGTGTTTGGTGCCATCTCCACCCACAGCCTTTTCAATATTACGGATGGCACTTACCATTGCCTTCAACTCATCAGGTTCAAGACTGGCTTTATGGTCAGGACCTTCCATATTGCGGTCTAGGGTAAAGTGTTTCTCAATCACTGTTGCACCAAGTGCTACTGCTGCAATAGGTACTTCTATTCCTTTGGTATGGTCACTATAACCCACCTCAACACCAAACTCCTTGCGGAGTGCATCCATTGCTTTGAGGTTCACATCCTCAAAAGGTGTAGGATATTCGGTATTGCAATGAAGCAGAATCAGATTCTCTTTGGATAG
>JAEEGL014361824.1_pt1 | contig 18469 bp, 17 predicted proteins | sample 9134231 | NCBI WGS metagenome assembly JAEEGL01 (sample SAMN16246548, study PRJNA631951) | gut metagenome | biome: gut microbiome; feature: rumen; material: fiber-attached | host: Bos | place: Iran: Karaj | collected 2018-10 | reverse complement strand
CTGAAAACCGACTGGACCGCGAAGAGCCTTTTCCTGCCCGGACGTACCCGCGCGGATATCAAGATCCAGGACGGGTGCGACCAGTTCTGCAGCTACTGCATCATTCCGTTTGCCAGAGGGAAAATCACCAGCAGGCCGGAAGACGATACGCTTAAGGAAATCCGGGGGCTGGCGGCCCAGGGCGTTAAGGAGGTGGTGCTCTCCGGTATTTATTTAAGCGCGTACGGCACCGACCGGGGGGAGGAACCGGACGAAGCGCTGATTTCCCTGATCCGGAAAATCTCTGAGATCGACGGGATCGAAAGGATCCGGCTCGGATCGTTGGAGCCCCGGATCATCACGGACCGGTTTATCCGGGAGGGGTGCGGTATCCCTAAGCTGTGCCCGCATTTCCATCTTTCGCTGCAGAGCGGGTGCGACAGGACGTTAAAAGCCATGAACCGCCGGTATACGGCCGCGCAGTTTAAGGAAAGCGTGGAAAAACTCCGGGCGTATTTCGACCGTCCCGCACTGACGGCGGATATTATCGCAGGATTCCCCGGGGAAACGGAAGAAGACTTTGAGGAAACCTGCCGATTTGCCGAAGAGATCGGATTTTTCGAAATCCATGTGTTCAAGTATTCCAGGCGGGCTAAAACAGCCGCGGACAGGATGCCCGGACAGCTGACCGAAAAGGAAAAGGCGGAGCGCGTCCGCAGGCTTCTTGAAATAACCGGAAGACAGGCGAAGGCGTACAGGGCACAGTTCGTCGGGCAGCGGGATACCGTACTTCTCGAAGAAAAACTGACGCTGATCGGGCAGCCTTTCTGGCGCGGACATACCGCACGTTATCTCGAAGTCCTGATGCCGGAAGAGGAAAGTGAGACATATGCGGCGGGCGAATGCGTGGACGGACGTCTTTTCGCGACCATTCCCGGAAGGCCGGAACTTATGTTTCTACCGGATTCCGCCGGACATAATTCAGTACAATAGCGGAACAGGGCGGTTTTGTGATACTATAAAACGATACAGGCGGCAGTCTGCGCTGGAGCGCCGCAGAATATGCCGCCGGCAGTATAGCCGGAATATGGCCGGGTATCTGCCGAGAGGAGGAGCGCTCCGGAATGGAGAGGATTATGGAAAACAGGTTCGGCGACGACGATCTTGGGAATACACAGTATTTTAAAGTGGAACCCGATCAGGAGAGCGGTGTGAAGAAAGTGCTCTCTGTCGTATATGAAGCACTTTCCAAGAAAGGATATGATCCGGTCAACCAGATTGTCGGCTATATCATGTCCGGAGATCCCACCTATATCACCAACCATATGGGCGCGAGAAGCCTGATCATGAAAGTGGAACGGGATGAACTGGTGGAGGAGATCCTGGAAAGCTACATAAAAACGAACTTTAAGAATCAATGAGAATTCTGGGCCTGGATTACGGATCCAGAACCGTCGGGACGGCACTGTCCGATGAACTGCTTATGACGGCGCAGCCGCTGGAAATCATCCGGAGAGAGGAAGAAAACCATCTGCGCAGGACATTGGCAAGAATTAAGGAACTGTGCGAGTCGAACGACGTCAGGCTTATTGTGCTCGGCCTGCCCCTGAATATGGACGAGACGGAAGGCGAGAGGGTACGGCTGACCAGGCAGTTCGGGGAAAAAGTGAAAGAACGGACAGGACTTCCTGTCCGCTATATCGACGAGCGCCTGACGACAGTGGAAGCGGAAGAAGCCATGGCGGAGATGGGGATTTCCTCCATGGATTTCAAAAAATATGTGGATATGCTGGCAGCGGTTTTTATCCTGCGGGAATACCTGGAGCATTATAAGGATCCCGCAGATTTCGCGTGAGAAAAACTGCCTGTCCGGCCGGAATATACACCCCCCGGGGCATAGAACAACGGAGAAACCAGATGACGGACAAGATTACATTTATTCCCGACGATCAGGAAGAAGCAGTTTCTTTTTATATCCTTGACGAAGCGAAACTGGGCGGCACGAGTTACCTCCTCGTTACCGACGAGGCGCTGGACGGCGGGGACGACGAAGTACTGGAAGGCGCCGCCTACATCATGAAAGACCTGTCTTCCCCGGACGATGCGGAAGGCGTTTACCGGTTTGTGGAAGACGACAACGAACTGTCCGCTGTCTGCGCCCTGTTCAGGGATACGCTGGACGAGCTGGGCATTGAACTTGAAGAAGAATAATAAGAATACCGGGCTTTTGTGAAAAGTGCGCCGGTAAAAAAGGAGAAGCATATATTTGAACAGCAAAAATAAACAGGAACTGCCGGTCCTCCCGCCGCGCGTGAAAGTGATTCCGCTGGGCGGCCTGGAACAGATCGGCATGAACATTACTGCCTTCGAATATGAAGACAGTATCGTTGTGGTGGACTGCGGTCTGTCATTTCCGGGCGACGACATGTACGGGATCGACCTTGTGATCCCGGACGTCACATACCTGGAAGAAAATATTGATAAAGTAAAAGGGTTTGTCATCACGCACGGCCACGAGGACCACATCGGGGCGCTCCCTTATATCCTGAAGAAGATTAACGTCCCCGTTTACGCTACCAAGCTGACGATGGGGCTGATCGAGTACAAACTGAAAGAACACGAAATGCTGAAAACCGTCCGGCGCAAGGTGGTCAAATTCGGACAGAGCGTGACGCTGGGCGACTTCAAAGTAGAGTTTATCCGGACCAACCACAGCATCGTCGACGCGGCGGCGCTCGCGATTTCGTCCCCGGCCGGGACGATCATCCATACGGGAGACTTCAAGGTTGATTTTACGCCGGTTTTCGGCGACGCCATCGACCTGCAGCGCTTCGCGGAACTGGGAAAGAAGGGCGTTCTCGCCCTGCTGTGCGATTCCACCAACTCCCTGCGCCCGGGCTATACGGCGTCCGAAAAGACAGTAGGCATGGCTATCGACCGGATTTTCCAGGAACACAGGGAAGGGCGGATTATCATCGCGACCTTCGCTTCCAACGTGGACCGGGTCCAGCAGATTATCAACTCCGCCTATAAATATGGCCGCAGAGTCGCGATCGAAGGCCGCAGCATGGTGACGACGATCGAAATCGCGTCGGAGCTGGGGAGGCTCAGCGTTCCTGAGAATACGCTGGTGGACGCCAGCCAGTTAAAGAACGTATCGGATAAGAAACTGACCATTATTACGACGGGCAGCCAGGGCGAGAGCATGGCCGCGCTGTCGAGGATGGCGGACGATACGCATAAAAAGGTGACGATCAAGCCGGGCGATACCATTATCTTCTCGTCGCATCCGATTCCCGGCAATGAAGTGGCCATTTCGGGCGTGATCAACAAACTGATGGAAAAAGGCGCGGAAGTGATTTTCCAGGACGTCCATGTTTCCGGACATCCGTGCCAGGAAGAAGTCAAACTGATTTATTCACTGGTCCATCCGAAATACGCGGTTCCGGTGCACGGTGAATTCCGCCATCTGCGCGCGCAGGCAAAAATCGCGCAGGAACTCGGTATTCCGAAAGAGAATATCTTTCTGCTTCGCTCCGGCGACGTGCTTGAACTGAGCGAGGAATCCGCCGAAGTGACCGACCGCGTGCAGGTCGGCGACGTCATGGTCGACGGCATCGGGGTCGGCGACGTCGGAACGGCGGTTCTGCGCGACAGGCAGCGTCTGGCGGAAGAAGGCCTGGTGGCTGTCAGTTTCGTTATAGACAGCGCGAGCGGCCAACTGGTTTCGGGTCCCGAAATCATGACGCGCGGCGTGGTCTACCAGAAACTGGAAGAATCCGAAGAACTGATCGAAGAGGCGGCCAATCTGGTTTACGACGCCATCTGGCGATGCCTCGACGGCGGGAATGCGGAACAGACGAGATTAAACTCGGTCATCAAGGAAACGCTGAGCGAGTATTTCTGGCGCAAAGTCCGCCGCAGGCCCATGGTCCTGACGACCATGCTGGAAGTCTGACCGTTCCCGGACGGCGGATGAAAGCCTGACGGCGTAAAGGCCGGAATTCCGGCCTGGGGAGGTATTGTGAACAACCGGCAGTCTATCCTGGATATTCTGATGACGATCCTGAAATACGTGGTGCTGATTCTCTGCATCATGGTGGTGATCAGTTTTGCGAAACGGTTTTACGTGATCGGGTACAGCATCTTTGCCCAGAGACCTCTTGCGGAAGAAGGAATGGGAAAAGAAGCGGAAATCGAAGTGACGGAAAATATGTCTGTCCGGCAGATCGCGAACCAGCTGAAAAAGGAAGAACTGATTGAGGATGCGGACCTCTTCAGGCTTCAGGAAAGGTTTTCGAATTATCACGGAAAAGTCGAGCCCGGAACCTATACGCTGTCTTCGGAGATGACGCCGGATGAAATGCTTGCCGTCATGTCGGGGAAGGCGTCGCCGTGACGAATGAAGAAGCCGCCCTGAGAATGCGGACGTATTTCGACCTGCTGTCGCCGGATAACCCGCCGTTTCTTGCGGAACTGGAAGAACGGGCCGTCCGTGAAGGCGTGCCGGTGATCCGCCGTTCGACACAGAGCCTCCTGTGGTTTTTCCTGACGTTTATGAAGCCGGCTTCTGTTCTGGAAATCGGTACGGGCACGGGCTTTTCAGCCCTGTTAATGGCGGAAGCCGCGAAGTCCGCCCGGATTACGACGGTGGAAAAGGATCCCGGGCGCGCGCAGGAAGCGGTGCGGAATTTTGCCGCATACGCTGAAAAAGAAGGCAGGCAGAGAATCCGCCTGATTGAAGACGACGCGCTTGCCGCGGCAGAAGCTCTCTGCGCGGCCGGCGAACAGTTTGACCTGCTGTTTATGGACGCGGCCAAAGGACAGTACATGCCGCTTCTTCCTTATGCGGAACAGCTGGTAAAACCGGGCGGCGTTATGATTTCCGACAATATCCTCCAGGACGGGGAAGTACTGGACTCGAGATTCCTGGTGGAAAGGCGCAGCCGTACCATCCACAAACGGATGCGGGAATATCTGGAAACACTGTCCCGTTCGCCGAAATGGCGGACCTATTTTGCCGGCACCCAGGACGGAAACGCGCTCAGCGTACGGCTGGAAGATAAAGATACGGATAACAGGGGGACTGTTTGAAAAAACCGGAACTGTTATGTCCGGCAGGGTCGCTGCCGGTCCTGAAAACAGCGGTCCGCTACGGGGCGGACGCGGTATATATCGGCGGTGAAGCTTTCGGGCTTCGGGCAAAGGCCAGGAATTTTTCCCCGGAGGAGATGGAAGAAGCCGTCAGCTTCGCCCATGCGCACAGCGCGCGGGTCCATGTGACGGCCAATATCCTGGCGCATGACGAAGACCTTGAAGAAGCGGCGGATTATTTTGTTTTCCTGGAAAAACTGAAACCGGACGCTGTGCTCGTCTCGGATCCCGGAATGTTCCTGCTGGCCAGGAAGTACTGTCCCTCGGTGCCGGTCCATATTTCGACGCAGGCCAATAATACGAACAGCGGGACGTTCCGTTTCTGGTATGAGCAGGGCGCCAGACGCGTCGTCTGTGCCCGGGAACTGTCCCTGGAAGAGATTAAAAAGATCCGGCGGGACGTGCCTGAAGATCTGGAAATCGAAGCGTTTGTCCACGGGGCGATGTGTATTTCCTATTCGGGAAGATGCCTCCTTTCGTCCTACTTTACCGGCCGCGACGCCAACCGGGGCGCGTGCACCCACCCGTGCCGCTGGCAGTATGCCGTGGCGGAAGCGACAAGACCCGGCGATTATCTGCCGATAGAAGAGAATGAACGGGGAACCTTCATCTTTAATTCCAGGGATCTCTGCATGATCGAGCATATCCCGGAGCTGATCAGCGCCGGCATCGGCAGTTTCAAGATTGAAGGCCGGATGAAAACAGCCCTGTATGTGGCGGTTACCGCCCGGACGTACCGGCAGGCAATCGACGATTATACGGCTGACCCTGCTCTGTATGAAAGGAATCTGCCGCTGTACCGGGAAGAGATAAGGCGCTGTACGACAAGACGTTTTACGGAAGGTTTTTATTTCGGCCGCCCCGATGAAACGTCCATGGTTTATGACAGCAATACCTATGAAACAGGAGCGGTTTATTACGGTACGGTCAGCGCTGTCCTTGTGAAAGACGGGACACCCAGCGCCGTTATCGAGCAGAAAAACAAGTTCCCTGCCGGGTGCCGCATGGAGATCATGAAGCCGGACGGCAGGAACATTTTGACGACGGTCCGCGGAATAGAGGATGAAGACGGAACGGCTATGGAGAGCGCGCCGCATCCGGGACAGAAACTGTTCCTTACGATGGATCCGTTGCCTGAAGATGGCGATATTTTAAGGAGCGCTGCGGAAACGTAAATATATATCGGGGCCCGGGCTGCCGGCGGACCGGGACACACAGGGCGTTTGACGGTTCAGAAAGGAATTTGGAAGAATGGACGCTAAACTGCAGAAATCTGCGACGGAAGAAAAGATCGATATTGAAGCGATTTTCGGGCAGAACGTTTTCAGTCTGGAAAAGATGAAGGAACGTCTCTCGGAAGACGCGTTCGCCGCGATGAGCAGCGTGATTGAAGAAGGCGGCGATATCAGCAAGGAAACAGCCGGGGAAGTGGCGAACGTCATGAAAGAATGGGCGCTCGAAAACGGGGCGACACATTATTCCCACTGGTTCCAGCCCTTAAACGGAACAACCGCCGAAAAACACGACGCTTTTATCAAGCTTTCCGGGAAAAACAGAAAATCGCTGGTCGGCTTTTCGCGCAACGACCTGCTGCGCAGCGAACCGGACGCGTCATCTTTCCCGTCCGGCGGGATCCGTTCCACGTTCGAAGCCAGGGGCTATACGGCATGGGACCTGACGTCTCCTGCTTTCCTGAAAGAATCCAGCACCGGCAAAGTGCTCTGCATACCGACGGCCTTTTATTCCTATACCGGGGAGGCGCTGGACAAAAAGGCGCCGCTCCTGCGGTCCATGGAAGTCATCGACCGGGAAACCAGACGGCTGTTAAAGCTTCTCGGTAAGGATGGTGTGAAGAAAGTGACGCCCCAGGTCGGTGTCGAGCAGGAATATTTCCTGGTGGACCAGGACTGTTACATGCGCCGTTCGGACCTGAAATTCTGTGGACATACACTGTTCGGCGCTCCGGCGCCCAAAGGCCAGTCGCTTGACGACCATTATTTCGGTGTTATCCGGGAACGTGTCGGCGCTTTTATGAAGGACCTGAACAGGGAGCTGTGGAAGCTCGGCGTTCCCGCCAAGACGCAGCATAACGAAGTGGCGCCCGGACAGCATGAGCTTGCCCCGATATACGAGAACGCGAATATCGCGCTGGACCACAACCAGCTGGTCATGGAAACCATGAAGCGCGTCGCGATCCATCACAGCCTGCGCTGTCTTCTGCATGAAAAACCTTATGACGGAATCAACGGTTCCGGCAAGCACAACAACTGGTCGCTCCTGACGGACGGCGGGGAAAACCTGACCGATCCCGGGGACAAGCCGGAAGAGAACATACAGTTTCTGATGATCCTGGCCTGTATCATCCGCGCCGTCGACAAACACGCGGACCTTCTGAGGCAGAGCGTTGCGGATCCGGGCAACGATTACCGGCTCGGTGGCTACGAAGCGCCGCCCGCGGTTATCTCGATCTTCCTCGGGGCGCAGCTTCAGGACGTTATGGACCAGCTGCTCGCGACCGGGACGGCCAACCATCACCTGGGCAAGAGCATCCTGAAAACAGGCGTACAGGTACTGCAGGATATCGATAAGGACGCGACGGACAGGAACCGTACGTCGCCGCTGGCGTTTACGACCAATAAATTTGAGTTCCGTATGGTCGGGTCTTCGGATTCGATCGGCGACCCGGTGACGGTCCTGAATACAATCGCGGCCGAATCTTTCGCGGACGCCGCGGACAGACTGGAGAAAGCGGAAGATAAAGAGGCGGAAGCGCGTGCCATCATCGTGGAATACCTGTCGGAGCACCAGCGCATTGTTTTCAACGGAAACGGCTACGCGCCCGAATGGATCAAGGAGGCGGAAAAGAGGGGCCTTCCGCAAGTGCATACCATGGCCGAGGCCGCCTCTGCGCTGACTGCGGACGCGACGGTCGGACTGTATGAACGCTTCGGGATATTCACCAGACAGGAGCTGGCGTCCCGTGAGGAAATCCAGTACGAAACCTACGCCAATACGGCGCAGGTGGAGGCCAGGACGATGATCGACATGGCAGGGCGGGAAATTATCCCGGGCTGCATGCAGTATGAAAAAGAACTGGCCGGAACAGTCATCGCGCTGCGCGAAGCCGGCGTCGTGGTGGATACGGAAACCAGGCGTCTGGAACAGGTCGCCATGCATATCGAGGAAGCGCAGAGCGCCCTCGAACAGCTGACGGAGGAATGCGCGCAGAGCGAAAGTATCAGTTCAGCAAAAGAACGCGCTTTTTATTACCAGAACACTGTCAAGCCGACCATGCGTGCGCTGCGCAGGCCGTGCGACGAGCTGGAAAAACTGGTGGACAAGCGGATGTGGCCGTTCCCGACGTACGGGGATCTGACGTTCGAGGTCTAAAAAAGCTGGCCGACAGCCAGCTTTGAAGCCGCTAAAGCGGCTTCCTTAGCGGGTGCTGGTTTATCCGTTTCAGAGGAATGGCAGCCCGCGCTCAGCGAAAGTTAGGCGAATGCCTAACTTTAGTGGAGCCGCGCTGCGCGCGGTTTCCTTAACAAACGCTGGGATTGTCGCTTTATCGGAAGGATGGCCAAAAGCTGGCCGACAGCCAGCTTTAAAGCCGCTCCGGCGGGAAAAGGAAAGGGTTATGAGAATTATTGTAGTTGGATGCGGAAAAGTCGGTCAGACGATCGTCGAGCAGCTCAGCAGGGAAAAACATGATATTTCGGTCATTGATACCGACGCAAAGGTCATCAATGTCGTCAACAACACCCTGGATGTAATGGGCGTTGTCGGCAACGGAGCGAATTACGCCGTGCTGAAGGAGGCAGGGATCGAGGACGCGAATCTTGTCATCGCGGTGACGGATTCGGACGAACTGAACCTTCTGTGCTGCCTGCTTGCGAAACAGCTCGCCGGATGCAACACCATCGCCCGTGTCCGGAACCCGGTTTACAGCCAGGAAATCCGGCTGATCAGGGAACAGCTCGGACTTTCGATGACGGTCAATCCGGAATACGCTGCGGCAAGGGAAATCGCCCGGATTCTCCGGGTGCCTTCGGCCATCAAGATCGAGACGTTCGCAAAGGGGACCGTGGAACTTCTGAAAGTCGAAATCCCGGAAGGATCTCTCCTGGACGGGATCCGGATCGCCGATATTAAATCCAGGGCGAAAGTCAGTGTCCTGATCTGCGCCGTGGAGCGCGGAGAGAACGTGACCATTCCGAACGGCTCATTCGTACTGGAGAAAAAAGATACGATCAGCGTGATCCTGCCGACGGACAAAGTCAGGGATTTCTTCGCGGAGATCGGCGTCGAAACGCCGAAAGTACGCGACACTATGATTATCGGCGGCGGGAAAAACGCGTTTTATCTTGCGCAGATGCTGAAAAAATCCGGGATTGACGTAAAGATTGTCGAATCCAGCAAGGAACGGTGCGAGGAACTGTCGGAGTCCCTGCCGGGCGCAGTAGTCATCCAGGGGGACGCGACGGACCAGGAAGTGCTGCTGGAAGAAGGCATTACGGAGACGGACGCTTTTGTGACGCTGACAGGTATCGACGAAGCCAATATTTTCCTCTCCCTTTTCGCAAAAAGCGTTTCCCAGGCCAAAATAGTCACGAAAGTCAACCGTCTTTCGTTTGACAATATTATCGAACGTTTCGATCTGGGGAGCCTGATTTATCCGAAGCGGATTACGGCGGACAGCATCGTACGGTACGTCCGCGCGATGCAGAATTCATTCGGCAGCGACGTTGAGACGATGTACAACATTATTGAAAACCGTGTGGAAGCGCTCGAATTCGTGATCCGTGAAGAGACGCCCTATATCGGGATCCCGCTGTCCGAACTGAAGATAAAAGACAACGTCCTGATCGCCTGCATCAGCAGGAACGGCGAAACCATCCAGCCTAACGGCCAGACGAAGATCATGGTGGGAGACAGCGTAATCGTCGTAACGACCCGCACCGGCGTCGGGAGTCTGGGCGAACTGATTGAAAAATAGCAGGGTTTTAGTATGAATTTTGCAATTATCCGATATGTACTGGGGATTGTGCTGGAGTTCCAGGCAGGCTTTTTGCTCCTGCCGTGCCTGGTTTCCGGAATATACAGGGAGCATGAAGGCCTGAGCTTTGTCGTTATGGCTGTCGTCTGTTTTGCGGCCGGCCTGCTGTTAATCCGGAATAAGCCGGAAAATAAGGCTTATTACGCCAGGGACGGACTGGTAATCGTATCCTTAAGCTGGCTGATCTTAAGTATTACCGGAGCCCTGCCGTTTTATATCAACCGGGAAATCCCGTCTTTTACGGACGCTCTTTTTGAAACCATTTCCGGATTCACCACGACCGGTGCCAGTATCCTGACGGACGTCGACGGCATGAGCAAATGCTGCCTGTTCTGGCGCAGTTTTACGCACTGGATCGGCGGTATGGGCGTTATTGTCTTTATCATCGCCATCATGCCGATGACCGGCGGCTACAATATGCATCTGATGCGCGCGGAAAGCCCGGGTCCCTCAGTCGGGAAACTTGTTCCGAAAGCCAGGCAGAGCGCCCTGATTCTCTATCTGATCTACATGGCGCTGACGGTAGGGCAGATTATTCTCCTGCTGATCGCGGGAATGCCGCTGTTCGACGCTTTTACGATCACCTTCGGATCAGCCGGCACCGGAGGTTTTGCGGTCCATACTTCCGGCATGGGGGACTATACCATGCTCATGCAGGGAATCATAGCGGTATTCATCATCCTGTACGGCATGAACTTCAACTTTTATTTTTATTTTCTCGGAAAACACAAAAAAGACGCGTTCCGGATGACGGAGATCCGCTGGTATCTGGGAATCCTGTTTACCGCGGTCCTCATCATCACGGTCAATATCCGGGGGTATTTTTCGCATCTGTATGAGGCGTTCCACCATGCCCTGTTCCAGTCCGCGTCGATCATGACGACGACCGGATTTGCAACTGCCGATTTTGACACGTGGCCGAATCTTTCCAAAACCATCCTGGTTTCGCTGATGATGATCGGCGCCTGTGCGGGAAGCACGGGCGGCGGGCTGAAGGTATCCAGGGTCGTCATTCTCCTGAAGTCGATCAGGCAGGAGATCGCCCGGTTTATTCACCCGCGCAGCGTAACCAGCATTAATATGGACCAGAAAGCCGTCCCGAAGGAGACGGTGCAGGGCGTGAACTCTTATCTGGCGACATACGCGATGATTTTCGCCGCTTCGCTCCTCCTGCTGTCAGTATTTGAAAACGGAAGCCCGCAGATGCTGTTTACGTCGGTGGCGGCTACGCTCAACAACATCGGGCCCGGGCTGGGGGAAGTCGGCCCGATGGCCAACTATGCGGCATTGTCGATGCCCGGAAAGTACATTCTGATGTTTGATATGCTGGCAGGCAGGCTTGAACTTTATCCGATGCTGATCCTGCTGGTCCCCGAAATCTGGAAAACCAGATAACAGGAAAAGGAGATCGGTATGCTGCTGGAAAAAGAAAGACAGCTGATCGTGGAAGCAGGACTCCTGATGTATGAAAAAGGATACTGTCAGCTGACCGGCGGGAACATCAGCATTTTCAACCGCGAGAGCGGGCTTGTCGCCATTAAGCCGAGCGGGAAGGCCTATATTCATATGCGGCCGGAAGATATCATTATCCTGGATCCTTCCGGAAACGTTGTGGAGGGAGACGCAAAGCCGTCCATCGAGACGCCGATGCATCTGTCCATCTACCGGAACCGTCCTGAAATGAGGGCGGTTGTCCACTGTCATCCCCGGCATGCGGTTGCTTACAGCCTTCAGCACGACGAACTGCCATATCTGTTTGCTGCGCAGTACCTGCTGAACGGAGGAGTACGGGTTGCGCCGTACGAACCGATCGGGACACAGGAACTGGCGGACAGCGCCGTCAGGGCAATGGGACAGGATAAAAACGGCTGCATCCTGCAGGCGCACGGCGTAATCTGCGCCAGCGCAAAGGATGTGTTCGAAGCATTCGAGATGTGCTGTGTGATTGAAGACGGATGTGAAATCGCCGGGCTCTGCAGCCCGGAAAAGGAAACGTTCTTCATCGGGCAGCGCTGATATATACGCGGTCATCCGCTTATCTGATTCGGAGGAATTGCAGATTATGGAAAGCAACAGCAGAACCATCGGCGTACTGACGAGCGGCGGAGACGCGCCGGGCATGAACGCGGCGATCCGCGCAGTTGTAAGGCGCGCCCTGTCCAAAGGAATGAATGTCAAAGGCATCCTGAAAGGTTATGAAGGCCTGATCCGGGGAGAATTCCGGGATATGAAAGCCTCGGATGTTTCCGATACAATCGAACTGGGCGGGACGATCCTGTTTACCGCCAGAAGTAAGGAAATGATGACTGCCGAAGGGCAGCAGAAAGCCATGGAGGTTTGCCGGAATGCCGGTATCGACGGACTGGTCGTCATCGGGGGCGACGGATCCCTGCGCGGTGCGAGCGCCCTGGCCGCATGCGGCCTGAACACCATCGGGATTCCGGCGACCATCGATATGGACGTCACTTTTTCGGAGTATACAATCGGTTTTGATACGGCGGTCAATACGGCCATGCAGGCGATTGACAAGGTCCGGGATACTTCGACGTCTCATGAGCGGTGCAGCATCATCGAAGTCATGGGCCGCAGCTCCGGTTATATCGCGCTGTGGTGCGGTATCGCGAACGGTGCGGAAGATATCCTCCTGCCGGAAACATATAATTATGACGACCGGAAACTCCTGGACAATATCATTGAGAACAGAAGACGGGGCAAGACGCATCATATTATCATCAATGCGGAAGGAATCGGAGATTCCGAAGCGCTCGCCCGGAAGATCCAGGCGGCGACAGGTATCGAAGCGAGAGCGACGATCCTGGGTTACATGCAGCGGGGCGGAAGCCCGACGGCGAGAGACCGGGTGGCGGCCTCGATCATGGGAAGCATGGCCGTCGACCTGCTGGAAGCGGGAAAATCAGACCGGGTAATCGGATATGTCGGCGGGAAATACCGGGATTTCGATATCACGGAAGCGCTTGCAACGGAACGGACTATCCCGGCGTATGAAGTCGAGATCGCGAATTCTTTGTCCCACAATTATTACAAATAATACATAAGGCGGTTTTAAAAGCGGCCAGTGATTTCCTGCGGGCCGTTTACGGTGACTGCCTTACTTTCCAGGCGCCGCTGAAATAAAAGAAGATGCCGATCCATAAGGGCGTAAAGCCCGCCAGCGCGTCTCCCAGCCAGAAACCGTATTGTTTCATTCCAAGTATCAGCCCGAATAAAAGTGCGAGACCGATCCTCAGGATGATGCCGTCCAGGATGGCGACCGCGAAATTGACGCGGTAATTGCCGCTTCCGTTCATTAATGCGTTCATTCCGCTCCGGGCGGCACTGCCGTAAAAGATCAGGATGGCAATCGGGATATACCGCATCCCGATGGCAATGACTTCCGCGTCGGACGTGAACAGGCCGTAGACTTTCGACGGGAATAAAACGATCAGGACGGACAGCACAGTCGCGATGCTGACGGTCACCGAGAAGATTGAAAACATGATTTTCTTAACGCGGCTGTATTTGCCGGCCCCGATATTCTGACCGACCATGGAGGAACCGGCGGTGTTGAGTGAGTTCGACAGTACGTTGCTCATACTGTTGATCTTGTTCGCGATTCCGGCGAAAGCGGAGACGGCGACGCCGTAGCTGTTGATCCAGGAATTGACGAACAGTTTTGAAAACGAAACGGACATGCTCTTGATCGCCATCGGGATTCCGAGTTTGACGAGCGCGGAAAGCATTCCGGGATTGATACCCTTAAAGTCGGACCGCCGGATTTCAAAACCCAGCCGTTCCCGGATGCGGTACAGATAAATAACGCAGCAGATAAAGCTCGTTCCCTGGCTGATGACAGTGGCGAACGCCGCGCCGGCCGCTCCGAAACCCATGACGGCGACAAAAAGAATGTCGAGTACGACGTTCAGCAGGGCTGCGATACTGATGAAAACAAAAGGATGCCTGGAGTCGCCGATACCCCGGAGGACCGCGCTGACGGCGTTATATCCGTAGATAAAGACAAGACCGGCGATACAGACGGAAGAGTATCCGAGCGCCTGGGCATAAGCCTCGGGCGGGGTATTCATGATCATCAGGATCCGGTTCCTGAAAAGGAAGCATACAACAGTAAAGGATAAGGAAACCGCTCCGAGAAACAGGGCCATGGTCGAGATAAAACGGCCGATCAGGTCCCGCCTTTCTTCACCGATGTATTTGGCGATCAGGACCTGGCCCGCGTTGCAGAATCCCATGGCGAACATGGTCAGCGCCTGCAGGACGTCCCCGCCGACGGAAACGCCGGACAGGCCGGGTTTCCCGAGAACGCGCCCTACGATGATCATGTCGACCATGTTGTAGACAATCTGCAGGACGCTGGACAGAAACAGCGGCAGGCTGAAGACAATCAGCTCCCTGAACACGCTGCCCTGCGTGAAATCGGTGACCAGTGTTCTGTTGTTGCCGGATCCGGTATACATGGCAGATATTTTACCATAAATTTCTGAATTCCAGACATGACCTTTTGACGGGCAGGCATTCAGTACGACAGGATGAACAGTCAATGCACGATGATATGCTGAAACCAAAACCCCAGAACAAGTATTTCCCGGCTGCCGTAATCATGCTCGCAAGCTTTGCGCTGCGCGCTTATTACGTCAGCTACGTCCCGATCGAACGGATGCAGCACGACGGTGGGGAGCCGTACGAGCTGCTGGGACATCTGGGCTATATCACCTATCTGCTGGAAAGAGGATTTCTCCCGGATTTTGACGTGCGTATGGCCAATCAGTTCTGGCATCCGCCGCTCCATTATATTTTTTCCGCCTGGCTCCTGAAACTGTGGTGGGCATTGTTTCCGGAAGCTCAGGACAATTTCGAGATCCTCCAGCTGCTTCCGCTTCTGAGCGTGACGGCCGCGATTTTTGTTTCGTTCAAAATCCTGGAAATGTTTTACGAAGAAGACAGGCCGGTGATGTACGCGCTGCTCGTATACCTGGCGTTCCAGCCGATCTTTGTTTTCTTTTCCGGGAGTATCAATAACGACGCGCCGGCCCTGATGTGGTCCGTTTCCGCGTTACATTTCGCACTGAAATGGTACCGGGATCCAACACCCCGGTCGATCCTGTTTACGGCGCTTTGTTTCGGGGCCGGGCTTTCGACCAAACTGTCGGTCTGCCTGATGGCAGCGCCGGTGGCGGTGCTGTTTCTTTCCCGTTTTTTCCGGGAACCGAAAAAATACCTGTCCCAGTTCGGAGCGTTCCTCTGTGTTTCCGTACCGTCCGGATTATGGTGGTATGTCCGGAACTACCTGCTGTACCGTGTTCCGTTCAATTTTATCTGGAACGTCCGGAACGGGCACGAGCTGACCGGATATGTGGGGGACATTCCGGTCATCAGGCGGTTCACGGATTTCAACCCGGAAAAATTCTTCTATATCAATACTTATGTGCAGTACAGCGGGTCGCACCGGGATATTAACCCGATGACTGTTCTTATAAAGTCCGCGGCCAATGAGCTGTGGAGCTGGAGTTTCCAGGACGGGGCGGTGAAGAAACTGTCCTACCACGTCCTGCTGTGCACCCTCTGCCTTTCGATCGCGGCAGTCCCGGCACTGGCGGTTTTTGCGGCCGGAAAAGGGAAGGCGAAGGCGGACAGGACGGAACGGACGGCGGTAACGGTGCTGATTGCGGTCATGCTGGCTAGTTTTTGTATCTTTACGGTCAAGTATCCTTACGTCTGGTCCATGGACGTCCGGTATGTAACGCCGCTGCTCCTGACAACGGCGCTTTGCTGCGGCGCGATGATGACGGCGAACAGGGCGGCGCGTTACGCAATGTATTTCCTGATCTTCCTGTTTGCCGTAAGCGAGACCGCGTTTGTGCTGTGGGCCAGGTCGGTATTCTGAAAACGGGGCTGCCGCCGAAAAGCGGCAGCCCTTACTCACGCAGCAGCCGGCCGGGGGAGAGAAAAGCCGGAGGGATTTATGAAGACTGCAGGAGTTCGATGAAATTTTCCAGTTCCGGTACGGGATCCGCAGCCAGCCGCTGTTCGCTGACAGGGCGCCAGAGGGAAGTGGGGACAGTCAGCGTCCTTCCGGGAATCAGGAGATAACCGTCTTTTCCGCTGATCCGGAAGGAACAGCCGGGGCCTCCGGCGCACTGCTCCAGCTGTTTGAGAATCTTTTCCCGTTTTGCGCCGATGACTCCGGTCACCAGGCGGTTTTCCAGGAGGCAGAGTTCTTTTGCGTCTGCGTCCGGATCATGAAGAAGCAGGTATACGGCTTTTGTCTGGGGGACGCTGCCGTTTTCCTGCGGGACGGAGTATTCTATTTCGTTCAACTGGATCTTTACACGGCCTTTTTCACCGTTGATCTGACGTCGTGTAAGGACGTACTGCGGGACGGCTTTCCCGAACAGGCCGCTTTCCAGCAGGTTTTCGGGGCTCACATGGGGCTCCGCCGTGATTTCATCATAGGCCATCCGGCCCTTAAGGCTGCCGGCGGCATAGAACTTCTGGACGTCGGCGTCATAGGTGTTGGAAAGCCTGGCGCAGATCAGGAAATAGCAGAAGATCACAAGGGCGATCACTGCAAAACAGATGGCTGTGAACAGCCCGGCAGGCAGTTTTTTTTCGATCGTTTTCAGCAGGATAAACGCGAGGACAACGGTACAAAGATAGACAATATGAGAAAGAAGCACTTTCGAGTGCTCCTTCCGGAGTTCCTGATAGTTCATAATTTCCCCTTTCTGATCATTTGGGCATATGCGAACAGGCCCCGTGCGAAAACGCCGGGGCAGAACAAAGAGTGTGCGCGAAGGGGAAATTATTTCGAGCCGTCCTGTCTGTGTATGTAAAGGACAGTGTAGTTCGGACGATAGGAAGTCCGGTCGTAAGAATAATATCTGCGGCTGCTGAGAATAAACTGCAGACAGGAAAGCAGGAACAGGAAAACGATGGCGGACGGGGTATCAAACGCCGGCCGGCGGGAAGTCTGCCGGATCAGCGCGGATACGGACCCGCTGGATTTCAGCCGTTCTGTTTCGACAACGTAGGAAATGGCGCCGGGCCCGGAATTCCGGATGCTTGAAGCCAGAGGCGCCGACTTTGAGACGCCGGCGTGCAGGAGTGAGACGACGTTGTCGGAAACGGAACGGAATCTGTCATAATCCGCAAAAGCCCTGCTGGACAGGATAAACAGCACCAGCAGGATGAGTATGAAATTTACAGTCCGCCTCTGTTTTCTCATTACCAGAGTTTTAGCACAATTACAAAAGGTCTTCAATCCCCGGAAACATGAAAGGGCGGACGGCCGCTGTCTTTACGTACAGAGCCCGGTAACATAGAATTGTACTGTTTATAAACGTGGAAAGGGGCTTTAATACGGAGGAAAAAGCTTTGCATATTATTCTTCATCAGCCTGAGATTCCGGCCAATACGGGCAACATCGGACGCACCTGCGCGGCGACCGGGACAGGGCTCCATCTGATCGAACCGCTGGGCTTCCGGCTGAACGAAAAACAGATCAGGCGCGCCGGGATGGATTACTGGGAGCAGGTCGACGTGACGCGCTATATGAATTTCGAAACCTTCCGGGAACAGCATCCGGACGCGGTGATCTGGATGGCGACGACCAAGGCACGCAGGACTTACGCGGACGTCCGCTACGGCCCGGATGATTTTCTGATGTTCGGGAAGGAAAGCGCAGGGATCCCGGAAGAACTTCTCGTTGCCGACGAAGCGCACTGCATCCGGATCCCCATGCTGGGGGAGACCAGGTCGCTCAACCTGTCCAATGCGGCAGCCATCGTCCTGTATGAAGCGCTCCGGCAGAACGGCTTTCCGGGACTGAAGACGGAAGGAGCGCTTCACCGTCTTTCCTGGAATTGACTTATGCGGTATAATTCATTTTTAGTTTGTTTATATACTTTCGTCTATTTTCACAAAATGGGAGAGGAAAAATGTACAAAAAAGTCAATTCGGACCTGAACTTCGTGGAACGGGAAAAAGAGACTGAGAAATTCTGGTCTGAAAATCATATATTTGAGAAGAGCGTGAAACAGCGCGAGGGCGCGCCGATGTACATGTTCTACGACGGTCCGCCGACCGCCAACGGCAAGCCGCACATCGGCCACGTCCTGACCCGCGTCATCAAGTATATGGTGCCCCGGTACCACGCGATGAAGGGTGAACTGGTTCCGCGGAAAGCCGGCTGGGACACCCACGGCCTTCCGGTGGAACTTGAAGTCGAAAAGCAGATCGGCATCAACGGCAAGGACCAGATCGAGGCGT
>JAEEGL014101310.1_pt1 | contig 18469 bp, 18 predicted proteins | sample 9134231 | NCBI WGS metagenome assembly JAEEGL01 (sample SAMN16246548, study PRJNA631951) | gut metagenome | biome: gut microbiome; feature: rumen; material: fiber-attached | host: Bos | place: Iran: Karaj | collected 2018-10 | reverse complement strand
TTCTCTAATGCTATTATTCAAAGCAATAACCTCCGGTTTGACGAGGCTATCGAAATTGCGGAAGATTTGCATTTCATTTTTTCATACATGATGTACGTTGTTTCTGTGAAAGCAATTCCGGAAACTCTATATTATGTAGATGAATCTAATCAAGGCTCTTTATCCAGAAAGAATCGACCAAACTTGGGAGAGCAGCTAATGCACGCCAGCTTGTCCATGAAAGCATTATTGGAGTGCGCAGATCTGCAGAAAACAGCAAAGAAGCACTATGCACGAGCTATTTCACATCTTTATTATCGTAGCGTGTACTCTGCCGCCAAAGAACTGAACAAAGGTACCGCTACCCCGAAAGACAGACGAAAACAACTGCGGGAGATTTGCAACGAGTATGCAGGTCAAAGAGTTCCGGCCTTAGGAATAAAGAATAAACTAATTGCCGCACCAGTTTGCTTTCGCATGGTGCACGTGATTGACCGAATGGCACGAGGATAACTGAGATGGATCCGATAAAAATCCTGATCGTAGCCGGCACGATGGAAGTAGGCGGCATCGAAAACCAGCTGATGCATTTGCTTCGGCAGGCGGACAGGGAAAAATACCAAATCGATTTCACAACGACGGCAAAGCACCCGTTTTATCAGGACGAAATTGAGTCGATGGGTGGACATTGCATTTATATACCGTCAACGGAAGGGCGACGCTTTTTGCGCTATTGCAAAGCGTTGTATCGTGTGATCAAGGATGGGAACTATGACATTGTCCACTCTAATGAACTCTTTCACAGTGGCATGGTGCTGCTGACGGCACGTCTGGCTGGTGTTAAGCATCGGTTTGTGCATGCGCACAGTTGCAACCAGGAGCGTGGGAGTTTGATTCGACGGGCCTATCACGCAATTATGCGGCGGCTGATACTCTGGAATGCTACTGAATTCCTGGCCTGCTCATCTCTTTCGGCGCGGTTCCTGTTTGGCGATGGCATCATCGGCAGAGAGAACTATCATCTGATCGTGAACTCTGTAGATACAACTCGTTTTCTTCCTGAAGAGAACCAAAGAAATGTTTTCCCAAAACCCTTTCCGATAATCCTTCAGGTTGGTCGCTTTTCCAATGAGAAAAACTTCCTGTTTTCTGTCGAAATTGCAGATGCTTGCAAAAAGCGCGGAAACCGATTTCATTTCATCTTTGTTGGCAACAATGGGGAAAAGTATGAAGCCGCTGTGAAGGGGCTCATTACGGAGAAACAGTTGGAGGATACGGTGAGCCTTCTGGGTGTCCGCAAAGATGTGGATCAGCTTATGAAAGGTGCAGACGCGTTTTTACTTCCGTCCAAGTTTGAAGGGATGCCACTTACGCTGATTGAAGCCCAGGCGGCCGGGTTGCCGTGCGTTGCGGCAGACAGGTTTTCCCACGAGGTGGATTTTGGCATCGGTACAGTGGATTGGCTAAAGCTGGAGGATGGTGCTGAAATATGGGCCGATGCAGTAGAACATGCAGTTTCAAAGGGACGCGCAGAACGACAGACGATAATCAGAGCTATCGAGGCAGGGGGCTTTGACTCCTGGTTATTTGCTCAGAAAATATGTGATCTCTATGAAAAGAGTGTGAATGGATGATCAAGATTCTCTTTTTCATTGAAACACTGACCGGCGGCGGGGCGGAAAAGGTGCTGTGCAATTTGGTCAACCACATGGATCAAACACGATTTGACATCACTGTACAGACCGTATGGCCATGCGAGGCATCCCGATACCTTGTGCCAGCAATCCACTATAAGTCGCTGTACTCATCCAAGAACAGATTCAGCCAGCTTCGTTATCGAGTAGAGGCGGAGAGCAGATTGGCGTATCGGCTGCATATCAAGGACGACTATGACATCGAGTGTGCCTATCTTGAGATGGGATCAACTAAGATTATGGCGGCGTCGACAAACAAAAAAGCCAAAAAGCTGGCGTGGGTACACTGCGATTTGACCAAAGCAGTCTCTGCTCCACAGTCATATGCTGCAAAAGCGGCAGCGTGGTATGAGAAATTTGACAGGGTTGTTTGCGTATCGCAGAGCGTGAAAGCCCAGTTTGATGTGCTGTTCCAGAACCGTTTTCGCTCTACAGTTCTGTACAATGTGATCGACGACGCGGCCATCCGTGAAAAAGCGCTGCTTCCGCTCCCAGAAGGTGTTAAGAAGCGACGCTTTACCGTGCTGTCTGTAGGGCGGTTTGCCCCCCAAAAAAAGTTTATGAGGCTTTTGCAGGCGCATAAAAGGCTGTTGGATGAGGGGGTGACTCATGACGTTTGGATCCTGGGAGACGGTACACAGCGACCAATGCTGGAACAATACGTTGCAGAAAACGGCCTGCAAGACTCTGTTTGGATGCCGGGCTTTATGGAAAACCCGTACTCCTTCATGCGTGAGGCGGATCTGTTGGCGTGCTCATCGATTTACGAGGGATACAGTACTTTCATATCAGAAGGAGTCGTTCTGGGTAAGCCTATTGTGACAACGGATGTGTCCGGCATGCGCGAGCTCCTTGGCGATTCAGAGTATGGGCTGATCGTTGAAGATGACGATGAGGCATTTTATCAGGGCCTGAAGCAGATATTGACCGATGTAAATTGCCGAGAAGGATATGCAAAGGCGGCTGAATCACGCAGCGAAGACTTTTCGGCAGAAAGGCTAACGGAAATGACAGAGGAGTTCTTTAAGGAGCTTATGGTTCGATGACAACATATACATGGCTGGTCGTGCTTCTCGTGGTGGCAGCTTTACTATTTCGAGGCAACCAGAGAGACAGCAAAAAGTTCATAGTTGTCGCATTTTTGCTGCTTTTTGCTGTGATGGGGCTGCGGGATGTAAATGCATTCGGCAGTGATGCGTCAGGTGCACATGGTTCATATCCGATTACCTATCAAGGAGTCGGCGGTGCTGATTGGCGAGAACTGTCTGGTAAAGGGGAAGAAAACTTCAATATTGGTTTTATGTATTTGGCGAAGCTGATTTACGGGTTAACAAACGGTGACTATCAGCTTTTCATTACAATTCTCTCCCTGTTTTTTATGTTTTCCTATATGCGATTCATTAAAAAGTATTCATCTTCCCCGATTCAAAGCGTACTGTGCCTTTTGGGACTATTATATTATACGTTTCTATTTGATGCGTTGAAGCAGGCGGTGGCGATGGCGATTCTGCTGTTTGCATTTGATGCAATTGTTGAAAAGAGGCCGATTAGGTTTGTTCTCCTTGTAGCACTTGCGGCTTTGATGCATTTCCCGGCAATCATTTTTCTGCCTGCCTATTGGATCGGACGGATGAAGGTTGGGCGAGGATACCTGATCCTCTTGGCGCTTCTGCTGTTGATGACCTACCTTTTCCGGGATCAGCTTTTGAATCTTATGCTGGATGCCTACGGAAACAGCGATATCGAGGCAACAATGGAAGGAATACGGTTCCTCCGCAATAAAGTAGTTATTATGATAGCGATTGTCGTATTTGCTGTATTGATACGACCGCCAACGTCGGAAGATGTAGTGTACAACGCATTGCTGATGTTTGCAGGCATTTCCATTATCCTTCAGACATTTTGTGGATACAATAACATCTTTGAACGTCTCGCCGACTACTATTTCCATACGTCCATTGTGTTTATACCGCTTATTTTTGAAAAAAAGAGAGGGTCTGGTACAAACGCGGCTATGGTCGCAAACAATCAAATCAAAGAATTAGCTCCATTGGTGATTTGCGCGTTTGCCATATGGCGATTCTTGACCATGGTGAATAATTCAACAGTTTATATGCCATATCGGTTCTTTTGGCAGGCATAATAGGTTAGTTGTATGAAAACATTGAGTGTTATCGTCCCGGTGTACAACTGCAAAGAATACTTGAAGGACTGTGTGAGCTCCATCATATCGGCAAATGACAGCGCAGAGTCCATGAGTATTCATGAGATTATTCTAGTCGACGACGGTTCGACGGATGGAACATCAGAATTGTGTGATGTGCTGGCAGTGGCGATGAGGTCTGAGAGCTGTGTGCTTCGGGTGATTCACCAGAAAAATCGTGGTGTTTCTGCGGCCAGAAACGAGGGATTGCGCGTTGCAACCGGTGACTTCGTTTTTTTTGTGGATTCTGATGACATGGTGGAGTCCGATAAGCTGTCAAAGCTGATGCGGAGCATTGCACAGGATGCATCTATCGATATGGCTGTGTTTGGGTTGTCGTTTGATTACTATTCCGGGAATCGGATCTATCGGCAGGACACGATGGCTCCGCCTGCAGAAGGTAAAATAACAATTGACGAGTGCAAGGCTATGCTGTACAGCCTGTTTAAGAGCAATGCGATTAGCCCACTTTGGAACAAGTTGATTCGAAGAAGTGTGATACAGAGGTCCGAGGCCTTTCTGCGGGAAGATATGTTCCTCTATGAAGATCTTGAATTCTCACTTAGGGTATTGGCGCACTGCAGCTTAGTATACTTTTGCGCGGAACCGATTTATCATTATCGCCAGGCGTCTGATGAAGGCAACGCCGGACGCAGACTGAATCGTAGCGCCCATATCCCGGAGCTCGTCGACAGGATTGAAGACGCGCTGGCGCCCTTGGGCGGAGCAGACGACGTTCTGTTGTCGCTGTATCTGATCCTGGCGCGGGAGAGGATCAGCTGCGCTTCCAGAGAAGAAACAGATACCGTATGCGCCGACTTCAAGGAGTGGATTGACGCTCACGGACTTCTTGAGAAAATCCAAAACAGCGAATACGGCCTGACGCTGTACCGCAGGCAGACAGCGAAGCTGTTGATCAGAAGAGACAGGACAAAGATCCGTCACCGGGTTGCCAACGCCGTCAAGAAGACGATCGGCGACTTCCGGAAATGGTAATTGGTACGATCCGGAGAAAGGAAAACAACTTGGAACAGGGAAAGCATTATAAGCGGATCGCCGCAGATGAAAAGGGGATCCACTTCCATTTCAAGGAGGTCTGGCAGCACAGAGACCTGATCCTCCTGCTGGTGAAGCGCGGCTTCGTCTCCAAATATAAACAGACGATCCTCGGTCCCGCTTGGGCGGTCATCCAGCCACTGATGACGACCATCGTCTTCACCTTTATTTTCGGCAATGTGGCCCGCCTTGCCGACTGCGGCGCCGTGCCCACGTTTTTATTTTATATGTGCGGCAATGTCGCCTGGCACTTTTTCTCCGGCTGCCTCACCGGCACGGCAAACACCTTCGTGCTGAACCGCGGGATCATGGGCAAGGTGTATTTTCCGCGGCTCTGTATGCCCATCTCCACCGCCCTGAGCCAGCTGATCAGCTTCGGCATCCAGTCGGCGATGTTCCTGGCCTTTCTGGCGATTTATCTGTTCATCCCGCAGTACAGCATCGGCATCAACGCCTACGCGCTGATGGCGCCCGTGCTGGTCCTGGAGATGGCGATCCTCGGTATGGGATGCGGCGTCATCATCTCCGCCGCCACCACGAAGTACCGCGATCTGCAGTTCCTCGTGTCGTTCGGCGTATCGCTGTGGATGTACGCCACGCCGGTGGCGTACTCCATGGATTTGTTCAAAAGTTCCCGCATCCTGTACATCATCGCGCGGGCGAATCCCATGTCCTCCATCATTGAGATGATGCGCTACGGCTTTCTGGGCCCGGAGGCTGGCTCCATCGACTGGCTGTCCTACGGCTGGTCCTGGGCCTTTACGCTGATCGTATTCACCTGCGGCGTGCTGCTTTTCAACAAGGTGGAACGCACCTTTATGGACACCGTCTGATCCCGGACAGATCGGAACGGATGACAGGAAACGGAGAGTCACATGACAGACGAAATCTTGAAAATCGAGCACGTCAGCAAGAAATACCGCCTCGGCATGATCGGCGGCACCACACTCCGGGACGAGCTGCAGCGCAAGCGCGCCAGACGCAGAGGCCTGGAGGATCCGACGTCTATCGTCAACAGCAAGGCCGTGGGCGAGACGGGCCAGGAGTTCCTGGCCCTGGACGACATCAACCTTACCGTGCAGCGAGGAGAGCGCGTGGGCATCATCGGCCACAACGGCGCGGGCAAATCCACCCTGCTCAAGCTGATCAGCCGCATCACGGCGCCCTCCGCCGGCAGCATTGAGATGAACGGCCGGATCGCCTCCATGCTGGAGGTGGGCACTGGCTTCCATCCCGAGCTCAGCGGGCGGGAGAACATCTACATGAACGGCGCGATTCTGGGCATGACCAAGGCGGAGATCGACAGAAAAATCGAGGATATCATCGACTTCTCGGAGTGCCGCCAGTTCATCGACACGCCTGTCAAGCGATACTCCTCCGGCATGTACGTCAAGCTGGCGTTCTCCGTGGCGGCGCACCTGGACTCCGAGATCATGATCATGGATGAGGTGCTGGCGGTAGGCGACATGGCTTTCCAGCGCAAGTGCATCGGAAAGATGAGCCAGGTCTCCGATACAGAGGGCAGGACGATCCTCTACGTCAGCCACAATATGAACACCATCCGCCAGCTTTGCAGCAGATGCATCGTGCTGGACCACGGTCATCTTGTTTTTGACGGGGATGTGGAGAGGGCCATCGCCATCTACATGGGCCACGACAGCAAGGAATACTCCTCCCGCATCGAGGTCAACCACAACATGCGCGATCCCCTTTGGCCGGATCCGCCGGTCGCCATCCAGGAGATCCTGGCGGAGAGTCCCGACGGCATCATCTCCTTCGGAGACAAGCTGCGCTTTCAGGCGCGGATCCGCAACCGCAGCGGCGAGGACGCCCGGCCGTATTTCCGCATCACCATCCGGACCAACAGCGGCACCGCGGTTTCCATGGCGTCCACGCCGCAGAAGATCCTGGTGCCCGCCGGAGGCGAGAGCACCGTCAAGGTTTGCCTCGATACCTCGCACGTGGTGCCGGGGAGCTATTCGCTCACCTTCGCCTTGGTGGAAAGCGGCGCGCTGGGCGCCGACACCAATGTGGATGTGATCAGCGACGTGTACTCGTTTTCCATTTTGGCGAATTCCGGCTTCAACCACGGCGCCGCATGGAACACGCAGTGGTGGGGCAATATTGCCATTAATGATCTGATGATCGAGACATAACAACCGGTTTCAGCTGAACATGTTTTCCATGGGAGGATAGGTTTACATGGCTTTTTATCGCTTGAGAAAGATTCATGGGCAGATGCATGAGATCCAGCGTGAGATTGAGAGAAAGCAGCGGCAGAAGGATGTACTGAGAGCCAGCACGCCCGAAACGGTTTTTCTTGTTGGAACACCGATTCATCCCAACATCGGTGACAGTGCCATCGTTTTGGCAGAGCGGGCTTTTTTGAATAAGATTCTCCCGCAGGAGCTAACGTTTGTCGAAATAACGGACGATTCTCTGCGTAGAAACAGGGAACTGGCATTCCAAAGTATCCAAAAAAGCGGAAAACTGCCAATCCTTTGGCATGGCGGCGGAAACATGGGAGATCTGTGGGCTGGACAAGAACGGCTTCGAAGAGACGTTTTTCTGTCGTTTCGTGAGAGAAGGATTATTTCGTTTCCACAGACAATCTTTTACTCCGATACGGAGAAAGGACAAAAGCTAGCGGAAGAATCGATTCCATACTACAACGGGAAAGCCGGATTAACCTTGACAGCGAGAGAGTTCCGGTCTTTTGAGATTATGAAGTCACTCTATCCGGACACAGACGTACGTCTGATGCCAGATATCGTCCTTTCTTCCAGTGCAGAGGAGTTCGGCGTGCATCCGCAGCGTCGGGAGGGGGTTTTGATGTGCCTTCGCAACGACGTGGAGAAAAGCATTCCTGATGCTGTATGGGATGAATTCAAGGCCCATCTGGGAAAATTGGAAGAGAAGTACCGCGTGACAGATATGGGAGCGAAGGGCTTCATCATCACGCCTGAGACCCGCGCCGAGATCGTCCGGAGCAAGATGCAGGAATTCCGCGGAGCAAAGCTGGCGATCACAGATCGTCTTCACGGGATGGTATTTGCCGCCCTGACCGGAACACCGTGCGTTGTGTTCAGCAATTACAACCATAAGGTGAGGAGCACCTACGACTGGCTCTCTTATCTTCCGTACATCAGATACGCTGAGACGTTGGAGGAGGCGGAGCGCTGCATTCCGGAACTGCTGGCGATGGAGAACTGCACATTTGACAATGCGCCGCTGACGCCGTACTTTGAAAAACTCAAAGAGATGATTCTGGAGGCGTGCATGTGACAACACTGACCGGACTGTGGCGTGCAATCATAGGCCCGGTCTCCCGAGAACAGAACAACAAAGGATGATCCTATGGCACAGATAACGGTAATCGTTCCCGTTTATAAAGTAGAAAAATACATTGACAGGTGTGTGGAGAGCATTCTCACCCAAACTTTCCGGGATTTCGATCTCGTGCTGGTGGATGATGGGTCACCTGATACTTGTCCGCAAGTCTGTGACACATATGCTGAAAAAGACGACCGCGTCGTTGTAATCCACAAAAAGAATGGGGGACTGTCGGATGCGCGGAATGCCGGCATTGACTGGGCCATGGAGCACAGCAACAGCGAATGGTTGGCCTTTGTGGACAGCGACGACTACATCCATCCCGATTATCTCATGCAAATGGTGCAAGCCGCACAGCGCGAGACGGCTGATCTGGTGATCTGTGATTTTGTCCGCGTGGATGACGGGGAAAAGGTCATTGAAAAGGAGCACAGCTTTTTTTCAATGACCACGGACGACAAGCGGGAGCTGTTCGGGTGCATGATGAAGAACTGGCGCCTCATCCCCGCATGGAACAAGCTGTACGCAAAGGACATCTTTTCCGAGCTTCGTTTTGCCTTCGGCAAGATCCATGAGGACGATTTCGCGATCCATCACGTGATCTGGAACTGCCGGAAAGCGGCCATCCTGCCGGAAGGGCTCTACTTCTACCGAATCCGTGACAACAGCATCATGAAGACCGAGACGAACAAATCCCGTCTGGACGGGATGGAGGCGCGGGTGGAGCGGTATGAGTTCGGCGCCTCCCACGGTCTGATGGAGGCCAAATCCATCCCGGTCGATTTTCTGACCAGGTTCACCGCCCTGAAGCGATCGCTCAGCAACACGGAGAAACAGCGGTACAACGGCCTGGCAAAACGCTTTTCCGCCGTCTATTTCAGCGATCCGGCCAGCAGGCGGCCAAAGAGATGGCTCGCCTATCACTGCAACGGCGTCTATCAGGCGGCCGGAAAGCTCCTCGGCAAAGCGAAAGCAAAAAACCGGGAGAACGGGGGATAAAAGATGGTTTCTGTCATCATACCCGTTTACAATGCAGAAAAGACGCTGGAGAGCTGCGTCCGGTCCCTGCTGGCCCAGACGTACACGGATTTCGAGCTGCTCCTGATCGACGACGGCTCGAAGGATCGAAGCGGTCAGCTTTGCGACGAGCTGCAGAAAATGTGCGGGGCCCGGAATGTGCGTTGCCGGGTGATCCACAAGGAAAACGGCGGTGTGTCCAGCGCCCGGAACTGCGGCATGGACTGCGCCGACGGCGCATTTTTCGTCTGCGTGGACAGCGACGACGTGGTGGAGCCCTGCTACCTGGAGGATCTGGTGCGCACGGCAGAGGCACACCCGGAATTCGGCCACGTGATATGCGGGTTCAAATGCACCTCGCACGTGCATGACTACGTTCTGACGGACCGTGAGCCGTTGACGGTTGTGGACCGCCGGGATTATATGCGCCTGTATGAAAAAGTTCTGATTCAGAGTCCGTGCCTAGGCCTTTACAGAACGGACGTTGTTTGCACCTGCGGCATAAAAATGCGGGAGGACCTGAGTCTGGGAGAGGATATCCTGTTCAATCTCACATATCTGGACGCCATCGGCAGCGTGCCGATCGGCGTGGTCAACAAAGCCAATTATCTTTACCGGGACGAAACACAGGATTCCATGAACCGGAAGTACCGGCCGGATCTTCAGCGCATCTTCGAGACCATCGACGGCGCTGTGGCGGATTACCTGAGAAGGTGGGAAATCACAGATCCGGCGTCCTGGCAGAGTTATTACCGATCAGTTTTCTACCACGGTATTAGGGCCATGGACAACACGTTTCACCGGCAGAATGAAGTGCCTCTGCGGGAAAAGCTCGCCTCAAACAGCGCCATCCTCCGGCAGGACAGCTTCCAGGAGGCTCTGGAGAAAAGCGGCGTCGTCCTCCCGGACGCACAGAGACGCGCCCTGGCGTCGGGGAACTACCGGCGCGTGATGCTGGCAGAGCGTGTACAGAAATGGAAACAGGCGGTCAGAAGGCTGCTGAAATGAACGATCATTGTGGTGATGAAAATGATTCGAACGAAACAGGATCTGGCGGCGTATCTCGCCGCAGATAACAGATGGTATTGTCAGAAAAGCAGGAAATGGCGCCTGATCGACGCGTTTACCGCGTCGCCCCACTATGTCCTGAAGAAGTATTTGAAATACCTCCGGACGTATGAATACCACCTGAACAACTCCAAAGGCAGCCGATTCCATACATATATAGGTTATTATTTTGAACGGAAGAAGAACCGTCTGGGGAACCGGCTGGGCATTGAGATCGGGCCCAACTGCTTCGGCAAGGGGCTGTCTCTTTGGCACGGCGGCAGCATCGTGGTCAATCCCGATGTCAGAGCGGGAGAGAACTGTGTGCTGCGTGGCGCCAACTGCATCGGCAACGACGGGACGGACAACAAAAACCCGGTGCTGGGCGACAACGTGGAGCTGGGCTACGGCGCCGTTATCATCGGGGACGTCAAGGTGGCGAGCCGCACGGTGATTGGGGCCGGTGCGGTGGTGATCCGCTCTGTGGAGGAAGAGGGCTGCACCTGCGTCGGCGTGCCGGCCAGGATCGTGGCGAACAGGAAAGGATAACGAGAACAGCGATGAGAAAACTGCTGGCAAAAGTGAATTATTTTCTAATCAGCGCGGGTGTCCCCTGGAAGGATGGGCGGTTTGCCAAGGACCTCAAGCGCTGGAGATCGGTCAACGGCATGAAGGGCACAGACAAACAGGTTCTATCCGCCCTGTTGGCCACAGACAAGGCCTTCCGGTCGCTGTACATCTACCGGCTGAAAAAGCGGGTGTACAGGGGCTGGGTCAGGCTGCTCTACCCGCCGCTGGATTCCCTCTACATCACCACGCCGGATATCGGCGGCGGATTGTATATCCAGCACGGGTTCAGCACGTATATTGCGGCGGAGTCCATCGGGGAGAACTGCTGGATCAACCAACAGGTGACCGTTGGTTACAAAGACGACACCAAGCCGCCGATTATTGGCAACGATGTGACGATTACCTGTGGGGCGAAAGTACTGGGGCCCATCACCATTGGAGACCGCGTTACCATCGGTGCCAATGCCGTGGTAGTGAAAGACCTTCCGCCTGACTCGGTTTGGGGCGGTGTACCGGCAAAAAGGATACGTTGAGAAAGCAGAGAGCTGGTGAATCAGGAACAATGAAGAAGCTTCTAAAAAAGATCTGGATGGCTATATTTCATCGGAAGAAGGCTAAGAATATCGACCCTTTTGAAGAACTGGAAGCCAGAGGATTGAAGATTGGGGAATCCTCCAAAAAGCGGATGCACAGTCCTGGGGGCATAGATCGAATGTTTCCGTGGCTGATCGAGATCGGTGAGAATTGTGGATTTTCAATCAACGTGGTTATCCTTTCACATGATGCCAGCACCGGTTTTTCAAACGGTTATACGAAAATGGGGCGAGTCAGAATTGGAAATGGCGTCTTTGTCGGTTATGGAACCACGATTCTCTGTGGAGTTACCATCGGAGACAATGTGATTATCGGCGCGAATTCTCTGGTGAACGGGGATATTCCTCCTAATTGTGTTTATGCCGGGAACCCTGCTAGATTCATCTGCACTTTTGAGGAGTATCGGAAAAAGCATGCAGAGGAGATAGAGCATTTGCCAATCTTAGAACATGATTGGACTTACTGGTCTAGAGAGTCTTCCGGCGAGGAAAAACAGCAGGTCATTGAAAAATTGAAGGAGTCAAAGGTTTGCTATATCAAGTCAAACATGGACCCTGTCCGCTGATTTCGTGGGAGAACCGTAGCAATAAAACATGGGAGGATCGGAGACCGTGATGAATCTTCGGGAAATACAGCTTTATAAACTCGATATCCTGGAGGATATTGCATCCATTTGTGAAAAACACGGGATCCGGTATGTTTTGCACTACGGAACGCTTCTTGGCGCAATCCGGCACCAGGGCTTCATCCCCTGGGATGATGACGTTGACATCGCTGTGCCGTGGGAAGACTACAAAAAACTGACGGATGTGATAAACCGGGAGTATTCCGACAGGTATTTTGCACAGAATCATTGGACCGACTGCCGTTTTCCGCTGCTTTGGACACAAATCCGTGTAAACGGTACGACCAGCATGCCTGTGGAGTATTGTTCTTATGACATCCATTGGGGCATGTGTATAGATGTTTTCGCACTTGTGTCTGAGGAGAACGACGAGAAAAAGAGACAAAAACAGATAGAAGCCTTCGGCATGGTCAATGCGCTGCTGTCAACGGAATTCCGTGCGATGACCAATGTGAAGTCAAGAGGCAGAAGAGAAAAACTGATCGACAGGATCCCGCGTGGGGTACGCTACCTGATCGTTGATGCGATCCTCAAAAGATATGCGAACAACCCCAGAGAAAACGGTCGTGTCTTTACCATGCCGCTTCCCGAGATCACATATGGGTATTCCGATATCCTGCACACAGAGAAGCGCCCGTTTGAAGGAAAGCTGTTTTCCGTCCCCGTGGGATATGACAGTGTGCTGACTGTGGAATACGGAGATTATATGACACCTCCGCCGGAGAAGGAAAGAGGAGGGCATGAATCGGCCCTGGGGGAGATCATCAACGATATCCATAAGGATTATCAAGAGTATCGGGAAGAATTGTCAAAACGGTGCTGAATGGAGCGATGCTGGCTGGTATGGTGAAGTTAGTTATGGCCAGTGCGTCTTCGCATTTGCGAAAGACCATAGCAGAAAAGAGGCAGAACGAATTGCTGCGGTTATATGAGAACCTTTTTGAAAACTGAGAGGTGCCAAATGCGGAAAGATACTGTGGATAGGCGGGAGAGGCTATTAGCGTATTTATTGATCATGCTGTCCCTGATGGCTTTTTTCACCTTGAATTATCTGACACCAATTCAAGGTGATGATTGGTCGTATTCCTTCAACTTTGCTACAAAAACGCGTATTTCTTCCGTTTTTGACATATTCCAGTCTCTGGGTGTCAATTACAGGCGAGTCAACGGACGCCTTCCGGTGCATTTTCTTGCACAGCTGTTCCTGTGGGGTGGCAAGACTGTATTTAATTATACAAATACCGTGGCATATGTGGCCCTCGTTTCTTTGATTTACTTCCATGCCTTTGGAACGTTCCGAAACTTTCACCCTTGTGTTTGGCTGGTGGCCTTCGCGGGCCTATGGACGCTGACGCCCGCATTCGGAGAGAGCTTTCTGTGGGTCACTGGCGCGTCGAACTATCTCTACGGAATGCTAATGATCCTCCTATATCTTGTCCCATTTCGCCGCTCGTTTGATTCAGAGCAACCAGCGGATAGATGGTGGTGCATACCGATGGCTTTGGTTTTTGGCATTCTTGCGGGCTGGACAAATGAGAATACAGGCGGCGCGCTGGCCGTCATGCTATTCTGCCTGATCATCTGGCACCTGATTGAAAAAAAGCGTGTGCCGCTATGGTGGTGGGCTGGGCTCATTGGAGTCGCTGCAGGCGTGGCAATCATGGTGCTTGCGCCAGGCGAACTGTCGCGGCTGGATGGAGCCGGCGGCATGAACGGATTGTATGGGATAATGATACGTGCAGTGGGCATCACCAAGAGATTGTTAAGGCTTTTCTGGCCGGGGATTATTATTTGGGTATTGCTGTTTGCCGTTTTCCTTCATCATAAAGTAGAAAAGAAGAAACTGTGTTTTCCTTGCATTGTGTTGCTAACGGGCTGCGCCGCCACGTACTCAATGGCAATTTCCCCATGGATGCCAGATCGAACATGGAGTGGACCGCTCATTTTCTTTTTGATTTCCGCGATCTCCCTCTGGCATGAAGCGGGTGAACCCGGGATCCGAAAAACACAACCGCGCATCTTGCTGTTATCGCTCTGTACAGCGCTTTTTCTTGTACATTTTGCAATTGTTGTGCCGAAGCTTATTGCCACAAAAGATGCGTTCGAAGCCCGCGAAAGAGAAGCTTCAGAGCAGCTCCTGCGGGGTGAACGCGACTTGAGCTTGGATCCTGTCTTCGGCAGTGGCAGTCGTTTCGATACCGCAGGATCCGGCGGCGATATCAACTCTGATCCAGCCTACTGGCTGAACGTGGAACTGGCACGCTATTATGGGGCGGATTCTGTTGTAGCGAAAGAGAGATAAACCGATGAACGGGAAACTATTATCTGTGATAATCCCCGCGTATAACGAGGAAGCGATGATCCCAATTGCGGCAGAAACGGTCCTTGAGATCCTGGACTCCGCCGCCATTCCCTGTGAGCTTGTATTTGTAGACGATGGTTCACGGGATGGCACATGGGCTGGCATTTCAGCTGCTGCTGAAAAGGACAAACGTGTACGGGGGCTCCGCTTTTCACGCAATTTCGGCAAGGAAGCGGCACTGATGGCAGGACTCCGGTTCGCGTTGGGTGATTGTTGTGTAACGATTGACTGCGACCTTCAGCATCCTCCGGAGAAAATTGTTGAGATGTATCGCCTCTGGGAACAGGGATATGAAGTGATTGAGGGGGTTAAGTCTGATCGCGGGCGGGAAAGCCTTGTATATCACTTTGCCGCAAACTCCTTTTACCGCATCATGACAGCCGCAGTAGGATTTGATATGAAGGGGCGTTCTGACTTCAAACTGCTGGATCGCCATGCAGTTGATGCACTCCTGTCCATGCCGGAGCACAATACCTTCTATCGTGCATTGTCAGCGTGGGTTGGCTTTCGTTCAACGACGGTATCCTTTGAGGTTGTGCCAAGGCAGGCAGGGAAAACAAAATGGAGCAGTTCCAAGCTGATTCATTATGCCCTGAGAAATATCACGGCGTTTTCCTCTTCTCCGATGAAAATTGTCACGGTTCTTGGGGTTATTATGCTGGCTTTTTCACTTGCGCTCGGCGTGCAGACAATGATCAATAAACTCCGTGGACAAGCCGCAGAAGGATTCACAACCGTTATTATAGTGGTTCTTCTGACTGGCAGCCTAATCATGATAAGCCTTGGTATCATAGGTTATTACTTGGCGCGAATGTTTGACGAACTCAAAGCAAGACCGCGCTATATCGTGGCGGAGACGATAGAACAAAGTGATAATTGATGTGTTCTTTTGAAATACAGATGTATTCGTTTGGATAAGCTTCTTTGAAAAACGCATGATCTGGATTTATCAGCAGTACATATTTCTATTGTTATTCGAGGATATGCTGAATGATTAAAAAACTGCTGGATAAAACATTTTTGAAATTTATCCTTGTCGGCGCCGTCAATACCCTGGTGGGCACAGCGGTCATGTTTCTCTGCTATAACGCCCTGCACTGCAGCTATTGGTTCTCCTCTGCGATGAATTATGTGATCGGCAGCATTGTCAGCTATTTTCTGAACAAGTACTTTACGTTCCAGTTCAAGGAACGCAGCTGGAAGATCGTGGCGAAATTCATCGTGAATATCGCCATCTGTTACCTGATCGCTTATGGCGTTGCCAAACCGCTTGTGGCCCATCTGCTGGCAGGACAGACGGTGACGATCCAGGAGAACGGCGCTATGCTGGTAGGAATGGGTCTGTTCGTCTTATTGAACTATATTGGACAGAGATTCTTTGCATTTAAAAAGATGGACGAAGAGAATGAGAATTGAACTGATGTGCGAAACAAATGTCAAGCCGCAATCATGTCAAATCTCATGGCAACGGGCACGGAGCTGAAGGTGTGGCGCTGGCTTTATGAATTGAGATGAAGGAAAAAACAGGAAGGCGCAGCCGACTATGGGCAATTTGCGCCATATTGCTTATTCTGCTGTTGATCGGCGCGGAGCTGATCCGATCCAATTATTCCTTAACCGTCAGCCGTTATGAGGTACGCTCAGAAAAGGTGACCGGCGCTTTCTGCGTGGTCCAGGTTTCGGATCTCCACGGCCGGGAATTTGGGAAGGACAACCGGCGCCTGCTGGAGAAGATCGCGGCAGAACAGCCGGATATTATTGCACTGATTGGCGACATCATTAACAATGACGCGGATGCAGATGAGATCGATCGCATGTGCCGTTTCATTCAGCGTTCATCGGAGATTGCCCCGGTATATTTCAGCTTGGGCAATCACGAGCAAGGTTATCTCCAGAAAAGCCGAGATACTGATTTTCTGGAGCGAATCCGGAATAGCGGCGCGGTGGTGCTTTCCAACGAGTATGTGGATGTGGAGATCCACGGCACGCCGATCCGGATCGGCGGCGGCGAGGGTTATTATCGCCAGCCGATTATGACGACGAATGACCCAGTGCAACAGCGGCAGGCGCTGATGTTTGCCGATGAGTTTGAAGAAACAGATCGCTTCACGCTTTTGCTCGATCACATCCCGACAGGGTGGCTTGATTGGCACAATGTGGATAGATTTCCGCTGGATCTGGTGCTCTCCGGGCATTATCACGGCGGGTTGATTCGAATCCCAATCTTGGAACAGGGCCTATATGCGCCGTATGTTGGCAAATTTCCACCCTACACAAAGGGAATGTTTGTGGGCAAAGAGGCGACCTGCATTCTGACCACCGGGCTGGCGGGGAGCAAGCTGCCGCGTTTTTTCAATCCGCCGGAGATTGTGGTGGTAGATATTGTGAGCGCAGAATGATAAATAACGCACAGACAAGACCATGCGATGAAGTGCGTCCGGTAATTTCGGTACGCAGCGAATTCCGCAGCAAGGAGTAGAAATGGAAGACAAGAATAAAAAGAAGCCGGACGAGCTCCGTGAACTGATCGGCGACGAGACGTTTGAGGAGATCGACTTGGATAAGAAAGCGCCCTCCAAACCGGAGGATCCGGATGTCAAGATTTACGAAAAGGTGAATGGGGACGCAGAAGATTATAAGGACGGCGACTACGAAGACGACGAATATGAGGACGAGGATGATGACGACGAGGAGCTGGGAGGAAAGAGACGGCACCCCTGGCGGACGGCTCTTCTGATCCTGCTGGCGATTATTCTGGTACTGAGCGGTGCAATCGTCGGCATCACCATCTCCACACTGAACCGGATCAACCGCAATGACTGGAGCAATGAGGAGCGCATCGACCCGTCCCAGGAGGATTTTGACCCGGACGACGGCGCCGGCGACGATACGCTGCAGCCGGAGGAGGTGGACTGGGACAAGGTGACGGTGTTTTCCGATCCCAGCGTGAAGAACATCCTCCTGATCGGCCAGGATCGCCGCCCCGGCGAGCGCCGGGCCCGGTCGGACAGCATGATCATCTGCAGTATCAACGAGAAGACCGGCATGATCACACTGGTGTCGCTGATGCGCGATATGTATCTGCCGATCCCCGGTTACTCCGACAACCGCATCAACGCCGCCTATGCCTTCGGCGGCATGCCGCTGCTGAACCAGGTCATCAAGGAGGACCTCGGTATCATCATCGACGGCAACGTGGAAGTGGACTTCAACGGTTTCATGGAAGTTATGGGAATAATTGCGCCGTTGAATATCGAATTGAAGTCCTATGAAGCGGCCCACCTGAACAAGGGGCATAATTGGAATTTGACCGCAGGCGTCAACGCCTTGAATGCGGAACAGCTTCTGGCATATTCCCGTATTCGAAAAGTTGGCAATTCCGACTATGAGCGCACCGACCGCCAGCGCCGCGTGCTGGAGACGGCCTTCAACAAGGTGCGCAAGCTGTCGGTCAGCGAGATCTACCGGGTGGTGAACGCCGCCCTGCCCTGTGTAACAACGGATATGAGCAACCTGGAGATCATGGGCTACGTGTCCACTGTGATCGCCAAGGGCGTTACCATTGGCGGCAACTACCGCCTGCCGGTCAGCGGAGCTTACAGCGACCAGATTATCCGCGGCATGATGGTGCTGGTGCCGGATCTGCCCACCAACAGCCGGATCCTGCAGAGGTATCTGTACGGAGACTTGGTTGAAAAAGCAGGCGAATGAGAATCCGGTGTGCGGCGGGAGGATTCTCGGTCCGCCGGTTTCGGCTTGAGGATACCGCCGGATTGTACGCGATCCTGTCCGATCCGACCGTTATGCGGTGGATCGAGCCGCCCTACAGCATGGAGCAGACAGTTGATCTCCTGCAAGGGAAAGGCCTTGTCAGCTCGCCTGCCATCTATGCTTTGGCGGATGAGAGGGATCGAATCGTCGGGCAGATAATCTTTCATCCCTATGATGCGGACAGTTATGAACTGGGCTGGATCATCGCCCGCTCCCAC
>JAEEGL012500022.1_pt1 | contig 18470 bp, 15 predicted proteins | sample 9134231 | NCBI WGS metagenome assembly JAEEGL01 (sample SAMN16246548, study PRJNA631951) | gut metagenome | biome: gut microbiome; feature: rumen; material: fiber-attached | host: Bos | place: Iran: Karaj | collected 2018-10 | reverse complement strand
TCACCATTAATACTAATTGAATTATTAGAAACAAATTCTCTTGCTTCTCTTTTACTTGAACATATTTCTGTTTCCACAAGTACATCAATAATATTCTTATCTTCATTAACTTCACTACTTGGTATATTATCAAACGCTTCTCTTAATTCATCACTAGTTAATTCTTTTAGATTACCACTAAATAATGCTTCACTAATCTTTAATACTTTTTCATATTCTTCTTTACCATGAACATCAGTAATAACTTCACGTGCTAATGCTTTATGAGCTAATCTTAGATGTGGTTCTTCTTTTAAAGATTTTTCTAATTCTTCTATTTCTTCTCTTGATAATAAAGTTAACCTCTTTAAGTGATCAATTACTATTGCATCAGATACATTAAGTAGGTATTGATATAAGAAATAAGGACTAGTTTTTTCTTTATCTAACCAAACTGCATTTCCTTCACTTTTACCTATTTTATTACCTTGTTCATCTAATACAAGTGGCATAGTCATACCATATACTTCAACACCAAGCGTTCTTCTAATAAGTTCAATACCTGATGTAATATTACCCCATTGATCACTTCCTGCTACTTGAAGTGTTACATTTCTTGTTTCATATAAATGTTTAAAATCAAGAGCTTGTAGTATCATATAAGAAAACTCAGTAAATGATAATCCATTATCTAATTGTTTTTTAACTTTATCTTTATCTAACATATAATTAACAGTAAAATGTTTACCATAATCTCTTAAAAACTCAATTGTATTAATATCTTTAATCCAATCATAGTTATTTACTGTTTCACAACCAAATATTCTTTCTACTTGATCACGTAATTTAACATAGTTACTATTAATTACCTCATATGATTGAAGTACTCTTTCTCCTTTACCTCTAGGATCCCCAATTAAAGCCGTTGCTCCTCCTACTAACATAATAGGGTGATGTCCTGCTAATTTAAGTCTTTTAGCTAATAAAAATGATGGATAATGACCAATATGCAAACTATCTGCTGTTGGATCAGTTCCAATATAGAATGTTAACTCCTCATTATTTAATTTATCAGCTAATTCAGGATTACTAATATCTTGTATTAATCCTCTCCATACTAAATCTTCATATAATTTCATTATTTATCCTCCTCACAAGAACATTCATGACAATGACATTTATGTTCTTTTTTATTGTTTTTACCTAATACTATATCAACACCATGACTAGTACCAATTCTTGTTGCCCCTCTTTCTATAAATTCAAGAGCCTCTTTTTCACATTTTATACCACCACTAACTTTTATTTCAAGAACATCTCCTTTATGTTTAGAAATTAATTCTACAGCATGAATGGTAGCTCCTTCTTTATCAAAACCAGTACTTGTTTTAATAAAATTAACAAATGTATCATTACAAATCTCAGTCATTTTAATAATTTCATCATCAGTAAGTAAACAAGTTTCAATAATAACTTTTAATACTTTACCATCAATAGAGTCACGTATTAATTCTATTTCATCTTTGACATAATCATAATCTTTATTCTTAAGAGCTTGAATATTTATAACCATATCTATTTCTTTAGCTCCATTATGTATTGCATCAATAGCTTCATATTGTTTAGTTTCTTTTGTACTATATCCATTTGGAAAGCCAATTACTGTACATACTTCAGTAGTACTACCCTTAAGGTATTCAGATGCTGCTTTTACATAATATGGACTAACACAAACAGTTGGAAAATGATATTTCTTTGCTTCCTCACAAAGTTTCATAATATCATCTGCTGTAGCTATTTTTGATAAATTTGTGTGATCAATAAATTCATTTAAATTCATATATCCTCCTAATAAAAAAATTCTATCAGTATAGGGACGTATTACCGTGGTACCACCCTACTTAATAGAATTTCTACACTCATTATCTTAACGCGATTAACGTTTTAACTCCATCATTGTATATTCCTTATTAAATCTATTAGTTTTCACCAACCACTAATTCTCTAAAATAATTTAATAATTCCCTATGACTTCCTCGTTAAATATAGTTATATATTAGCATAATTTATAAACATATGCAATAATCTTTAAATAAAATCAATTATTACTATAATTCTTTTGATATTCATTAAACTTATTACTATCAATTGTTCTATATATTTTGTTTACTATTTCCCCAAAAGTATTATCATCTACCATATATCCACCAACAGTATATTCTTCACCATTATCAAGAATTATCTTAATGTGTGAAGAACCACCATCTGAAACATTATGATTTTCTTTTACACCACGATTAAATATATCTTTTCTTGCATTAATAAAACTTTTTAATTCATTATAATCAGTTATTTCAATATCAGATTCTTCAACATAGTCATTGTAAGAATTTGAAAACAATACATGACCATCAGAATAAATAGTAATTATTCTACTGGCTGTACTAGCAAGTGTTCCATATCCACCACCAAATGAATATACAATAGTTGCAATATTTAATTGTTCATCTTGCTTACCAATATTATTTTCATATCTTTTTAAATCATCTCTACCAACTGTATCCTTGATTTTGCCAACAATATCTAAATATTTTTCATTTTCATTATTAGCTCCACCAATAGTATATTCTTTTCCGTTGTTAAGAACTATTTTTATGTAAGATGCCCCACCATCTAAAACATTATTATTATTTCTTACACCACTATAAACAATTGATTTTCGTTCATTAATATATGATTCTAACTCTGCAAATTTATCTTTACTAATAGTTAATTCTTCGATATATGAATCAAAATCATTCGATAATTTAACATTACCGTTTTTATTAATCAATACTTTCTTTGTTGCATTATCGATTTGTGTTCCATAATTAGATTTATGTGAATATTCAATACTTTTTATTTCTAATAATGACTTATTAAATGCAAAAAACCAAATTGATGATAATACAACAATAGATATTACTATAATATAAACTATTTTTTCATTATTTTTATTGTTCATAAAACTCCTTTTTATTTTAACATCCAAGCTGTTCTTATAAAGTCTTGACCATCTTTAAGTGGTTCACATGGATCATTTACTAATTTACCATTAATAACCATTGTTGTTGAACTACCACCATCCATATTAACAGCATTATAGGCATTATATCTTTGTAGGATTTTAATTAGATCGTTAACGTAAACTCCACCTCGACCTTTCCAAGATAGTTTATTTCCATAACCATTAACTACTAAGAAAAGAATTATACCATCTTTTCTTTGCGCGATTACTGTTCTTGGGTTTACTCCACTTCCACCAGTACCTCTTATTTCGGCTGCTTTTCCATTAACTATTAATGCTGGTCCAAAACTAACTGCTTCTTTTATCTTTTTCTTTTTAACGTCTGATGCAGAGAATTTACCAACCATTAAGACACCATCTTCATTAATAGCTGAGGTTGTAAATCTTCCAGTATTTGATGAATAAATTATTTTACCATCATGAACAACTAAACCTTGTGGATAACCATTTGCCCATGAATATCCTCCACCATTAATTCCAAGAATTGCATCATTATTCTTTAATATTTCGGTTAAGACATGTTGTGAATTTAATTTCTTGTTATATCCAATTTGTACTCTTGTTGGATCATATATTGCAATTAAATGACAATCAAAGTCTTGATATTTAAACTGAATTAGTTTATATAGTGCACCTTCTTCATGCTCTAATATTTCTTTTTCATAAGCTGATGTATAAGCTGTAATCTTTTCTTCTTTACCAACAGTTATACTACTTACATCCGTATCTTCTTCTATTTCTGTTAAATAATTTTCACTCATTACTTGTTTAATAGTTTCTTCAGAATAGAAAATATTAGCTAAGTACTGATGATCATTAGTTTCCATAGCTGTAGTTATCCAAAATACTCTTGCTTTATCAATTGGTCCATAAACAATAAAGAAACAAGCAGCTACAATAAAATCTATGAAGATAAATAATTTAACCCAACCACTAAGGCTTTTAATTCTTTTCCACATTATCTTCACCTTCTTCGCCTATGATTAGTGGATCATTTTTTAATCCTGTTCCACTAGACACAACTGTCTCTGTATTTAATTTGATAATTGGTCTTATTTTATGAGAATTTCCTGATAAATCAGAGAAAAACATCTTATTTTCATCAATAATATAGTATAAACCTAGTTCATTATCACTATAATTATTTAACCAATAACCATCATATTCATTTAAAAACATATCACCAATACTTGGTATAGTTATATATTCACTCTTCTTTGTTTTATTATCACTAACATATTTATTAGTAAAACTATATTCATTAACATAATAATCATTTTTTACTAAATCTTCTTTATTTAATTTCTTTAAGAAATCATTATTTAAATATTTATAAACATCAGTATATTTCTTATCTACTTCAAGTAGTCCATCATAAATTAATGATATACCTTTATCATCAACATTTAATATACGATAACTATCCCCATTATATTTAACAAAACTACCAATACTATTATCTCTTAATAATGCATTACCTAACTCTTCAATAATAAATGGATCTTCTTTAGTACCTTCACCTGAAGCGATAGAAATATCTTCTTTAATAGTAATAACTGGTCTTATTCCATAACTAAAATACATTTCATCTTTCTTAGAAATGTTATTTATATTACCCTCATTATTGATATAAAATACATTTTTATCTTTATCTTGATTTAATGTCCAGAAATAAGTTTCATTATTTAAATAACTATTATTTCCACCCGCTTGTAAATAATCTCCAATACTTAGTAATCCCACATAATCTTCTATTTCATCATCACATTGATATTCATCTAGATTAATAGCTTCATTACACCATTTATTCTTTTCTAAATATAAATCATAGTTTTTTAGTGTATTTAGATAATTATCTAACCATTTCTTTATATATGAATCTTTATAATCAGAATCAAATGTCCATACTAAATTAGTTGAAGTATCTTCTTCAATCATTCTAATACCATTATTAATATCTATTATTCTAAATAATCTTCCCGAATAATAAACATAATTATTTACATCCGTTCCTTTATAATAAAAATAACCATTCTTTTCATACAAACCATCATTTTGATAAGCAATATTATTTAAAGCAGTTAATTTATCTTTTAAAGTAATATTCTTAACTACATCATGAGTTAAATGGTAATAATGATATGTACGATATCCATAGAATGCAAAGCAACCTAATATAAATAAAATACTAATAATTAGAAATAGTTTTTGGCATATACCCATTTTCTTTTTTGTCTTCTTCATTGCATGTTTTGCACTAGTTATTTCCTCTAATTTTTTTACGGGAATATGTTCTTCTATAACACTTTCTACTACTACCTCTTTTTTGGTATAAATTATTTCTTCATCAAGATCTAATATTTCAATATCTTCATCTACCATAATACCACCTTATTAATGGTATCATAATTAGTCAATTAAGTAAATAAAAAGGCAATAATATACATTATTACCTTATAAAGTTTTTTCACCAGAAACATCTTCTAATATATTTAGATAATTTATTAACTTTCTTACATATGCATTGACTACATAATCTAGATTATCAATTGTACTTGATATACCCATACCTAATGAAAGACACATTATATCATAAATATATTTACTAGATATATTAGATATAAGTCCACGATAATAAGTTTTATCTTCTGGATCAAGAGATCGACCAGAAAATCCATTAAAATTACCAGTATTAACTGCAAGTTTTAATGCATATTTTAATTGATTAATACCATGTTTATTAAGAGTTACTGCTGATACTCTAGCTAGTCTATCGATTAAATCTTTACCAAATAATCGATAGCAGAACAAAGCAATTGTTTGATTATTAATTTCTTTATTACCAACAGTTCTTTTAATACAATCTATTACATCTTCTTTAGTTACTTCTTTCATCATTCGATCACGATATGACTTATCACCATTACTAAAACAATTATAATTCTCTAATAGATTTAAATGAGTTATGGCTGAAATAGCTTGATCCAAACCATATTTTTGATATGTTGCTAATAAACATTCTAAGAATAGCTTATCTTTGGGAGAACTATATAAATCAATAAAATGAAATTCATCTTTACTATCATTACTTCCAATATTTAATCCTCTTGTTTCATCTTTGGTTGGATAAATTAATTCTTTTGTTTTACCTAAAGCACATTTAAGAATACCATCTATTTCTTGATCATAACTATTTTTAATAAACCATTCATAAAAATCATCAATAAGAGGTGTTCTCATATTCTTAATGCAATAATTAACATAATCAGCTATTAAAGTTGCCATTTGTCCATTATAACTTATTCCTGATTCTTGCATTATACCAATACCATGGATACTTGGAACAAATGGATTTACTGGATTCAATGAGCCTTTCATTGAATCTCTTGACATAAAACTAATAATTCTTAAAGCCGATTCATAATCATCAGGTTCAAGTCGAACAACAACATTATCACTTCTCATACGATCAGCAATTTTAGAAGCGTGTCTAATACCTGAATTAGTAATAAAATCAAATAATTCATTAGCTTTATCAAATAATCCTTTATATTTTAGTGGAATATATAGTTTAATAAAACCATTTGCATCTAATATTTCTTCACCATCAATACAAGAAAAGAATTGTAAGAATTGTGGTAAATTATCTAAATGATGTTCTACTCTTAAACCTTTTTGATAATTACCACTTTTAGTATTCCGATTGATCCACTCTTGAAATACTGGTTTAACTGGAGTTTGTTCTCTTGTTTCACTAAGTTCTTGTTCATCCATACCTAATTTGCATAATTCACGATATACCAAATTATGATTAATAACTAAATTTGGGTTTTGTACACCTAAATTATAGATATATTGAATGAAATCTTGCATTTCCTTTAAACGTGGTTCATCATATTTAATACTATTCATGAGTATCACCCCATAAATCAGTTAAGGTATCACTTAATAAATCATCTTTAGAAATTGGTTTAACTTCCTGTGTTTTTTCAAGATTATCTTGTTTATTACCACGATAAGGTATACCTGTTTCACTTTCATCAACGGGTGTATCATCAATATAGATAAATGAATCTTTATATCTTACCTTTTTCATATCTACCTCTATCTTAATAATATATAATTATTAATACTATGTCAATGATTAGAAAAAAACAATAGTCATCATTGACTACTGTTTGTCAAATCTTTTTCGATAAGTACAACTTTTACATAAATCATGTATTAGTTTATTATTTTTAAAACCATCATTTATCTCTTTAAACAATTTGCTATTCAATATTGTAAATAAATCGTCTTTAAAGACATTACCAAATGACATAATTCCTTCGCTATCAAGGCAACAAGATGTAACATTTCCGTCAGATAGAATAGCAATATGGCTTTTAGTTCCTAAACATGTACCATATTCACTCTTTTTGCTATCTATTCTAGGCCATGTAAATTCATAATCTTTATCTAAATAGATATTTTCTCTTATTTTAACGTTTTTTTCATGTTTTATTCTATCAATAACACTATTATCCAACTTATAATGATCATTTATTTTATCCACAATTATTGTGGATAACTTATCAAGATTAAGAGAAGGTAGCGTCCATATACGATATATGATAGTTATATTTTTACTTAGTTCATCACTAGTATTAAACACATCTTCAAAATAATTATTGAGATTATTCTCACTATGCATAGATATATTTATTTGTTTAATATTATGTTTTAATAATATTTCTTTATTCTTTTTAAGTAGTGTACCATTAGTTGTAATTCGAATATTTAAACCACTCTTATCACATATATCAAGTATTTCATCTAAATGACTATGTAATAATGGTTCACCTTTAACATGAAGATAAATATTATCCGTATAGTCTTTTATTTTACTAATTACTTCATTAAACTCTTTAACTGTCATTTCTTTCTTATGTCGTTTGTCTTTTGAACAAAAAGAACAAGATAAATTACAATAATTAGTTATTTCAACATATATTTTAGAAAAACGCTTACTCACTTTTCATCTCCAACCAAATATCACGAAGTTCCATTGCTCTTTCAAAATCAAGTTCGGCTGCTGCTTTTCGCATTTCTTCTTCAATTTTGTTAATATTATCAATACGCTCTTTCTTAGATACTTTAGTCTTCTTTTCACTATCATCAATATTACTAATTAAATCACGTATCTCTTTAATAATTGTTTTTGGAGTAATACCATGTTCTTTATTATATTCTTCTTGAATAGAACGACGTCTAGCCGTCTCATCAATAGCTTTTTCCATACTATCAGTAATATGATCGGCATACATTATTACATGACCATGTTCATTTCTAGCACAACGACCTACTGTTTGAATTAAACTACGTTCGCTACGAAGGAATCCTTCTTTATCAGCATCAAGAATAGCAATAAGACTTACTTCAGGGATATCAATACCCTCACGAAGTAGGTTAATTCCTACAACTACATCATATGTACCAAGTCGAAGATCACGAATAGTACGTAATCTTTCAAGAGTTTTAACTTCGGTATGAAGATAAGCTACTTTAATATCTAATTCTTTTAAATAATTAGTAAGTTCTTCAGCCATATGAATAGTAAGTGTTGTTATTAATACTCTTTCATTCTTCTCGATTCTATCTCGTATTTCACCAACTAAGTCATCGATTTGACCTTCTGTTTTTCTTACTTCAATAGTTGGATCTAATAAACCAGTTGGACGAATAATCTGTTCAATAGTATGATTATGAACTAAATCCATTTCATAGTCACCTGGTGTTGCAGAAACATATATTACTTGATTAAGTTTACTTTCAAATTCACTAAACTTAAGTGGTCTATTATCAAGTGCACTAGGTAATCTAAAACCAAAATCAACTAAGTTTTGTTTACGCATTCTATCACCATTATACATTCCTCTAACTTGTGGAATAGTAACATGTGATTCATCTACTACTAAAAGGAAATCTTTGGGAAAGAAATCTATTAAACAAGTAGGAGCTTCCCCTTCTTTCTTTCCTGCTAAGTGTCTTGAATAGTTTTCAACTCCTCGACAAAAACCGGTTTCTGAAAGCATCTCCAAGTCATAATTAGTACGTTGCTCTATTCTTTCTGCTTCAAGTGGTTTATTCTCTTTTTTAAAGTATTCTATTCTTTCCTTTAATTCTTCTCTAATATTATCAATTGCTTTTAATAACTTTGGCTCACTTGTAACGAAATGACTAGCTGGGAAGATACTAACTGATTTCTTGTTATTTAAAATAACACCAGTTAATGTATCTATTTCACTAATTTTATCTACTTCATCACCAAAGAATTCTATTCTAATACCTTTTGAATGTTCATTAGTTGGAATAATATCAACGACATCACCTTTTACTCTAAATGTACCACGCTTGAAATCTAAATCATTTCTTTCATATAACATATCAACTAGTTTCTGTAATACTTTATTTCTCTCTATTGTTTCACCTACTGATATAGTTAACATATGATCCCTGTAATCTTCAACATCACCAATACCATAGATACATGAAACTGAAGCTACTACAATGACATCAGAATATGAAAGTAACATACTAGTTGCATAGTGACGTAATTCATCTATTTCATCATTAATACTAGCATCCTTTTCAATATATGTATCAGATGAAGGAACATAAGCTTCTGGTTGATAGTAATCATAATAACTTACAAAGTAGCAAACATGATTATTAGGGAATAATTCTTTAAACTCACTATAAAGTTGTCCAGCTAATGTTTTATTATGGGCAAGTACTAAAGTAGGTTTATTAACCTCTTTTATAACGTTTGCAATGGTAAATGTTTTACCAGTTCCAGTTGCACCAAGTAATACTTGATTCTTTTCACCAGATTTAATACCATTAACTAATTTCTTAATAGCTTCAGGTTGATCTCCACTTGGATTAAATTTACTTACTAAGTTAAACATATTACCACTCCTTTTGCTACCTTATTTTATCATTTAAGTATAATAAAAACAAGAGATATTATCCCTTGTTTTTATTAATGATGAAATGTTTCAGAAACAAAATAGTTTTGTTCAGAACATCCTTCTACATCACCATCTTTATCATAAATAAGTATGATATCACCAGAATAATTACCACTTACCATAGTAAATACATTCTTACCACCTTCAAAGAAGTCTCCTTTTAGTATTATTTCATTTTTTTCTATGGTATAAGTTCCACTTATATCCTCATATCCATGACAACTATTACGAGCGGCTTTCCAGGTCTTATTACCTACATTAAATTGGATGTAATTATCAGGTCTACTAAGATTTTTATATTTAACACCACTTATCAAATCATGATAATAGTCTTCATCTAAGTTTTCACTTTTCTCTTCACATTTTTTACATACTTCACATTTCTCACATTGACAATTGCACTTAGGGCATTCAGATGTACTCTTATTTAATACCTTATCATATATAATAAAACCCGCTAACAACAATGATAATACTATGAAAACTACCAATAATACTACGTTTTTATTCTTTTCATTCTCCATATCTACATCTCCATTTTATATTATCTACTTTTTCCATTAGATAATTCTTTTTGCTCGATAGCTATTCCTTTAACATATTCAATATATTCAATAGCTCGATATGGTTTACCAGTATTAGGGTTAATAAGTACTTCCATTTCACCAGAACCAAAATCACGTTTTAAAGTAGGATTAACTCTACCTTTAGTTAATGCACCAATATAGGAATCTAATATTCCAACTATATCAGTTAAATCTTCTGGTTTACCAAGAATTATCTCTTTATTAAAATCTTCTTCATATAAATCAAATCCATTGGCTACTAAAAATGAAATTAAATCAATATCCGTAATTAAATTTTCTAATAGATTATCTTCTACCGCATATCCATCACATAATCTTAGGTTACTAACTGTTTTTCTATATCTAATAGATAGAATTCTCTTAATAGCTTCTATTGGTAATTCTCTTAACTGTTCATAACCTTTTGGTTTAATACTTGAAGCTTCAACCATTTCTTGACATATTGCTAATTCTTTAGGATCACCAACAAAGAAATAATCAAGTTGTTTAGCATGTTTTTCTACATATTTATCATAAAATTCATATTTATCCATTTATATCCTCCTATAATTTATATTTTTATGATTGATATTCGCTATAATTATTATAACATACAATTTATAAAGACAAGGACTTTATCATATTATTTAACTAGTAATATGTAAAGATAAAGTAAAAAACCACTTAAATAGTGGTTTATTTTTTTCTATTTCTAGGTGTATATAGTTTAGCTAATTCAAATATATCCATGAAAATATCCTTAAGTTCATCAAGACATCCTTCTGGAAGATTATATCCATTATCTTTAGGAATGACATTTCCAGATTCATCTCTACAAACTACTTTACCATCACTAGCTATATCAATTGTTGCCATAAATTTATTATAATTTTTTATATTTATTCTAATAACATTTGGCTCATTTAAATCTTTACTAGGAATATATAACAACATAATAGGCATGCTTCCATAATTTTCACAATAATCAAATGTTTTTGAATATTCTTCTTTTCTAACAATCGCTTTTGTAAATTCATCATCATTTAAACATTGTTCATTCAATTCTTTAAGTTTTCTGGCCATGAATTCTATTTCACCTTTTAGATGACCACTACCATAACCACTTCTAATTATTTGAGTAATATGTGTCCAAAATAACATACGATTACGTTCTTCTGCTGCCTTTATTGGATCTCTTAATTGATCTTCTGATTCTCCTAATATATAGCCTTTTAATTTCTTACTACGTGATGGATGACGTAATTTACGAAGAGCTTTGCATTCAATTTGACGAACTCTTTCTCTAGTTACATTAAATTCTTTAGCAACTTCTTCTAGTGTATGTTCATGCCCATCAGTTAATCCAAAACGTAGTCTTAAGATTTTTTCTTCTCTTGGAGTTAATGTATCTAGAATATCGTGGACTTTTTCTTGCATCATATCAACAAATAGTTTGCTATCTAGATCATCTTCTTCCCTGTATTCTCCCTCTTCTTGTTCTTCTTCTCTTAATTCCTCTACAGATAGTTTACTCCAACCAAGAATTCTTTGTTTCATCTCTTGTCTTGCACTTATACTATAATATACTGATCCATTATCAGCCATAACATCAACTATCTCGTCTAACATTTCAGGGTCACCATCAAACTTCTTACCCCATTCTTTTTCAACAATATAACGAACATTTTGAAATGCATAATATAAATATTGTGGAACTTCTTTTAACTTAGGAATATTCTTTTTAATATATCCTTCTATACAAGGAATGGCATAAGTTGAAAAATGAGTTTCTAATAATGGATCATACATCTCAACTGCATACATTAATCCTTCATATCCATAGCTTTCTAATTCTTCTTGATCAATTTCATGACGTAAAGCTAATCTCCATGCAACATATGGAACTAATCTTAAATTTCGTACAATTAATTCTTCACGTAATAATGGATCATGAGTTTTTTGATATTCCATAAACTTTGCTTTTTCTTCTTCTGGAGTTAACATCTTTTCATATCTTTTAGATGCATATGTCCTAATATAATCATAATTTACAAATTCAGAATCTAAATCTTGTGATGTACCACCAATTCTAATACCTTGTTTATATAAAACATCTACAACATGTTCAACTTCTTTTTCACTTAATTTTAATTTAACTATATCACTTAAGTTGATAGATGGATATGGTTTAACTAAATCTAATGCTTTACTATTTCTTGATTTATTTCTTTTCATATGAACGTTATCAGGAATAAACTCATGAATAATAAAGTCATCTAATTCTTCATAGTCTTCAAATACTAATTCTCTACCATCATATTCTATCCTTGCTAAAACTGGTTTATCAAAAGATTCTAATTCATGACTTTCTATATCTCCATAATTATAATCTTTTGTTTTATCACTACGATTTCCTTCAGTAATCTCCTCTTTTTTACGTTCAATTATTTCTGCCCCGTATGTTCTAAACGTTAAACGAACAAAGGCTTTTTCTTGTGGTGATAAATCAAGTGCATCGATTAATCCACCATCCGCTATTTTCTTCCCTTTTTCATCTTCTTGAATTATAAAACCATATGTTTCCATAACATATTGCATAATACTATCCATAATCTATCTCCTCTCTTATTTACCATTTTTCTTTTGTTGAATTGCATAATATGAATTTCTTATTGCTTCATATTTATTAACTGATTTTATTGTTTTATCTAACATAGCTTTTTCTTCATTAGTAAAATACATTTCCCATCTATTTAATTCTTCATTAAGAATGTATTCATCAAGATACTTTTCATCAAAAGATGGTTTTCTACGATTTTTTCTAACAAAATCAATATATGTATTTAATACTTCTCTTCTTTTATTAGGGTATTTATCTTGTTCTTTAAATATTTTCTTTTTTAAATCCGCTGGTATTTTTGAATAATTCTTGGCATATGATAAAGCTAATTCTCTTTCTCCTTCAATACGTCTATTTTTACTAGAAGGAAGACTACCAGTATGTTCTTTTATAAATCTAATTAAATTATCTACTAAGACACTCATTTCAATATATTCATTTCTAGTCTTAATATATAGTGATAATTCTTCTATTTTCTTTAAATAACCCTTTTCTACTAGTTTACTATGTAATATTATCTTTTTGCAATACAACTCTCTTTCTAATTTAGCTTCATCCATATTAGTAAGAGGACTATTAAATTCTATATCTTTTTGATATTTTTTCATGAAATCAATTATTTCTCTGAAAACTTTATCAACATATTTATCTAAATCTTTATTTTTAGTTTCTTCTAAAATTTTAACTGCTACTTCTTCAAAGATACCTTGATTATAAAAATCTTCTTTTCTTTTTTTATTAGTTTCTTCGAAGTATACATCAAATAACATATCTTCTAATTCATCTTTAGAACGTCTATTAATTACTATTTCATCTAATTTCTTTTTATCTATTTTATCTTTTAGAGCAAAATAAGTATAATGACTTATTTTAACATTCATTTTAATAGCTTGATTCATTTCTTTAATTAGTAGATCATAATCAATATTATCTATTTTTTCACCATAATTAACTCTTTCAAATAATGATAATTCTTCAGTCAAATTATCTTTTATAAAACTTATCATTGTTTGACTATAATTATATAAATTATTAACTACTTTTATAGCTAATTCTTTTTCTTCTTCATTATCACTAAATATTGTTGGAAGGCGATAGTTATTATCATAGAAGACTTGTATTTCTTTATATAATTCTTTTAAATGAAGTGTATTCTTTTCTTTAATATTTCTATTTCCTTGTAAGAATAAGATAAATTCTTCTTTAGTAAATTTCATTATAGGAGGTTTAGAAATACCTTTTAGTGCTTGTATTTTTTCAAATATTGGTACAGTAATATAATCACTATATTTAATGATATCTACTCTTGCTTGGAACTTTTCTACTTCATTAGGATAATGTTCATCACTTAATATTTTAACTGCGGTTAATAGTCTTCTTTCCATAATAGCATTTTTACTATAATATGATTTTAAATCATCCATTTTTTCTGATAAGATACTTGTTTCATTTACTATTTTAAATCTTTCTAGTATTCTTTCATATCTTTCTTTATTTTCAGGATGTAATTTAATTAATTCTTTAGCTCTTTCTACAACATCTTGATATAATTCATATATTACTGGATGTCTTCTAATATTATTAACCATATCAATTATTACAACATTGTCTTTTCTACGTGAATAAGATAATAATCTACCTAATTGTTGAAAATAAATGATTGGTGATGTTGTCCTTCTTCTTAATATTGCTGCATCTGCTCCTTTAACATGAACACCTTCATTAAGGATATCAATACTATAAAGAATAGAATAATCATCTTTAGGAATATCACGAAATTCTCTTAAAGATTTTCTATTTTCTTCTCTTGATATTCCACTATGAACAATAAAATTATTAGCATGTTTTTTTAATAGTCTATTCATAAAAGATTTATCATGAGGAATTGAATTAATACTACGAGAAAATACTAAGATCTTTTTACATCCTTCTAAATAATCTAATATACTTTTATTATTATAAATAGTTGATTCTAATTCTCTTCGATAAGCTTGTATTTCTTTTAAATACTTCTCTTTATCCTCATTATAAAAAGCGTATTTTTCAATATCTTCTTCAATTCTTTTTAAATCATCTAATAAACTTATATTAAAACTAATATATAGTGGTGCTGGTAATATTTCATCTAAAATAGCATCAGCTAATGTAAGACGTGATGCTTCTACTCCCTTAAATAAAATATTATTCATATTTCTTTCTTTATCTAAATAACGAATTTCTGTTGCTGTAGTACCTATTACTTTAGTATCAGGATAACTTTTTTCTACAGTATCTAATAGATCATGAACTTGTTTTCCCCAAAGTCTAGCTCCACAGCGATGATATTCATCTAAAACTATCACATCATATTGACTAGCTAAAGCCTTCATATCCTTATTTAAAAGACCAGCATAGGTCATTGTATCTAATTTAGTAAATTCGCTTTTATCAATGCCTAATTCATTCATATGATCATTAATTAATTGATCAATAATTGGATATGTTGGTGCAATATATAATATTCTTTTTTCTTTTCTTTCATACATGTATTTTAATAAAATAAATGATTTACCAGTTCCAGTGGCATGATTAATAGAAGCCATCTGATTATTCATAAGCGTATTATTTAAAGCTACATAAGTTTTTTCATTATGTGGTAATAATTCAACATTTTTCATATGACTTCTCCTTTCATGTTTATTTAAAATCCGTATCCACCTTCACTAGTTTCAATTTTTTCTTCGTCTTCATAAATATAGTCTCTAACTTTTTGACTATTTGAAGGACGACGTAATTTACGAAGTGCTTTAGCTTCTACTTGACGAATTCTTTCTTTAGTAACATTAAAATGTTTTGCGACTTCTTCTAATGTATGCTGTACTCCATCATCTAACCCAAAACGTAATCTTATTACTTCTGCTTCTTTTGGCGTAAGAGCTTCTAAGAACTCTGGTATTAAATCTTTAAGTGTACTAGTAAACACTTTATAATCTAATTCTTCCTTTGCCTCATCATCTATAATACCTGTTTCATCTTCCGCTTCTCTTAATTCTTCATATGATTCTCTTTTAGAAAATCTTTCCCAAACAATCTTTCTTTCATTTTCTCTAATCATTCCTTCAAGAACCATAACATCAATAATTTCTTTTAACATTTCAGGGTCACCATCATATTTTTTACCCCATTCTTTTTCAATAATATAACGAACGTTTTGAAATGCATAATACAATTCTTCATTAACATCTTTAATATCCGGAATAGCTCCTTTTATATAGCCAGATATGGTAGGAATAGCATATGTAGCAAATCTACATTCCATTGTTGGATCATATCCTTCTATTGCATATATTAAACCTTCATAGCCATAGCTTTCTAATTCTTCTTTATTAACACCATGACGTAGAGCTAATCTCCATGCAATATATGGTACTAATCTTAAATTACGAATAATAAGTTCCTCTCTTAATACTGGATCATGAGTTTTTTGATATTCCATAAATTTTTCATGTTCTTCCTCACGAGACATTGGTTTTGCATATTTCTTTGATGCATATGTTCTAATATAATCATAATTAACAAATTCAGAGTCCATATCTTGTGATGTACCACCAATTCTAATACCATGTTTATATAATAATTCTACAACATGTTTAACTTCTCTTTCACTTAGTCTTAAATCAACAATTTCATTTAATTGAATTGATGGATATGGTTTATTTAAATTAGCTGCTTTACTATTTGTTGATTTAACTACTTTCATTCGTACATGATCTGGAACAAATTCATGAATTATAAAATCATCTAATGCTTCATAATCTTCAAATATTAATATTTTACCTGCATACTTTATTTTAGCTAATACAGGTTTATCTAAATGACCTAATTCATGACTTTCTACATCGCCATAATTAAAATCAATTACTCTATCACTTCGTTTTTCTTCTGTAATGTCTTCTTTATCTACTAATTCCATAGAATCACCTATTATAATTATAGCATTAATGTATTAAAAAGTCATTAAATTGGATATTATTAAGTAACCATTTACATATAAAAAAAAAGAGAATTAATATTCTCCTCCTTCTTGTTTCTTCTTATTAGTCATTGAAATACCAAGACCTGCCATAGCAAGTACTACTACTCCACCAATTACATAGTAAATTGTATTTGATCCACTCTTATCAGCTTTTCCTGGTTCTGCAGTTGGATTATTAGTTGGATTAACAGCTCCACCATCTCCATTAACTGTTACAGTTAATACTTTTGTTCCTTCTATAGCTTCTTCATCATATGATGAAACATCTTCTAGAATAATTTCAACATTAGCACTACCTTCTTTTTTACCAGTTAATTTAACGCTTAATGTTTTACCTTCATTATCTTCTGAATCAAAGAAATATTTATTAACATCAGCTGTTACTATTTCATCATCAGATGACTTAATTAATACCAATCCAGCCGCATTATTAGCTGTTACTACAAATTCTTGAGTCTCTCCTTTTTTAATAGTTATTGTATCCTTTGATACATCTATACTACCTTCTGCATAAACAGTTCCATAGCATAATAATATACACACAAATAATAAAATCTTTTTCATTATCTCATACTCCTCTACAATATTCATTATATAATATATTTCATTTTTGTCAAGAAAAAAACTAAACATCTTTTTCACTTAAATCAATTAATTTCATATAAATATTTTTTATTTCATCTTCACGAATATCTAAATCTCTTAATATTGCATATGCATAATCAACACTAATATTTAAAAAGCAATTATCTTGATTTAATATTTTTCTAATTAACTGATATTTTTGTAACTCAGTTGGATTATCTTGATAAAGTTCAATATATTTATCAGCTATCTTTTTTAATTTTTCAATCATTTCTTTTTTCCTCCACCAACTATTCCAGGAATCTTAGGATCATCATCTGCAACATAGGCAAACATTCCATTATCAAATCTTTCTTGTAATTCTTCCTTGGAAATAGGTATTAATTCATGATTAGGATTATAATAAAAATATTTATTTTCTTCTGGATAATCACTAAAGCTATGTTCATTTAAAGTAAATATTGCGCTAGCCATTGCAATCTTACTATCATCAAATGGTTCATTATTACGAATAATTGTTACCGCAATATTATTATTTCTTTGTTTTTCAGTAAATAATACTTTTCTAAGTTGTAATATATAAGATAACGAATCAATACCAACCATTTTTGTACTATTAACTTTA